>TARA_Y200000002_G_scaffold383008_1_pt1 | contig 51718 bp, 43 predicted proteins | sample TARA_Y200000002 | Tara Oceans TARA_Y200000002 (sample SAMEA2619388) | marine metagenome | biome: marine biome (ENVO:00000447); feature: surface water layer (ENVO:00002042); material: "saline water (ENVO:00002010), including plankton (ENVO:xxxxxxxx)" | depth 5 m | reverse complement strand
GTTGCATCCTCAGGTGCTGAGAGGACAGTGTCAATTGCATCCGCAATAAGCCGCATGTCTGCTTCGCCCATACCGCGACTAGTTACTGCAGGTGTGCCGAGGCGAATGCCGCTTGTCTGAAATGGACTACGTGTTTCTCCAGGCACCGTATTTTTGTTAGCAGTTATATTTGCCTGATCCAGTGCTATCTGCGCGACTTTTCCGGTAAGTTCCGGGTCCTTTTTGCGCAAGTCAATCATCATTAAATGATTGTCCGTTCCACCACTAATAATGTGATGTCCTTTGTCGATAAGGACATTGGCAAGCACCTTTGCATTGTTGGCAACATTTTGTTGGTAAGATTTAAATTCTTCACTAGCAGCTTCTTTAAAACAGAGCGCCTTCGCAGCAATCACGTGCATGAGTGGCCCGCCTTGAGTACCTGGAAAAACTGCTGAATCAATTTTTTTTGCGTGGGCTTGCTTGCACAATATTAATCCACCACGGGGTCCACGTAATGTTTTGTGCGTGGTTGTGGTGACAAAGTCAGCATGTGGCACTGGAGACGGATGAACACCAGCAGCAACAAGACCAGCAATATGAGCAATATCTGCTAAGAGGTAAGCGCCCACCTCTTTTGCTATTTCACCCATACGCTTAAAGTCGATTGTTCTCGAGTAAGCAGATGCACCCACCGTGATCATTTTAGGCCTTTCTTTGCGCGCTGTCTCAGCGATGCCCTCGTAGTCAATTAGTCCATCCTCGGTTCCGACTCCATAGTTAACAACCTCATGGTAAATACCGCTAAAATTCATAGGATGACCATGCGTCAGGTGCCCCCCATCAGCTAGGCTCATTGTCAAAATTTTATCTCCTGGACGAAGTACCGATAAATAAACTGCAGCATTTGCCTGACTGCCTGCATGGGGTTGTACGTTAGCATGGTCTGCACCAAATAGTATTTTCGCACGATCAATGGCGAGTTCTTCTACAGTATCTACAAATTCACATCCTCCGTAGTAACGCTTGCCTGGATATCCTTCCGCATATTTATTGGTTAGTACGCTGCCTTGTGCTTCCATAATCGCAGGATAAGTGAAATTCTCAGACGCGATTAATTCAATGTGCGTTTCTTGCCTTTTACGCTCGGCGGCAATTGCGGCAGCGATTTCTGGATCTAAATGATCAAGTGAAGTAGCATTAATAGCGCTAGATATGTTTTGTGGGCTCATAGTATAAAATGTAACAGAATGATGTTATCAATTTGTGCAACTTAGAAGGGCCAAAGCCATGTTTTCTTGGCTTTTTTAGCATTAGATCCATCTACATTACGAGACGGGTCCAAGTTAGAGTCACTAATTGTTTCTGTAGCAGGTTTATTTTCTAATGTATCTTCGCCCTGTCTAATCAATGTATCTGGATTTTCACTCCAAAAAGGCCACCACCATGGATCGTTATTTTCTGCGGATACCACTTCATCAGAGGGCTCTGCTGTAGAATCTTTTTTAGAGTCAAAAGGCCAAGCCCAGCGCATAAAAGTGCGCCCCCAACCCTCATCTTTAGCGGTCGTCTCAATTCCGGCAGCATTTGCCAGTTCTAGTATATGATTCGCCACAGCTTGGCGACCTTCTAGATGCTGCGTGAGCTTAGCAATTTCTGCAGGTGCAGCAGTTAGTACTTTCGTAGGAATGCCATCGAGGGGGCGCCCTGGTTTGTAGCTATAAAGGACGAAGCCAAGGCCAACTGGGCTAAGAATTGTTCGCATTCCATTATCCCAACGCATGAAGATGTCCTGGCCGTTCATTAGCCAATCTCCTTTGAGGGAGCGATCCAATGAGGTGGATAGGCCACCGAAACGTCCAATCACAATATGTTCCAGAGTATTATCGGCATGCCTAATAATCCAAGTGCCACGGTAAAATTGTCGCGCCTGCTTACGAGTGGAAAAAGCGATACCCCCGCTGAATATTTCACGCTCTTTTAAGTATGCGCCTAGCCAATCACTTGGTATATTGTCTTTACGGGTACGTGCTGCAGATACAAAGCTCGTGGAGTCGGCATCGATCAGATTGCCATTAGCAATGCGCTTGTAACTAAAGTCACGATCTCCTTCACGCAGAATCGAATAGTGACCGCTGTCCCAAACGATATGTAAATCACTGCCTTGCTTTGCCCATGCGCCGCGCAATCCACGAGTGTCATTCACGCCTTGAACTTCAGTGCTAGCTGCGGAGCGATCCTTCTCGATAAAAATATAATTTGCGCTATCTTTCGAATTGCCAATTTTCCATATACCAAAAAAGTTCTTTGCTTTATCGCGATCAGAGGCAAGAGCTTGCGAGGATGTTGGAGGTTTCGCCCATTGCCCTAGTATTTCCTTAGGTATTTGTTGGGCCGATTCGGTATAAATTTCTCTACCGCTTGCATCAAAATAAGTAACATTAAACCCAGTATTTGTACGCTTCAGTTTATGCAGGGTATTATCCTGCCATGAAAAAGTAGCCTCAGCCTCTGTGCTTTCCCAGTTGCCTTGATAAACCAAGCGGTCCGAATTATCCCCCCAGAAGTAGGAGGCTCTACCTTGTTTTTTAACAATTAAAATAAGCTGACCTGATTCAGGTGTGGTTACCTGCCAAGTGCCTTGATAGAGGGCATTGTTCGTTTGTGCGGGTAGACTTAAGGATGAGCCCACTATAGATAAAGCAATAATCAGCGCCAAGTTGAATCGCTTTTTGCGCAAGCGTGAAAAAATTAACATATTAACTGCATATTTTTAGCTTCTTGCCCATGCAAGTATTATTCATTGTGAAATTATATACAGCCATTTAATATTACAAAGTTCTTATTGATCATATATATTAATTATTTTGCTGCGTCATTCGTAGCTGCTATTTGTGAGAAATCTAGTAAGCTTTGACTAATGCTACCTCGTTCCAAAGCGGCGCGATCGGTTTGATTGTGCGAGTCGGTAATCGTTCCTTCAGAGTAATGAAAACTATATCTACCAGGGGAACTCTTTTTATAGAAACTACCCAAGCGAATCTTAGCAGGGGTTGTCATTTCGATTGGGCTATCATCTCGAGTCTCGTAAGGAAAATTTATATTTACGACTTTGCCACTTTTGGGCGGATGTTTTAAAATTTGATTGGTTAATTCGAGTGCTCGCTGCCCTGCGCATTTGAGGGACTTTGCGAACATTCCTTCTGTTCGTCCATTTGCGGCTTGGATGTCATTAAATAGCTCGATTGGCACGTATTTACTAAAAGCAATTGCTGGATGCCCCCACTGTGCGCCTTCAATAGCACCTGCTACTGTGCCAGAACTAAGGATTAGTGTTTCTGTCGTATTGTAACCTATGTTAATGCCCGAGAGAACGACATCTACTGGCTTATTAATGAGATGCCCTAGTGCAATGTTTACGCAGTCAGTGGGAGTACCGTTTACTGCCCATGCTTCAATATCGTCATCAAAATACTCCAAATTTTGAACGACTTCAACTTCTTTTCGACGACTGATTGCCCTTCCAATCCAGCTTTGCTCTTTAGCGGGAGCAGCAACCGAAACTGTAAAGTCGCGACTGATTGCTTTCACCAAGCAGTGAAGGAAGGCTGAATGGATACTGTCATCATTTGTTATGAGTGCGTGTGGTCTCATGGGTCTGTGGAATTCATAATAGAATTATTTTTGGTAAATATAGCCAGAGCGGATCTCATAAAACAGAGCATATCAAGCGGAGCATTATACCCCATTAGGTCTTTGTAAGACCTCCATTGGAGCTTCAATGATTCGCTCGCACACCTCAGCCGGTAATTCAATGCTTTGTAAAGACCCATCCTCGTTAAGCTTTGCTAATATCGTTGTCATATGTCCTTTGCCTGCTTGGGTTAGAGTTTTATCTGCATTCCTGCGGTAAATCCGAAATTGATAATCAATTGCGCGATCTTTGACTGCTTTGACTGCTAAGTGAATTTCTATTGTATCACCAAATCGTAGAGGCGCTGTAAATTTGCATTCTGCACGGGCGCGCGGCCACCCAGTTAATTCTCCAGGTTGGACTTTAATTAAGTCTAGATTGTTGGCGGCAAAAAAGTCACGTTCTGCAAGTTCCATATATTTGAAGAAGTTTGAGAAGTGCACAAGTCCAGCCATATCGGTTTCTGAAAACTGAATTATGTGTTTCGATCGATGTTCGTAAGGCATAGCCAATAGATAGGTAAGAAGTCTTCTAAATTGCAACGCGTTTCATTCATTATAGCTCGAGTTGCTTCTTTTTGAGAAATAGATTTACACTAAATAAGTGTAGGTTCTAATTATAGCCTAGCGCAAAGCTTGCAGCTCTATGATACATTTTTCACCCAGCTTAAAATTAGCATCTGTCCATTTATCTTTAAGCACCACTCTCTTGATTTTGGTGCTCATCGCATTCAATAATCATTTATATGCGGAGATTGTGCTATCGGAGGCACTTTCAGTGGAAGGCTATTTGGATGTATGTGCAGAGTATAATGATTTAAATCAATCTGCGCCATCTTCGGGTCACAGTACTCTAAACGCCGATGAGCTCTCATTAAGCTTTCTTGTGGAGCCTGATTCTATCTTAAGTGGTCAATTAGATATTGCTTATGATGGCACCGATGACGGCCAAGGCATGCAACTGGACCAAGCGCTTGCAGTCATTCGGCTAGAGCATGGTGAACTGACCATTGGGCAATATGCATCCATGCTCGGGTTTGAGGCTTTTGACCCAACTGGACTCTATCAGTCAACGACGGCATATAATTTGGGTTTGATAGGAGATTTTTCAGTACTCAATCAGTATGCGTCTGGGGTTAAGTATTCTTACAGTACTGCTGTTAACTTTTTCGGTATTTCTTTTCAAAAGGGCGCTGTGGATATCGATGCGAATCCTTTACAAAAGCCGTACGAAAATACTGATTCTATGGTAGAAGCTGCTACTGCGAGAGATTGGGGTGCGGGGCTGACGTCTTTTCTGGGAGGTGCTTACTGTTTGGATGATGGGGGTCATCGCTCAAGTTACTCGATCAACGCTTACTTAACTTATGAAATACAAGCTTGGATTTTCGCTGCGGAGCTAAATCGCTACAACTCAAAGGTTGGCGCACAACTGAGTGAGCACATAAATCAGTCTCCATTATTGTCCTTAACAGCGGGCGCAGAAGACGTCCTTCAATTTCTACTTATGGCAAACTACACTTACAGTGATACGGCCTCTATCACTGCGCGTATTTCAAGTAGCAGGCATGAGGCCACTTTGTTCAATGATGTTGGACGTACGAAAGCTGACTTTATGAAGTTCACAACAGCCCACAGGCAAGAGTTGGCGGACAACCTGACTATTATTACTGAGCTAAGTTTGATTAAGGCCGATTCATTTACTTCTGCATTTGTAGCTGACGGCATCCAGGGGACTGCTCATATTCTTTTTAGTTTTTAGTAGAGTTGTTAAGAAAACTGGAGTTCATTGAGTTTTTATTCTAGTGTTTATAAATAGTGATACAGCGACTGCATTCTTATGTCTAATTTTTGATTAATTAGAAGCTGTCGGTGTGTAACTTCTTGCTTATTATCTAGAGGTTATTTACTAACATTTTATGAAAATTGTACTCGCTTACTCTGGAGGTCTCGACACCTCTGTACTCGTTAGCTGGCTCAAGGAGCACTACTCTGCGGAGATTATTACTTTTGCTGCTGATGTTGGCCAAGGTGAAGAGTTAGATGGGCTTGCCGAGAAGGCAAAAGCTACGGGAGCTTCAGCGCATTATACAGTTGATTTAGTTGATGAGTTTGCGCGCGATTTTATCTATCCTATGCTACGCGCGAATGCACTCTATGAGGGTCAATATTTCCTAGGTACTTCAATTGCGCGACCACTTATTGGAAAAGCTCATGTAGAGATTGCCGAGCGTGAAGGTGCAGATGCTGTTGCTCATGGAGCGACTGGAAAGGGCAATGATCAAGTGCGCTTTGAGCTCACTTATGCAGCATTAGCTCCAAAGTTAGAAATTATTGCACCGTGGCGCATGGATGTTTTCCGTAAGGCCTTCCCCGGACGTACCGAGATGATTGATTACTGCCGCGCGCAATCGATCGATGTGGAGGCAAGTGCTTCAAAACCATATTCCATGGATCGAAATTTGCTGCATATTTCTTACGAGGCAGGTATTTTGGAAGACCCATGGTTTGATCCGACTACGGACGACAACAAAGCCATGTATAAACTCACTAGTGCCCCCGAAGACGCACCTGAAGATGCAGAATACGTCGAGCTCGACTTTGAGTGTGGTGATTGTGTTGCTGTTAATGGAGTGACTCTTTCGCCGGCTCAGGTAATGCAAGAGCTTAACTTACTTGCTGGTAAGCACGGAGTCGGGAGAGTCGATTTAATTGAAAACCGTTTTGTAGGCATGAAAAGTCGGGGCGTTTATGAAACTCCAGGTGGTACAGTTCTGATGCATGCGCATCGTAACATGGAAACTCTAACAATGGATCGAGATCTGATGCACTTGCGTGATAGCTTAATCCCACGCTACGCGACATTAATTTATAATGGTTTTTGGTACGCGCCGGAGAGAGAAGCTTTGCAGGCCTTTATTGATGATTCACAAAAAACGGTTACAGGCACTGTGCGCTTAAAGCTCTATAAAGGCTCGATCACTACGGTTGGGCGCAAGTCACCACTCTCTTTATATGATGAAAATATAGCTTCTATGGAGGGAGTACAGAGCGATTATAACCCAGACGATGCGAGTGGTTTCATTCGTCTTAATGCGCTTCGACTACGCCGTCGTGCGCTTGCTCAAGGCGGACCGGAGATAGCTTCGGAGAGTCAACTAGAACGCGAGTAAGTCCTGTATTTATTGCTTATCTATACTGCTATGAAAATACTGTAGCCATAAGCTTTTCCTGCAAATATAGTTTAGCGCTAAAGTAATGCTACATGGATAGCGTTTGGCTGACCTGAAATACACTTGTTACGATTCCAATTGCTATTAATGCGACCAGCAAGAAAGCAAATATTAACGCGCCTGAAGAGACTATGTTTGTGAGTCGCAAGAGGCGCTTGTTTAGCTCTTCTCGAAAGCTTTTAGTTACCTCATGCATACTTTCGCTCAAATTACCAGTATCTTCACCGACAGCAAGTATATCAAGAGCAATATCCGGCATGAATTGATTTCGCCTAAAGGCTTGAGCGATAGAGAGACCTTCATTGACCTGATGGCGGGCAGTTTTGAATCGCATGCGCAGCTCATAATTATGTACCGTTCTTTCCGTCAATCGTAGAGTTTCTGTAGTATTTATACCACTTTGCAGTAGGGTGCTAATTAGATTGCCGGATTGAAATAAATCACTGTATCGAATAATTGCTCCTATTAGGGGCAGTCTCAAAAACCAGCGGTCGGTCTTGGTTAGGCCACCCTTTGTAAGGCGCCACTGCCGTAAGCTGATTGCTGTAATAATTATGCATAGAATTAAAAAGGGACCATAGCTCATAAGCAAACTGGAGCCATCGATTAATACCCTCGCGCTCCAAGTCATTTCAGACCCGAGGCGAGCAAGCATATTTTCAATCTGTGGTAGTAACACTGTTAAAAAAAGAATGACCACACCGATTGCGACGGTGCAGATAAAACCAGGGTAGGCCATACTCGTTAACATCTTTTGACGAATAGCTTGTTTCTCTTCCAAGTAATCGATAACTTTTTTTAAGATTGGCGTGAGGTTGCCAGTCGCTTCACCTGCTTCAACCACATAGCTCACTGAATTAGAAAAATACTTTGGTTGACGTGCAAGTGCTCCGGCTAAAGTGCTACCTTCGCTTAACTCGCGCCACATAGCCTGAGCCAGGGTTCTTTGCTCCGTTTGCAAGAGACGCTTACTTAATATTTTAATGGAGTCTCCTATTGGAAGTCCAGAACTGTGGAGTTCCATGAGTCGCTTGAGTAATTGTAATCCAACTTTTTCTCGAGACTGGCCACCTCGCTTTACCAAGTTAGAATCCGCACGTGAATTGTGCGTACTATTTTTAAGCCAGAGTATCTTATCTTTTAAACGACTCCAATGGTTATTAACTTTTGGAATTATGACTTCCAGTGAGACTGGCTGAAGGCCACGACGGTTCAGTGCTTGAAGTGCTTGGCGGCGATCACTTGCTTCTAGCATGCCTTGTTCTATATGGCCATTGGAGCTGCGTGTTGTATAATTAAATTCAGGCATAGAGTACTCGTTATTTTTGACGATTAATAACTCGATCCATTATTGAGTCGATAATTTTAAGATTTATTGTGGGGAATAAAAGATTGTATTACGGTTTAGTTATTAGCCAATAGAACAGTGGGTTACGATTAATCCGATACTCTCTCATCAGTAATCATAATATTACATCTTATTTACAAAACAGCGGGGAATTTACCTTGAATGGTAATATGGCCTATACTTAAGTAATGGGAATGAAATTACCCTATTCCAAAATTTTCTCTTTTATCCTTCTTTTAGTTTCAGGGGCTCTTAGCTCGCAAACTACTGTGACTTCTGATGTAGTTGGGTATCTTAAGATTACTTGCTTAGGCGGATCCGATACTGTGGTTGGTGTACCACTTCCTAAAAGTACAGTAGTCAACTCCACGGTAGACTCCGTTAATCCTGGAGCTTCTCAAATAACACTCACTTTAATTACGATGACAGCTTCTGAGTACCAAGACTCCCATTTTGTGCGATTTGGTGAAGGTTCTAGTCTGGAAGGTGCTAAAATGACAATTAGTGCGAATACTAATAATACACTTACATTAGAAGCTGTTAGTGGATACGATTTGAGTGATGTATCCGTCGGCGACGAACTAGCGATTATTCCTCATGCTACTTTATCAGAGCTATTTGAATCGGTGGCAACTATTCCAGAAGGCACAGAGGTCTTCTACTTTGATAGTACAGGTGCTAGTATTAATAAATCATCTGCTGGTGGATATATTTATTATGCTCCTACATGGTACGATGCGAGCACCTTTGCAAATGCAGATGGTGCGGTACTTTTTCCAGATGATGCTCTGATTGTAAGAGTACCAGGAGATGTAGCGAATGATTTTAATTTAATTATAAGCGGCGAAGTCCCAAATGTAGGACATAGTTTTCCTGTAGTGACCTCTTCTGCTGGAGCTAATGACAATCTTATAGCACCACAAATTCCTGTAGCCCTAACTATTGCTACACTTTTCTCTAATGCTAGCGACGGCGATGAGGTTCTCTTATTTGACAACAATACGAGAGCGATTAACAAGTCTTCTTCGGCAGGTTATGTATATTATGCTCCAACGTGGTATGATTCGAGCACTTTCGATAACGCGGATAATGTATTATTAAATCCTTGGGAGTTAGCAGTGTACAGGCGTGCTAATCAAAATGGACAGTCTGCTGCTATCTTTAGTGGTCGTGATGATTATTTAAATAATCTTTGACAGTTAATAGCATAATTGATCTTTTATCTCACACATTACCTCTTTTAAATATGATTAATAAAGTTTTTCTTCTTTCTTTAGTTCTTGTGGTTGCAACACTCAATGCTACTGTAACTCTACAAATTCGTACGCAACTTGCCAATTCTGATGGTGTCGCTACTAATGGCATGAACTGGGGAGTACTTGTTGATTCAACCGGAGATGGGTTTGCAGTTACATCAACTGGCAACATAAATGCATTTGATTTTGCCTCCAACGGCTCCTATGGTAACGACAACTATTTTATAGGTTCTAGTACGACTGTTACCGTACCTGCAGGGCCTTATGCAGGTACCGGTGTTGCCACCAACACTAATGAGATCACTCTTAGCAGTAATGTTTCCGCAGGTGACTCGTTCGGCATCTTTTGGACTGATAAGAGTGGAGGTTCGGGTGTAAATGGCGACTCTTACGGTTTTGTTACTGTTGCAAATGCTGTATTACCTTCCGATGGAAGCACCACACCATTTAATACTGTATTTACTGCTGACCCCTATACTGCTCAAGGGTCTATTGTTCCAGAGCCATCTACCTTGGGTCTTTTGTCAGGTATTTTTGCAATTGGCGCAGTAATGCTTCGTAGACGCGCGGGTTAGAATAATCTAATTTATAATTTTAAGCCTCGGTTCGCCGAGGTTTTTTTATAATTTTATGGAACCGTATGTTTTACTTGGTGACTTCAAGAATTGACCTTTTATCACTATCTGGGAATCTTCCGCCTTTCAATATTCGCTATCAATTAATATTACTATGTCTAAGAAAACTTTAACAATCATTGTCGCTATAGGGGTGGCTCTCTACTTTGCACGCACAATTCTTCTTGAGCCAGCTATTGAAGCTAAAGAGCAAATAACTGAATCAGTCGAAGAAGTTGAGCTAGTAGAATCAGTCGAAGAACTTGAGTCTAGTGAAGCCGTAGAACAAGTAGAAGCAAATCAGGAAAGTGAAGAGGTTGCTCTTACTGAAGCCCAGATGATAGAAGCCTTTGCTTACTTCAGTACTTTTCAATCTGGTTACCAAGCCTTTGGTTTCAGTTCAGAGGATGCAACTGCAATTACAAGCGGTGTAGCATTAGCACTGGCCGACACGGAGCCTTCCGATACAATGATTGCTTTAATTCAGAGCCCTGAATTTCAAGCTTTCATGCAGCCTCGTGCTGAGGCTGCCCAAGCAGAAGCAGCAGCTGCACAGGCAGAGCAACAGGCTGCAGCAGAAGCGGCTGGGGCAGAAGCTGCGCAAGAAAACATTGCTGCAGGTAAGGCCTATATAAATAACATGCAAGGTGATGAGGATCTTCAGTCGACAGATTCGGGACTGTATTTTAAAGTAGTTGAACCGGGTGAGGGGGATCGACCTTCTTTGACCGATACAGTTTTAGTTCATTACAAGGGTACGCGCATTGATGGCACTACGTTTGATAGTTCGTACGATCGAGGCGAGCCAGCCACCTTCCCCCTAAATGGCGTTGTTGCAGGTTTCGGTGAAGGGCTAACTAAAATAGCTGCTGGGGGTAAAATCATTCTCTATATTCCAAGTGATCTTGGTTATGGTAACACTCCTCGTCCAGGCGGTGAAATTCAGCCGGGAGACACATTGGTCTTTGAGTGCGAGCTAATAGAGATCAACCCAGGAAGTTGAGCCTTCTAGTTAAATAATTTACGAAGCCCGCGTTTTTTAACGCGGGCTTTTTGTTACAAATGTTAATAATTACACTAGTAACCTCGAAGAGTATCTCCGCCAAGAGGAGCAAGCGGAGCGCTACCAGGATCTAGTAAGTCAGCCCCGTAATTTTTATGCAGTTGCCATCCTCCGCGGTACGGCGCTCCGTGTTGCTTGATCCACTCAGTAATTGTATTTAAGATGGTAGGGTCTTCATGCCGAGACCATTCAGGATGTAACCAAATAGGGACACTCTTGTGGCCAATAATGGAATCGTATTCTTCAATAGCAGAGGGAGTATCAATAATACATTTAAATTCATTAGCGATAAGTATATTCTCTTCTAGTGGAAGTTTCCAGCGTTTGGGACTTAATGTAATCCAGTCAAAATATCCTTTTAGTGGAAAAGAGCCGCTAGTTTCTAGGTGGACCGCTTGACCCGCTTTTTTCAATGCCTCACATAGTTCGCTTAAGTCATGGATAGCCGGTTCACCTCCAGTAATTACAGTAAACTCAGCTTGCGTTGAAGCTGCTGCTGCTGCGAGCGTGTCAACATCTAGACGTGGTATTTTTTTTGGAATATGTTCTGGATGCCATGTACCTGCTGAATCGCACCAAGGGCAGTGAACTGGGCAACCAAAAAGCCTTATAAAGTAAGCCGCACGCCCAACATAGAAACCTTCACCCTGAAAGCTATAGAATTGCTCGTGAACTGGGAGTTTTCTCGCCATAGAAACTACTCAGGACTATAGCTGGCTGAGTTCTTACTATCTTCTTTGACTTCGACTGCTGCCACCCATGCCCTATCGTTAGTTTGCTTGCGTACCATAGGATCGAATATCTCGTGCAAATGCTTAGCAATTCCTTCGCTCGCACAATTCGGTATAATATAAACTTTAAATAAGGAGCCAAAGCGTGCGATTAAGTCGTCCATTTCTGGGTCATCAGCATTAAAAAGACAGGCGTGATCTAGCTTGTCCTCTATCCAATCTTTCAGGTCTCCTAGTTTACCAAAATCTACAACAAATCCATTTAAGTCAGTTTCATGGCAGGAAAAGGTTACAGTGAAGGACCAATTATGGCCATGTATCAGCGCACAGTGGCCATCATGAAGGTGTTGGCGATGGGCAAATGGAATATCAGAGTAAGTTTTTTTACAGTTCATCATAAAAAGATCCTTAAGTAAGTCGCCAATTGTTGGCGCGTAAGCTATCAATGGACGGTGCGCAATCGGCGTAAATTGTTGGATCTTCTACCCCTGCTAGATCAAATGCTTCGCGGCGCTCAATACAAGTGCCACATCGTCCGCAGTGAAGTGCTCCACCTTTATAACAAGACCAAGTTTTTCCGAATGGGACACCTAGTTCGGCTCCCCTTCGCACGATATCTGCCTTTGTCCAATCTACAAAAGGTCGATTTAAGGTTACACATTTCCAATCGCATAGCTGCATGACTGCTGACATTGCATCGGCAAATTCATTTCGACAGTCTGGATAAATCGCATGATCGCCACTGTGGGCTGCGTACGCCACTTCAGCTGCACCAATAGAAAGAGCATGACCAGTCGCAATCGCTAGTAATATCATATTTCGATTCGGTACTACCGTACTTTTCATATTCGATTCTGCGTAATGCCCTTCGGCAACGTCTATCTGCGGTGAAGTTAAACTACTGCCTGCAAGAAGTGGTTGAATCGGTGAAAGATCAGCTATGCGGTGCGTAATATTCATATCCGCACAAATTTCAGTAGCTTTTTCTAACTCACACCGGTGACGTTGCCCATAGTCAATAGAAAGGGCATGTATTTCATGCCCAGAAGACTTCATATGGGCTAGAAGGACTGTGGAATCAAGTCCACCAGAATAGATAAGTACAGTTTTCATGAATTCAGTCATTGCCGAGTTGGTTCGGCGCCCTGGGAATTCCTTAGCAGGGAATGTATAATTAGTTGAATATGTTTTAGTAATTGAGTGGGGCAAGTTTAAAGAGCGGTGCACACCTGTCTTGACAAGCACCATAAGCGCTTTACTTTACGCCATTCAAATTATAACCCAGCAATCAGAAAAAGCGGGCCTGTCTCGCTTTTTTTATTTTCTGCAAGCAATGAGCCACGAAATACTTTCAGTCTTAGAATACATGGAAAAGGAAAAGGGGATCGGTCGTGAAGACATGATCGCTGCAATCTCGACCGCTATAGCTAGCGCTGCCCAAAGGGGCGAGGGTACTAGTCAGGAAATCCGCGTAGAGATTAACCCTAAGACAGGAGCATTGAAGGCGTGGACTGTCATGAACGTAGTTGACTCAGTCAGTGATGCTAATTTGGAGATACATATCGAGAAAGCTCGTAAATTAGAAGCAACTGTAGAGGTCGGTGGTGTTATTGAAAAAGAGATTGATCCAGCATTTTTGGGGCGCATTGCTGCGCAGACGGCTCGCCAAGCTATCATGCAACGGATTCGCCAATTTGAGAAAGACCGTATATATGATGATTATAAAGATACTGTAGGTGACATTGTAACTGGTACAGTCCGCCGCCGTGAACGTGGTGATTTAATAATTGATTTAGGTAAAGCAGAAGCAATTCTGCCCCCTCGAGAGCGAGTGCCCGGCGAGGACTATTCTCCAGGGGAAAGTATCCGTTGTTTACTCCTAAGGATTGAACAAACTAGCCGTGGCCCTGATATTATCTTATCTCGCTCGAACATTAATTTTGTCCGCAGGCTCTTTGAATTGGAAGTTACTGAAATTGCTGATGGTACAGTAGGAATAGAGGCTATGGCCCGTGAGGCAGGTTATCGCACAAAGATCGCAGTGACTAGCAGTGACCCTAAAGTAGACCCAGTTGGCGCTTGTGTGGGTGCTCGTGGTGCTCGTGTGAAAACCATCGTGCGTGAACTTGGCGGCGAAAAAATTGACATTATTCGCTTCCACAGTGATCCAATCGAGTTGCTGGAAGAAGCATTAAAGCCTGCAATTCCAAAGAATATTCGTAGCAATGAGGCAGAACGCCGGATTCACTTTGAAGTTGCTGAGGATGATCTATCCATCGCAATTGGTCGCCGTGGTTTTAATGCTAAATTGACATCTCGCTTGCTGGGATGGAAGCTTGATATTGGTAAAGAAGAGCAAGAAGCAGTCGGATTCGACGAGAAAGTGGCGAAGGCCATTAAAGGAATTAATATGATTCCAGGTATAGAACCAGCCATTGCGCAGCGTTTAGTCACTATCGGATTAGTCAGTCCAGAAGCCTTTGAAGGTGTGTCTGAGTCGGATCTAATGGATGCAGGATTTACTGAGGAAGAAGCTAATGATGTCGTGGCTAAAGTAAGTGAATATTTACAACAAGGCGCGTAATTAAAGTTAGTTATAAACCAGTTTTAAGTTTGTAAAAATATATAATTAATGAGCGTTCGTATACATCAACTTTCTAAAAAAATAGGGATGGATAATAAAGAGCTATTGAAGCTCTTAAGTGAACGTGGGTTTGAAGTGAAGAGCGCTTCTAGTACGATTGATAATATTTCTGCTGAATCTTTAGTTGAGGAATTCGCGCCAAAGTCAGCGGTTGAAGAAACAAAAGAAACTGCGAATGAGCCCAAAAAAGATTTACCAAATAAACCGAGTCCTCCAGTTCTTCCGAATGGCTCTTTCGTAAAGAGCCAAGCGGACATTAATCAGCAGCGTGAGGAGCAAGCGGGCAATACAGCAAAGCCAAGTCCAACAGTGCAGGCTGCGTTAAAAGATAAGACTGTACCTGCTTCGAATAGTCCATTGGCGTCAAAGTCTCCGCCGCCTGCCGCGGTTCGAACGGATAGTTCGAATTTGTCTGCGTCAGCAAAGTCGCCTTTATCGTCTCCCCCGCCAGCGCCTGTGTCCGGGCCTCCCAAGCCGCCCGCAGTTCCAAAAGTTCCGACTACACAAGATATTCCAGATACTCAAGATGCTGCGGATAAATTAAACCAGGAAGACCGCGAAGCTGTTATTCTACACGTCAAGCCTCCAATAGTCGTTCGTGACTTTGCTGTAGAAATAGGCCTCAAGCCGTTTAAGCTTATTTCTGAGCTAATGGAGATGGGAATTTTTGCATCGATGAATCAAACCATCGAAGAGACAACTGCTGTAGCGGTCGCGAAGCAACATGGCTTTAGTTTAGAAATTCATCACCGTGGTGAGCAATCGGAAAGCAGTGCATCTAAGAAAGCGGAGAAAAAAGTTGATGTAGACGACCCTAAATTTTTAAAGGAGCGACCACCGGTTGTCTGTATTTTAGGTCACGTTGATCATGGTAAGACTACTTTATTGGATACGATTCGCCAAGCGAATGTGACTGCGGGTGAGGCGGGTGGCATCACTCAGCATATTGGTGCTTATCAAATTGAGCATAACAGCCAAAAAATTACTTTTATAGATACTCCTGGTCATGCGGCATTTTCAATGATGCGTGCGCGCGGGGCGAATGTAACTGATATTTCTGTACTCGTTATAGCAGCTGACGATGCCTTTAAGCCGCAGACTGAGGAAGCTTTAAAATTTGCGCAGCAAGCGAATAATGCGATTGTAGTAGCTATCAATAAGATTGATGCAAAAGGAGCTAACGTTGATCGTGTGAAGCAACAGATGCAAGAGAAGGGAATCGCCCCAGAGGATTGGGGGGGTGAAACTGTAACGGTAGAAGTTTCTGCAATCAATGGTACTAATATTGACAACTTGCTTGATATGATACTTCTGCAGGCGGAAGTTATGGAGCTAAAAGCTAACCCAGATTGCTCCGCAAGTGGAATTGTTGTAGAATCTCAAATTGAACAAGGTCGCGGTGCTACAGCATCTGTAATCATTGAGAAGGGCACCCTAATGAAGGGTGATGCCCTGCTCTGCGGAGAGGTGTATTGCCGTGTGAAGTCTTTGCTCGATGACAAAGGACAACTACTAAAGTCAGCGCCACCTGGGGCTCCCGTAAAGGTACTTGGTTGGTCAGGTGTACCTGCTTCTGGTGACCATTTTACGACTGAAAAAAATGAGAAGCTAGCGAAGCGTGCTGCTGAAGAAGTTATTTACGAAAGAAAGCGTGAGTTAAATGCTAAGCAAGACGACGAGCAGAGCACGGATGGTGGTGGCCCTACAGTAGATGATTTGTTCGCAGCTATCGAGAAGCAGCAAAAAAAGTGCTTACGTTTGATAGTAAAATCCGATGTTCATGGATCTGCCGAAGCACTTGCTAATGCAATTTCGGATCTCCAGAGCGACAAAATTGACTTGGATATTATTCATGTTGGCGTAGGCAACATCACAAAGAATGATGTGACATTAGCTAGCGCGGGAGATTGCTGTATTATTGGATTTAATGTGCGCCTAGATAATGGGGTACAAAGTGTCGCTAAACATCATGATATTCGTATCATCCAGCACGAAATTATATATGAGCTTTTAGACAAGGTTGAAGAAGAAATGGTTGGCATGCTTGATGCCGAACTTAGCGAAAAGAAAACAGGTGCAGCCGAAGTTCGTCAGGTTTTTCCAATGGGCAAAGGACGGTATGTGGCCGGTTGTATGGTTACCGAAGGCACTATCAACCGATCTCATAAGGCCCGTCTAGTGCGCGCTGGAGAGGTAATCCATGAAAGTAAGGTAGATACGCTGCGCCGCTTTAAAGACGATGTTAAAGAGGTTCGTGCTGGTTACGAGTGCGGTATCAATGTTGACGGCTATGATGATTATCAGGAAGGTGATGTTATCGAGTGTATTTCCGTAGAGGAAATTCGTCCTTCGCTGCGTTAAGTCAGCTCCTGCAATAAGTTGTTGGAAACGACATCCAATCAATACAGAATTGTTTCTATCAATACTTTTGAATTGTTGAACTGTTTATCAAATGTCTAAGCGAATTACACGTGTGAACGAGTTACTTCAAAGAGAAGTTAGCGAGCAGCTTCGACGCCGTTATCGTTCAGATGCTACTCGCATCACAATCAGTAGTGTTGAAACTAGTGCCGATCTTCGTAACGCTAGCATATACTACTCAGTGCTAGGGGAGCAATCCGATATAGAAGCTGCACGATGCCTTTTTCTTAAAGTAGGCAAGGAACTACGCCAGCTCGTAAGCAAGAGAATCGTATTAAAATATTTCCCACAATTTGAGTTTACTTACGATCCATCATTGCAGCGTGGTGCGCACTTGCTTGACGTAATCGATCAGCTAGATGATGGATAATAAAATGAATAAGAAATATTTTTCTGAGCAAAGCTCTCAGTTTGCTAAGATTGTTGAGGCATTTAAGGGTCAGAAGATTGCGGTCATTGGTCATATGCGCCCAGATGGAGACTGTATAGGATCGATTGTGGCGGTGACTCGTTTACTTAATTCAATAGGCATTCAGGCAGTTGGAGTTAATCGTGATCCCGTGCCCCAAAGCTTGCGAGTATTTGTTGGCGATACTCCTTTACTGCTCGCTAGTGAACTTCAGTCGGAGGGTTATCTGGCCGTTACTGTTGACTGTGCTGATTACAAGCGAATCGGAGATCGGTTAATGGAATTATTCCCGGAGATTGAGCTCAATATTGATCATCATATTTCCAATAAGAATTATGCTAGAAATAATATTGTTATTGATAGTGCATGTGCGACTGCAGAGATTTTGGCGGGATTTTACTTAGATAATGAATATAGTTTTGATGCATGTATTGCTCAGAACTTGTATGTTGGAATTGCAACTGATACCGGACAGTTTCGATTCCCCTCGACGACTCAAGCTACTTTTGAAATTGCTCGCCAGTTATGCGAGCATGGAGCTAATCCAGCAAGTGCTGCCTTAGAGCTTTATGAAAATGAAAGCTTCGAAAAAATTAAATTATTGCAGACTTTCTTAGGGTCTTTGCAAATGAAGTTTGATAACCGTGTCTGTATTGGACTTATTAAAAATGGTGTATACGAAGACACTGGTGCTAACGTGGATGATTCTGAGGGCCTTGTTGACTATGCTCGTGCGATCAAGGGAGTTGACATTGGCGTACTTTTAGAGGACCGCAAAGGATTTCTAAAAGGTAGCTTAAGAGCTAAAAACCCATTTTACCGGGTCGACCAAGTAGCTAATTTATTTAATGGTGGTGGACATGCATGTGCGGCCGGTCTAAATGTTGAAAAGAGTTCGATTGATGAGTTCCTGCCAAAGTTATTGGGCGCGATTAAAAATCATTTAGACGCTTTGGGAAATCCTTAGACTTAGCGCCACTTAAATACAAATTGTGTGATGAAGGATGATCCTGAGGGAATTTTATTAGTGGATAAGCCACAGGGCATTACATCTCACGATGTAGTGGATCAAGTCCGCCGTATCTATCGAATGAAGAAAGTCGGTCATGCTGGCACATTGGATCCGATGGCCACAGGTCTGATGCTAATACTTGTTGGAAAAGCGACCAAAGTGTCCCAATATTTAATGAGTATGGATAAGGAGTACGCCGCTACGATGCGACTAGGCCAAGTTACGGATTCTCAGGATGCTGACGGTACAGTCACAAGTGAGCATTCGGTACCAGAATTAATAGAGGATAACATGCGTGAATGGATGCGGGAATTTTTGGGTGATCAATACCAAACTCCACCTATGTTTTCAGCTAAGAAAGTAAATGGACAAGCGTTGTACAAACTAGCTAGAAAAGGTAAAGTTATACCGCGTGAACCTAGAGTTATTCATATTAGTCAGTTCGATTTAACAGATTTTCAGCCACCTGAAATTTCTTTTCTTATTCGCTCTAGTAAAGGTGCGTATATCCGTACAATTGCACATGATTTAGGGGCTAAGGTAGGCTGTGGAGCTCATTTAAATGTGCTTCGCCGTACAGCAGTTGGAAAATTCCGTATCGAAGACGCCACTAAGTTAGGGGAACTCAAAGAAGCATCGCCTACTTTATTAAGAAAGAAATTGATCCCTGTATTACAGGCTGTCCCTAGTCACGCATTATAACTCTGTGAAACTTCCATCAATTGTTGATTCCTTTGATGCCTTAAAGGAACTGGATGCTCCATTGCATTTAGCGATCGGTGTCTTTGATGGTGTGCACTTAGGACATAAAGCAGTGATTGAGCCCGCTGTTCTTACTTCTCAAAAATCGGGTGGGGTGAGCGCTGTGCTAACTTTTGATCCCCACCCAAGCCGTTTATTTAGGCAAGAAGATCCGACACGTTTAATCCTACCAATTTCAGTAAAGACATCCATGCTTCAATCGATTGGTGTCGATATCGTGATCCGCAAGCATTTTGATAGAGCGTACGCATCTACTCCAGCAGCCGATTTTCTTATAGATCTTAAAAAAGCATTACCAACATTGGCAGCAGTTTATGTAGGGTCAAATTTTCGTTTTGGTGAGAACCGAGTGGGTAATGTACAAACCCTAATAGAAAGTGGGCAGCTTTTGGGCTTGGATATCTTTGGTGTAGATCGCATTCATTACGATGGCGCACCGATTAGCAGTACTCGTATACGCAAAGAGCTTGTGCAAGGCTCTATGGCTACCGTTAATTCCTTACTTGGATACAATTATCGTACAACAGGTTCAGTAATTACCGGGGAAGGGTTGGGGAGCCGTATTGGGTTTCCTACACTTAATTTAGACTGGAAGCCAGAGTGTGAACCACGGCATGGTGTCTATTGCGTGCGCTTTCATAGCATGGATTCAGACACTTGGATTTATGGAGTCGCTAATTATGGAGTGCGTCCTACAGTTGCCGATTCTGAAAGCCCATTACTAGAGGTACATGCACTAAAAGGTACCGGTGTAGAAGCAGGAGAAATAATTATTGTTGAGTGGCTTAATTTTTTACGTGCAGAGCAGAAATTTCCATCTTTGAAAGCACTAAGCAAACAGATTGCTAGCGATTGCGCCAAAGCTAGAATATATGCAAAAAATGACTGAGCGTATAATCGAGTGCACGGTAAATAGCGACGTAGGCTCTGTTCGTGCAGACAAGTATTTTGCGTCCAAATTCGATGACGTGAGTCGTTCGAAGTTGCAGTTTGCTTTCGATGCAGGGTTGGTAACATTTGACGATGTTGTTATCGATAAACGTTTTAAATTAACGCAACCTGGTCACTTGCGCGCAGTTTTAGAGGAACCTGATTTAACTACCGGACCTGAAGCTGTAGCAATACCTCTACAGATTATCTATGAGGACGAAGTTATTATAGTCATTAATAAAGCCGCAGGAATGATTACTCATCCCGGAAATGGTACTTCAGACGATACATTAGTTCACGCGTTGTTACACCATACAAGTGGGATGTTGAGTTCTGTTGGCTCGCCAGATAGGCCAGGAATAGTCCATCGATTGGATAAGGAAACCAGTGGTCTAATCGTTGTCGCCAAGACAGATCTAGCGCATCATAAGTTAGCGGCTGCTTTCGCTGATCGCGTGACTTATAAAAGCTATCAAGCACTTGTTTTAGGAATACCCGACAGGCAATTCGGTAGTATCAAAGAGCCAATTGGTCGTCATCGAGTTGTGCGCACACGAATGGCAGTTCAAGTAAATGGGCGTTCAGCACATACGGATTGGCGAGTGGTAGAAAAATATGGTGAGGTAGCCGCATTGGTAAATTGCGTCATTCATACCGGACGAACTCACCAGATACGTGTACATATGTCACATTTACAGCATACTTTGCTTGGCGATAAAAGCTATGGGTACAAGGAGCATTCATTGCAATCTGTGGATGTGCCGCGTGTGATGCTGCACTCTACCGAACTCAAGTTACGACATCCAAGGAGCAATGAGAGGATGCACTTTCAGGCTCCAATACCGGAAGATTTCGATCAGGTTATTAAAAAACTTAAGAATATTTGATTGCTTGTAAAATATCTAAAGCAATTCCGTAGCGTAAATTATACTGTGAGTGGATTAATTGCTTATGCCCCATCAAGTGCATGAGCTGCTCAATAGTAATTAGTGCTGCAGGTAGAATGTCTGCACGGGCAGTCGGTAGACTTTTAATTTTTACGCGCTCAGATAATGGTAGGCTTATCAATTCAGCTTTTAATTCTCTTATCTGTAGTAGAGATATCATTGGGGAGTATTCTTCCAAGGCTGTATTATCACGAGCTGCTAAGATGCCCCGTGTCACTGTAACTGCTCCACCTGTTGCTATTAAGGATCCTAAGTAAGGGGTTTCAAGAAGGCCTTCATTTTTAATCAACTTTGTTACATGGTTTTGTATGGATTTTTCAACTTCTCTTCTTAATGGTTGAGTAGGATCACTAATAAAGTGTTCCGTGATTCGCACAGCACCAAGCGCTAAAGAAGTTGCTTGAACAATCGAATCACAATTAAAAAGGATGCATTCAAGGCTGCCTCCTCCGAGATCTATTTGCATGAATTTTTCGGATGTTTTTATTTGCGGGTCGCACGATAGTCCACGGCCGATTGCTCGTGCTTCTTGTTCCCCTTCTAGAACTTGGACATTCAAACCAGTTGCTAACTCAATTTGTTTATTAAATTCCGAACCATTGACTGCATCTCGTACTGCACTGGTCGCTACAATACGTATTTCTAATGGCTTATAGCAGACTGCCTGGTCACAAAGTTCCCGTACAGACTGTACGCCTGCAGACATTGCAGAATCACTAATTTTAGGCGGATCGAAACTAATACCACTACTAATTCGAGTTTCCAAAGTCTTGGAGTAGAGTGACTCGAGATTGCCGTTTCTTATATTTTTACGAACTACTAATAATTTAATTGAATTACTTCCGACATCAATAATCGCTACATTTACGCTCTTTTGCATCGTTCTAGACTGTATCATCTCCTTTGCAGTTGCAATGCGCATGTTAGCAGATGAAAACGAAGTATGTTTTATGATGAGGTCAAAGTAAGTTTTAAGGCGGGTAAAGGTGGTGATGGCTGTTTCAGCTTTCGGCGTGCCAAATATGAGCCAAAGGGCGGACCTGATGGCGGTAATGGAGGACGAGGTGGCAACGTCTATATTATTGGTGACGAAAATGTAGCAGATTTGACAGATTATCGCTTTAAACCTGGCTGGGCTGCCGACAACGGCGAACCGGGCCGTGGTAGTGATCAGCATGGTGCTGGTGGTGAAGATTTGGTACTACGGTTGCCTGTTGGTACGGTCTTAGTCGACAGAGAGTCAGAAGAGCCCATTGCAGAAGTACTTGCTCATGGAGAGCGCATTTTAATTCTAGAAGGTGGAGTTGGCGGTAAAGGCAATACCGTTTTTAAATCCTCTACCAATCAAGCTCCACGCGAATTTACTTTAGGTAAAGTTGGTGAGGAGGGCGAATTCCGATTAGTGATAAAGACGATTGCTGATGTTGGTTTGATTGGATTCCCAAATGCAGGAAAGTCCACACTTATTAATATGCTGACGAATGCGCATCCTAAAACTGGGGCTTATCCATTTACTACTATTTTCCCAACGGTAGGAGTTATGGAATATCCCGAGCAATATCAGCGGATTACTCTTGCGGATATTCCAGGTTTAATAGAGGGCGCAAGCGAGAATCGTGGTTTAGGTCACCGCTTCCTTAAACATGTGGAGCGCTGTAAAGTTTTATTGATCATGGTCGATATGCAAGGAACAGACGGGCGTGAGCCAATTGGGGATTATAAGTCTCTTCTTGGAGAGTTAAAGCTCTACAAAGCTAGCTTGTCTCGTAAGCCTATATTGGTAGCTGCGAACAAAATGGATGAGCCTGCTGCGGAAGAGAATTTAAAGCAATTTGAAAAAAAATGCTTACATAAGGTTTATCCGATCTCTTGTGTATCAGATGAAGGATTCAAAGCCCTTGGTCAGGCGCTACTAAAAGCTGTGCTCTGCGTTCGTGAAGCAGAGAGCTCAGTGTAAGCCTATGCACTTATAGAGCATTTATTTCTAGCTATAATAAATTAGAATTTAATGCATAGATTACTTACTTTCGCGCTCAACGGGTCCTTTAAAAAGCCACCACACAAATAGCAGGCAGCTCCAATAAGTAATCCCTCCAATAACCTCGTGCATGAAGTGGTAATGATTCATCATTAATGGCGCTAGCATGACAATACTTATGATGCGTAAGATATTAAAGGCAAAGCCGACAATCGCTCCAGTCATTATATTAAGTATGCAGTCTAAGTAGCTCCTTCTTCGAAAAATAACGAGCATAACAGAGATTAGTATACTCGTTAAGATGACTCCAAATCCATTGCACTCGGTTGCCACATGATAGGTGTGCCCATTTACAATCAAAAGTAGCTGTGAAGCACCATTTCCAATTGGATGGAATTGCAGCAGAACACTCTGTTTTGCTAGGCCTAAAAGTGCTGCGCTCCATTGCCCTGTAATGCCTCGCAAGGGCCAATCGAGTGGTTCAAGTAGTGTGCTAAGCAAAAGAAACACACAAAATGTGCCACTTATTGTATAAATTATTCTGTCTAGATGCTTGCCGAATAAGAAAAAAGATACTGAAGCGATAGCTAGGCAATAGGCAGATATATTAATTAGTGCGTTAAACAGCAAAAAGAATGGAGCACTTACATTCGCGAGTTTGAGTATCAATAATTGATTTATATAGCCTGTAAAAAGTAGTGTGTAGGCTGCAATTAATGTAATGCGAGCCCTAGAATTTAGAGTAAATGCAGCAGAAATCTTAACCTTGCTAAAGCGAATCAGAAAACCGGTGGCGAATACGATTACAATGAATGCATGAAGTATGCGGCTTTGTGCTTGAGTCGTATCCGCAAACCATTGCGTGATAGGCCAGAATGCAATACTCAGTAACAAATATAAGACGCAATGATACCAAAATTCGCAGGATTGGTAGTTCTCTTTTAATTGTTTCTTTAGTTGGCTACGAGTATGCATATCGAGTGAATCAATTTAAGCAAAAATTAGCTACTTCTTCGTTTTTCCCATGCTTTGCGATCGTCAATTGCTTGCATAGGAAATGCTTCTACTCGTATACCTGCTACAGTTGGGTGCTGCCTGAGCGCTTTGTAATTCGAGCCATTAATAGCTATTTTAAGAGCATTAGATGAGTTGGTTTCGATGATTTGATTATCGATCAGAAAACTAACTGCAACTTCCGAGCTATGCCCATTGGTATGATCACCATCGCGGCAGTTATTGTACTCCGCGTCAATTACGCCGCGCAAGGTTTGTAAGAATTCTGGCGCAGATGCTTTCGGGTGGAGGATAAAATTGATTCTTTGGATAATCCTGGGAATCGAACTTTCTAGGTCGAAAATGTCGTGAGCGGTAAGGCTAAGTTCGCCATCGCGCCGATTCGTTGTTCCATGGATGAGGGCTAGCTTGCCCTCTTCGATACGTGCTCCATTTTTAGCGTAAGCATCAGGGAACATAATTAACTCATAGGTCTGATTTCTAGTTGCTAGATTAAAGACGGCAAATTGCCGACTACCTTTACGCGTATACTTAGTCTGTACATTACTTATAATGCCTCCGAGTCGGTAGGTCTGTCTATCGCTGAAGTCTCGATTAGCTGCCTCAATATCTGCAAAGCTGTCAATCGCGACATCCAATCCAGCATAAGAATCCATCGGATGTCCGGATATGTAGAAGCCAAGCATTTCCTTCTCATATTGCAGCTTCTCAGTAATTGACATTTTATCTGTTACTAATCGGTTTTCTGCAGAGTTGTCTTCCTCAGCTATTCCACAACCTAAATCAAAGTCTTCGAATAAGGACGGTTGCTTTTTTCTGAGGTCTTCACGCCGAACTGTGGACTCGGCGAGTTCCGCATCTAGATTACTCAAAAGATGTGCACGGTCTTGTCCGAGCGAATCGAAAGCTCCTGTTTTAATAAGCGCCTCCATGACACGTTTGTTGATCGATTTTTCTGAACAGCGAAGCATGAAGTCACTAAAGCTTTCGTAGGCTCCCGAATCTTTCTTTTCGGAGATAATAAGTTCTGCAGCTCCCTCACCGACACCTTTTATTGCAGCCAAACCAAAACGAATGCTTCCTTCATTACTTTCGATTACAGGAGTGAACGTTTTACCAGAAGCATTCACATCTGGGCCAAGAACAGGGACTTTCATATACTTACACTCTTCTAGGAAATTCGCAATTTTATCCGCATTTCCCTGCTCAGAGGTGAGAACTGCTGCCATGAATTCAACCGGATAATTTGCTTTCAGAAATGCGGTCCGGTAACTGAGCATGGCATATGCCGCAGAGTGCGATTTATTAAAACCATATTCAGCAAACTTTTCGAGTAATGCGAAGATTTCTTCAGCTGTTTTTACATCAATTGAATTCCTCTTTTTCGCGCCATCAATGAATACTTGCTTCTGGGCATCCATTACCTTCTGTTCTTTTTTACCCATTGCTCGACGTAGAATATCTGCTCCACCAAGTGTGTAGCCTGCAATAATTTGAGCTGCTTGCATGACTTGTTCTTGATAAACGAGAACGCCATAGGTTTCTTCGACTAAATCTTTTAGAAGTGGATGAGGGATTTTTACCGTACTCGGATCCTTCTTGCCTTGGATAAACTGAGGAATAAATTGCATTGGGCCAGGTCGGTAGAGCGCGATAAGAGCAATAATTTCCTCAAAAGAACCCAATCCAATTTGCCGGCATAGTTGCTGCATTCCACCTGATTCAAGTTGAAATACTCCAACCGTACGACCGCTGTTGAGTAGATCAAAGGTCGCTGAGTCGTTGAGTGGAACTTTTTCGATATCAAATGAAGGAAGAGTTTGTGTTTGTCGTATATTTATTTGTGCATCGTCGAGTACGGTTAAGGTTTTAAGGCCTAAGAAATCCATCTTCAATAATCCTAAGTCCTCTGCTGGACCTTTCGGGTATTGTATGGTTAGATCACCTTCCTGCAGGGTCACCGGTACCAGATTGGTGATATCTTGATCTGCTATAATTACACCGCAGGCATGTTTACCTGTGTTACGCACCATGCCCTCGATAACACGTCCTTGTTTAATAATGGATTGCGCGACCGTATTTTTTCTAAGCTCTTGTTGTAATTCGGGGGATTTTTTTACCGATTCATCGAGTGATATATTAAGTTCATCAGGTATCATCTTTGCTAATTTATTCGCTTCTGAGTACTCGATATTATTCACTCGGGCTAGGTCACGTACCACCATCTTTGCCCCAAAGGTTCCAAATGTTATGATATTGGCAACGCGATCTTCGCCATACTTTTCGCGAACATAGTTCACGACTTCGTCACGGCGCCGCATGCAAAAGTCGACGTCAAAGTCTGGTGGCGATACTCGTTCCAGATTAAGCATGCGTTCAAATAGTAATCCGAAGCTAAGTGGGTCGATATCTGTAATTTTTAAAACATAGGCGACGATACATCCGGCTCCAGAACCACGCCCTGGACCGACAGGTATGAGTTGTTCTCGTGCCCAATTTATGAAATCCCAAACTATTAAGAAGTAATCAACAAAGCCTGTACCTGCTATTATAGCAATTTCGTACTCTAGTTGTTCGCAGTATCGTTGGTCCTTTTTCGTAGCTTGGTCCCAATTAGCCCGGCAAGAATTATAATCCGTGCCGTAACGCTCTTTTAATCCAGCCTTGCACAGTTCGAATAAGTAAAGCCCATTTTCCTTCAACGTATCTCTTTCGGATGAGCTAAGAGTGATGGTTGTTTCGCCATCTCGACTGCGCACTTCATTTTTGGCGGCTACATATAGATCCAAAATTCGCTCGAAATTGACGTTGTCAGCGTTACTTTTAATTTCAATTGAACGTTTATATACTGGATAATGATCGACTCCAAAAGGTAGCTCTACCTCGCACATTTCAGCAACTGCTGAGGTGTTTGTAATCGATTGTGGGACTTCTTTAAATGCTAATTCCATCTCCTCTCGTGATTTGAGATAAAATTGTTGTGCATCATAGCGCATGCGTTTTACGTCATCCACTTTAGCTCCAGTTTGGATGCACAGCAAGGAATCGTGGGGTTCCCAATCAGTATTATCAACGTAATGCACGTCATTTGTAGCAACGACTTTTAACTCAAACTCGGTTGCGATCTTTAGTAAGTCTGGGATGATGCGGCGTTGCTCCTCGATCCCGTGGTCCATGAGCTCAATAATAAAGTATTCTTTACCAAATATTGCGACGAATTGTGCAGCAGCTGCACGCGCCTTATCGAACTCACCTTCGAGTAAATATTGAGGTATAACTGCTGCGAGGCATCCTGAAAATCCGATTAGACCTTCGCTATGTGCTGCTAGGGTATTTAGATCGGTGCGCGGATTTCTGTAGAACCCCTGCGTGTGAGCGATGGAGACAATTTTGCATAGATTCTGGTACCCTGTGAAATTTCGAGCTAATAGACCCATGTGACGCGATTTTTGTTTCTTTCGCTCTTCATTTGTTTCGGCAAGTACTTCTTCAAAGACTAGATAAATCTCACAGCCTAATAGAGGTTTGATCTTATGCTTTTCGGCCTGTTTAAAAAACTTGGTAAGCCCATAGAGGGCGCCATGATCTGTAATGGAAAGAGCCTTCATGCCAAGCTCAGAAGCTCGCTCACAAAGGCGATCTACTCGCGCACATCCGTCTAGCAGGCTATGGTCGGTATGGACATGCAGATGGACAAATTCACGATCTTTAGTTGGCATTATTTCTGTAGAATTATAGCCGAATCGTTTGGATGCAAGGACAAGCTTTACAGATGCCTAAGGCTCCTTGATTTGTGATTAATAATCAGCGTCGTTCCTGCCACTTGTCGCTTTCAAATCGAACGCGCGCTTGCTCAATCAGCGTACTGTTAAAAAAGCTGCGCAAGTCATTACTGTGACCAATAGGTATATCCAGCGCGTGTGACAGTTCCTCTACTAAACCTTGAGAAAAAGTATTAAAATCAAAATCATGCGGAAGAGTTTGACGGTCAATAGAACCTTGTACGAGTAACCCTTGGCGATTTCTTTTTATCGCTGCACCTGCTATTTTTTGCCCATTTTTTGTTATTACGTCATTGGCGACTGCTTGTTGAAAGCAATTAGCAATTTCGGGCATTTCAATTACGGAGCATTTCCGCGGGCATGGAGCTAATGTACATTGTATTGTCTGCTTTGTTAATTCAGCTACCATGCAATTATGTAGTATTAAATAAAGCTCCGATGATTTTTTCAGAACTCCTCCTAGCCCAGTTCCTAGTATTAGTGCATAAGTCCAATCGTTTCGATGGTCTACAATTCCTCCAGCCGTGATGCGCCGGCAAAATACTAAGGAACTTAAAAATTGAGGATGTACCTCTTTCCACTTTTGAGTGTACCCAAAAGTTATGGTTGGTTCCGACCAAGCGTAGTGACGAAAGAGCGCGACTTTTGCTGGGACTGATTGGAGCAGCGCTGCATCAATGGCCATATTTGTAGTGGCATTAGCAAATGAGTTGGGTAATCTGAAAAGTGGCATTTATCAACCTCCCAGTGGAGCACGATAGGTTAGAGAATTAAGCTGATCTTGAAAATCAACAGCCTTTGTCTTTAGCTTACTTACTATCGGGTGTAAGTTGAAACACAAATTTTGTGGACGATTAGCACAATTTTTTTGATCACGTAGCATTGCAGAATCTATTGCATCAACAGGTAAATTAAAATGCTTTAATATTCTTTTACCTATTTCAAAACGACTTAGCTTTTCTGTTCCCGCCCAGTGAAAGATGCCATGCAAGTCTCTGCGCTCAGATAGCTCCACGCAAACATCTGCGACATTTTCTGCCGAACATGGTTGCCTAATTTCATCACAGAAAAGTTTAGGGCGCTCATTATTTTTAATAGCCTCAATTAATTTTTCGTGAATGCTTCGAGAGCCCTTTAGGCTATTACCCATTAGTATAGGGATACGAAGCACTACAGGGTCTTCTGGATTGTGCTCGAGGACTTCGCGCTCAGCCATAAGTTTAGTTTGTCCGTAAAGGTTTGTTGGTTGAGGTATATCCGTTGATCGATACGCAATTTTGCTGCGTCCGTCAAAGACCATATCCGTTGAGATGTGTATTAATCGAGCGCCTAAGTGTGTCCCTACCTGGGCAAGCAGTCTTGGCAGGGCTACGTTAATTTGTTCTGCTAGGGCAGGGCTTGCATCTACTTGTGCTGGACTAGAAATTGCTGCACAATTAACAATAACATCCGGCCATATTTCTAGACAAAGCGATGTAATACTTTCGTGATCTCTGCCGTCAATTAATTCGCTTCGCGCGAGGCCAGGAGCGGTAGCCTTGTAAGCATTGGAAAGTCCTATAACTTCATGCCCGCGACGAACTGCAGCCAAAGCGTATGCATTTCCCAGTAGACCAGATGCACCTGTTAAGAGAATTTTCATAGTTATAAGTAGATAGTTTTTGTTGCAATCGGTTTTCTGCAACGCAAATTAAAAAGTATCTAATGGAATACGCTAAACTTGCGAATGCTGGTGTCTTAGGGCAACCGGTTTATGAACCGGGAAAACCGATCGAATTAGTTGCGCGCGACTATGGGCTTGAAATAAGTGAAGTCGCAAAGCTAGCGTCTAACGAAAACCCTTTCGGCCCATCACCGCTAGCGGTGGCAGCAATGCAGGCAAAAGTGGGGCAACTGCAACTCTATCCTGACGGCGCCTGTGTAGAATTGCGCAGCGCTATTGCTAGCGAGTATAAAATTGTCTCTGAATCGATTGTAGTGGGGAATGGTTCGAATGAACTAATCGAGCTTTTGGGTCATGTTTTTCTCGGGCCAGAAACAGAAGTGGTAATGAGTGCTCAAGCTTTCATCGTATACAAGTTAGTTACAAAGCTATTTGGCGCTACACCGGTCGAAGTTCCCATGGTAAATTTAACCCATGATTTAGAAGCAATGCGAGAGGCTGTGACTGAAAAAACCAGATTGATTTTTGTCGCGAGCCCAAACAATCCAACTGGTACGGCTAATTCTGAATCTGATTTACTGCAGTTTGCTCAATCTTTGCCAAAACATGTTATTTTATGTGTTGATGAAGCATATGCAGAGTACCTCGAGCGAGCGCCAGATTTACGTCCAACAATTGCTGCAGGTCATAAGGTTATCTGTTTACGAACTTTTTCTAAGATATATGGACTTGGCGGCTTACGCATTGGGTATGGCTATGCAGACCCAGAACTAATTGGTTTACTCCAGCGCGTGAGGCAGCCTTTCAATGTAAATAGTCTAGCGCAAGTTGCTGCTAGTGCCGCCTTAACAGACAAAGATTTTATTAATAAGTGTCGCAGGGAAAATGAATTAGGCCGCAAGAGACTTTGCTCTGGATTGACTCAGCTTGGAATAAAGACATACGGTGGCCATGCTAATTTTGTACTATGTGAAGTTACTGGAGGGGAATTATTCTCAAAAGAGCTTTTAAAAAGAGGTATTATAATTCGTCCTCTGGACGCGTATAATATGCCGAATTATGTTCGAATCAGTATTGGCCGGCCTGATGAGAATGAGAAATTACTGCTAGCTGTTGAAGAATTGCTAGCTACGAAGATTGGGTGATTGATATGTCAGAGAATTTATTCAATTTATTTGCTCTTTTATGGGCGGTTGCATCCGTATTATTTTTACATGCTTGTCTAGTTATGTGCGAAATAGGTTTAGTTAAGATTCGCTATGGAGGCATTACTAATGAGTCATTAGTTTTACTAAAAAAACGTCGAAGATTGGCTGCTTTAATAGATAGCGCTGATCTTACGGGTAGAGTGGTTCGTTTTAGCAAAACTATATGTACTGTAGGCCTTGGTTTGTTATTAGTGCCACTTGTTCGTGAGGGATTTAATGTAGCGAATTTCGCCAATACGCCGGATCAGTGGCTTCTGGTACTAATATCTTTTGGTTTAGCTGTATTGACCCACTTTTTCATCGCTGAAATTCTACCAAGAGGATTAGCGATTAAGGACCCAGTTCGTAGTATTATAAGATCTTACCGAGTGTTGGTTGCCTTTAAAGTAATATCATTTCCTGCGCTCTTTTTTTTCAGGCGCTTTAAAGCCCTGCTGTTTCGACACTTTGGCTTAAGTTTAAATGATGAACTTAATCCTTTAGATCTAGATGTGCAGATTCGTGCACTTGGTGAAGATAGTTCAGATTTATCTCCTGTTGCTCGTCGTATAGTAGATCGTGCTATTCAAATGCAGGATCTAACTGTATACGATGTTCTTTTGCCGCGCAACGAAGTCCTTATTTATGATTTAAATGAGGATATTTCTAAAAATTTGGATCGTATGAAACTTGCTGGTCATACGCGGTTCCCAATCTGTAAAAGCGGTTTGGATGAATGTTTAGGAATTATTCATATTAAAGATATTTTTCGTGGGTTTGACAATGACTCTGCTATAAACCCATTGCTTATTAAGCGAAAGACTGCAGTATTTGAAGTTGAGACGCCACTTGAGGAGGCCCTGCAGCGGATGTTGCGAGCAAAGTTTCATATGGCACTTGTTGCTGACCAGTTCGGTGGAGTCTTAGGAGTTGTGACTTTGGAAAGCATATTGGAGCAATTAGTTGGTGATATTCAAGATGAGTTTGATAGCGAGGAGGCTTTAATTGTCGCGCTTCGCACACCGGGCACCTACACTATATCTGGTTCGACTCCTTTGCATGATTTAGAAGCACGGTTGAATTTACGAATCGATAATGACGAGGTATCTACCTTTGGGGGCCTTATAACCTGTGAATTAGGTTGCATCCCTAAGCGGGGGGATCAACTAACCGCGTGCGGTCTAGAGATTAAAATTACAGATGTAGATGATCGTCGTGTTATCTCTACATACGTGCGGCGACTAAAGTCTTAATTGGCAATAGATCAGCCTGTAATAAAATTTCAAACTTGCACCCTTAGTTAAAGCGCTCGCTCACGTAATTCAGCGTTTAGTTCAATAAGTAAATTTTCTCTATTAGGTGTGAAGATAAAACGGTCACTCCCTAACTTTTTATAGGCCTGTGCTATGAGCTTAGCTTCTGGGCGACGCATTGTTAGCAACTGTTTTAGTAGAGTATTAAGATTCTCAGTATTACCAATTTCTAGTTCCACGCTAATAAGCTCTGATAGTACCTTTTGATGATTAATAGATTCTTTATATGCAGCTAATAAGACCGTTCGCGCTTGCTGATGACAGTCAATAATTCTAAATCGATTTGCAACTGCTAGGGATCGTTCGGGGTGATAGTTTTTACTGCTAGAACTTAGAAATTCCTGCAAATAAATTTCCCCTAAGTCGGATCTATTGTTTCCAAACGAGGCAACTGATCGAAGGCTACAAAATGTTGCCCAATGCTTTTCTAGCCAATCGGGTCTTTCGTTTAAGAGTTCTTCTGCGAAGCTCAATGCTCCTTTATAATCTGTAGCGACTAAATGTGCTTCTATTAGTAGCAGAGCAAATGGATCTATTTTGAGTTCATTTTCCAGTGCTTCTTCATAGGTACGTCTAGCTAAGTCAATATTACCTGTGTCTGCTGAAAAATTGGCTAGAGCTAATAAAGCTTTTCGGTCACCTCTAAATTGTTTAAGGATACGTAGAGTTTCTTTTTCTTCTCTGTCTAGGTCGCCAGACTGCTTGTAAATATACAATAATTCAATTTTTGGACCCACACTGAGCGGAGCAGAGGCATTTCTTAAAATTGCGTACCGTCGTGCCTCATCATACTTTTCCATTTCTCTATTATATTTGCATAAAGCCATTAGGAGTGTTTCAGCGTTAGAAAATTTCTCTACAGAAACTTCAAGTTTAGAGATTGCAGACAACTTGTTTCCGCGGGCCCAACTGATTTCTGCAGAGAGTAGCAGTCCATCCAAATCATCCATTAGCTCATAAGAACGTATTAATTCATCCGCTCTATCAAAATTTCCGCGAAGTGTATGAGATTTGGCTGAAGAATAGGCTAATATCTTGTTTCGCCTAGTAAATTCAACTACAGTTGGTAGATGCTCCTCTGCAATAGTCTGTATTGCTTTATCCATCTGGTTATAATGTAAGTTAGATAATGTCACCTTTAGGTAATCTTCATCATCGATACCGTTTCCTTTAGTTAAACCTTTGATTAAAAGATCTGCAGCAATATCGGGTCTTTTGATCCATTTCTCATAAAATACGGCGAGTACCTTGATTCCCTCTAAGTTGCCAGGTGAACGGGTAACTCCAAGTCTGAGTAGACGTAGTGCATCACTATAATTTTCATCTTCCAGTAATTCTAGGCCCTTTTTAACATGGTAGTCTCCCATTTCTTTACGATGTTCTTCCATGCGAAATGGGAGTGTGAGCATTCCGCTAAGGCGAACCGAATCAAATTCCTTATTATATTTAAACCATAAATATAATCCTCCGCCTACACAACACCAACTTATACAAACCAGCAGCAGTAAGCAAATCAATAAGCGTCCCCAGCGAAACGACACCTGTATGTTACCATCTTGAGTTTTCTTAGTAACCGCAAAACCAAGTAGAGACGATTTTTCACGACTTACTGCATTTTCAGCTTTATCTATTGAGTCCATATGTAAATTTTTTTTACACTTTTATGTATTATTATTAAAAATTAACAATGTGAAAAGAGTTTAAATTTAGTTTGCCCTAAAGTTTGAGTAAAGTGCATTTTATTTAAACAATATCTTGTAAATATTCTTTTATACTGTTTAACTTTCATTTTGTTATATACCTACTTTTTATGAAACTAGCACCATTCTATCTTTCATTGTTACTGCTGCCTTTTTTGGTTTTGCCAGTAGTCACTCAAGCATCCGCTTTTATTTCTATTGGAGATAGTGCTGAAATTTACTTGGATGCAGACGCCTCTGTTCGCAGTAGTTCGAATTTATTTCGTAGCGATTCTAGTAACGAGCAAGAGGATGTAGTCGTCGTGGTTTCACCAGGTTTAGAACTAATCTTAGGAAGAGGTACTGATGTAAGTTTAACAGTAAATGCAAGTTATGCTATTAGTAAGTATCAAGATTTTGATAATCTTGACAATGAGGCCTCACGCTATGCTGCGCTTTTCGCATATACTTCAGACCGCCTTGAATTAGAAGCCCAAGCAAGTTATAGCGAAATTAATTCTACTTTTTTAAATTCTTTCGATACACAAAATATTGCTGGTTCACTAATTAAAAGTGAAGTGGAATCGTTAGGAGTAGAGATGGAGTATGAATTATCGCCCAAGTTTAGTTTTGGCGCAGCAGTTAACGCACGCACTCTTGAATATAAGGGTGTAGCAGCAACCCTTGCTGCCAACAACGACAAGACAAGCATACCGATTGATTTATACTACGAATTAACCCCAAAGCTGGACCTAAGTATTGGTTATACCACTTCAAAGACTGATATTACAAATCGGCCCGATCTAATTACAATCAACAACAATATTTTAGTAAATACTCCGCGAGCAGATTATGAAAATGATCAAGACTTCTTTAATCTTGGTTTACGCGGTCAGTTGACTGAAAAGCTGAATGGTCTGATTAAGGTAGGATTACGCGAAAATACCAGAATAATTCCAAACAGTTCTAATATTGAAAGTGACATGTTTGGTGCCGAAGGCTCTGTAAAATGGGCTGTATCTCCAAAACTAATCAGCACACTGGGTGGTTCTAAGGATTTTGATGCCGGAGGTGATGGAACAACAACGGAAGTCACGGCTATTTATTTTAGTAATAATTATACTATCAACGCAAATTGGGCGTCTGGAATAAATTTCAAGTACATGGCTCGTGATTATACAGGGGGCAGTGGTCGAGAGGACGAAACGTTTCTATTTGGCTTACGTCTATCCTACGTAATGAATGCAAATTGGATTTTTAATACCGGTTATACTTTTACTGATAATGACACTAATTCTAGTATAAGCACCAATTACTCCGACCATTCATTTGATTTTGGAGTGTCTCTTCGCTATTAGTTGTCGTATCGCTGCTAATTGATAGTAGGGAATGCCTACTTTACCGGCATTATAAAAACTATGAGGCTATCTTTATTATACACTAGTTTTATTGTACTTTGTATTTTATCCGTCAAAGGACAAGATTCGACTGGAAGCGATTCACCTTCGAGTTCTGGTTTAATTGGTTCAGCGCAAAGTTCTTCGAGCGTTTCACCAGGTGTTGGAATGACCGTAGGTCAAAATTATATATTGAAGGCTTCTGATGTTTTGGAAGTTAATGTTTATCAAGAACCAGATCTTCAAAAGCAAGTACGTGTCGAAGCTGACGGAACCGTTGCATTGGCATTGATTGGTAAAGTGAGGGTAGCTGGTATGACCGTTGCGGAATCACAATCTTTGGTCACGGACTTGTATAATCGTGATTATTTAGTCGATCCGCAAATCTCCGTACTTGTTGTTTCTTTTGCGCCTAAATTCGTTCATGTTTTAGGAATGGTTGGAATGCCTGGTAAAATAATGATAGAGCCAGATCAAAATTTGTCATTAATTGATGCAATTGCCCAATGTCGTGGGGTTACGCGACTTGGTAACCCTAAAAAAGTTAGGATAAAGCGCACAGATGGGACCAAGCCATTTGATGTGAATTATGATGAAATTCGCCGTGGTGATGCTTCTGATATATTCTTGAAAGAAGGCGATACGATCACTGTGCCTGAAAGAGTAATTTAAATTAAAGATTTAGAATATGAAGAATGATTATGTAAGAGGCGGGCCTGATCCGAATACAAGTGGAAGATATGGTTATTCGTCTGGCAATTACGGCTACAATGGCAGCAATTATGGTTACGGTTCCTATGGGAGCAACTCCTCAGGATATGGCACGATAGCTCAACGCTCGATTAGTGATTACTTCTTAATGTTGCGTGAAAGGGTATGGTACTTAGTTGTAGCATTCTTTATCATCTTTTCTGGCTCCATTCTTTACACTTTCAACAAGACAAAGGTTTATACTGCCTATGTGAGTGTACAACTGTTGCGTGACGATCCTTCCGCAATGCGCGACGAGACTGAAATGGAGCCGAATCAAATTCTTTCAGCAGAGGATTTGAATACCCAGATTAGTGTATTGGAGAGCCTTTCAATTATACAAGCTGTTGAGCGCCGACTTCAGGATGAGGAGCGGGCACGATTTATGGCGCCCTATGCCGACGCTTTTAGCTTAACGGGCCCACTAACCCCAGTTGAGATGCTAGCGAAAAACCGTAAAATTATCCCTCGTCGGATGAGTTTAATGGTTAATGTAGGCTTTACCCATCCAGATCCAATAATAGCAGCACGTGTAGCTAATTTATTTGCGGATGAATTTATTGCGTATAACTTAACTAAATCGGTAGATGCGTCTATGGATGCAGTTGAAGATCTGCGGATTCGTGCCGATCAGCAGCGTCAAAGAGTTGAAGAACTAGAACTGAAGTTAGCGGAGTACCGTGAGGAACATAACGCCGTTTCACTTGATCAACAAGAGAATATAGCGAATGAGCAATTAATGACCCTCAATGCAATCAAGTCAGGTAATAAGAACCAATTTGATGCTCAGGAAACTCAGTGGAACTTGATTGAATCGTATCGCCGTGATGGTAGAGATTTATGGGAGCTATCTTTTATAGCGGACCAATCAAGAGTGGCATTTATGCTGCAAGAAGTATCCAAGACAAAGATTGAGATTTCTTCATTGGGTAAGCGCTACAGGTCCAAGCATCCCGTAATGATACAATTATTACAGCGCTTACAAGAGTCGGAGATTGAATTGACCGAGGCAGTAACAAATTCTACCGATAAAATATATGCTGCATACATAGAGGCAAAACGTAATTTTGAAGTGTCTAGTCAGCGATTAGCAGAGAAAGAAAATGAGTTAATTCAGCTCAGCAAGACTCGAGTTGATTACAATACCTTGTACCGAGAATTTGAAGTACAGCAGGGTTTCCTTACAGCTATTGTCTCACGAATGACGATGCAAAAAGCGCAGATAAACTTAAAAAATCCTAATGCAAGAATAGTAGATGAAGCGCTCCCTCCGCTTAGGCACTCTTCTCCTAATTTATTTCTCAATATTGCATTAGGCGCTTTTGGTGGTGTAGTTGTAGGCTTAGGTCTTGTTTTCGGTATAGCTTTTTTAGATGATCGAGTAAAGAGCGCTTTCGATATTGAAGGCACAATTGGTCTGCCACTAATTGGGATAATCCCACAGATTAAGAAGTTAGATTCCACCACTAAGGCACAGGCTGTTGCATCCAACGTAGACAGGCATGTGACCGAGACTTTCCGCTCGATTCATTCGGCAATACGCCTCAATGAGGAAAGCAAAAATGCGAAAGTATTTTTGACTACCAGCACTGTTCCAAGTGAAGGCAAATCATTTGTGAGCTCTAATTTAGCCCTCACTTTCGCTAATAATGGTGATAAAACGCTTTTATTGGATGGTGATTTACGTCTTCCCAACATTGCTAGGTCCTTACAGGTCAGTAATGATAATGGTTTAATTGATTATATAGATCATGATGTCGATATAAACGCAGTCATTGTTAATGAGGTCTATCCCCATTTAGATGTTCTGCCTGCTGGTGGAAAATCTAAAAACCCTACTCAAATACTCAACAGTGCTAAGTATTCTTCGCTCCTCGGGTCCCTTCGTGAAAAATATGATCGAATCGTAATTGACTCTCCGCCCTTAGCTGCTGTGAGCGATGCACTCAACATATTACCACATGTAGATGGTGTCATTTATGTTATTAAGTTTAATACAGTGAAGCGCAAAACAGCAGTAATGAATGTTCGACGTTTATGGGAATCAAACACTCCCGTATTTGGATCTGTATTAAATAATGTGAGTACTGCTCTTTCTAGTTACTATTATTCGCATTATTCAGATAAGAGTTATCAGGATTATTACATCAATAATGAGGATGATTTTGAAGATCAATTAGTTGAAAGTACTGCTAGTGGCGATGAGGATACTTCTGAAATAGCGCGCGAGACTTAATAAGAGATTAGTATCCAAAATACCCGCCTTCTTGTAAATTCTCTTATAGGCAGTCACTAGATGTCACTGGCAGCGCGCATGAGCCGATCATTTATCGCAATTCCTAGTTTTGAATCGCTCGATTTTTCTACCCACAATTGGTTGAATCCGTACGTATCAACTTTTTGCAATAATGAATAAAGTTGTTTGGCGCAGACTTCCGGATTTCCGTCATCAGATAGCCAGTAGACATTAACTGCTGGGCCTAATTTTGTTTGCATCTCTTTGCGTTTAGATTGATAAATAATTGCACACTTTTCTGTCACTTTAATTCTTGGATTACTCATTGGCTCAAACAGTTTAACACAAGTATTTGGGCTATAGTGCTTAGATAAAAGACCTGGTGAATCCTGTGCCTGGTTTTTATTCGTCCGGTCACTGCGAACAGTTACTTTTACACCCAATGCACTTTCTATGGCGCTTACTTCGACAGGTCCATGGCGTAAAATAGTAGGGTTAGCAGGATTACGCATATCGAGTATAGTTGATTCTAAACCATGGTGGCAGGGACCGTCATCAAGAATAAAACCAAGCTTATCGCCCAATGTATGTTTTACATGCTGCGCGCATGTTGGACTTACATATCCAAATGGGTTTGCGCTAGGTGCCGCTAGCGGAAAGTCTAACTGTTTTAGTAAACTTTTGAAAATAGAGTTGCTAGGTATTCGAATCGCTACGCTATCCAAGCCAGCGGTTACAATATCTGGAATGTTGGACCTCTTTTTAAGGACTAGAGTCAACGGTCCAGGCCAAAATGCCGTAGATAATTGATCGAACTCTACTGGTGCATAAATGTATTTTCGTGCTTCTTCAGAACTAGAAAAATGAACGATTAGTGGATCAATTAGCGGGCGCCCTTTAATTGAAAAGATCTTTCGTACGCTTTCATATTGCAATGCGTTACCAGCAAGTCCGTATACAGTTTCGGTGGGCACTCCAATAATGTTCCCTTCGCTCAATTGCCGCACACAAGTACCTAAATTTTTTTCATTGGGCGTTAGTGTTATACATTTCATTTTAGGGACCTTTAAAAAAGGGTATAAAAAATCCCTCCTCGGGAAAGGAAGGATCTATAAATAAGTAAGCACTTTAAGCTACTTCATTGTAAGCATATTACGAGCACGCTTGATTAAGTTCGTAATGCGGCGCTGATGTTTTGCAGATAATCCAGTATCCTTTCGTGGTAAGATTTTTCCAGTCTCGGTCACAAAACGGGAAAGTTGATCCACGTCCATGTAAGTAAAGTCCATAGGGTTGCGTGATCGGTTCGGCTTTTTAGATTCAGTGCTCATAATAGAACGGGCGAAATTAGGTAATTGTGATATGAGTGCAAGTTAAATAATAACTATATGATTTAAATCCAAACTTGTAGGCATTAAGCTCTTATATAGTGTCAAGATGCTCTGGTCCTCATAGTTTAATGGATAGAACTACTGTTTCCTAAACAGTCGATCTGGGTTCGATTCCCAGTGAGGGCACCATTTTATTATATTTTTCATATACTTTGAATGAAAAATCCTTTTGCAACTATTGGAGTGTATCTTTGTCATAAGTGTAGAATGAGGTTTATTTTTAAGTACTACCATAAACGCTACCAAGCTACTTTCGTCTCTGTTCTAATGGTTGCGGGTATTACTGGTTCTACTTTTGCTCAGGTGCCACTTTTGGGCCACTCGCTTAATGAAACGGATACTCACCGCGATGTCTTATTTGATTGGAAGTTACAATCAGCTGCTCAAGCTCTTGAGGTTGGGTTAGCCAGTATTGCACTAGGATTGTATGATGACTTGTTGTCTATCGAGCCACTTGCAGATGAAACAATAGCGAATCTTATGTTCCTGAAGGCCACCGCATACATCGCAGGTGGGGATTTCTATCAGGCTCGCGAAGCCCTTGAGTCAGTTGCACCTAATGCTAGGGGTTCGCGCTATTGGTTGCACTGGTCGGTGGCAAACTATGGTGATGGCTTAAATATTGATATTGTAGCACTTCGAATGGCCTACGCAAAAGTGGATATAAGTGAGTTGATAGATATCGATCTTGCTTGGTACTACTTATTGGGTGGGCTCTTGGATGAGGCTTCTAATAAAGAAGATGACGTAGTTGAGGCAGCCTGGATACGCGCGCAATCAGCGGCAATTTCAGATACTCAAGCTGCCTTTTTTCATAGTCTGATTTTACGGCAGAAACTATTTGGTCGAGGTTCAAATGACAGTTTAGTTACTGAAATGCGTATTCAGTTAGATCGATTGGAGGGTGTTACTGCTATTACATATGCTAAAGAATACGCAGTTTTATTGCATAAAATGCAGCGTGTGGATGAAGCAGTCGCTGTGATTGATAAAGAATTAGAAGATTCAAGCGCAAATTATGGAGATATTGCTCGGGAGCAACTTCGCCTGCTACGAGCTATGATAATTGGAGAGGACACGCCAGAAGGACAGATTGCCTTAATGGAACTTATTCGAAGTGGTAGAGATAGATTAATTATGGAGGTAGCATTGCAGTTGCTAGCGCGAACAGAGGATACAGAGCGTGATTTCTCTGATTTCCTAAATGAAATGATATCTCGTTCAGAGCCACATTCTCTATTGCCTCAGTTGTATTATTTGCGTTGCCAGTTGGCTTTATTTAATGGCGATTTATCCGTTGCTGAAGCGGATGCTAGTATTTTACTCGAGCAGTTTCCTGGTATGAGCCAAATTGAGAACGTCTACCAATTACTCGCTTATGCGGCACTACAGCGCTCTCCGGCACAATATCGAACTGCTGCTGATTTACTAACTCAGCTACGTGACCAAAGTGATTTGGTAGCACAAACAGACCAACTTAATATGTGGATCGGTGATTGTTATTTCCTTAACAAGGATTACGAGAATGCGGCGGATTTTTATCAAGCTTCTAATCGGTCTGACAGGGCATTATCGAAAGAGCTTTTTTTACGTATTGTTACGGCGGAAGTTCGTTCAGGGGATTTAGAGGCAGCGCTTCGTTTTCTAGACATCACATACACAGAGCCTATTTATTATGACACCCTTGTGCGGTGGCAGGCGGAATGGAATGTTGCCCAGGCCTTGCAATCGCAGGGTAAAGTTCACGTAGCTAGAGACCGTCTTCGTTTGCTATTTGAGAGTGGCACGGACCAAGCAGTGCCCGTAACACTAGATTTAAGGCTTCGTTGGTTGGATGCTAGGTTGCGATTATTATTAGGCGAAACTGATGGCTTAGTGGGTACTGTTGAGGCCTTACTGTTACGTTTGCAGTCTTTACCATCCGGTCTTGTTGCTGGAGATGAGGTCAAAGTACTTATGGCAGAGCTAGTACTTCTTACTGTTGAGGCCTTATTTCACCAAGGCGATACAGTTAGAGCCTCCGAAGAGCTACTGCGCTTACGAGAAGACTATCCACAAAGTGATTGTTCCGAGCGTTCCTACCTAATTGAGGCAGCATACCATGGATCCGTTGGAAATTACTCGTTTGCGCAGCAAACATTACTAACCCTATCTACTCGTTTTCCAGGAAGTCCTTTAGTGGCTCAATCTATATTTGAAGCGGCTCTATATTGTGAGAAGCGAGGGGTTGATTTATATGCAGATGCAGTGCGCCTATATAATGAATTAGTCGAGCGCTTCCCTGAAGATCCCCTCTTATTCACAGCCCAATTAAAGCAGGGGGATCTACTTCGAAAAATGAATGATTTTGCTGGAGCACAAATTATTTATGAGACATTAATCTACACTTATCCAAATCACCCTCAGCGTTATGCTGCAGAACTAGCCAGAGCGGAATGCTTGTTAGCTATCGCTAAAAATGATGCGACTCAAATTGAGGCGGTGGCTTCAATCTTAGAGCGTTTAATGGATTTACCGAATGTACCAGTCGATTTTATGATGGAGATTGCTTATAAATGGGCTTTCGCATTGAATGCTTCTGGTCGTTCATCCGAAGCGGGTGAAGTATATTTCATGTCTATTGAGCGCTATTTACTTAATGCAATTTCATCGGATCAATTAGGGGTTACTGGTCGTTATTGGGCTAGTCGCGCTTTGCTCGATTTGGGAACATTATTAGAAAAAAATGGCTCTCTACTGGAAGCACGCAAGATATACCTCAAGCTGCAGGCTTATAATTTACCAGGGCGAAAATTGGCGGAAACCCGCATCTCGAACTTACCTTCAACTAATTAATTTAGACTTATTTTTATGGAAACACTTCAAACCACATTTATAATTCAAGGTGGTCCGATTATGTATTCACTGCTATTTGTTAGTGCTATCGGATTTATTCTTTTTATCGAGCGTGCTCTTTACTTACACAAAGGACAAATTGGCACCGAAGACTTCTTGAATGGTATTCGTAATTTAGTAACAAAAAAGCGACACATTGAGGCTCTTACCTTATGTGAGGAGACGCCAGGGCCATTAGCTCGAGTAGTAAAATCTGCATTACTTCATTTTGGGGAGTCCCGAGTATCTATTGCTAGTGCCATTGAGTCTGCAGCAATTGTTGAGTTGCCAAGACTTGAGCGGCGTATTGGTACGATTGCCGCCATAGCTCGTATCGCACCATTGCTAGGATTTTTAGGCACTTTAATTGCGGTCTTACAGGCCCTCTACATATTAGAGGCTGTTAACGCAGACAGTGCTCTCTTTAGCCAATTCTTAGCTGAAGCGCTAATTACTTCAGCGACGGGACTAGCAATTGCTATTATGGGTACCTTAGGACATCATTTTTTATTCGGGCGAGTCCGGGCCATCATTCATGATATTGAATGGGTAGGCCACGAAATTTTAGAGTTTTTGACTTCTCATGAGATAGCCCTGAAGGCCAATCTTAGTGAAGAAGATGCAGCCGAAGTAGAACCAAGATGAGGCAGATTCGAAAGTATTTTTCGAGTAGAAGGACTGTTCACCACCGTCCAGTTACAGATTGGCTGGGCTTATCTGGTCGGCAGAAGAGGCCTGATTTTAGGTTGGATCTAATTGCGATTGTAGATCTTTTGGTAATCGCATTACTTGTAAGCTTATTATTTACCCGATTCGTGGTATTTCCAGGTGTTAGAGTCGACCTACCTAGCACAAGTTTTAGAATGTATCATACCTCTGCGAAGGTGTCAGTTTTAACAATCGAAAATGAGGGCATGCTTTTTTATCAAGGGCGGGTCTATGAAATCAGTGCTCTCGAGAGAGCATTTTCTGATTATATCAAACTCCATCCAGCGGGCACTGCGGTCTTACTGATTAAGCCTCAGGCTGGAATGCAATTAGATAGGTTTCTTCATTTATGTGAGATAGCTCAATTAGCTGGATTTGGTCAGGTACAAATAGCAGGTCAGAAGAATTCAAAAGTTACAGACTTAGAAAATAATAGCCTTCAGTTCGAATGAAACGAATAGTATTGAATTTAATACGATCTAAATATTCAGTTCGTAAAAGTTGTGAGCCGAGGATTTTTACCCCACTATTGTCCGTAGCTCTTGTACTCGGACTTATTGTGCATTTAATTGGATTTTTAGGTTTCCGAGTCGCTACTAAATCATTGCCCGAAAGTTACTCGCAAGCTGCCTTCTTGCAATATACTGCAAATAATTCTGTGGCGGCGCTGGGTATGGCCGAAGAGAATGCCCTGTTATTTGATTCCGCTCCACTTTTTATTCCAACAAAATGGAATGCAGCCCAAAATTTGGTCACTAACATAAAGACAACTGGTCGTACATCACTGGGTGAATATGAGCCTGCAATTGATTTATTGACGGATCTTGCTCCAGTAAATTTACCACTTCCCAGAGAGCACTATGTTACTACTCCCATTGATTTACTAGATTCTAGGTATTGGCGTTTCTTTACTGATTTCGGCGTGCTTTCAGAACAAGTCGAACCTTTTGCGGACAGTGATTCAGTTGCCTTGGTTAGGAATGTAAATGAGGTGGGCACTTATGTTTCGCAGCAATTATCAGCGCGTTTGAACTGGGATAAAGAACAAGTCCCTAAGGGGTTTGCGCAGTTTTACCTACTTCAAAGCAGCGCAGGAGTTAACCTTAGCGGTCTTATTCTTGCCCAGTCATCCGGTAGTGTTGCATTTGATCAAGTTGCCCGTGATTGGTTACAAAGCCCAAAAACCATAGCTCAGTTAGTCTCTGGTTACTTGGAAGTATCAGTATACCCATAAATTACTCCAAAACTGATTAGATTTTAGAATTTAATTAACTTGGCAGTTGCGAGTTTTCAGCAGGATGCACTAAATTATTGTAAATGGGTCCAATAAAGAGCCAAAATATAAATGTTTCGAAGAAGACGGTGCCTTCAATGTTAGAGCAGATTGCAGCGATATCGAATGCATGTGAAGAACGCCCTGCCTGGGATAGTTATTTTATGGCCACAGCCATGTTGATAGCAACACGTTCAAGCTGCGAGCGCTTGCAAGTTGGTTGTGTCTTGGTTTCAGGCGGCAATCAGAAAAATCGTATTATTGCAGCAGGTTACAATGGATTTTTGCCTGGATCACCTCATGTCTCTAGAGTGCGCGATGGTCACGAGCAAGCAACTGTTCATGCAGAGCAAAATGCTATTAGTGATGCAGCAAGGCGGGGTATTTCGCTTGAAGGGGCTTCGCTCTATGTTACTCACTATCCTTGTATCAATTGCGCAAAGATTCTTGCCGCTGCTGGAATTACTAAAATTAAGTATTACTACGACTATAGAAATGATCCTATCGTGGAAGCATTACTGCTTGAGAGTAGGGTTGTGATTGAGAAACTTGATTAAAAGAGTGTGATTTTTCGTATGTCCTAGCTGTATTGTTCTAGATATAGCGTAATAGGGGTACTAAATTTTGACTGATCCACGATAAGATTTTTAGTTCTGTAAGATGTACTATTATTTACGCCTTTGCGATTGACAGTGCGCTGTATGCCCCCTTTTTTCTCCAGTTCTATTAATTTCTTTAGCTATGAAAGTTGTTTCATCTATCAAATCTTTGAAAGACCGTCATCCAGACTGTCAAGTCGTTCGTCGTAAAGGGCGTATCTACGTTATCTGCAAAACTAATCCGCGTTTTAAGGCGCGTCAGGGTTAGATTCTAATTTTAATATATTTCCTGTGAAAGCTGATATTCATCCTAAGCTAAACCCAGTTGTTTTTGTCGACGTTTCCACTGGCACTAAATATTTAACGCAATCGACTATGCGTGGTGCTAAAACCGAGCAGATTGATGGGGTAGAGCACCAAGTTGTTATTTGTGATATTACAGCTGATTCGCATCCTGCCTACACTGGAGAAAAGCGTTTTGTGGATACCGCAGGGCGAGTGGAGAAATTCCAAACGAAGTTCCGCCGCCGCCGATAGAAGTATTTCTATAGTTAGTTTTTACAAAAGTCCTGTAATTAATGCAGGGCTTTTTTTGATACATAGCAGTTAAAAACGATCAGAAGTACTAGCAATGTCGAGGAACTCAAACGCAGAAAGATTAACTAATTCTATCTCTTCGATGATGGTAGTAAAATAGTACAGAGAAGTAACAAAAAAGTATACAATAGGACGTCTTTAAAGAGAATCCTTTGGTCTCCACGATCATGCCCGGCACTCCTCTACAAGATAGGATCAACCAATCTATAACCGAAAGGTTTAACCATGCTGCATAATTTATAAAAGCACACACTTCGATCGGTAATAGTATACCCATGAACAAGGAGAGCACTCCAGTGCAAATGACTAGAGCTGCTAAATTAATAATTATTATATTTAGTAAAATTGCTCCGGGGGTAATAAATCCAAAAAGTGCTGCGCTCAAAGGGGCACTAGCTAACCATGCGGCCAAGCTAATACTAAACAGTAGTATTAGGTTATCCATTAACCACACACATATATGATTTCGTAAGCGCCAAGAACTTTTAGGTAGCCAAGTAAATGGCCTTAATTTTTTACTAATCATTGCTTTAAGTGGGAGTCCAAACATTAAGATACTAAGAACCACTGTATAGGAAAGTTGAAAGCCAACATTCCATAACTGCCGAGGTTCATATAATAGTACTAAAACAGCTGAATTGATTAGTGCTGATAAAGAGTTTGGTTGCCGCGATAGGGCGAAGCTCGCCCAAAAAAATGCGACCATTAGAAAGGCACGTACTGCTGAGGATGAACTGCCTGTAATTTCAACATACAAATATAAAATTGGTAGACCGATCCACGGATTTATATTATGAGGTATACGGATCAGATTCAGGAACTGGTATAAAAAGGCAGCAATTACCCCTACATGTAATCCACTTATTGCAAAAAAATGCATAGTTCCTGTTTGTTGGTATCGATCAATCTGGTCTTTATCTAAGTCGGCCTTACGCCCCAAAAGCATCGCTGTATAAATATTGCTAATAGTAGATTCTTTGAGTTTTCCCGCGCGTAAATAATTGAGAAATTGCTTATTCATTCTCTCGCAAAATAAAGCAAAGCTAGGAGGCGCCTTAATTTGTCGCAAAGCAACGGACTTTTCGAAGCGATAATATACTCCATTTCTCAGCAGGTAATTATTAAAGCTCTCTACACTTCCGCTTTTGATAGGACTCAATACTCCTATAGCCTCTAGTTGCATTCCTTCTCGGATCTTTATTTCAAGATTGTTAGCAGTCTGTATACTAAAATAAGTCAATGAATTTGGGGCAATTCGGCTGAACAAAGGAGATCGTACTACACTGGCAACACCACTTGTACTACTATACGTATGATCGGATTTAAAAATACGCTCAATTTTTATAGATATTTTAGCTTCGCGTGGGGGCAAGTGGTGTAAGATTTCGCTACTGTTATGAGATAATCGTATGTTTGCGTACGACCAAAAAGTGCAGACACAAGCGCACAAGAAAATAGGGGACCATATATAATTAAAACCTCTAAAATAAAATGATAATAGAGCTAAAATAACTCCAATGATGGCCAGTAAAATGGGCGAAATTACGGCGGAATTACTGGCTATTAGAAATCCCGAGATGAGGCCAAGCAGTAGATACAAAAGCGGAGCCCTAAGCGGTACTTCTTTATCATCATACATCGGTCAATGGTATTTTTATAATAGTGGTGTTCTATCTTGCCAGCGCCTGTCATCCAGAGTATTTTACTCTATGTTGTGTGATGCTCTGTGATTCATACTTTTTTAACCTTTTAGATCTAAAGAAACTATAACAGTTACCTTATTGAGTATGCTCTTTGCAGAATTTTCTAATTTTATTTCAAAGGTAGGTGGATAACAATACTATGAATCATAACGGTCTCTTTAAAACTTGGTTACTCATTCTTATGGGCGTATTATTTGCTTCGAACATTTTGCCCGGGATACATTATCAGAGTCTTCACGCTTTATTGCTAGCAGCCTTACTGTTGAGCCTTTCGAATATTTTTCTCAAGCCGCTGTTAATGCTATTTGCGCTACCATTTATTATCTTAACCTTTGGTTTAGGTATATGGTTTATCAATGCTTGGCTGTTTCTACTAGTTTCCGGTTTAGTCGAAGGTTTCACAGTTAACAGCTTTAGCTCTGCCTTGGTTGGTGCATTTATAGTTAGTCTTACTGGTTGGATGGCTACTATCATTTTTATGCCGAACGAAAAAGGTAGAGTAAGGGTGCATTTTGGGCGCCGCGGCGGAGTAAAGAACAGGCCGATGTCAACAGACCCTAAATCATCTTCGCATAAGCTTGATGGAGACGATGTAATCGACATATAGAAGTATCTATAAGTGTTGACTCAATACACGTTAGATTCTGACTGCATTACGCTAACATCTAAATAAATATTATGGCTACTTCTACTAAATACGATCTCGTTGTCATCGGCGGCGGGCCTGCTGGATATGCTGCGGCTATCCGCGCAGGGCAACTCGGCAAGAAAGTTGCCTGTGTCGAGCAAGAGCGTCCTGGTGGCACTTGTTTAAACTGGGGGTGCATCCCTTCAAAGGCACTGCTAAAAAGTGCAGAGTTGTTTAATAAGATGAGCCATTGCGAAGATTTTGGACTCAGTGTCAGCGGGTTAAGCTATGATTTTAATAAAGTGATTCAGCGGTCCCGCGGTGTTTCCGATACGATGGCAAAGGGCATTGAATTTCTATTTAAGAAAAATAAGGTCGAGTACGTTCGTGGTGTGGGTCAAATTAACGTCGCAGGTATTGTTGAAGTCAGTGATGGCCCAGACGCGGGGACAGTACTTACTGCTGAGAAAATTCTTATCGCTACTGGCTGTAAGCCGCGCACATTACCAGATCTTGAAGTGGACGGTCAGCGTATAATGACATCACGCCAAGCGCTGGAGATGAAGGAGCAACCGAAGTCTATTGTGATCATGGGCGCAGGTGCGATTGGTGCAGAGTTTGCCTATTTTCTAAATGCATTTGGTACCAAAGTTACTTTGGTGGAGATGCAAGATCAGTTGTTGCCGGTTGAAGACCATGAAGTTGCCGCAGTCGTAGCAAAGGAATTTAATAAGCAGGGAATTGATTGCCGAACTTCCACTGCGGTAGAAAACATCAAAGTTTCTAAAAATTCGGTGCAGCTTGATCTGGTCAAATCCGGTAAGACCGAAAGTGTAGAGGTCGATAGCGTATTAATTGCTATTGGCGTAGTTGCGAACACGGAAGGATTATTTTCCTCGCGCATGAAATTAGTCGAGGAGCGTGGCTATGTCCAGGTCGACGCGGATTATCAGTCTTCTGTTAAAGGGGTCTACGCAGCTGGTGATATCATCGGTCCACCTTGGTTAGCGCACGTTGCGACTTATGAGGCGATACAAGCTGTACAAGGAATGTTTGGGCATGGAGCAGCGAAACAAGTTACAGATTTCCCAGGTTGTACCTACTGCTTGCCGCAGGTCGCCTCTATTGGTCAGACAGAGCGTCAACTCAAGGATGCGGGTATTGCCTACAAGGTCGGAAAATTCCCATTCATGGCCTCCGGCAAAGCAGTCGCTTCTGGCGCGCCAGAAGGGTTTGTTAAACTGTTAGTTGATGAGAAGTATGGAGAGATATTAGGCGCGCATATTGTTGGTGGAGATGCGACTGAGATGATTGCTGAGTACTGCTTAGGCAAGAAGCTTGAGGTAACTGCGGAGGAAATTCATAATACAATTCATGCACACCCTACTTTAGCGGAAGCAACAATGGAAGCAGCAGCAGCAGTCTTTGGCGAAGCGATCCATATTTAAGGCGCATTAAAAAGTGCGCCTCTTACTAGCAAGCAGGTTAATTTTCTGCATGTTATAGATATGTTGCAGGTTGTAGATCGGGGCGGACTTTTTTTGCCCAGTTGTGGACTTTGGATGGATGCGCGCAGGCCGAAGCGGTTTGCGGTAGTTTCCCATGCGCACAGTGATCATACTGCCCCGCATCAATCTTTTATCGCGACTGCACCTACGATTGATTTTATGCGCATTCGATTAGGAGATGCTGCAGCTCGCCGTGGCATTGTGTTGCCCTACCGAGAGCCGTACCAACATGGACCTCTAAAGATAGAACTTTTTCCAGCCGGGCATATTCTTGGCTCTGCCATGGTTCATGTTACAACTGAGTCTGGAGAATCTCTTTTGTATACGGGTGACTTCAAGACTCGTTTTGGCCTTGCCGCTGAAAAGATTCAGGTTCCACAGGTAGACACTCTCGTGATGGAATCTACTTTTGGGCGGCCAGACTTTACGTTTCCTCCATCACTGGCTGTACATGAAGCTATTAGAAGTTATTGCCAGCAGTCATTTGCTGATGGCGAGATTCCAATACTACTTGCCTATTCTTTAGGGAAGGCGCAGGAGGTTCTAAAGATTCTTGAAGACGTTCAATTACCCATTATGGCGCACAGGGCTATACGCGCGCTGAATCCTGTTTATCAAAAATATGGATTTTGTCTGCCAGCGACTAGACCTCTTGATTGCGACAATATGGAGGGGCATATTGTCTTAATGCCGCCTTCTGTAAGAAAGAAATTACCCGCTAAAATTCCTCCGCATCGCACCGCAATGGTTAGTGGTTGGGGGATTAAAGAATCTGCCCGGTTCCGATATCGCACCGATAGGGTGTTTCCACTTTCTGACCATGCTGATTACTCGGAACTACTGCAATTTGTTAAGCAGGTCAATCCACGCACTACCTATCTAATGCACGGATCGACTGCTGCGCTTGCGTCTGATTTGAGGCGGCAAGGGCGTGAAGCATGGTCCCTTACCTGTGATGACCAACTCGAGCTATTATAGTTATATTTTGGCTACTGTTGAGCGCCGCTATACTCTCGAGTAATGCTTGCCGAAAGTCTTAAGCTCAGCTCTCTTATTACTATGTACCTTACTACCAAATTTCGTATATGCTTATTCGCTGTTTTACTAATTAGCCTTCCATCTATAAACACCCTAACTGCTAGTTCTCACAAGATTGGGGCATTAGTTGCTTATGAGCAACGAGTGCAGGATCTTATGGCGCAGATGACGCTGACGGAGAAAATTGGTCAGATGTGCCAGTATGTAGGACTTAATTATTTATCTGCTTCTTCAGCTGAAATGACCGCAGAGGAAGTACTTAATAGCGACTCACAAGCGGCCTATAAAGAATTTAAAATTAAGGATATTGCGCAGATGGTAGTCGACGCAAAGATTGGTTCTTTTCTGCATGTTTTGACTGCGGAGGAAGCAAACAAGCTTCAAGCATTGGCGCAGCAGTCGAGGCTAGGCATACCGCTACTAATTGGTATTGATGCGATCCATGGCAATGCGATGGTTAATGGCTCTACGGTCTATCCATCACCTATTTCTATTGCAGCAACCTTTAGTGATTCGCTGGCTTACCAGATAGGGCGTGAGACTGCACTAGAAATGCGCGCGACTGGATCGCATTGGGCATTCTCCCCAAATTTGGATGTGTTACGTGACCCCAGATGGGGCCGCGTCGGAGAGACTTTCGGGGAAGATCCCTATTTAGTCGGATCACTTGGCAAAAACATGATACAGGGCTATCAACTTGATGATTTCACAGGTACCAATAAGGTCATCGCTTGCGCGAAACACCTCGTGGCAGGATCCGAGCCTTCGAATGGGCTTAATTTTTCCTCTATGGACCTATCGGATCGTAGTTTACGTGAGATTTATTTAAAGCCCTTTAAAGATGCGGTCGATGCTGGTGTATTTACTATCATGGCGGCTCACAATGAAGTAAACGGTATCCCCGCGCATATGCATAAGCAGATTATGACCGAGATAGTCAGGGATGAATTTGGCTTTGGCGGCTTTTATGTGAGCGATTGGCTAGATATCGAGCGTTTAGAGTTGTTGCACTACGTGGTGGATAACTTCAAAGATGGAGTCGAACTATCCGTAGATGCTGGCATGGATATGCATATGCATGGTCCTTACTTTTTAGAAGCGGTTCGCGACTTAGTCGATCAAGGAAAGCTCGCAGAGTCGAGGGTGGATTTTGCTTGTGCGAAGATATTAGAGGCAAAGTTTAGGCTCGGTCTATTTGAGGATCCTTTTGTCGATTTAGACCAAATTAATGAAAAAATTTTTACGCCTGAGCATCAAGCTACCGCTCTTAGAGCAGCACGAGAATCCATCGTACTACTGAAAAATGATGGGGTCTTACCGTTTGATAATGGTCAAGGTAAGCGTATATTAGTTACTGG
>TARA_Y200000002_G_scaffold54968_1_pt1 | contig 58474 bp, 38 predicted proteins | sample TARA_Y200000002 | Tara Oceans TARA_Y200000002 (sample SAMEA2619388) | marine metagenome | biome: marine biome (ENVO:00000447); feature: surface water layer (ENVO:00002042); material: "saline water (ENVO:00002010), including plankton (ENVO:xxxxxxxx)" | depth 5 m | reverse complement strand
GGATACACAGACGATTAAAAGCTGTATTGTGCTAATACTTTAGACTAGCTTTAGTCTAATTTGCATGGTGGTACCCACGCCTGGTTCACTTTTAGTGACCGTTAATTCACCTCCGTGATATTCCTCGACAATTCGTTTAGTCAAATTAAGACCTAGCCCCCAACCTCTTTTTTTGGTGGAATATCCTGGCCTAAATATATTCTTCTTAGTCGCTGCATCCATGCCAATACCAGTATCTGCTATTTCTAAAACCATTCTGTTACTTTCTGTATAGCTTCTTATGGTAATGCCATTGTTGGATGATTCTTGAGTCATTTGTAGGGCATCCATCGCATTTTTCATAAGATTCTCAACAGCCCATTGCAATAATTCAGAATTTAACTCAACCAATCCAGTAGCTTGTAGATCTGTTTTGATGTTCACTTCACCTGCTATTTTGGGCAACCTTCTTTCCATATATTTAATCGCCCCATCCAATACCGGTGCTATCTCGAGAGGCTTAAGTTCAGGCTTAGATCCAATTTTACCAAAACGTTCAGCCACACCTTTTAAGCGATATACATCCTTTTCAATTTCATTTAGCAGAGAATGTTGTTCTGATTGCTCAGATAAATCGTCTCGGAATAAATGAATCCAACCAAGTAAACTGGATATAGGCGTACCTAATTGGTGTGCGGCCTCCTTCGCCATTCCTACCCATAAATTAGATTGTTCCATCCGGGTAATACTAACTAAACTCGTGTAGCCAATGAAAAAAAGTAGCATAATCACAACAATTTGGATAGCTGGTACATAACGTAAAATTTGTACCACCGTACTCTCTCCATAATATACATATTGACGAAGAGCTTCTTCACCATCTCCCACGGTAATAGGAATAGGAGGATTCATATTTTTTAGTTTTTGAACATAAGCGAGTCTTTTTTCTTCTGTTTCAACGTTCGTACTACGAACATTTCTAAAACTATATTCAACTACTTGCTCCCCCTTCTCATCGAGTAATAGATATTCAAGAGGGTGGTCATTATCATCTACTAAGACTGCCGGTAATTTAAAACTACCTCTGTTATCTAAAATAAGTTCATCGGTGACAAAATTTTGCGTACTACGCAACCCTTCTACTTCTTCCAACATCTGAATTAGACTATCTGGAGTAGCTTTTTGGGATTCTAATTGATCAATCACATTAAGAAGTAAACGGCTGGACTCCTGATGTATAGGTAAAGCGTTGAACTCAAGTGCTTTAGCCCATAACTGTACGCTGGCTCTTTCCTGTTCAAGTATTCTATTTATCAAATACTGATTGTACACCACTGAATCTAGGCCAAGAAAAACCAGTAGTAGTACAAGTATCCACTTTGTAGGGCCTGTTCGATCGAATAACTTCATAATAACTATTTAATGAATGCAATGAACAGCCGGAAATAAACTAAAAATCCACAGCAAACACTATTTAAGCTGAGGCTTTTTGTTTTTCATACACCGGAGGAGCCTGTTTTTCAATGGTTTCACGTGTAATCACACATCGCTTTACCTGCTTCATAGACGGAAGAGTGAACATGATATCGAGCATGGAACTTTCCATGATCGACCTAAGTCCACGTGCACCTGTTTTACGAGTTTTGGCCTTATTGACAATAGCTTTTAAAGCCTCCTCTTCAAAGGCCAACTCGACATTTTCTAAGCTAAACAACTTTTTATATTGCTTAACTAGTGCATTTTTAGGAGTACTCAATATATCCATGAGTGCTAAATCGGATAATTCATGAAGTCCACATATCACTGGTAAGCGACCAATGAGTTCTGGTATCAATCCAAAATGCTGTAAATCTTCGGGTTCAACATGAGTGAAAATCTCAGGATTATCCTTATCAAACTTCACCTGCTCTTCAGAATGAAAACCCATGGCCGAAGTGGAGAGTCGTCGCGCAATAATTTGCTCAAGACCCGCAAAAGCACCACCACATATAAATAGAATATTAGTGGTGTCTAGTTGAATAAAGCTCTGCTCAGGGTGCTTTCTACCTCCTTTTGGCGGAATATTAGCCACCGTCCCTTCTAATATTTTTAGTAATGCCTGCTGAACACCCTCGCCACTTACATCCCGAGTAATAGAAGGATTATCACTTTTTCTAGCAACTTTATCTACTTCATCAATATATACGATTCCACGTTTCGCTCGCTCTACATCGTAATCAGCTGCTTGTAACAAGTTACTCAAGATGCTTTCAACATCTTCCCCTACATACCCAGCCTCGGTTAGAACCGTCGCATCTGCAATAGTAAATGGGACATCTATTACCTTAGCCAATGTCCGTGCTAATAAGGTCTTCCCACTACCAGTTGGACCTAACAAGGCGATGTTACTTTTCTCAATTGTAGTATCTTCCTCATCTGAAAATTCAGCTCCAATGCGTTTATAGTGATTATAAACCGCAACGCTTAAGGTTTTTTTTGCAAACTCCTGAGCAATAACATACTCGTCTAGTTTTGCTTTGATTTCAATGGGCTTTAATACCGGTTGAAAAGGCTTCTCTCTCCGCTTTGCAAGAGAAGCTAAATCACTCTTAATTATGCTCGATGCATCCTCAACGCATCGGTCACACACATATACCCCAGGCCCCGCTACCATACTATTCACTTCCAGGCTAGAACGCCCACAAAACGAACAATTGACGATATCGTTATTCTTTTCTTTATCGCTCATAAAGACGTTTATTTTTTTGAATCTACTCGGCTAATTACATTATCCACCAGACCATAGCTTTTGGCTTCGTCCGCAGACATCCATTTATTACGATCGGAGTCATTAATAACCTCATCCAAACTTTTTCCTGAATGATCCGCTATAATTTGACTCAATTCCTGCTTAATCCGGATAATTTCTTTGGCCTCAATTTCAATATCACTGGCTTGTCCTTGAACCCCACCAAGTGGTTGATGAATCATCACTCTTGCGTGCGGCAAAGAGCTTCTCTTACCCGTTGCTCCTGCCGTTAACAAGACTGCGCCCATACTAGCGGCCATGCCCATGCAGGTGGTAGCCACATCACACTTTATGTGCTGCATAGTATCATAAATAGCTAAACCTGCAGAAACCACACCACCCGGACTATTCACATAAAGATTGATATCTTTCTCTGGATCTTCGGATTCTAAAAACAAGAGCTGAGCTACGATAGAACTGGCAACTACATCATTGATAGGGGAGCCTAAAATGATAATTCGATCTTTAAGTAGACGCGAGTAAATATCATAGGCGCGCTCGCCTCTAGATGTTGTTTCGATTACCATTGGAGCCAAATTGTCCTCTATGTTGTTCATTCCACTATACATTGGTTGTTGATAAATAGGCTGTTTAATCATGATTTACTTCTGCTCCTGCTTTTTTTCTTGATACACTTTATAGTCGTCTTTACTCAACTCTTCAATTTGCACTTCCTCTTTAAGTTTTTCAAACACTTTATTATCTCTAATGGTGTTTCGTAAACTTTCTAGCATGTTTGGGTTTTGGGCATAATACCCTTTAAGATGTTCTGCTGTTAACCCGTAACGAGCAGCCTCCATTCCTAATTGAGCATCAATATCATCAGCGGTAATTTCAATATCATTATACTTTTCTTGCAGCTGCATGTTGATAAAATACCACTTAGCTTCTGTTTTAGCCTGCCCGCTCATTTCTTCTTTGTAAGAATCGGTATCAAATCCATCGGGCAACTGGTTACTATATTGCTGTTTTAAACGATCCACATAGGATTCTTTAACTTGGGCAACAAACGCTTCAGGTACATCAAATTCATGGGCATCTACCATTGCTTGCACCGCGTCATTCTTGAAAAAATCATCTGATGACTGATCGAAATATTCCTGCATCTTACTCTTAATAAAGCTTCGATACTCATCCTCTGTTTTTGCCTCATTATTGGTTTGTTTAGCAATAAACTCTTCATTCATCTCTGCTTTGTGCAAGGCTTGAACCTTTTTTACTTCGACACGAAAGCGATCGGTTTCTCCATCTTCCTCTAAAGTCATATCAACCATATCGCCGGCTTTCTTTCCCTTAAGAGTTTTCAAAAAACCTGCTGCTGATTCTTGACGCATATCGATGTTTTGATCCGTATCGGTATCTCCATCAACCAGATTTCCTTCTTCATCCAAGGAACTTACATCTGCCATAATTTTAGACTCTGAACCGATGGCGTTATCTACATCCTCCCAATTACCTTCGCGTTCTATTGCTCGTGCTATTTCCTCATCCACTTCAGCGTCAGATACATCGTGTACCATAGATGTAACCTTAATTTTGCTCAGGTCAGCTAATTCCACCGTTGGTTTGGTGCCGATTTTGAAGGTTACCTCTAGTTCATTATTTTCCCATTGAAAATCGATCATCTGAGTTTCACCCACTGGGTCGTGCGCCTCAACCACTTTGGTTTCAAACACTTCTTGAATGTATTTGTTGATCTCTTCGATCTCTATTTCTTGACCATATCTTTTCTTAATGAGCCCAATTGGCGCCTTACCTGGCCGAAAACCAGGCAAACTAACTTTCGGACGTATACCCTTGTATGCTTGGTCAAATTTAGGCTGAAGATCTTCTCTATTTGCTAAGATGGTAATTTCTTTGTCGACCGAAGTCAGGTCATTTACCTTTATTTCCACGTTTGCTCCGCTTAATTTGTTTCACTGTTTCGTGTTGATGGTTAGCCGTAATGGCTTATTTAAATCAACACCTAAACCTCTAGATTGATAAAATTTAACAATCTAGAAAAATACGACTTTAAATAACGGTATTCAAAACCGATTTATGCCGTCTCAATAATGGACAGTTTAATCTCTATGACCTTATATCTCTCATCCAAGCTACTCCTTTTAGTACGAATGACAAAGCCTTGAAGCCCCTAGTTACCCTCTTCAAACAGCTTTGCTTTCTTACTTGGAATCAGCTCGTATATTTTTATTTGGCTCATATACTTATTTTCTAGCACCTACTCGTAATTGTACTACTTTATTTTAACTCAAAATCTTAACTCAAACTATTATAGAATAAAATTTACTTTTAGAAACTAAATAGCAACTATTTTTAACACTGAAATAACTGCCAACTAATTTCCAAAATCGTAAATAGAGTAATTTATTACCCCTAATTCTTTACTTTAGTACGAACGCATTAAACAGCCCTATTGGATACAATTAGCCAACATCAATCCTTACATAGCTTCCAGTGGTCATTCATTGAGAAAGTAGGAAAGGTAATTTTTCAACTTGCCCAGATTGTTCTGTTAACTCGTTTTCTAAGCAAAGACGATTTTGGACTGGTAGCTCTTGCCTTGGTTAGTATTGAATTCTCTTTTCTTTTTGTAGACGCCGGTTTAAATGCCGCAATCCTGCACATTCAAAATGCCACAGACAAAGAGCTTAGTAGTGTATATTGGTTAAATATTACCCTATCTCTAATTTTATTTGGAGCTCTATGGACTGCAAGCCCGTGGATCGCTTTATTCTATCAAGAAGCTTCCCTCGAACTCATTCTTCCAATCCTAGGTGCAAATATTATCTTTTTAGCCATCGGTCGTCAGCATAGAACCTACCTTCAAAAACAGTTTTTATTTAAACCTATTGCTATCGTAGAGATAAGCGCCTACATAACCTCATTGTTATTGGCCATCTACCTTGCACTTGAAGGCTATGGAGTGTTTAGTTTGGTATACTCAGCCCTATTGGCCTCACTCATTGCTAACCTGTGCTATCTTTTTTTACGGCTCGAGCAGAACCCAATTCATCTACATTTTAGTTGGTCAGAAGTAAAACCCTTTGTGGACATAGGTAAATTCCAAATGGGTAGTCGTTTGCTCGATTTTATCTCCAAAGAAACGGATGTACTTATCATAGGTAAGATTCTTGGTATGGAAGTATTAGGTCTTTACAGCCTAACCAAACAATTAGTTCTGCGTTTATTCAATGTTGTCAACCCTATCATTACCAATGTATTAAGCCCTTGGCTTGCATCACTGCAACAAGAGCCAGAAAAACAAAAAACGACCTATCTGCTTATAACACGTTACCTAGCGTACTTAAACTTTCCTCTCTATTTAGTCTTTGCTATTGGATCTTATGAAATACTATATGTGATATACGGGCCAAGCTATACATCAGGATCTCTGCTACTATTCACCTTATCCATCTACTTTGGAATTCTTTCGATCACCAATCCAGTGGGCAGCTTACAAATAGCCACGGGACGTACAGACATAGGTTTTTATTGGACCTTATTTCGTGCATCGATCACGCCTGGCGCACTACTTATTGGGATTTTTCTAGGCGGTATACAAGGAGTGGCTTATAGTTTATTAATTTTAGCTTTTGGCTTATTATATCCTCTATGGCTTGTCCAAATAAGAGTTATGATTGGCGTATCCTTCGTTCACTATCTCAAAGAATTTTATCGCCCCCTGCTAAGTTTTTTAACCCTTGCTTTTGGGGTACATTTCGGACTTAAACCCATATTCGATGCACCTAATTTCATCGCTATAACCCTAAGTCTTATCCTAGCTATGACCCTACAAATAGGACTTATATACCTCTACGACTCCAAAACCTTCTCGCACCTCTACTCGCTTTTACAAAAAACCCTTAATAGAAATTAAACCAAGTTCCGTGGCCACACCATTTTATGTACACCTCAGCGAAGCCACCACTCAAGTCAACAACTTAGATCGTCTATATTTTTCAGGATTTGTATTCACTCAGAAAACGGATTCTGCCGATGAACTATCTATCGTAACAAAGGCCTTCGATAACTTTGATGCACACGCCCCCCTGCATTTGAGAGGTAGCTACGCAGGAGTTTACTGGTCACCCAAAGCAAGCCAATGGACTCTATTCAGCGACCCATTAGGCACGAAACCATTATATTACGCCTACCTTTCTAATGGTTGGCATATCTCAAATAACTACGATCTACTCACCCAAAAAATTAAAGCCATTCAACCCTTAAGCTGGTCAACGTTAGGATTTTATCAGCTACTGAGCTATGGATTTGTTCTCGAATCGGACACCTTATTTAATCCTATCAAACGATTACCCATTGGCTATACGGCCACCATTGCTAGCCGAACAAATAAACAGAAAATAGCACCTAGAGCAACCCTAGAGCTCCACAAATACTATTCCTTACCCGCTAACAGTTCAACTCTCTCTCTGGATGATGCTGCTGCGCAGGTGGATCTATTGTTTCGGGCGGCCATAAAAAGAGCATTCGATCGTGACACCAACAAGGCAAAAACTTCCCTTGTTTCATTAAGCGGCGGGCTTGATTCACGAATGACAAGTTGGGTAGCTCATGAAATGGGTTATACAAACCAACTCAATCTCTGTTTTGCCCAACAAAATTCCTTAGATCATACTATTGCCCAAAAAATTGCTCATGACTTAGAACATAAATGGCATTTCATGCCATTAGATGGAGGAGATATGCTTCGAGATTTAGATGAAGTCACTCAACACACAGGAGGAAATGTCGTGTATTATGGTCAGGCTCATACTCGACGGATTTTGCATGAAATCATCACTAAAAATTCAAGTACTTCTCTGGGAATGCTCCATACTGGAATGCTAGGAGACGTGGTTATTGGGAGCTATCTACAAACCCCAAACAATCCAACTCATTTCTCTGCATTAAGTGGGGCAAACTCACTGCGTTTTTCTAACCAATTAGTGGATTCTGGATTTAAACCAAATTACGGAAACTTAGAGCACCATAAAATTATGCTAAGAGGACTTTATGGAATGAATATGGGCCTTATGTCTGTGTACGCCCTAACCGAAAGTTACTCTCCATTTTATGACTTTGATTTGTTTAATTTCTGTCTTCAACTCCCAATCGAACTACGTACTCAGCACAAATTATACATCCATTGGATTACCCAATATTACCCAGAGGCGTCGAATTATATCTGGGAACGAACCCGAGCAAAAATAACCGCCAAATCTATTCGGATTGGCTCAAAATCACTCCCTCTGCGAACTTGGGTTTGGAAATTATCGGAAATAATACAATTCGGTCAACCCACCAGAAACCCTCACTTTATGGCTCCAATAGATTATTGGTTCGCCACTGAAGCTCAATTACACTCTTTTTTGAACAGCTATTTCAATATGTATCTAGACCTAATCGATGAAACAGAAATGAGAGAGCATATTCATAAGTTGTATACAAATGGTAATGGCAAAGAAAAAGTACAAGCCCTTTCCGTCATTGCGGCTGCCAAACGCTATTTAACGTAACATCCATCCTATATGAACATAGAAGTTTGCTGCAATAGTGTGTACTCGGTTCAAATTGCCGAAAAATTAGGCGCTTCACGTGTGGAGCTGTGTCAAAATCTATTACAAGATGGTTTAACCCCTAGTTTAGAACTACTACAAGAGGTTTGTGAATCACATGCAATCCCCATTCACGTTCTCATCCGGCCCAGAGAGGGAGATTTTTTTTATTCTACTTCTGATCTGAAACGAATTGATGAGGCGATACATCAAGCCCATAAGTTTTCTATAGCAGGAATTGTGGTAGGGCATATGAATAGGGAAAAAGGGGTTGACCCAGCCCTTCTACGCCAATGGCGAACCTTAACTCAGGGCCTAGAACTCACTTTTCATAGAGCATTCGATCAGGTAGCAGAGCCATTCAATGTATTAGAACATCTGATAGAAGCGGGCTTTAACCGAATATTGAGCTCGGGGCAACAACCCACTGCTGCTTTAGGAATTGATCTGCTTCAAGATTTACAAAAAGTAGCAGGTACTTCACTAGAAGTAATGCCCGGTGGTGGTATAAACGACAAAAATGCGCCTCTTTTCTTAGACGCAGGCTTTAAAAGTATTCACTTATCAGCAAAATCTGCAACACATCCTGCTCACTTAGAACCAATTATTGACCCATATATACTAAAAAATGTCATCACTCAAAGTTCAAAATGATAACATCTTAGATATTGAAATTGGTAAAAATTTAGCCATATTACTTAATATCAAACTACACTAGCTTATATGAAAAAAGTAGATACCCTTTTTGGCCTTTTTTTTAATGACCAACTCAAACAACGCCTCGAATCCTGGGTCATTTTTATCGCTTCGGCTGGTTTTGTTATTCATCTGAGTCTCATTTTATTAGTAAATACTCTAGGCATAGTAGAGCTTGTAGGCTTTGAAGATTATTTAGCAAACCCCATTTCGGCGGTTTATACACCATTTTCATTCATCCTAATCTACGAGGTATATCTACTTATCTATTATTTACCTCGGTCTTTTGCCATTTCAATCGGGAAACAATTTGAAATTATTTCTTTAATACTTATACGTCGGGTTTTTAAAGATATTTCCAAAATTAATGTGCAGAGTGAAATACTATTCCAAGCTGAAAACCTGCCCCTATTGTATGATATTCTTGGTATTTTAGTATTGTTTACCCTCATATTTTTCTATCGATATTTCCTCATTAAACGGAAGGTTCATCAGGCTTCAGAATCTCTTAGCCAGTTTAAAAGCTATAAAAAGTTACTCTGTTTATTGTTGGTACCTGTATTCATTGGCTTAGCTAGTGTTAGCTTTTTTAAGTGGTCTTTAGATATCTACCATATACTTATTGACGGGCAGCAAAAACTAATAGACTTTAACACGGTATTTTATCACGATTTCTTTGATATATTAATCATTGTTGATGTGCTCATTTTAGTAGCATCACTTAAATTCACCGATCGTTATAGTCTCATTATCCGAAACACTGGATTTGTCATTACCACTGTACTACTGCGTGTATCCTTTAACTATTTAGGGCTTGAAAATGTGGTATTAATGGTCGGAGCTGTACTTTTTGGGGTTACCATACTGGGCGTACAATTGCTCTACGATAAAATTGATATAGGCGATAGCACCAAAGAAAGTTATGGGTATATGTAAATTAAAAAAAATTTAATAATCTGCTTTTTTAGGAGGCTTTTTTTCCACTTGTAGTTCTGATTCTAAACCAAAATCACCTTGTTGTTCCATCCAAGATTGGAGTTCTGATTTTAGTTCAACTACAATATCACTCACACCTTTCTTGTTAATAATATTATTAAGTTCATACGGATCTTTATCTAGATCATATAATTCTTCAGGTGGTCTTTTTTGCAAATGTATAACTCTTTTTGCTGCAAAATCATCCATTAGTGCTTTCTTCTTCCAAGACTTGAAAACTTCACTCGCATTTTCTTCATTGTAATCCCAACCATTAGTAGGTATACAGGTAAACTTACCTTCAGAATATAAATTTTGAATGTATTTATACCTTTTATTCCTGATTGAACGAATTGGATAAGTCTCTCCAGACCAAATACCTCTATTTGTATGTGTACCATATATATACTTATGATGAGTCAACTTTTCATTTAGTAGTACACTTTTGAAACTCTTTCCATCTAAATAGCGAGGGACTTGACCTCCAGCAATATCAATAAGAGTAGGTACAAAATCAGCAAAACTAATCATTGCATTAGTTTTGGTACCTGGTTTAATTTTATTAGGCCATCGAACCAAAAATGGGACATTTAAGCCCGCCTCATAGCATGTCCATTTAGCAAATAATTCAAATCCATTATCACTTGCAAAGAATACAATCGTATTAGATGTTAGATTATGTTTGTCAAGTAAATCAAGAATTACCCCAACTTCCTTATCGTGAATATCAATATCAGCATAATAGTTTGCTAGTAATTCCCTAGTCTCTTGAGTGTCTATTTGATAAGGTGGAACAGAAACATCTTTGGGACTATAATTTCCTTTATTATGAGGTCCATGAGGCTCATTTGACGCAAAAATCAAACAAAATGGAGTATCATTTTTTCCGATAAAGTCATCAATAGAATCTTTATCATCACTCATATACTCAAAAGGATACACATCTAACGGATAGATGTGTTTTTTTCCTGATAAACCCACTCTATAGCCTAGTTCATTTAAATAAATGGGTAATGACAAGACAGACGATTTTGTACTACCATGATTCATATGGACCCCATTTCTGTGAGGATATAAACCAGTATATAATGATGCTCTAGCTGGCGCGCACATGGCTGTTGGAGTGTATGCACTATGAAATTTTAAACCCTCTTTTGCAATTCTATCAATATTTGGGGTTTTAATTGCTGAATTACCATAACAACTAACATCATATTTTGAAAGGTCATCAGACAGTATAAATACTATGTTTGTATCACGTATTTTATTTTTGCAATTACTTAAAAATATAGAGGCTAAAGCTGCTTTACCAAATTTACTAACAAATTTCTTCCTACTGTAATACTCAGTCATTACTGTAATTGTTTTGGCTTGATTCTCTTACTACTAATTGAACAGGAACTAAACTAACAATTCCTTGATGTGCTTTATTTTTATTAACGCGAGATAATAAGTTGTCAATTGTATTCTCAGCTAACAGCTCATAGTTAGTATCTACAGAAGATATTTTTGGGAAGTGATTGTCACAAGCAGGTAGATTATCATACCCGCAAATTGCAACATCTTCTGGTATACTTACTCCTTCTCTTCTTGCAGCTTCCATAAAACCAATAGCCATAGCGTCATTAGTCACAAAAATAGCGTCTGGTTTGTTTATACTATTTAATTTATTGTAAGCATAGAATGCGTCTGAGCCCGATTCAATAGAATAATCTCCTTGAAAGTTCCAAAGTATTTTTTTTTGGGCTACATGTTTAATGAAATCATTAAAACCATTTGTTCTAAATCTTGATTCAGGCATAATCTTTGGACCTTCAATAATGCCAAACTTTTCGAATCCACTTTCATGAAAATGCTTTGCTACTAATGTTGCACCTTGATATGCATCAAATGTTACAGTATCAATGACAGAATTATCGATATTAGAACAAGAAATAATTGGAAAATCTGTTGGAGTAGAAATTAACAGATGTTCATATTGTTCCTGTTTTAATTTTGGAACGAATATGATTGCTCCGGCAAAGCCAAGAGACTGTAGATCATTAATTAGTTGAAATAAAGCATTCGAATTTGGTTTAATACTAAAAAGACTGATTGAGACATTTTTTTTTCTTGCAGCATTCACAAATCCAACACAAAATGAAGAATAAAACTCGCCTGTCTTATAGTCTGTAATAAGTGCAAAATAAGGTAGCCGATTTTTACGATTTTTATTTCTACTTACTGGTAGTGGATATCCAAGTCTATGTGCACTTGCAAGTATTTTTTTTCTATTTACTTCTGATATTCTACCCTCAGCTCTTAGTGCTCGTGAAATAGTAGAAACAGAGAATCCGGTTTCTTTTGAAATAGTTTCTAATGTGACTTTCATAAAAAAATGAGTTTCATGGCAAGATGTAAGATCATTTGACTAGAAAAAACAAATATAGATTAATGTGTATAACTAGAATACCTGACCGTTACCGGGATAATTTTCAGCTGGATATATTGCTTTCGGTAAATTTAAATCTCTAAGTACCGGCTTATTTTTTTGTGAAGTATCAACAAATTTTCGCCATGAATTACGTTTTCCTATAGCACCATTACCAAGTAATTCACTTAAAGCGTTCACTAGTTCAGGATTAATATCTGCTATATTATAATTTTCATGAGGGTCTATAACATGGTCAAATAACATAATATTTAGCACACTATCACTTTGATTAACAAATTCTGAATAAGTATATCGGTCTGTACGTATAGTATCACCATAATGATATCTACTAAATACCGCTTTTTTCCATTCTTGATTTGGATTTTGCATTAATGGTACTAAACTTGTCCCATGTAGATTGAATTCAGATCCATCATTATCAATAGTAGATTTCGGCCTTTCTAAACCAGCTAAATCACTGAATGTTGGATATAAATCTACAAACTCTACTAGAGAATTAGCTTTTTTTCCACCCTTAATATCAGGATCACGAATAATTAAAGGTGATTGAATAGAAGTGTTATAGTTTGAGTGTTTACACCATAAATTATGTTCTGCCAAATTCCAACCGTGATCACCAATTAATGCAATTGTAGTTTGATCATAAAGTAACTCCCCTTTATTGTTGTAAGTTGTTTTCAATTTATCCATTAATCTACCGATCTGAGCATCAACGTAACTTGTGCAAGCGTAATATCCACGAATTAATTGTTTGGCATATTCATCAGTAACATAATTCTGAGATTCATCACTGAATTCTACCCCAGTGTAATTTCGTAACTCACCAAAATTATGGATAGATTCATCAGGTGCATTTACTGGATTTGTAAAATTTGGTGGTAATTCAATTTCTTCTTCAGGATACATATCCCAATATTTTTTTGGACAATTGAACGGTAGATGAGGTCTAGCATAACCAACAGCATAAAAGAAATTATCTTCTTTTAAATCCACTATCTTATCAATAACATATTTTGTAGTTCTACCATCTACATAATAGTCATCATCTTTTTCCTCTGTTCCTATCTCAAATGCTGGTATATCACGCCAAGTCTCACCTGGCAATTTCACTAAATCATCCCAAGCCTCTTTATCATCATCAACATTATGATATATTTTCCCAATTGATAATGTTTTATAACCATTATTTTTAAAATGCTGTGGCATAGTTACACTATTTCCAGGATTATTAAGACCAGCAGGTTCAGTAAAATCATAGTGTGACGCGGTAGCTTCAAGATTTAGTCTTGAATAATAAGCCCAATGTCGTCCATATGGTTGGTTTGGTAATTTATAAGGTCTTGAACCTGTCAACAAACTGAGCCTAGATGCTCCGCAAACTGGCACTGAACAATATGCTCTTTCAAATACAGTACCATCCTTAGCTAATAGATCAATATTTGGGGTTTGAATTAAGTTATTCCCATGTAATTGTAATGACTCTCTATAAGCCCCAAGTTGGGGTCGTAAATCATCGACTATAATAAATATTATATTCTTTTTTTTATCATCATTACCTAAATAGAATAAAGCTGGTATCGTGCTTGCTGTCAAACCTAAGGCGCCGCACTTCATTAAAAAATTTCGACGATTTAAACCCATAGTAAAAAATTAAATTTTGATTTGTTTTATAGTAATAAATGTTAATCATAAAACAAATAATATGAGCAAAATAATAGCTGTTCAGAAGGAAATTTTGCTCAGCTACTATTTTTTGTCAACCTATTTACCTACATTAGAATATAATCGGTTTTTTACATTTTAAGGATCAAATTAACAAATAAGTCTAGGTATTAAACGGCCTAAAATAACCAAATATAAATGTTTTTAGGAATTGATCTTGGTAGCTCTTCTATTAAATTATCATTGTATGATCCAATAAAAGGAACAACAGTAGGGTCTATATCTCATCCTAAAATTGAGATGGGAATCACATCTCCAAAGTCAGGATGGGCTGAACAAAATCCTGAAGATTGGTGGGAAAAATTTTTGGAAGCTTATGAAATTTTAATCAAGCAAAAAACTATTGACACCAAAATTATCTTGGGCATTGGCATATCATACCAGATGCATGGATTAGTTGTTGTAGATAAAATGAAAAAATTATTAAGGCCTTCCATAATATGGTGTGATAGTCGAGCTGTTGACTTAGGCGAAAAAGCTTTTAGATCAATAGGACAAAATTATTGCTTAACTCACCTTTTGAATTCACCAGGTAATTTTACCGCCTCAAAATTAGCTTGGGTAAAGACTAATGAACCTGAAATTTTTGATCAGATATATAAAATAATGTTGCCTGGCGATTATTTTGTCATGAAACTAACTGGTGAAATCACTACAACAAAATCAGGACTCTCGGAAGGTGTTTTCTGGGATTATGAAAATGAATGTATTAGTGAAGAAGTATTAAACATATACGATATCTCTAAGGAGCTAATTCCTGAAATAGTGCCTTCAATAGGTAGCGCTTTAAAAATTCAAAAGGAACTTGCGACAAAACTTGGATTGAATGAAGATGTTAAAATTACCTACAGAGCAGGTGACCAACCTAACAATGCGTTCTCACTTAATGTACTCAATGAAGGTGAGATAGCAGCAACAGCTGGTACTTCAGGAGTAATCTATGCTGTTTCAAATAAAAAAACATATGATATTAAATCTCGCATAAATACTTTTGTACATGTAAATGACGCTCAAAAAAAGCCTTCAAACGGTGTTTTAATCTGTGTGAATGGAACTGGTATTTTGTATAGTTGGCTCAAAAAATTACTTAATACTAAGAATCTAAATATTGATTATGCTGAAATGAATGAGATGGTAAAATCTGTACCTGTTGGTGCTGAAGGTTTGTTATGCCTCCCATTCGGAAATGGGTCGGAAAGAATTTTTGAAAACAAATTAATCGGGTCCCACCTTTTAAATTTAGATTTTAACCAACATGAAACTGGACATATACTAAGAGCAGCAGTAGAAGGAATTATATATGCACTTAATCTAGGATTTGAAATGCTATCAGATCTAAACATAAATAGAAATACAATTAGAGCAGGCAACGCAAACTTATTTCTAAGTAGTATTTTCAAAACTATATTTGCAAATGTCACAGACACCCCATTAGAAATATTCAATACAGATGGAGCTACTGGTGCAGCACGAGGTGCAGCATTAGGCTTTGGGATTTTTGAAACGATGGAAGAGACTTTTGATGACTTACAATTACTAGAAGTAATAGAACCAAACTCTGAGCTTTCCAGTATATATAAAGAATCATTTGAAGGATGGAAAGAAACCATTTCAAAACATTCATTTATTGATAATTAACCATAACAAACACCATACTATATTATGAAGCCAATAATAGGAGATCGCGAATATTTTGAGGGTATTTCTAAAATTGAATATGAAGGTAAAGACACAGATAATCCATTAGCGTATAGGTTTTATAATAAAAATCGGGTGGTAGCTGGTAAAACAATGCAAGAACATTTCAAATTTGCTGTTGCATATTGGCATACACTCACCAGTGTCGGTAGTGATCCATTTGGCATTGGTACCAAAATATTTCCATGGCTAAAGGAAGAAGACCCTTATAAAAGAGCGACAGATAAGATGGATGCTGCATTTGAATTTATCACAAAATTAGACTTGTCTTATTATTGCTTTCATGATGTGGATTTAATTGATGAAGGTGAAAGCTTAGAAGAATTTAGTAAACGACTAGATTTTATAACTGACTACGCAAAAAAGAAACAAGATATTTCAGGTGTTAAGTTACTGTGGGGAACAGCGAATCTTTTTTCACATCCCAGATACATGAATGGTGCATCTACAAATCCTGATTTTGATGTAGTTGCTTTTGCTGGTGCACAAGTAAAAAATGCACTAGATGCAACAATTAAGTTAGGTGGTGAAAATTATGTCTTTTGGGGTGGCAGAGAAGGCTACATGTCGCTGCTTAATACAAATATGAAACGTGAGCTAGATCATTTAGCAACTTTTTTACATATGTGTAAAGATTATGCTCGAAACAATGGCTTTGAGGGTACATTCTTTATTGAACCTAAACCTATGGAGCCAACAAAACACCAGTACGATTTCGACGCTTCAACAGTTATAGGGTTTCTTCAAAAATATGATTTAATCGATGATTTTAAGCTAAATATAGAAGTCAATCATGCAACTCTTGCCCTACATACCTTTGAGCATGAATTACAAGTTGCGGCAAATCACGGATTATTAGGTAGTATTGATGCTAACCGCGGCGACTATCAGAATGGTTGGGATACAGATCAATTTCCTGTTGACTTATTTGAGATAACTCAAGCTATGCTCGTCTTGTTACTATCTGGAGGACTTAAAGGTGGTGGAGTTAATTTTGATGCAAAACTACGTCGAAATTCAACTGACCTTGAAGACTTATTCTATGCGCATATTGGCGGTATAGATATTTTCGCAAGATCTTTACTTGTTGCTAATGATATACTTGAAAATTCTGAGTTTGTGAACCTTAGAAAAATGCGGTATCACTCTTTCGACACTGGTAGTGGAAAGGAATTTGAGGAAGGTAAGTTCAAACTCGAAGACCTTTTCCAACATGCCTTACAAAATCAAAACATTCAGCCCATAAGTGGTAAACAAGAGTTGTTAGAAAATCTTATCAATAAATTCATTTAATTTTCTAAATGAAAAAAGCTAGATATTTATTTCCAAATGACTACATGGCAGATCCTTCTGCGCATGTTTTTAATGAGAAAGTGTATATATATCCTTCTCATGATTGGGACAGCAATGTGGTAGAAAATGATAACGGTGATCATTTCAATATGAAAGATTATCATGCGTTTTCAATGGATGACATTAATGGACCTATTAAAAATCACGGCAAAATTCTAGATTTAAAGGATATCTCATGGGCTTCAAAACAACTTTGGGATTCAGATGTTGCTTTTAAAAACAATACCTATTACCTGTATTTTAGTGCAAAGGATAAAGATGGGATTTTTCGAATTGGGATCGCAACATCTAAAGATCCTGTTGGGCCATTCATTCCATCACCCGATCCTATACCAGGAAGTTTTAGTATTGATCCATGTTTATTTGAGGATGACAATAATTTTTACATGTATTTTGGCGGTTTGTGGGGTGGCCAACTAGAAAAATATCGAAATAATATTTATGATGATAACAACGAACTTCCTGAAACTAATTCTCCTGCTTTAGGCCCCAAAATCGCAAAAATGCGCGATGATATGTCAGGTTTTGCAGAATCACCAAAAGATATTCTAATCATTGATCAAAATGGTGAATCAATTACTCAAGGAGATACAGATAGAAGGTTTTTTGAAGCATCATGGATGCATAAGTATAAGAATAAATATTATTTCTCATACTCGACAGGGGATACTCATAAAATCTGTTATGCAACTGGAGATAATCCCTATGGTCCTTTTGTATTCCAAGGTACAATATTGACACCTGTAATTGGTTGGACTACTCACCACAGTATCATTGAGTTTAAAAACAAATGGTATTTATTCCATCATGACTGCTTACCCTCCAATGGTATAACTTGGTTAAGAAGCATGAAAGTAATTGAATTAGAGTATAACTATGATGATAGTATTAAAACAATTCAAGGGTCCCTTTAATTTGAAAAAGAATAAAAAGAGCCAATCAGTAAAAACTATAAAGAACAAGTTACATGTTGTATTTACAGTATTTATTGTAACACTAGCCTGTGGAGCGAACACAGAAACCAAAAAAACACTTAAAACTTCATTTGATGGTAAATTCCTTTACGGGGCTGCCCTAAATAGTGATCAATTTACTGATAATGACAAGCGAGCGATTCCAATTTTAAAAAATCACTTCAATTCAATTACACCAGAAAATGAAATGAAATGGATGTATTTACAACCATCTCCCGATAGTTTCTATTTCGATCTTTCTGACAAATTTGTTGAATTCGGGATGTCAAATGACATGCACATGGTTGGTCACACTTTAATCTGGCACAATCAAATCCCAGATTGGGTGTTTTTTCACAAAGATGGCACTAAACTTTCTCGTGAAGAATTACTGATTAGAATGAAAAACCATATATATAAGGTAGTTGGAAGGTATAAAGGAAAAATTAATGCTTGGGATGTTGTTAATGAAGCTTTGAACGATGATGGTTCTATGCGAAACTCGTTGTGGTATCAAATAATTGGTGACGACTATGTAGCCCAAGCATTTAAATTTGCCCATGAAGCAGACCCAAATGCTGAGCTGTATTATAATGATTATAACCTACATAAATCATCAAAAGCAGATGGTGCTGTTCAACTTATAAATGAGATTCAAAATCAAGGTATACGAGTAACTGGAATAGGGATGCAAGGACACTGGGGTCTTGACTACCCAACTAAAGAAGAACTTGAAGAGAGTATTAAAAAATTTAAAGAATTAGGATACATCGCAATCACTGAATTAGATATTGATGTATTGCCAAATCCGTCAGGATATCAAGGCGCCGATCTCAATGTGAGTGAGTCATCTAGTAATGAATTGAACCCATATAAAAGTTTTTTACCTGACACAATTCAGAATAAACAAATTGTGCAATTTCAGATGCTTCATGAAGTATTTATAGAACATTCAAATAAGATTAATAGGGTTACTACTTGGGGTGTGACTGACGGGGACTCATGGAAAAATGAATGGCCAGTACCTAATCGAACAAACTATCCTCTTTTATTTGATAGAAACGGTAAAGCTAAACCGATTGTAGATTCAATCATTCAGCTTGTTGATAATAAATAACCTAAAATGAATTGATCAATGGCTGAACTAAAGCAATATCTAAGTAAAAAAGAAAAAATTGGTTATGGCCTGGGTGACATGGCTTCTAATCTTTATTTCCAAACGTTTGTTGTTTTCATGCCAATTTTTTATACAGATGTGTTTGGATTAGCACCAGCAGCAATGGGTACTATGATGCTTTTTTCAAGATTTTGGGATGCTGCAAATGATCCATTAATGGGGATGATCGCCGACCGTACAGACACAAAATGGGGTAAATTCCGCCCTTATATTGCTGTTTTCGCTATACCTATAGGTTTAGCGGGGTTCCTTGCATTTAATACCCCAAATTTTGGTGCATCTGGAAATTTAATCTATGCCTACGTTACCTATATACTGCTTATGATGATGTATACAGGTGTGAATGTACCATATGCTGCTTTAATGGGTGTAATAACACCAAATTCTGCTGAAAGGACTTCCGTTTCTCAGTATAGATTCGCATTTGCTTTCATTGGGCAATTTATAGCAGGCGCTGTAACCTTAGGCTTGGTGCAATACTTTGGTTCTGGTAATGAAGCTATCGGTTGGAAGATGGTTATGGTGTTGTATGGCATAGTTGCGGCAGCATTATTATTTGGTACTTTTTCCTTAACTAAAGAACGTGTTTTACCTAAAGTTAGTAAACAAAATAGAATTAAGGATGATCTAAAGGACCTCATGAAGAATAAACCATGGATTCTAATGGGTCTAGCAACCTTCTTTCAGCTGACTTTTATAGTTATGAGGGGTTCATCTACCACTTATTATTTTAGATATTTTGTGGGTAATCAAGAACTCAATTTACTGGGTATGAATATCGATTTAGGTTACGCACTTTTTACTTCATCATTTATCGGTGTGGGTACTGTTGCAACGTTTATAGGAGCTTTATTAACTAGTCGAATCAATAAGTATTTTTCAAAAAAAACTATCTATTCTCGATTTCTAATTATGAGCGCAATCTGCTCGTTACTATTTTATTTTCTTGCCCCTGAGAATATCCTCCTGATTTACACTTTAAATGCACTGGTCTCTTTTTTCTTTGGTTCTGTTTCTGTAACACAATGGGCAATGTATACTGATACAGCCGACTATGGTGAATGGAAATTTGGGCGTAGATCTACTGCTTTAATCATGGCTGCTTCACTATTTGCATTAAAAATGGGACTGACTGCTGGAGGAACCATTGTTGGTTGGGTTTTGGAGGGGTATGGCTTCATTGCCAATGAAACTCAGACTGAATCAACGCTACTTGGTATAAAAATGCTGATGAGTGTTTTTCCTGCATTATTCGGAATAATTGGTGGTCTTCTAGTCTTATTTTATCCAATTACAGATGAGAAAATGGTAGAAATTGAGATGGATTTAAAAGGGAAAGTATAAATATTAATTCGATATTAACAAACACTACATAGTATGAAATATGGTAAGTGCATCTTATTTTTCTTAATTTTTTCAGCTTCAACAGTTGCACAAGATAATAATAAATCATTATATGAAGCCTATGAAGATGCTTTTTTAATTGGTACAGCCTTAAATCGAGCACAAATCTTATCTATTAATAATGAATATTTATTAGATACCCTCAGAGCAAGCCGAAGGGGCTATTTTATCACTAATAAAATTTTACCAGATAAAATAGGCCTTAACATTGCAATGGAGCATTTTAATGCATTCACACCAGAAAATGCAATGAAATGGGAAGAAATTCATCCAAAACCTGGTGTGTATAATTTTACCGCTGCTGATCAGTTTGTAGAAATAGCAAATCAGCAAAATAAATTTGTAATTGCTCACACATTAATATGGCATAATCAAACCCCAGATTGGGTATTTGAAGACGAAAACGGGGAATCTGCAGATAGAGAACTATTACTTCAAAGAATGCAAAACCATATTCATACTGTTGTCGGTAGATATAGAGGCAGAATTGATGCTTGGGATGTTGTGAATGAAGCCTTTAATCAAGATGGGAGTTACAGAGAATCAAAATGGTATCAAATAATTGGTGAAGACTATCTAGCAAAAGCATTTCAATATGCAAGAGAAGCAGATGAAAAGGTGGAATTATATTACAATGACTATAGTATGGAAAATAGTGTAAAAAGAAATGGCATTATTAAGGCTATAAAAAATCTGCTCGTAAAAGGTATCCCAATTACTGGAATAGGTTCACAAAGTCATTATAAACTTTCAAATATGCCCTCTGTATACGATATTGAGAAATCAATCAAAGACCTTTCATTACTTGGTATAGATATTATGATTACTGAACTTGATATTAATGTATTACCTGAGATTAGAAATAAAGATGGGTCTTTAAATTCAGAAACTGATATCTATAAAGATGGGTTACCAGAAAACATTGAAAAAAAATTAACCGATACATATGTAGAACTATTTCAAGTTTATCTAAACCACAAAGACTTAATAAAAAGAGTTACATTTTGGGGTGTATCTGATCACAGCTCATGGCTTAATTACTTACCCGTTGAAAGAATAAACTATCCATTGCTATTTGATAGGCAAAATAATCCTAAGGATGCCTTTTTTTCTATCCTTAGACTTGCAGAAAACGAACTATAAATTAATCATGAATCTAATGCTTTACTACATATCTAATTTCTTAAAAAAAATTAACTTAGGGAATCGTCATCAAATTATTTGGTTTTGCATACTATCGGTAGCCATATTATGTAAAAATGGGTACGCTCAAGAAATCATTTTAACTAATAATGGTGGTTTTGAAAATGCTAATGTTGATGACTCAACAGATATAAGTGATTGGAGCTTAATTATCGCTTCGGACTCTGAAGCTAAATTTATTATAACAGACCAAAACGTTCATTCAGGTGAAAAGGCATTACAAGTTGTTATTGGTAGTACTGGAGCAAATCAATGGAATATACAAGCTGTAAATGAACCAATAAAATTGGTGCCTGGGTTAACACATACCTACAAAGTATGGCTAAAAGCCTCATCTAATGGGTCTTTAGCAAATATAACAATTGGGAGACCGGACTATTCTGGTGAACTAGGTAGGGTAGGAAAAGTCAATATTGGCACTACATGGGCTGAATATAGCTTTGAGTTTCAAGTCGATGATAATGACACACTAGCAAGAGCCCCTATACACTTTAATTTCAATGAAAATATAGGTGACACAATCTGGATTGATGATTTTAGTATATCATATCCAAGAATTGTTGGAGAGCCAATTATTTTTGAAGCTGAAGCCGGGATTATAGGTAACGAATGGATTACTGAAACTGATAATGATGACGAAAATACATACATAACCATTACAACTGACTATAATGAAAGTACGGGTAATGATTCCATACCGGGAAATAATCGCACTGTAAGCTATGAACTAAATTTTCCTGATACAGGTACTTATGATCTATTTGCTAGAATATGGGTCGGCCCTGATTCAACTGAAAATGATAGTTGGTTTTTACCAAAAAACTTTGGCCAGTCTGATCCAAATATAGCTGCTGATTGGACAATAGTAGACAATTTGGCTGATGCAGGATTTGATATTCCTGGTTCTATTGTCAGAACTAATGGCTATGTAGGATCTGAAAAATGGAAATGGGTCATATTGAATAGAAATCTGTCCGAGTTTTATCAAACAATAACACTTGATAACCCTGATAGTTTAAGCCAAATATTTCAGATTGGTGCGCGTGAGATTGGATTAAAAATAGACAAATTAGCTTTTGGGCTTTCTAATTATTATTACACCGTTGATAACTTAAATAATTATGAAGCTGGATCATTAATCCCCCCTGTTGAACCTAAAGAGCCTATAGCTAAAAATAAGATTAAATGGTTAGGTAATAACTTTAGATCTGTAGCTGACTGGGATAAATATTTTACCTACTACTGGAATCAGATTGTCCCAGGGAATGCCGGTAAATGGGGCAGTATTGAAAGGATCAAAGATGTTATGAATTGGACATATTTAGACCAAGGGTACAATTTTGCTAAAGAAAATGGATATCCTTTTAGGTTTCATGTGCTTATCTGGGGAAATCAACAACCTAATTGGATTAATAATCTAAACCAGGAAGACCAGCTAAAAGAGATTGATGAGTGGATGGGATCAGTCGCTGAACGATATCCAGATATCGATTATCTTGAAGTAGTAAATGAGTCTTTAGCTGGTCATAATCGCCCTAATGGTACAGAAGGTCCTGCAGATTATATCGATGCTTTAGGCGGTACTGGCGAAACTGGTTATGATTGGATAATTACTGCGTTTGAGATGGCTAGAGAACACTTCCCAACAATCCCACTTATGATAAATGATTATGGAATTATGGGTAACCCTACAGCAGCTGATAGCTATATCAAAATAATAAAATTGCTTCAGGAACGAGGTTTGATTGATGCTATAGGAGTACAAGCTCACGCTTTTAGTACCCGAGGCTCAGCCACAAGCATGAGAAATATTTTAGATAAGTTAGCTGACACTGGTCTACCTATACAAGCAACTGAAATGGATATTGATGGTCTTCCAGGAAGTTCAAATAGTGTTTCTGATGAAAAACAATTAGAAGATATTCAGCGTATTTTTCCAGTATTCTGGGAACACCCATCTGTAATGGGAGTTACATTTTGGGGGTGGCAGAGAGGAATGTGGAGAGATGAATTTGATGCTTATTTAATGAGGAGTAACGGAGAAGAAAGGCCTGCTTTGCAGTGGTTACGTGCGTACGTAGATACTGCAAATGTTACGTATAATGTTAATAATGAAATTATTGAACAAATTCCTATTGGGTATAGTCTGTCACAAAATTATCCAAATCCATTTAATCCCTCAACGTATATCAATTTCACCATACCTAATAATACTCATGTACGTATAACTGTATATGATATTACAGGAAGAGTCGTGCAACGACTATTAAGTGAAACAAAAGTAGCAGGTAATCATAATATATACTTTAATGCAGACGAATTATCTAGTGGTGTTTACTTTTATGAAATGCAAACAGATGCATTTCGTGAAGTGAAAAAAATGAGTTTAATTAAATAGATCTTTACTCAATCTTTCAGTGATAAATCAAATAAACTGAAAACTTAATTCACTAAAGTGACTTCAAATAATTCGTTAATACGTTTATTTGTTTCAAGTCCAGATTTCTACTGAATAGAAATAGCATATATTTGAGCAAATTTTGCTCAATATTTGAATCTTTTTTTGCACAATTTATTTGGATATTTGCCCTTAATATCTATATTGATAGTACATTACAAAAAAGCCCTTTTTTACATTCTAGCTAACCATTATAAGTGAATAACAATAATGTATGCACTCAAAACATCCATACTCTTTTTACTATTAACAATTCTATCTGCAACTTGCCTAAAAGCCCAAGGCCAATCCCAAAATAATCGATTTGGTAATGTTAGTGGTATTGTTTCAGAATCTATTGATGGAGAAACACTAATTGGTGTCAACTTGTTAATCAAAGGCACAAGCTTAGGAACTTCGACAGATGAGTACGGTGAGTATATCATTCGCCGTATACCTGAAGGTGAGCAAATTTTAATCGTAAGTTATATCGGGTATGAGTCTATTGAGAGGACTATTAATGTTATAAGTGGAGAAACTACTGTTATTAACTTTACACTTATACCTCAAACACTTGAAGGACAAGAGGTTGTAGTAAGTTCACAAGCTTCTGGTCAAAAGAGTGCTATAAATGAACAAATTAATTCTCGTACAATCAAAAATGTTGTTTCAGCAGAAAAAATTCGAGAATTACCCGATGCTAGCGCTGCAACAGCCATTAGCAGACTCCCAGGTGTTTCACTTGAGGGTGGTGATAAAATTGTACTTAGAGGCATTAAAGCTTCAATGAATTCAATTACTGTAAATGGAATTCAGTTACCATCAACCTCTATGAATGATAGAGCTACAAATTTGGGATTTATATCATCAAATATGTTAGCTGGTATTGATGTTACAAAAGCTATAACACCAGATATGGACGCAAATGCAATCGGTGGTACAGTAAATTTAAGGCTGCAAGAAGCTCCAGAGGATTTACGCTTCGATTTTTTAATGGAAGGAAGCTATAATACTCAAGATGAAACTGCAGATAATTACCAAATTTGGGGCAGTGTAAGTAATAGATTTTTAAAGAATAAACTTGGTGTTTTTGTTCAATTAAATGCAAATAGAAGTAATGGAGGTGGGGATTACTCACAAGCTGGATATAGCATACAGAACGTTACAGACGAAGTACTACCCTATGGTGAAGCAGTGTATGCAATGAATAGCTTTGTATATGGTGATCAAGTTCGTATAACTGAGCAAACAGGTGGAAATTTAATTCTAGATTTCAAATTATCGAATACCAAAATAGCTCTGCAAAATACATATGCTACTACAAATAACAATTATTCAGGACATTTGGATCGACTGCTACTTGCCGTTGGAGAACGTCGATTCGATACCGACAGAGACATTAGCAGTAAAAAATTATTAATAAATGCCTTGCAAATCGAGAATGATCTTGACTTTGTACAAATTAATTTAAGTCTTTCAAGTGCTTTCAGTGATAAAAACACCGATTTACGGTATGGGCAAAATAATAGTTTCGACTTTCAAAATGCTTCGATTTCACCTTTCTTATCAAATTTCCCAGTTAATGAAAGACTTCTACTAACACCAGAAGATATTTATCAATTAGAATTCAATTCAGAATACTTGGAGTCCGATATTACACCAACACGAGGTGAACGCCAATGGCAAGAATTTTCAGAATGGCAAAAAGTAGCCAAATTAGATTTAACCTTTCCAATAGGCATAACAAATAATATAACTGGTGAATTTAAAGCGGGGGGGCTATATAAAACCTCTGAAAGAGAAAATGGGCAAGACAGAATAACTGCACGGATTGCTGAGAATCCAACTCTCTCAAATAGTCTAGCTGAAGAATGGATGAGAGAGCGTGGCATGGATCCTACAAGGCCGCCATTATTTTCAGACTTTAAGAATTATGAGTATGGTGATGGAAGAGGTTCAAACTATTTAGGTGGCGATTACATAATGAGCCAGGTAATAGATACAGAATTAATGGACCAATATGTTCGCTTAGCAAGTGGAAATGGGATAGATGGATGGGGTTTTCATAAAGCAGATACAAGAAAAAATGATTACATAGGTACAGAGACTATTTCTGCTTTCTATGGAATGATAGATTTTAATCTATGGAATAAATTTCGTGTTCTGGGTGGTATACGATATGAAAATTTACATTCTGATTATGATGCAAATATGACACTTACTACTCATCCAATTGATGGTAATGCCCGTATTCCAAATGAAGAGTTTGATACACCTGAAGTGCAATTTGTTGCAGATTCATTGACTAGTATAGATAAAAATATCGATCACTGGTTTCCAAATATGCAACTTCAATACAAAATTAACGCCAACATTGACCTCAGGTTAGCATACACCAAGTCGCTCTCAAGGCCAGACTACAACGCTATTGTCCCAAGTATCTACTCAGCTTCTTCAGAATCAGGTAGAGCAGGAAATCCAAATTTAAAACCAGCAGTATCTGATAACTTTGACGCTTATTTATCTTTTTACAATAATCAGATTGGGTTATTTACAATTGGTGCGTTCTACAAAGAAATTGAAAATATGTTTTATTCCGAAGCCAGGTTATATGAAAATCTAGATGAGAGTATTATCTATCCTTCATTATCTGAAATGGACAGAATAAACTTTCAAGCTCCAAGTTCAAAAGCTAGCATTACTACCTTTTTTAACAATCCATACCCTGCTCATATTAGAGGTATAGAATTAGACTGGCAATCACACTTATGGTACTTACCAAAACTATGGAGTAATATTGTTTTAAGTATAAACTATACTCGTTCATTTTCTGAAATGGACTATGCACAAACAAATTATAAACAAGAACAAGATTGTAGCGGGCGCTTTTGCATACCAATAGCAGTCCCATTTGACACATTAAGAACTGCGCGTTTAATCCAACAGGGTAATCATTTAGTTAATATGTCAATTGGCTATGACTATAAAGGCTTTTCCGGACGTGTTTCTTATCGTATGCAGGGTAATGTCATTACTAGGGTAGCTAATCGCCCAGAAGCAGATTTATTTAGTGGAAATAGTCATGACTGGGATTTAACAATTAGACAGAAAATGCCCCTTGATGGATTAAGCTTATTTTTAAACGTTATGAATATTGGTTATTTACCAAATAAAAATTATCAAAGATTTAAGCGTGATCCTGAAGGGCAGGTACTAAATAACTTAACACGAACTTCTTATTATGCTAGACGATTTCAAATTGGCCTAAGGTATAGTTTTTAGTGTATTTAAAATAAGATTTTTCGCCTATACAGAAATTAATTCGTTGAAAAATAAATAATAAAAAATGATAGGAGTAATAACTATGAAAAAAATACTGCTACTAACAATAACAGTAATCTTGAGCTACTCAAGTGCTTTTGCTCAGATGGGTTATGATCCATTTGTATCTGAAGTCCGCGGTGACACACTACTTGTTAAGGACTACTACGATATGGAATCACAGCCAAACTCACTCGTAAATGTAATTCAGTCTGATACTACTGATGTACCTACAGGTAGAGTGTATGAGCTAAAAAGATCTGGATGGTATCCACTATTAAATCCAGTCACAAATAATGGACGCCCAATGACTATCGCTGGTCAGGCTTCTAAAAGTATAGTCCAGACTAAAGATGCAAACACAGATGGATATCCTGCTGTAATATCAGGGATGTTTGTTGATGCAGATCAAAAAGCTAATGGAAATATACGTTACAGCGATGATACAACTATTAAGAATGTTGCCATATCGCAGACTAATACGGGAGGTAACTTGGGATGGACATTCTTTGTAGCTACTGCTGCAGATAAACATCTTACACTAGATGGAGTTATGATGGAATCTACTAAGTGGGTATTTGCTCAATCAAATCCTTCAACAGGGTCATCTTTTACAGTAAAAAATGCTTATTTCGTAAATATGAGTGGGCAACCATGTCGACGTAATGGTGGTGTTTGGGATAACGTAAATAATAATACTGTACTTATGCATGTAGAGAATAGTACCCACATTATGGGATCGGGTATGATATACAAAATGCGTGGTTATCCTATAAATCAGGCAACTTTTAATCATAATACATTCGTAAATATATCAGGTCAAGTTTTTGCATCTATGGGGCATCAAAGTGATTTAACCGTCGCCAATAACTTATTTATAAATACTAATGTACAAGCATATGTACCAGGTCTAGATTATGCTGAAACTGACCAAGACAGATTACCTCATGGTATTGTTAATATTGATAGTGTTCGCTACATAGATGATAGTGGGATTGAGCGTTTAGCCATTGACTCCACTTGGATAAGAGATAATATAGGTGTTGAACCATCAGAATTTGGTCCAAATAACCGACATGTACTTGTTACAAATAATGGCGTATTCTGGGATGAAAAATTAGCAACTATACCAACGCAATTAAATGATGCTGGAACAACTTGTCCATCAGATGAAGGTAGTTCATCTTGCATTGAAGGAAACAATACTTGGGTACCTCAAACAATAACTATGAATTCAAGAACTAAGGCAATGTTTGATGACAACGAAACATATCCTTATTTGCAAAACAATGAATGGATTGAGGGAGGTGCACCATCCTTTACTGATCCAGCAGGTTTGATGACAGATGCTGTTGATGATTTAATAGCTTGGAGTGTAGCTGCTGCTTCTGTACCATCTGATCCAATGGCTCATTGGAGAGCTACAGATAATCCTTGGGAAGCAGGACAAGGTTTTGTTTTCTCTGATTTCCCTGTTCTAGCTGATTTGTCTTATTCTAATTCACAATACCTAACTGCCAGTACAGATGGACAACCTATAGGTGATTTAAACTGGTTCCCAGCTGAGAAGGCTAATTTTGATCAAAACCGAGATCAGCACTATGCTAAATTAAGAACTGCTCTAGAAACCGGTAACGCAGTTGGTGTAAATAATGAAAGAGTAGATTCAGATATACCAGTATCAATCAAATTAAATCAGAACTATCCTAATCCATTTAATCCGTCTACAACCATAAGTTTTAACCTTCCAATTACAATGGAAATTTCACTTAAGGTTTATGATTTATTGGGTAGAGAAGTTGCAACTTTGATTAATAACGAACAGTACACTGCTGGTTTAAATAATGTAACATTTGATGCAAGTAACCTTGCCAGTGGTATGTATATTTATGAATTAACAAGTGCAAACTTGTCAATAACAAAGAAAATGTCGCTCATAAAATAAATACTGCTTTTTATACCTTAAATACTTTAAACCCCGGCTTCATAAATATTGAAGCCGGGGTTTTTTCATAATTCATATCTTAATCCCTTAACACCAACAAAGTGATAAACAACTTTTTCATGTCATTTAAAATAAAATTAGTTTCTGTTGTAATACATTTAATTTTCATTGCCGTGATATTAACTAATTGCTCAAATATTCAGCAAAAGGAAGCTGATATAGTTGCAAGAGTTAAGGGTATCGGTGATATAAGTTTCAATGAACTCCAAAATCATTATAGAGATTATCAATATGATTTAAAATATCGAGATAATCCTGAACAAGGCTATCAAGAAGCACTACAATCTCTCATGTTGTTTAAAAGAAAAGTAGCTGATTTTAAAAGAGAAAAAATGTATGAAAATAAAAAACTGATGAATCCTATTCAGCGTTATGTTAATGAAGAAATACGAAGATTATATTTTGAAGAGGAATACTTAGGCAAGTATATCAATGAAGCATCAATTACTAGTTATTACCAGTTGATGAATAAAGAAATAACGTATCAACAATTAGTACTAAATAAATACCAAAACACTAACTTAGAAATAAGTGTAGAATCTAGAATAGATCAAATATTGTCAGAAATTAATTCCGGAACTGACTTTGATACACTCGTAAGCAGATATTCCGAAGATATTACAAACAATAATAATGGGCTCATGCCACCGATCAACTGGCGAAATGGCTGGCTAAATTCAACTAATAGAGCAATTTCTAATATGAATATTGGAGATATTGAAGTACTGGAATCTGAATCCCTGTACTACATAATCAAGATAAGCGATATTAAAATTATCGATAAACCTCAATTAAATAATGTTAGGCCAACAATAATTAAAAATTTGAGAGAACAATATTTAGATAGAGCACTCCGAGAATTTGCATTTATGGAAGACAACATTGTAGATACAAAGGATTTTGAGTGGAATGAAGAAGCAATCAAAGAAATTGCAGATTGGTCAAAAGATGACAGTTTTTTTCTTGGTAGGTACAAGGACACCATAAATGAAGCCATTAATTTGAGCAATAATAAAACCATTATTTCAAATAATTTAGAAGACATTAAATATGATAACCTACTTTACTTTTTAAATGACTTATTGATTCCAGGTATTGAAAAAGATATTTCTGAAAATGATCTGAAAAACTATATCATTGAAGCCATAAGAACAGGTCTAATTATAAATAAGGCCAAAGATTTAGGTTATGATGAAAAAATTTTAACAGAGAATGCAACAGATGCATTAGAATTTCAATATCAAAAGATCTATACAATTGAAAATGTTGATAATAAGATACCTACGGCGAATGAAACAATATTAAAAGAATTTTATAATGAACATAAAGACTCACTTTTATATCAATATGCCATAACCTCCATTTACGTCAAATTATTCGATGACAAAAGTGAGGCATTAAAAATGATTGAAAATATCAATGCTGGAGAATCTTTTGAACAAGCTGCTAACAGAACCTATAAAGTCAAAAGTTTTATAAAAAATAAAGAGGGTAAAATAAGTTCATACAACAGTAAAGAAGAACCAATTTTTGGTGATATTGCATTTGAAATGGAACCTAATGAGATCATAGGACCTATAAATACGTATGAACTAGATATACAAAAATTTGCAGTTATAAAGAGTTCAAGAAAAATTGAAGAAAAGGTTCCCACTTTCAATGAGATAGAGAACATAGAAAAACTTTTTGAAACTTACTATAGAGGGCAATTAAATCAAAGAGTTAAAGATGTACTAGCTTCAAAATATCCAGTACTTAAGTTCGACGATATTATTTCGAAAAATATTAATAGCAGTCTCTATGATAAACAATAAAATTATTATTTATTCTTTATTTGTAGTCTCCTCTTCTACACTATGTTTCGAAATATTAGCAACCCGTATAACATCTGTAATATTTGTTAATCATTTCGCTTTTATTATAATCTCGCTAGCAATACTCGGTTTATCACTAGGCGCTATATTTGCCCACTATTATTTTGATAGAGGAAACTCCACTTCCCTAATTTGTAGCTTATCCAAAAACCTAATATTATTAAGTATTTCTTATTTAATATTTTTTCTGTTTAGCTCTATCAATGCAGTTGCAACAAATTATTTTCTATACTTTACCACAATAACTATACCCTTCTTTTTATCTGGTATTTTTTATGCTAATGTATTCAAACATTTTGCAAATATAAGTTATAAAATCTATGGGGCAGATTTAATTGGCTCTGCAACTGGTTCTATATTAGCAATAGTGCTAATCACATACCTTAATCCTAGTAATGGAATACTAGCCATAAGTATTTTATTAATCAGTGTAGCCTTATCAATATCTATCAGCCAATACAATAAATTATACAATGTTATATCATTTTTTATAACGCTTTCATTATTAGGTTTCCTATCACTAAATGGTCAAAATAGTATCCTAAATAAAATCCCAATTGGAGAATTTGCTGAAAAAGATTTTCATTTTACTTACCCAAATAGAAATATTCAAAAAATCATTACCGACTCAAGATGGAGTATATATGGTCGTGCTGATTTAGTTGAGTACAATCATCAAGATGTAGTTAGACATTTATTCATAGATGGGGCTGCTGGTACTCCAATGCTTCGATTTGATGGTAATTTAAATAATCAAGACCCAATATTATCTAAACTACTACTTGAATCATCAGGATTTATACCTCTTCTATTTTTGCAACCCAATGAAAAAAATAACATGTTAGTTATTGGCCCAGGTGGTGGAAGAGAAATATTAGGTGGCTTACTGACTGGAGTAAGTGATATAGTTGGTATTGAAATTAATCCAGATTTTGTAAATCTGGTTAATGATAATGAATCGTTTAATGGTGGTATATATAGTCAATTTCCAAATATTAAAATAAAAATTGGGGAAGGAAGACAATATGTAAAGCGATCAAAAGAAAATTATGACATTATTTTTATGTCACTTCCCTCAACTCAGCAGCTTCAAAGTATTGATAACTTTGCATTAAGTGAAAATCATCTCTTAACTGTAGAGGCTATAGAAGATTATTTAAATAATTTAACCGATGAGGGTCGTTTAATATTTACAATGCATAATACTTGGGAGCTGAAGCGTTTAATTGTAACTATTATAAAAGCATTTGAAAAAACAGGCCTTAATACAAAAAATATTTTCGACCATTTGATAATATTTGAGTCTGAATATGCACCATCAATTATTGTTCAAAAAAAACCATATGCGAGAGAACAGATAGGCAACAGATTCCAATTAATGAATACCTTAATTGAAGAAGCTCCTGATCTTACATATGTTCCTTTTTTTTGGGATAACTTACAAAACACAACAGTTAATAATTTTTTAAAAAGAATTAAAAATGGTAATACTAATAATTTAAATGTAATTATCGATTCCTATGATTATAATTTAAAACCGGTTAGCGATGACAACCCCTATTTTTTTAATATTGAAAAAGGTATTCCTTCACTCTATAGCAAACTAACGATATTGGTTCTAATTCTTTGTTTGGTTGTGTTGGTAGCTCCGTTTCTTAGCATCAGAAAATCAGTTTCACATAATGACTATAACAATCTGATTCTTTTAATTTTATTGTTTACTAGTATTGGTGTTGGTTTTATGATGATCGAAATTTCCTTATTCCAAAAACTAATCTTATACCTCGGATCACCAACCATATCATTATCAGTATTACTTAGTTCTTTGTTAATTGGTATGGGTGTTGGTAGCTATAAAATTAATAGCATCTCATTTAAGACTATTAGAAAAAAAATTGGACTAACATGTGGAATTGTAATTGGATTGGGTCTGATTGTTATTTTTTTGTACCCAATTATACTTGACTATTTATTGACATATAATCTAGTATTAAGAGCTATAGTTACATTTTTTTTAATGTTGCCATTTGGGTTTTTTCTAGGAATTCCATTTCCATCTTTACTAGATCTACTAAACAAAAATGGTCTGAATGAATTTATACCCTGGATGTATGGAATAAATGGTTCCATGTCAGTTTTGGGGTCAATACTAGCAGTGTTACTCTCAATGTCCACTGGATATACGCCAAGCTTTTTAGTAGGCTTAATATTTTACCTATTAGTATGCCTTATTACACTAAGTCCAACAATGGCAAAGGCGTTTCCTAAATAACTAAAATCTATTACGGAGAGTTTTTAGAATTTAGGTATTCTAAGTGACTTTCATCTGCAGGTGTTCGAAGATTAATAGATGGTGGTAATTCACCTAAATTAGAGTATTCCTTCTCCATATCATTAAATAATTTTCGTGCAAATTCTTTATTTGCATCAAATAAATTATCTATTTCAAATGGATCATTTTTCAAATTAAACAACAATGAATCGTGGCCAGAAGATGCATTTTTCCACCATGTACCCTCAAAACCCTTAGACGGTCTTTTTACTTTCCAGTCACCTTTTCGGTAACCCGTTAACTCTTCATATTCTAAAAATAAAAAACCCTTATCTTCTCGTTTTTCTGTATTATTAAGTACTTTGGCGATACTTACTCCATCCACAAATAAGTTTTTAGGAATTTTAAAACCAGTTATTTCTGCAATAGTTGGGAACCAATCAAGTTGAGTTGCCATCTCAACAACCCTAGTATTGGATGGTATATACGACGTCCACATTGCAATTAATGGCACTTTCATCCCACCATCAAAAGAATACATTTTACCTTCTCTTAAACCACCCGAACTACCACTGTGATCTTCCATAACCAACCAGGGTCCATTATCACTAGAAAAAACTATTAATGTATTATTAAGTAAATCATCATCTCTTAACTTTTTAATTATTTGACCGACACTCCAGTCAATTTCCTGTACCACGTCACCATATAAACCTCGATCAGAACTACCTAAAAAATCATCAGATGCATATAGTGGTACATGGGGCATATTATGAGAAAAAAATAGAAAAAATGGTTGCTCTTTGACTCTGTCAATAAAATCGATTGCCTCTTGTGTATAAGTTTTTGTTAGTTGTGTTTGATCAACCGTATGTGAAAAAACTTTATTGCCCCTCATATACACAATACTTTCCATATCATTACTATATGGAATACCAAAATATTCGTCAAAACCTTGTGAAAGAGGTAAAAAACTTTGATGATGTCCTAGATGCCATTTTCCAATTAATCCTGTTTTATAGTTTTTCTCTTTCAACATTTCAGCAATTGTAAATTCCTCTGCAGGCATACCCTGGAAACTCTCTGGAAAAAACACACCATTAACTCCCATTCTTTGAGGATAACGTCCTGCTAAAAGTCCAGCTCTAGATGGTGTACATACTGAAGATGCAGAATAAAAATTAGTAAAAAGAACCCCATTATTAGCCAAATAATCTATGTTGGGCGTCTTAATATCCGTAGCACCATAAACACCAATATCGCCATAACCTAAATCATCGGTAAGAATATAAATTATATTAGGATTTGACCCCCTATCTATCTTTGTACATTCAGCAAATAATAATAAAGTCAAAATAAAATATAATCGCTTAGTCATATCCATAAGATTGTAGCTTATACTTAATAGTATTACTATTTAAATATTAGTTCTATTAAATATTAAAACTATAAATTTTAGATTTCTTTTTTTAAATTAAATAAAATTGAAAACAATAATTAGTTAAGGACATCAATTATCTCTGCCAAATATATGAATCTTTTGATAATCAATAAAATTGCACTAATTGTTTCCACTCTTCTATTTCTCAATATAATCAATTGTAGTAATCATGATGCAAATTTGAATTCTAATTTATCTGGATACAATGGTTGTTGTTATACACCAGATGGAAAAAAAATAACATCTGAAAATGAATATAATAGTTGGCTAGATGTGAATAAAATGAATTATAAAATACCATCTGAAATGAGTTTAATCTTAGGGGGGGAAACATGGATAGGTTCTGAATCGGGACTGGCCAACGAAAAGCCTGTATTTCAAACCAAAGTACAAACTTTTTTAATGGATAAAAAAATGGTGACTGTTGCAGATTTTAGAGATTTTATAGAGAAAACGGGTTACGTTACAGAAGCTGAAAAACTTGGTGATGGTGTTGTTTTTGACTTTGAACAATCAAATTGGGTACTAGTACCAAATGCAAACTGGGAATACCCGCAAGGACCATCAGGCGGAAAAGCCTATGATAATCATCCTGTTACTATGCTTTCCTATAATGATGCGGTTGAATATTTATCCTGGGTTGGAAAACGCTTACCAACTGAGATTGAATGGGAACATGCCGCTAGAGGTATTTCACTTCGAGACAATCCTTATAGCTGGGGACAAGAACTCCTAGAAAATGATACAACTTATATGGCCAATACATGGAATGGTGTTTTTCCAATTATGAATACAGTAGACGATGGTTATCTAACAACCTCACCAGTAGGTACATTTGGTACTAATCAATTTGATCTATCTGATATGGGAGGTAATGTTTGGGAGTGGACATCGGATTGGTATCGATCTTATGAAGAATATAATCAGCCCTATACAATTAATCCTGGAAGTCAAAAAGTACTCAAAGGAGGATCTTTTTTATGTCATACTTCTTATTGTCATGGTTATAGGGTTTCTGCTAGAAGCTATACACCAATAGACAATTCCATGTTCCATCTAGGTTTTAGAGGTGTTAAATCAGTTGATAATATTCTAGATTAGTGAAGATTATTATTGAATTAATTATATCAATTAGAGATGTTAAATTATTATTTATAAAAAACTATTCTATATCATCAATTTTATATTTTTTTCTATGAATTGTAATTCTAATAATGATGAAAAAAATAATGTAAGAAACTTTGGCTATTTAAATGATGGCCGTATATCAACCGTAATTACATTAAAAAATAGTCAGGGTACTGAGATATCAGTTTCAAATTTTGGCGCAACAATTACGTCAATTAAAACAGCTGATCGTGATGGAGTCTTTAAAAATATTGTGATTGGTTATTCAAATGTTACTCCATACGAAAAAGGAACCCCTTATTTTGGCGCAACAATTGGCCGGTTTGCAAACCGAATTGCAAAGGGTAAATTTACAATAGATAATACCGAATACATTCTCCCAATAAATAATGGTAATCATCACTTACATGGAGGAGACAAAGGCCTTGATAAAATATTGTGGGATATTGAAAAAATTGACCCACAACAAGTCAAATTAAAAACTGTAAGTGCTGATGGAGATATGGGCTATCCCGGTGATTTGACGATACAGGTGAAATTTTCCTTAGATAATAGAAACAACCTTCGTATCGATTATAAAGCAAATACCAATAAAAAAACTCCTATTAATCTTACTAATCACTCTTATTTTAATCTCAGCGGTGATTTTCAAAATCAAATAAATAATCATGAATTAATCCTAAATGCCACTCAATACACACCTATAGATGCAGATTTTATACCAATTGGTGAATTACGTAATGTTAGAGACACCCCTTTCGATTTTACTAAGTCTACAATTATTGGTAAACAAATCATCCATACGGCTTCTGGATTTGATCACAACTTTGTACTGGATAAGGAAATAGAACATGAGATGTATAATGATTTATACCGAGCTGCAACACTAACTGATCCCATTAGTGGTAGGCAACTTCAGATTTATACCACTGAACCAGGTATACAATTTTACACAGGTAATTTTTTAAATGGTACATTAACTACAGAAAACGGACAGCCTATCAATAAGCATACAGCATTATGCCTTGAAACCCAACATTTTCCTAATTCACCAAATGAACCTCTGTTTCCGAATACAATTCTTGATCCTGGGACTATATTCAGAAGCTCAACAATTTATTCTTTTAAAGTAACTTCAGAACAATTTTAATTAAATTATTATATATGAAAAAAATAATTATAATATCATTTAGCATCCTATTTATACTTTATAATAATTTATTTAGTCAAGAATTACGTCTTACCGATTTAGAATATTTTGAAACTAATGGAGTAAATTATCTTGTATATAATAATCTATTTACAGGTGGATTTAATGACGAAAAAAACGCGGGAATTGAAATAATTCATCATGGTACTAGAACTATACAAGGTGGCGCAATTAGACTTTCTAATACTCCAGAACAATGGGATTTAGTACCAATAATAACTAATAGAATAGTAGATAAAGAAAATGGACGTATAGAAGCTAATCTAAGATATGAAGAATTTGATTTTGAATGTGTTATAGTAGTTGAATCTAAAGGTAAAGGTATTGAAATAACAGTTCATTTAGATGAAGTACTCCCAGAAGAATTAGAAGATAAGGCAGGCTTTAATTTAGAGTTTTTACCTTCACAATATTGGGGAAAAACATATCTAATGAACAATAGAATAAATATTTTTCCACATTATGCCGTTGGTAATTCGATCACAAAACCAATTGAACAAAAAATAAGACAATACAAAGGATATTCGACATCTGATGATCGCGGAACTGCCAGATTCATAACCCCCCTTCCACTAGAAAAGGGAAATGAATTGGTTATAGCTCCAGAAGATCCAAGAAGGATGGTCACAATAAAATCTATAGACAATGACTTAATGCTATTTGATGGACGAATATTAGCTCAAAATGGCTGGTTTGTAGTTCGTAGTTTACTTCCATCCAAAAGTAAAGGTAGAGTTCTCAGCTGGTATATAGAAGCTAATTCTACAGGAGATTGGGTTAGAGAACCTAACATAGGTTTCTCCCAAATTGGTTATTTACCTACGCAAAAAAAAGTATCTGTCATTGAACTGGACAAAAATGATTCACCTATAGACACAGCATATATCTATAAGATTGAGAAGGATGGTTCAACTTCTGTTTCATATTCAGGAAAAACCGAACTATGGGGAACATACTACAAGTACAATTACATAAAATTTGATTTCTCAACTGTCCAGTCACCAGGTATTTATTATTTGAAATATGGAGATAAAATAACTAATCATTTTATTATACAAGATAATATATATGATAAAATAACAGATGCCACCACTGATATTTGGATTCCTATTCACATGAATCATATGGTCGTTAACGAGGCATACAGAGTTTGGCATGGTGAACCATTCAAAGAAGGTTACAAACAAGCACCACCAAATACAGATCATTTTGATTTGCACAGCCAAGGACCAAATATGAATTCTAAATTTGATGCTCTAGAAACGATACCTGGTCTAAACATTGGTGGTTTTTTTGATGCTGGCGATTTTGATATAGAAACAAAATCTAACATCAATGTGATTCAAAATTTAACAAGAACCTGGGAATATTTTAAACCTATGAGAGATCAGACCTTCATTGACCATGAACAACGATATGTTGACATACATAGGCCCGATGGAATTCCTGATTTAATACAGTACATAGAACATGGAACAATGAATTTAGTAGCTCAAGCTGAAATCATTGGTCATATGTCACAAACACTATCCAATTCTATCCTTGATAATTATCATCACCTTGGAGATGCAGCTAGTATAACAGATGGGCTACAATATAATCCTGAATTAGCACCCTATGAAATTAATCTTAATGAGAGAGCTAGTGGTAAAGATGATGATATGTGGGCATTTACAGATCGCGACCCAAAGCGAGACTTATATGCTGCTAATACATTAGCTGCAGCAAGCAGAGTATTGAAATCGCATAACAGCGAATTAGCAAGAAGGGCACTTAATGAGTCTATTCGCTTAAGAAATGAATCACTAAAAATAATGAGCTCTTCGTCTAACAATGAAACTGAAATAAGTAGTAGTGTTGAAAACATTACAACTAATCTTCAACTATACATTACTACAGAACAGCAAGAGTATTTAAATAACTATTTAAGCTTATTATGGACTTTTTTAGATGAAAATTTAGAATCTGGAATACTTATAGCTATTGAGGCTATACCTTATATGGATGAAAAATATAAAGAGAACTTAAGTCCCTACATTAAAGAATTCAAAAACTATATAATAGATTTAGAATCGAAAAATCCTTACGGTGTACCTATTACTCTTGGAAATTGGGCTGGTTCTGGCTCAATAATGTCATTTGGAACAGCTATAATTTTCGCTAATAAATATTATCCAGATATCATAAGTCAAGCACATATATTCAAAGCCTCAGATTGGCTATTTGGAAATCACCCTTACCATAACTATTCTCTAGTTTCAACTCAAGTTGCAGTAAGGCCAAAAGAAGTATTCTATGGGAATAATAGAGCTGACTTTTCCGCCATACCTGGTAATGTGGCTCCTGGTATCTTATTTCGAAAGCCTGATCACTTTGAAAATTATGACGATTGGCCATTTTTATGGGGGCAAAACGAAGGTACCATTAATGGAAATACTCGATACTTGATTTTTGGTTCTGCACTAAAAAATTCTGTGAGTAGATAATGTTAATTGATTAATTTGTAATTATTACCTCAAATTGACACTTAAAAAATGAAAAAATATAATTTTTATTCTTCAAAACTTTGCGTTTTAGCTCTATCCTTAATTGTAGTCATATTCTATTTTGAAGATGTAGCTGCACAAAATGATACGCCAAATGTAATAGTGATCATAAGTGATGATTTAAATGATTCTATTGAGGGAATGGGAGGGCACCCACAAGCAAAAACACCCAATATTAATAGATTGATTCAAAAGGGGGTTCAATTCGTAAATGCACATGCAAATGCGGCAATATGCGCACCATCCAGAGCTAGTGTATGGACAGGAATGTATCCAAGTAAAACTGGTTTTTACGGGCATAGTCAACAGAATAATAGATGGCGCAGTTATCCTTTAATGAAGGATGCTGTAACATTGATGGAACATTTTGGCAACAATGACTACAAAGTTTATGGAAGTGGTAAAGTTTTTCATAATGGGCACGAAGATAATAGCGTATTTAATCAACCAATGGATGGCGGACCTTCTAGTTTTGGTCCCTACCCCTGGGATGGTACTAGTATGCATTCATGGGGTAAACCTATAGGATTAGGTCACCCTTCCATGCCACCAAATATTAGATCCAGTCGTTGGGGTAGCTTTGGACCTTTAAGTGATATACCTACCATTGATGGATACACCGGCTGGGCAAAAGACTGGGAACAACCTTGGGATTTTCATTATGAGAGCGAAACTGATAGAGAACTAATGCCTGATGAAATAACTGCAAAATGGGTTACTGAAAAATTAAATGAAACTCATGAAAAACCTTTTTTTATAGTTGCAGGTATGAACCGACCTCATGTTCCACGTTACGCTCCTGTTGAATTTTTTGACATGTTTCCAGTTGATGAGGTCGAGTTACCACCTTATTTAGCAAATGACCTTGAGGATACACCAACAATTTTATGGCAAAATAATTATCGTAGCCAGGCACTACCAAATTTTTTAAGTGATTCAGAAGAAACAGAAATTGGCAGTGAAATGTGGTGGAAAAAATGGGTTCAATCCTACTTAGCTAGCGTCGCTTTCGTAGATCATCAAGTAGGAATAATTTTAGATAGTTTAGAAAATAGCAACTATGCTAATAATACAATTGTAATTTTCACAGCTGACCATGGCTACCATATGGGTGAAAAAGATAATCTGGCGAAAACTACTATTTGGGAGGAATCAACCAGAATACCATTAGTCATACATGCACCTGGAGTTTCTGGAGTAGGCACCAAGATAAACCATCCAGTATCATTGATAGATCTTTATCCAACACTAAATGACTTGGCTAATCTTCCTTCAAATCCTAATGAAGACGGAAATGAATACATTTTAGATGGGCACAGCCTTAGACCCTTTCTTGAAGGATCTAACTCTACGAATTGGGAAGGGCCGCCTGTTGCTCTGAATCATTTAAACGGTAATATAAATCCACCTAATAATACACCTTCACCTATTAGTGATAATCATCATTCTGTTAGATCCGTAAGATATAGATATACTCTAACAAGTGATGGTGAAGAAGAATTATATGATCATTTTACTGATCCCAATGAATGGCATAATTTAGTGAAAGAGAATATGCATGATTCAACTAAAATAATCATTGAATGGCACAAAAATGAAATGTATAAATTGCTAGAAATAAATGATGATGATGGGTCAGAGCCAGAACCTGAGCCCGAAGATAGTGATGGTATCATTATAAATAAGAACAGTGATTTTCAAAATGTAACTCTAGGACCCGCTGAAAATATTGATGGATGGTTTTTTCAAAAAACTGACCATGCTGACTTTGAATTTATTACCGATACATCAGACACTGCAAATACACTTTTAAAGGTCACAGTTACTGGAATAGAAAGCGCCCCTAATCCTTGGGCTATTCAGGTGGCAAGCTCACAAAATGAAATTAAAGCAAATACTGAATATCTATTCAAAACAAGGTTCTATGTAAATGCCAGTAATGGAGACGAAACCGCTAAAATTAACTTTTCGACTAATACGGTTGGTGTACACAAATATGGAATGACTGTTAATGCAGGAGAATGGATTAAACTATCTATTTCAGAAAATCCAGTAGTAATTGAACAAAATGTAATTGCAAATGTCGGATTGCATTTATCGCATGATACTCAGGTAAATGGTGATTTGATTTATATTGATTATATAAGAGTAATTAAATTAGTTTCAAGTAAACTGCCAATACCCACCCTTTCTTACCCAGCTGATCAACAAGAAAATGTAGGTACTCTTACTGAATTTAGTTGGAATTTAGTTGACTCTGCAACCTCTTATCGTCTTCAACTATCTAGGAATTCTGACTTCAACTCAACTATACTAGATACATCTGGAATAGAATCAACAATCTTTACAGTTTCTAATCCCTTAAATGAAAATACTAACTATCATTGGAGAATAATGGGAATTAGTGATAATGAAGAGAATAACTCAGATTGGTCCAATGAATATGTATTTACCACAGGGGTTCGTACATCCATAGAAAATAATTCATTACCTAATAATTACTATCTATTTCAAAACTTTCCTAATCCTTTTAACCCTAGTACTGAGATTCAATACGCATTACCGGAAGCTAGTTTCGTAACTCTTGAAGTATTCAATAGTTTAGGTCAAAAAGTAACACAACTTGTTAATAATTATAAGTCAGCTGGTTATTACAATGAAACATTCGATGCTTCAAGTTTATCTAGTGGAGTATATTTATACAAGTTAACCACTGCATCATATACAAAAACCAACAAAATGTTGTTAATAAAGTAATAAAGCACATTTTTCATAGCTTGTGACAGCTTTAACTACCAGTTATCTGTTCTAAAAGGTACTACAGGTAAACCTTCTTTATTATAGAGAGAAACTTTAGGATTATCTGCCCAAGCATATCTTATTGCAATAGGACTTTGCACTTGATCACTAGATAGAAAAACAGTGTTGCCTTCAAGCTTTACTGTAGCCCAATGAAATATAGAATCCTTACCAGCAATAGCAAACCCATCAACATTATCACCTTTATTATACCATCCACTTTCTGCAAAGTGGAATAAAACTTCAACATAATTATCATGAACTTTATGACTTTTATACATGGGTCCCGAATGAATTAGATCTTCCTCAAACACCACTTTACGGGCTGCCAACCATAGGCGTTCTCCAACATCTTTTTTATTTCTTGGATGGATATCATTTGCCTCACCAATGTCTATCGTTACTGCTATTCCCGTATGATTTATAGCTTCGTAGGTTTGAGTTTGTGCTTCTCTTAATTTTGCCCAATCAGAATCGGTAGGATAATCATAACGCTTTTGAAAATTAGCTAACTGAACAAACAAAAAAGGAAAATTATATTCCCATCGCTCCCTCCACGATTCAATAACTTTAGAAAACAAAGCTCTATAATACTGATTGGTATTTACATTACTCTCACCTTGATACCAAATTGCACCTTTAATCGGATATTTAATTAAAGGATGAATCATTCCGTTATACAGTGTACCAGGCAAATGCTCAAGGCGAATAATTTCTGGTAATGGTGGTTCCATTGTATTTGAATAGTCCCAGCTTCCTTCTAATGTGATTCTCTCAGCCGATGTTGTTATCCAAAATTCATTTTTTTTACCAATATATGTTTCATTAAACCAATCTTCTACTGTTCTAATTACGATAGTATTTTCACCGATTCTTAAAATACTTTTGTCAATTTCAATGATACTTGGATCATCGGACCATATTTTTGAATAAACTTGTTTACCATTTACATATAACACAGTAAACTTACCTGGAATACCAAATGATAATTGAACATCATCGGTACTCTTTAAATCTATGGTCCTCCTCAACCAAACAAAATCAGTCAGAGGTTTTAGATTTGGTAAATTAACTGTATCCCAATCAGAACTATCATAATTCTCTAAATGAATACCATAAGTAAGAATATCCGTAGTATCAGCAACTCGTTGATACATTTCTGAAATATTATTGCTATTATCTTTAACTATAGTATTCCAATCTATCTCTGGATTTAATATTTCAGAAGCATCTTCTTCAAAACCAGGAACAACCAATAACTCATCTGCTGGTACCCAAGCCTCAGCTGGTGTTCCCCCCCAATTTGAACTGATTATTCCAATAGGTATCCCGGTTTCTAGATGATATTTTTTTGCATAATACCATGCTACGGCTGAAAAGTTTGGACTATTCACTGGATTAGAAATATGCCACTCTCCACTATCTAAAGTACTTCTTTCTTGAAATGAATTAGTTTTTGGAATTTCAAAAAACCGAATGCCGGGATAATCGCTATTATAAATTTCCTCCTCAGCACCAATTATTCCCATATTCAACTTCCATTCCATATTTGACTGCCCTCCAGCAATCCAAACATCTCCAATATAGATATCACTTAGAATTTCTGTGGTAGACCCTTTTATTGTAATAGAGTATGGCCCACCCATCGACTGAGCCGGCAATTCAATTGCCCATCTCCCAGTATCATCAGTAATACAAGTTTGCCTATAATTACTAAGTTCAACGGTAACAGGCTGCCCAGGCTCATCCCACCCCCAAATTAAAAATGGTTTATCCTGTTGATACACCATATGGTCACTAAAAAGTATTGGGAGTTTAAGTTGCTGGGCCTCTAACGATGTTTGTGACATAAAAACTAGAAACAGGAATGACTTACTTAATTTTATACTCATAATTATAAATTCAGATGTTTTTAGGAGAAAGATTCTTGTCAAGAATCTAAAACTGTAAAGAGTTGATGATACTAATTAACTCTTTATTTTGATAGGGTACAAGGTGAGGGAAAAAATAAAGCCAGTGAAACTAACTCAATGTCTTTCAATATTTTATGAATGAAAAAAGTACGAGAGGGGGGACTCGAACCCCCACATCGGTTAAGATACTAGATCCTAAATCTAGCGCGTCTACCAATTCCGCCACTCTCGCAAATCAAGCAGTGGGTTTAATATGATCATTAAAATTTTAACAGATTTTAAATTACGCTTTTATCCACATATAGTCCAATAGTGGATTGGGTAAAAATTTTACCAAAAATAATTACTTATAATTTTAAAAGGATTCAACATTTTAACCTCTAATTCATTTGGATCCTAAAACTTATTAAGCCTCTCTCAAGGTTTTATCCAATAATTTGGCCAAGTTCCAGATTGAATTACCTTCACGTATGTACGAACCATTCAAAACAAAATGACGCTATGTATTATAACTTACGTATGGTGTATATCACCACACCTGACAGAGTCACCGCTAAAAATCTAGGCCATAAAATTCTACAAAAACGCTTAGCAGCTTGTGTAAATATTGTAAAGGGAATGGAGTCAATATACTGGTGGGAGGGGAAGATCACAGAAGATAAAGAGTGTATACTCCTGGTAAAAACCCCCTATTCTAACATGAAGCAACTCACCAAACTTGTAGAGAAACACCACCCTTACGATTGCCCGTGTATAATATCCTACACTATTACTGAAGATGAAGGTAGCGAAAGGTACAGAAACTGGCTATATAGTGAGTCACAGAGCTAACTTACCTATATATAAGTAAGTTTAAAGTAATTTGAACGCAAATAGCTTAGTTAAGCACTTTTCGTCGTAGCAGCATTTCGGTTTCATACTCCTTTCCTTCTCGGAACAAACGAATAGGCATCAAATCGCCCTCATCATATTCACGCATCAAGGCAAAAGCGTGCATTTGACTAGCAACACGTTCTTTACCAATTCGCATAATTATATCGCCGGGTAAAACGCCGGACTCATAGGCTGGCCCACTCCTATTTACGCTTAATACAAAGAGTCCGGGTACCGGAGGCAAGCCATATTGTCGAACCAGACCGCGCGTCATAGGGGTGAATTCCATACCCGTATCGAAAGCTAAGTGCACTTCGCCTGAATCCTTTAATTGTTCTATAATTTTTTGAACACGCTCGCTGGGAATTGCAAAACCCAAACCAACAAATCCGTTGCTCGTACCCCCTGTAAAAATGAACGTATTCACCCCTATCACTTCTCCATTCGAATTAACCAATGGCCCACCGGAATTTCCACGGTTAATAGCTGCATCGGTTTGAATCATATCAATATATACTCTTGGCTCTTGTGGGTCCGGTCTGAAATCTCGTTTGGTCGCACTTATTACCCCAACGGTTACCGTGGGTTGACCATCGGAAAAAAGTCCGAAAGGATTACCCATTGCAATAGCCCACTCACCCACCATTAAATCTTCGGTAGGAGCAAATTCAACAAAAGGGAACTCGGTTGTATCCGAACTTATCTTTAATAAGGCCAAATCTGCCAGCTCGTCAGAGCCTAAAATATCGGCCTTATAACTGGAACCATTGGGCAGGGTAACCATGATAGTTTTTGCATTGGGATTTGCAACATGCTCATTGGTGACAATTAAGCCGTCCGCATTAATTATAAAACCCGATCCCATATTTTGTACTTCTCGTTGTACAGGCTGCTCAAAAAAGAAAGAAAAAAACGGATCTCTAGTTGGCGCAAAACCCGTTTGTAGTTCAGTTACCGTTATACTCACAATAGCTGGACTAGCCTTTTCTACTGCTGTCGTTATAGCATTGGCTCTAGAACGATCAATGGCTCCACCACGAATCCTGCGTCCTTCGGAATCTTCCATGTATTGCTGCTCTGGAGATAATGCTCTTAATCCTGAATTGTCCATTACCTCCACCTCATCACCCATCCGGAAAGTGTCTTCGCTTGAAAATTCAGGTTGGCTCTGAACCATACTATCCTCGGAATTATAAAACCCACCAGACTCACTATTTTGCTCAGTTCCAGTACATGCTCCAGCCAAAAGGGCCCATACCATTACTATAATTAAGATAAGCATAGAGTTCAGGCTGTTTTTCGCCTGCTTAATACTCTCCTCTCCTAATGCTAATACTGCTTCCTTAGCTTGTTGAATGGGCGCTTTAAACCAACCTGCTGCCGCTTTTGCATGCCCACCACCATTTATTTTTCTAGCCCATTTATTCACATCTAAAGAACTTCGGGATCGCAGGCTCACTTTAATCCGATCCGCATCTTCCCTAAATAATACACATCCCATTACTCCTTCTAGGCTTAATGGATATTTTACAAAACCCTCGGTATCGTTAGGCCCCGTTCCAGTGGCATCAAACATGGCTTGAGTGATAGTAATACTAGCAATTTGTCCGTCCAAATGAGTTTCAATAGTATCTAAAGCCTTTCCCAACAAGGCAATTTGCCCCTGACTTTTGTTGGCATATAGCGCGTCCATAATTTCGTTAGGGCGAAACCCACCGCGAGTTAGTAGATCAGATGCGGCAGCCAAGGTGGCTGGAGTAACACTCTCAAACTGAAAGGACCCTGTATCTGTGACCAGCCCTGTGTATAATGCTTTACAAGTAGTTGGTGTTAATTGCTCAGGGTTATGGGCTTGATATAATCCATAAATCAATTCACAGGTAGAAGAAACACCTGCCACTGAAATCATCTCATTAAAAATATCACTAGGGTCGGGATGATGGTCAATCATATAAAGAGGTATTTTAGCTTCTGCTAAGCTCTCAGCCAACTCTCCAAATCGAGAAAGCTGATTCCCATCAACAAATATAACCGCATCAAATTCGTTTAAATCATTCGGCGAGGGAGTTTCCGCTGGGAATAAATCCACTAACCATTGTAGATTCTCTGGAGGAAGATCTTGATTAAAGGCCCGCACTTGCACCCCATTTTGTTCTAACCACAGACAGATACCGACTTGAGATCCTATGCAATCTCCATCTGGACGAATGTGTGAAAAAACTGCTATTTTGCTGTGTGAAAGAAGTTTTGCTATTAAATTGGTATACATAAGCGAACATTAATCTATTAACGGTCGATATTAAGGTGTAACACCCGATAACGCTTCATGCTCAATATATTAGTATTCGCTGCAACTTCCCACGTTCTCACCTATCATTACTATCTATGCATGCATTGATTATTGCTGGAGGAATCCCTCCGAAGAAAAACTTATTGAAACAAGAAATAGCCCAAGCTCAACTAAAAATAGGCGCAGATAGCGGCGGGCATGTCTATCTAGGATATGGACAGAGACCCGATATTGTGGTCGGAGACCTTGATAGCTTTGTGTACACACGTCATAAAGGGATAAATCTATTGGAACTGCCCGATCAAAAAACCAATGACCTAGAGAAAAGTCTAGATTATGCACTGGAAAAAGGCGTAAAAACAGTGTGTATTCTTGGTGCTACTGGCAAACGTTTTGATCATAGTCTTAAAAATCTTTCTGTACTACTTCGTTATCTAGACCGCTTTGAAGACATCCGATTTAAAGACAATTATGGAGAGCTTTTCCTAGTACACTCGCCATATACACCCAAGCTGGCTGTGGGTACAGGGATTTCTTTTTTCCCCGTTCACTCACCCATAAAAAATTTCAGTTCCAAAGGGGTAAAATACCCTCTAGAAAATTCAGAACTTACCATGGGTGTTCAGGATGGAACTTCAAACGAAATAACCTCCGAGGAGGCTGTTATCCATTTTGATGGTATTCTTGGGGTTTATATTATTAAACCTATACAATAATTCACATCATTCAAATGCATCACCATCATCGCAATAAACTGTATTCTCTTTTTTCACAAACCCAACAATCGATTATCTTTTTGGAAGGCGCTAAGGTCATTTACCGCTACCAAACCGATTATGAATTCGCCTTTCGTCAAGAGTCTAATTTTTGGTATGTAAGCGGAGTTAATGAACCTGATTGTGCGGTAATATTGGACATTGATTCAAAGGAATTTCACTTATTTGTCCCCAAAAGAGATGCGCAGTATGCCGTTTGGCACGGCTACGTTAAAAGTTTGGATCAATACCGCTCCGAATATTCTCCCGATCATGTACATTACATTGACAAGCTACCCGAGGTAATTAAACAACTACAACCCTCGACCACTTTTTGCTTAGATCAGGACTCGGAGGAGCTGCTTCGTTCGCATGAACCCGAGATAACTACTAATTCTGAGGCTTTATTCGAAGCCTTAATCGATGCTAGGGTCATCAAAACAGAAGAGGAACTCGAGTGCTTACGAAAGGCTAGTCAGGTGAATGACAAGGCCTATGAACGGGTAATAAGGGCATGGAAGCCTGGCATGTACGAATATCAAGCAAAAGCTATGTTCACTAAGGTACAAATGTCACATGGCCTACAACAAGATGCGTATAATGGAATCTATGCCTCAGGACCGAATTCTGCTATTTTACACTATGTTTCGAATACCCGTCAAACCCAAAATGGAGAGCTTTTTCTAATAGATGCAGGCTTTGAATACAAGGGCTATGCGGCGGATTTCAGTCGTACTTTCCCAGTAAATGGACGTTTTACAAGCAATCAAGCAGCGGTATATGATGCCGTTTTAACCGCCCAAAAACAGGTTATTGAAGCTATTAGACCCGGAGTACGAATGGAGGATTTACACATGATGGCCGCACGAACCATGATAAAAGGACTGCTCGGGGTGGGTATTATCAAAGGTTCACTGGATGACCTAATGGAAGCCAACATTTTTGCTCTGTTTTTCCCGCATGGCTTGGGGCATTTTTTGGGCTTGGATACTCATGATGTTGGGGGATACCCGAAAGGGGTGGAACGAATTGATCGTCCGGGAATTTTTCACTTACGGGCGCGGCGGGAATTAGAGGCCGGCATGGTCATTACCATTGAGCCAGGGATCTATTTTGTACCTGCGGTATTAGAGCCTGCGCTTCAGGATCCTACTAAACGTATGTTTTTGAACGCCGAAAAGGTTCATCAATTTATGGGCTTTGGTGGTATACGTATCGAGGATGATATCGTAGTCACTGAAAACAGCTATGAAAATCTAACTCATATTGCCAAAGAACGAAACGAAATTGAACGACTCATGAATAGCTAGCTTTGGCCTTCAAATCGTCCCGCTTTTTTGTACCTTTATCCTATGTCTAATTCCTACCGAGCCCTTACTAGAAAATACCGCCCTCAAAGCTTTGAAGACATTGTTTCTCAAGAGCATGTTAGCAGTACGCTTCTGAATGCTGTACAACAAAATCGTCTCTCCCACGCCTACATGTTCTGTGGACCCCGAGGAGTAGGTAAGACCACCATGGCTAGGGTTCTGGCGCGCGTAATTAATGGAATTGATGATCAGGTTGATGGAGAAGCCCTAAACCAGACATTGAATATCATCGAAATCGATGCCGCCTCAAATAATAAGGTAGAAGACGTGCATCACCTTCGAGAAAGTGTAAGGATTCCACCACAAAATGGGCGATACAAAATATTTATCGTAGACGAGGTTCACATGCTCTCGAAAGCGGCATTTAATGCCCTTTTGAAAACGCTAGAAGAACCACCCGAGCATGCTATTTTCATATTTGCGACAACCGAGCCACATAAGGTTCTGCCTACTATATTGTCTAGAGTACAACGTTTCGATTTTAAACGAATTTCGGTGGATGAGATCGTGCATCGCCTCGAAAAAATTACTGCTGATGAAGAGATTTCTATTGATCATGAGTCAATGCATGTGATTGCTAAAAAAGCTGACGGCGCGTTACGTGATGCCCTTGGTTTATTAGATCAAGCTATCGCATTTTGTGGGGATAACATCACCTACGAAGCTGTACTTAAGGCATTAAACGTGGTTGGTTCAGACCGTTTATTTGAATTTATGGACTGCGTGATTAACCAGGACACTTCTGGTGGACTTGATCTCATTCATACCTTACTTCAAGAAGGCTATGATATCCAGGAATTTTTAGTCGGCTTAGTAGAGCACTTGCGCAATCTTTATGTCGCAAAGCAAGGTGAGCAGATGATTTTGATTGAAGCTTCTGCAAATACAAAAACTAAGTACTTTCACGCCGCATCAACACTGGATCCCACTGATATTATGCGGTATCTATATCTGGTCAGTGAACAGCAAGTCAAGATAAAAGAGCTAAATCAACCTCGGATTGCTTTTGAACTCCTGTTCTTAAAAATGGCTCATATGGAACCCCTTGATGGGTTAAAAAAGCTTATTGAGGGAGTCAAAAATTTACCTACTGGCCTCGGAAAGGTTGATGCTTCCCATGCTTCTAAGCGCACTGAAATAGAAAATCATTTGAGAGTTGAGGTAAAGGAGGAACATGAGCCTGAACAAGAGCTTGAAATAGAGTCAAAGCTCGAGCCGGAATTAGATTCTGAATCTGAACCTGAACTAGAGGTGAAGGAGGAACTTTTACAAGAATCGGTTGCTAAAAAAGAACCCGAGGTGATTAAAAAAAGCTCCTCAAAACTAGAAACCCTAAGAAAAAAGTCCAAACTCGATGATTTGGATTTAGGCAGTCCTTCACTAGGTAGTCCTTCAGAATCTAAGACTGAAAATAGCCCACAAATATTTGACGAAAATAATGTGCCCGAGCAAGGGAAAAATCCTATAAAAGAGCAGCAGCAGACTGGAACACAAGAGACAAATACACCATTATCCCACGAAAAAGTAAACAAAGATTCGAGTGAAGAAAGCGAACAAAGTGGAGACGCTGAGACTACAACCGATAAAGGGGATAGTCATAAGCAACTCAGCTTTGATGCTATAGTGGCACAATGGTCTTCATTTTTAAAAGGTCTAGAAGGCCGGATACCAAAAATTTTAGAGCTTCAAGTTGAACGAGTAAAGCCCATTGACCTTTTAGGTGATCAGCTAATATTAGAGTGTGATAACCCTCTTTCAAAGCAAATGCTGGATCAAAAAGCTCGAGAGTTAAGTTTGCTTTTAAAGGAACACATTGGTGTTATGGTGCGATTACAAATAGATATAAGTACCAATAAAATTACCCAGGCTAAAGAGAAAAATCCTTATGAATTTTTTAAGGAATTAGTTCAAAAGGATCCTATTCTCAAAGATATTGTGGATAAGCTTGGTGCGGAACTAGAATATTAACGACGCGTTTAAATGAATATATTATGAATAATTTTAATATGGCCGACATGTTCGGTAAAATGCAGGAAATGCAAGAAAAAGTAAAAGAGAGCCAGGCCAAATTGGAACAAATTCACGTTGAGGCAGAAGTTGGCGGAGGTATGGTCACCGTTCGTGCCAATGGGCAACGTAAAGTTATGAAGCTAGAAATTGACGAGAGTTTATTAAACGAAGGAGATAAGGAGATGCTCGAGGATTTGGTCATTGCTGGAGTTAATCAAGCTCTAGCTAAAGCTGAGGAAGCAGCGCAGACCGAAATGCAAAATGCTTACAAAGGGATGATTCCTGGCGGGAATATTCCTGGTTTTGATTTGTCAAAATTCGGCCTCTAAAACCCAGCGAAGCTACGAGTATCTAGAATTCCATCTTATTTTTATCATCTGTGCAACTAATATCAGAACACTTAGAAAAAGTCATTGAACAGCTCTCCAAACTTCCTGGAACAGGCAGAAAATCAGCTCAAAGAATAGCTATTCATTTACTAAAACAAAATGAACAGTATGCACAAAATCTTGCACAGGCTATTCTGGATCTAACTACAAAAGTATCTCGCTGTTCGATATGTGGCTCCATTAGTGATACCGATCCCTGCTCTATTTGTAGTTCGCCAAAGCGTGAGATCAGCACTCTTTGTGTAGTGGAAGAGTTTAATGATGTATATTTAATTGAGCGAACCAATGAATTTCAAGGCCGCTACCATGTGCTCGGTGGTATTATTTCACCTATGGATAATGTGGGGCCGGACCAACTCCGAATTAAAGAGCTTCTGGAACGAGTCCGTGAGGAGTCCATACAAGAAGTTATTTTAGCCCTGAATCCCGATGCTGAAGGCGAAGCTACCTCCTATTATATCAACAAACTTTTGCAGCCCTATGAGATTCGAGTCACCAGAATTGCCTACGGTATTCCAATGGGAACCGAATTAGAGTATATTGATGAGGTGACATTGGGTAGAGCGTTTAGTTCAAGAACGTCTTTATAATCTGTCACAGCATCCCATCGATTCCTGTAACCAAATCCATACAACTTATGAAAATGCGAATCCTAACTTCAATTTTTTTCTTGTATATAGGGAGTACCTATCTTTTTGCTCAAGAGGCCTCTACTCCTAGTGTTAAAAGTGCTTATACGGCCGGTTATTGGCAGCAAGAAGTAGACTATACTATGAATATTGTTGTGGATGCCCCGGCTCATCAGTTCACCGGTGAGCAGCGTATTGTCTATACCAATAATTCGCCAGATGTGATCAATAGAGTATTTTATCACCTATACTTCAATGCCTTCCAACCTGGTAGCATGATGGATGTTCGATCTCGCACCATAGAAGACCCTGATAATCGTGTTCGTGACAGAATTTTCAATCTTAGTGAGGATGAAATCGGATACCATAGAGTTCAAAGCCTACGCCAAGATGGGCAAGAATTACGTTTTAATATGGAAGGCACCATACTCGTAGCGCCGTTAGCTCGTCCATTATTACCCGGCGAACAAACTATTCTTGAAATGGATTTTGAGTCACAGGTACCCATACAAATTCGCCGTAGTGGGTGGAATAATGCTGAAGGAGTGGGATTTTCAATGAGTCAATGGTATCCTAAATTAGCTGAATATGATTATAGAGGCTGGCACCCTAATCCTTATATAGGTCGAGAATTCCATGGGGTATTTGGGCGATTCGATGTTAAAATCACTATTGATAAAAACTACGTTGTGGGTGGTACCGGAGTAGTACAAAATCCAAATGAGGTAGGACATGGGTATGAGGATGAAGGAGTTCTGGTGAGTCACGAAACCAATAAATTAACCTGGCATTTTCTAGCTGAAGATGTACTAGATTTTTTCTGGGGAGCCGATCCTGACTTTACCCACGTTAAAGCTCAAGTTCCAAATGGCCCAATGTTGCATTTCCTATATCAAGAACCCGTATTGGCCGTGAATAAGACAGATGCAGAAAATAAGACTTATTTAGAAAACTGGAAACAACTTCCTGAGTTCACGGTCCGAGCATTTGAGTATGCAAATACCCACTTCGGAAAATACCCCTATCCACAATTTACAACTATTCAGGGTGGGGATGGTGGAATGGAGTATCCAATGGGAACCTTAATCACTGGTGCTAGAAATTTACGAAGCCTTGTTGGGGTAACAGTTCATGAACTGTACCATAGTTGGTATCAAAATGTGTTAGCGACCAACGAAGCCTTGTACGCCTGGATGGACGAAGGCTTCACTAGCTTTGCAAGTTCTGAAACCATGCAATATTTATTTGAAAGTACGGGCAATCCTCATACAGGATCGATGAGAGGATATCAGCGGTTAGTGGACTCTGGAAAGGAAGAGCCTATGGCTACCCACGCGGATCACTATCATACCAATTTTGCTTATGGCCGCGCGGCCTATTCTAAAGGGGCCGTTTACTTGAATCAGCTTCGATATATCATAGGTGAAGAAGCATTTCGATCAGGCATGCTAAGGTACCACGATGAATGGAAATTAAAACATCCCACCGATTTAGATTTTATTCGACTCATGGAGAAAGAATCTGGGATGATACTGGATTGGTTCCATGAATACTTTGTTCATACTACTAAAACTATTGATTATGGAATCGCATCAGTAGAAGCAAGCGAAAGCCTAGCAGGTACCACGCAAATAGAGTTAGAACGAACTGGTCTCATGCCTATGCCCTTAGATATTCGAGTTGAATATACCGACGGTTCAAAAGAGGAATTTTATATTTCCATGCGAATAATGAGAGGAGAAAAACCAACTGAACACGACCTAAAACGGACCATTTTAGAAGACTGGCCTTGGGTAGAACCTAGCTACTCATTTACCATTCCCATGCCTATCGAAAACATTCGGTCCGTCAGTATTGATCCGACTGAGCGATTAGCCGACGTAAACACTACAAATAATGTACATATGAACACCCCTGAGCAATAAATCTATATAAACAGATTTCCTTGATCCTGATGTCGGCGTTGGGCTTCTTCTATTTTTGGTACTTCCGGCTTAGGAGTATGATCAATCATTTCGGGAAGAAAGCGCTTACCATGCATTCTTCGAGCAATCCCATGCAAAGCCCGCTCGCCTCGTGGAGTAATACGAACATAGCCACTTTCATCCTCAACTAGAAAGCCAAAACCACGTAAATCATTCAAAATAAGATATGATAGTTTGTCTACAACCCGTGAATGACGCTCAACATATTCACGATGGGGAGGTTCATCTTCGCTACTGTATACCAGTCCAAGTATGATGAACTCAGCCTCTGTCAATGGGTAGCCTTCGCTCCCTTTGGTTATTAGCTCATCCCATACTTTTTGCGAGTAAAATAAACCAAACCAGAATTTTCCCTCTCTAAGCAACTCATGGCTCAATGCGCAACAAAAATATTCACCTGGCATTGATTTTCGTGGTTCACCCCTACTACGATACATACTTACCATAGTAGCCAAGTCAAGCTCCCCAATATTTATTGGGTATGTGAAATGATAATTGCTTCTCTTTTGCATGAAGGGTGAACGTTGTTTTTGTAGTAGTAAAATACCTTACGAATAGACGCGTGTCAATGGGTGATTTTAACTGTGGGTTTTTAACATTTTTATAAGCATTCGCCCATTCTTTTTTAGTATACGGCAGTTACAATTGGCTTAGGTATAATTGAACTTTGGCGTACTAGATTCCGTTTAATTATATGCAAATATCTTTAGAATAAACGATTAGAATCAAAAGAAGACTAATCTAAAAACCTATAGCCATTTAACTCATTTGAAGAACATCGCCCGTCCACACCAATCGACCCTATATCTATTAACATGTGCCTTATTCATGGTCCTCACTATATTTAATCCGTCTAAATTATGCACATAGAATCTCGATATTATTCTTAATGCAACAGATGATGCAACGCTTTATGAGTCAAGTCAAGGAAACATCGCTAACAGCAAAGGGCAATATATATTCATCGTTAAAACAAATAATGTTAATTTACGTCGCACCCTAATTCGTTTTAACCTTAGCACTGAAATTCCGTCCAATGCGACTATTGATTCAGTTCTTTTTATCCCTATCTATGAACAAAACCCAAAATGCAGCGCAAGATCTTCGTATTTATGTAGTTTTGGGAGCCTAGGCAGAGGGTATTTCTGATGCATCAGCAAATGAAGGGAAAGGTACTTCTGCCACCTAAGGTGATCTAACATGGACCTACCGGGTTTATCCTGATATGTTATGAGATAACGAAGGTGGGGATATTGGTGAGGAAATTTTATTTGAAGGGAGCATCCAAGGCAGTGGAAGTTATAGCCTAAAAGGAACAGAAGATTTTATTACACTTTTTGATCAATGGCGAAAAGGTGATATGCCAAATTATGGGGTGATACTTATTTGAAACGAAGATTCTCAGAACCGGTACTCAAAATGATTCGCATCTGCCCAATTTAGTGGTAGTGCAAATCGCCCTAGCTTAAAAGTGTACGGAACCTACAACAACAGCACGAATAGTGAAGAGGAAGCCAAACTTCAAAAAATGATCTTTAGCCTTGCTCCAAACTATCCAAACCCTTTTAATCCATCGAGCAATATAAGTTTTACACTAGCACAAGCGGAACGTGTTGAATTAACAGTCTACAATCAACTTGGAATGCCTGTTCAAGAATTACTGCAAGAATATCGGAATGCAGGCACACATACGATCCTATTCGACCCAGCCAACTTACCCAGCGGATTGTACTTTTATCAGCTTAAAACATCGAATGGAAAACTTACCCGCAGTATGAGCCTTATTAAATAGGCTACTTTTTTGTGGCGATCAATTCAATGGCTTGTTCTTTGGTTATGTCTTCAGGCTGTTTGCCTTTAGGTAAGCCAATATTCTTTTTACCGTATTTAATGTAAGGACCATAACGGCCATTCATTACTTTAATAGGAGTCTCGGTATCGGGAAAATTACCTAAATCGTATAGTTCTGAGCTCCCTCTCTTGGCTGATTTTTGACTTAGCAATTCAACTGCTCTGTCTAACTCAATCTTCAGTACATCATCATCCTTAGTCAATGACTTAAAACTTCCATCATGCACGACATAGGGGCCATATCGACCAACTCCTGCTTTTACTACTTTTCCATCTTCCGGGTGTTCGCCTAACATGCGTGGTAAAGCAAGCAATTTTAAGGCTAATTCTATGTCAACTTCTTCGGGACTCATCCCTTTAAGTAAAGAAACACGTTTCGGTTTTTTATCCTCCTCGGTCAATTCACCCAATTGAACATAAGGACCATAACGGCCCGATAATACAAATACAGGAAGGCCTGTATCTTCATCAAGTCCAACGGGCTTATCTTCTTCAGTTGACCTCTTTATAAGCTCTTCTAACTTGCTTGCTGTTAAATCACTCGGATCCATATCCAGTGGTAGTGATGTTGTGATTTCCTCGCCATCCTTTTGCATTTTCGCATAAGGCCCAAAGCGACCAATAGCTACATTAATTCCTTCCAGACCTTCAAGGGGCAAATCTAACAATTTGGCTTTTTGAGGATCGATTTGATCTTCTTGGGAATCAACTTTTGCTTTAAGCCCATTAACTCCTTTATAGTAATCGTCTAAATAAGCAACCGGGTCTTGTTTTCCATTGGCTACTTTATCTAGTTTATCTTCCAAATTTGAGGTGAAACCACTATTAACCAGATCAGGAAAATGTTGCTCTAACAAAGCTGTAACCGCAAAAGCAGTAAAACTTGGGACCAATGCTTTACCTTCTTTTTTTGCATACCCACGATCTTGGATAGTGGATATAACCGCAGCATAGGTACTCGGTCTACCAACTCCACTTTTTTCAAGTTCTTTTACAAGAGTGGCCTCGGTATAGCGCGCAGGTGGTTTGGTTTCGTGCTCACTGAAAACCAGATCTTGTAATTCGATACGATCACCCGCTGTTAGATTGGGTAAAAACTGCTCCTGGTTCTCTAACGCCGCCTCTGGATCATCACTTCCTTCAACATAAGCGCGGAAAAAACCTGGGAATAAAATCTTCTTCCCACTACTTCGAAAAGTAGCCGTTGCTTCGGTAGAAGTAGCTTCTATACTGACGTTGGTAAACTCTAATTCCGCCTCAGCCATCTGAGTAGCAATGGTTCTCTTCCAGATAAGGTCATATAATTTTAGCTCCCTATCACGTAAACCCGACTGTTCAGGCATAACAAATCGAGAACCCGACGGACGGATAGCTTCATGAGCTTCCTGTGCACTTTTTCCTTTGACGGTATAATTTCGAACACGTTCGAATAAATA
>TARA_Y200000002_G_scaffold363_1_pt1 | contig 64278 bp, 51 predicted proteins | sample TARA_Y200000002 | Tara Oceans TARA_Y200000002 (sample SAMEA2619388) | marine metagenome | biome: marine biome (ENVO:00000447); feature: surface water layer (ENVO:00002042); material: "saline water (ENVO:00002010), including plankton (ENVO:xxxxxxxx)" | depth 5 m | reverse complement strand
AAACTCTCCGTGATCTCCTTCTACCCAATCACTGTCTCCTGGTCCTTCGTAACCTTTCATTTTGTTGAATTTTGCAACTTCGCCTTTTTCGTACATATCAGTTAAGATACCTGAATTTAATCCTGCTTGGATAAGTCCATTTGGTAAATCGTCTCCGTTCATACCTGTATATCTGCTGAACTTTTCATTCCATTGTTGGATTTCTCCTCGCATTTTATCGTCAACTTTAATGTCTTCAGATACACTTTCTATAATGTCTTCTGGTCCTAATTCATCGATTTTGTTTGCTTCACCAACAAGTTTATAAATGTAAGGAAAAACATCTTTAAGTTCTTCGTTAAATTGTTTTATAGTAAGTTGGGCTGTCCAGTCTGTAGCAATATCTTCTGGAACTTCTTCAAGCACGGTATTTTTAAAGTTCTTAACTGCTTCATTATATTTTACTTTTGACTGTAACGCATGTGCCGTTTTCTTAACAGCTTCAATTCTTTCATTTACTACATCCATATAACCAGCTAATCCTTCTGCCATTACACTTGAGCGATTCATGTAAGTTTTGAATTTGCGTAGTTTGGATAATTCTTCTGAAAGTCCTATAATATGTTTTCCAAAGTCATCATATGGATTGCCGCCTTCTGAAACGTGCATGGTCATTGCTCGTGCACCGTTCATGTGTCTGACAGGATACTTAAATCTTTCTCCTGCATTACTTTCAATGTAAATGCCGGCAATATCTCTTGTTCTGCCTCCTGCTTGTTCGACGTTGATAGGTCCTGTATGTTTTATCACCATCTTTGCTGAACCAATATCTTGAAAACTGGTTCTGCTTGTTCCGTATAGTTTTGATTCGCTCATCTGCTTCTCCGTGCTAAGTGTTTGGTAATCTCTTTTATCCAAATTTGATTTAGTTATATCCCTTGTGTCAAAATTTAACATTCTTTTTTTTGCAAACTGTCTAAGTTCTTTTAAGAAAGCATACCAGTTTTGTTTACTTGCTACATCTTGGTCATCAAATAGTTCTTGACCATACATAATTGTTAAATCTTTTTCATCAAGACTTATACTTACCTTTTTATCTTTGGCAAAGTTAAATTCAAAGAATCTTGCTTCTTTTGGTGCATTTGTTATTGTTGCATCCATATCTCCAACAGTGATTGAAGGATATCTACCCCTAATTTTGTTGAAAAGTTCATTTGCTATAGTTTCAAGGTTTTTCATATTAATATTTATCCTAAACCGCCTGTAACGTAGATAGGCATCGGCGGTTCTATTGGTTCTTCTCCTTCAGCCTGTGTGAACGTGTTATATATACGTGGATCCCAATCCTTCAAAACATTCATCATACGCAATGCAAGTAATGTAGCACTAACTAGATCGTCGGTTTGTCCTACTTTTGCTCTAAAACTAGTCCCAGTGGCAACAAAGTTTTTAAGCTCTGTTATAAGTGCTTTACTAGTGAGATGTAATTGATCATTTTCCACCATTGTTTTTAATCTACTACATGCAGTGATTTTACTACCATGAGTAGTATTAAATCCTTTTCTAAATTTACGCACATGCCCTTTTCTAATAGGTTCACTTATAAACAGTCCGGGAATATTCTCTTCACCGTAGTCATTTATTACTATTAATGCCGCTTCTCCGATTGCATTATTTTCTACACTCCAATATATATTAGAATCTTTATCACCGCATTGTTGCTTCAGATAACCTGTAATATCTTTTAAAATTCTTATTTGTGCAGGAATAGGAGTTTCGTTATGACGCCATTCTGCAACTTGTTTATATGCAGGTAGTTCAAAAACCTGTATAGCGGCAAAATCTCCACCTGTTCCCATGCTAGGATCTAAAGCTACACAATAGTTTTCTGTTGATTTAATTTTAGAATACCATCTAGTCTGCCCCATGTTCATTTCAGGCTCTTTACCTTCCATGCTTGACAGTTTTATACTATTGATTAATGTTTCATCATATACTAAAAATTCACAACCATACTCACGCCTAAATCTTTCTTCACCTATTCGACCCAGTTCTACTTCTTTCCATTTTTCGTCTCTGTCTGGGTGTTCGTCCCATCTTGCTGTAAAACCATGAAAGCCATTTATACCTATTGTTTGTTCATTACCATTAACATCAAACTTGTTCTGGCTTTCTTTCCATATTACTGCAAACGTATCTTCATCTGAATTTGGTGTACTTGTAATAATTGCACGACCACCAGTTGCAAGTGTAGGAGATATGGAAGTCCAAAATTCATCAGCAATGGTAGGTTGCACAAATGCAAACTCATCACAGTAAAGTAATGATATAGACATACCTCTACCAGTATTGCCTGTTGTTGTAGCACTTACAATTCTACTACCATTTTCAAACTCCATTGAACCTTTGTTATAGTTAGTAACACCTGCTCTAATATAATCAGGACAAAGTTCGTACCCATATCTAACCCTTTGCATAATCTCTTGTGCACCTGTATATTTGTGTGCCGCAATTAAAATAGTTTGGTCTGGATGAAACATTGCAAACCATAAAAGATAACCTGCCGCAGTTGTTGTTTTACCACTTTGTCTTGGCAACATGTTAATGTTAAATCGATGATTATGATAACTTTCTAATAATCTTTCTTGATAGTCGAAAGGTTTAAATAGCATCTTTCCTTCTACAGGATGTTGAATATTAAAAAATTTATTACAGAAATAAAGGTAGCCAGTATCAGGATTTGTACAGGCCTTTAGGTCTGCTATCTGTTCCTCTGTAAAACTTTCTCGTGTATTGGCTTTTTTTGTTAAAACGCCGTCTAAACTCTTTACCATAGTACGAGTATTTACTCAAAAAAATAGGCTCCGAAGAGCCTATTTGGTTTTACTGGGAGGTAATGTAAAACTATTTGTATTCTTTATAAACAGCGTTTAGTTCTTCTTTAATCTTATCTGCTAGTGCCATTGGATTATCTCCGCCTGCTACTTTTGGATATGATTTTTTGGATTTATTAAGGTCGTTTCCACCTTTAACCATGTCGCTGTATGGACTGTATTGTTCATCTGGAGAGTTTGCATAATCACCGTCTGCTTCTCCTGTCATTTTATCGCCAATCATTCCGCCAACTGCGGCTCCACCTACACCTGGTAACGCTTTACCAATTGCTGTTCCAATTTGTCCAGCAGTATCACCCATACCACTCATTGCACCACCAATTGTTTGACCTAGTGTATCGCCTAAACCTTTACCTAAAACCTGACCTGCGGCACCACCTGCTAAACTGCCCATCAGTCCGCCCATCATACCTTGTTGTAAATCTTGGTCTCCAGCAACATTATCTTTACCTGGAATATTAGGATCATCAGTTGGAGAATCGTTTAATGCTCCACCAACAGCGCCACCTAATGCACTTCCGACCATACCGCCAACTCCTGGCATTATGGCATTACCAGCAATATTACCTAATATTGAACCAGCCGCGCCGCCTACTCCGCCACCGCCTGCTAGTGCGCCTAATGGTCCGCCGAGTCCTGGACCAGCGATTGCTGAGCCTAAACCTGCTCCAACACCGGAACCAACTGCTCCTGCTTGTAAATCCATGTCACCTGGTACATCGTCTCTACCTGGAATATTAGGATCATCTGCCACTGCCGCTCTAAACTTATCAATATCTTGTCTCATTGGCATTGGCATATCAGCCGCTACTGGCTTTGCGTCCATTCCTGCATTACGCATCATAGCCATTAATACTCCTACTTCTTGAGCATTATCAGCCGCCATAGTAACTGCCGCGCCTTCGTTAATTTTTTGTTTCTTTGATTTTTCTTGATTCTCGATGTCTGTCATCTGTTGAATCATATCTTTCATATTCATATTACTTACTCCCTATTGGTGATGTTGTACCAATCTTATCGCTTATATCTTTACTCTCTGGTGCTGGCTTAACATCTGCGATAGGATCGTTTGTTTTTTCTTTTCTAGAAGTTTCAAGCTCTTTTAAAAGTTCCATAACTCTTTCTGAACCAGCTTGTTTTTGAGCATCAGGATCTTGTTGACCCATATCTGCTGTTTCCAGCTTAGACTGATATGGTGAATCATCTTTTTCTTTATTATATTCATGATGAATATCAGCTTCTGTTCTAACTAGAATACTTGCCCTATCACACTCACAACATTGTGATATATATTCTTCAAGCACTTGTGGTGTAGTAGGATAATTTAAACCGGCATCCCAATATGTAACTTCACAATTTGAAAGTTGTGGAAAATCTAATGGTCGTTCCTGTATTGGAGTTTTCTTACCAGCACTCATCGATGCAACACTATAACGCTGTAAACAGCTTTCTAGTTCATCGGCAAATCCTTCGGGTAATTCTCCAGCTACTCCGATTTTAAATTCGTATACTTTTTTTGCTTCGTTTAGAAATTTTTCAAACATATTATCGTCCTTATAAATTATTTATCCATATTCTTAAGTTTTTCTAATAAACTATTACGATCGGTTACTATATATCCTTCACCTTGAACGATACTTTCACCGTCCACTTTACCGTCTTTATCCATTTTTTCCTTGCGTAACTGTAACTCGACCATTTTTAATTTTTTATCTAGTTTGGCCACTTTGGCATCTAAGCCGGTTTTCAGCATACCACCAGCTACTTCAAATACCCTTCCGGAATATCTTGATTCAACATTCATACCCAAATCCATTAGATCGTCATAAGCATCTAATGCCTTTTGGGCAATATCATTAAGTTCTGTATCAGCCATTTCTCCTAGCCCTTTAACGGCTGGTAATGCACTAGTAATTTTATCCATCTCAGCAATATCACGGAGAGTTTCGTTTTGTTGCTGTACTATTTCCTGTTTTTCCTTAGACTTTTCTTCTTTTATAATCTCTTTAGATTCAGGAAGATTTAGCATTTCTTCTAGTTTTTTTGTCATTATATACTCACTTAATGTTCAAAGTATTTATCGTTTGCCTTGATGGAACATGTCCTTTTCTGTGATCACCCTAAACCTAATACCTTTAGATTTGGCATAAGCGTTAGCGGCGTTCCATTTTGCTTGATTCAAAACATAGTGCATTTGGTTGTGTTTTGACTTACCTAAGCTCTCTTTAAATGCTTGATTATCAGGTTTTACTTCTATTAACTCTACTAAATTACTTCCGTTTTTATTTTTATATTGTATGAAAAAATCAGGAACGTAAATAGTATGCTTTCCAGTAAAAGGGTTTCTATATGGAATTTTTACTGCCTCACTAGCCCAAGATTGTATAGCAGGATTTTCATCACAAAATTTCATAAATGCAAATTCCCAACTACTTCGGTAAGTTGGTGTCTTTCTTCCTACATATTTGTCTGGATATTTTAAGGAATATTTTCCTTGTGCAAACTGCTTTGCCATGGTTTACCCCATGATGTTTCTTGCTTCTACAGGATTTTGATTATTTTCAACTTTGAAACCTAGTGTGCTTGTCTTTTGTCTATTAAAATTTAACACCTGAGCAACTGTATAACTTAGCTGTGCTTTATCTAAGTTTTTTAATGTATCTAATAATTCAAAAACTTTTATGCCGTCTATTTTGGCTTGTCTTAATAAGACAGAACCTGTGCTTTGAGCGGATATTTTATCAAAACCTTTTTTTTCCAAAAATCCAATTACTGCATCAACATCATTACTAGGAAATTCTAATTGGTATCCATAAAAGGTACTGAAAAATCTATTAACTTTATCACTACTGCTAGAGTCTTGCTTCGGGGGTAAGTTCAATTGTACCATGTGTTTATTCCTCTGCGAATTCGCCGCCGCCATTAGGGCCGCTTGTAGAATTATTATTTGTTGTTGTACTACCAGAAGTTGATGCACCACTACTTCCGGCGTTCTTTAATGCGTTTGCACCGCCAACTAATAGAGCCGCTAATGCAACTGTTCCTGCATTACCACCGCTACCTCCTGACGGAAATGCTGTATTGGCTACTCCACTTACCGGCACACCCGTTGTTTGTCCTAGTGTTGCTAAACCTTGTCCTAGTAATTCTCCACCTATTCCTGCTTTAGATAAGTTACCCATATTTTTTGCGGCATTGGCCGCTTTTAAAACTGTACCAAAACCTACAGTACCACCTGATATATCATCTAATACACCAAATCCACCTGCTAATACTCCCCCAACTCCTAATAAGCTAGATGCTCCTCCGCCCATTAATGAATTAGGACTAGCTGTTTTATCGTAATGTTCTTCTCCAAAACCCTTAGGTCCGCCTTTACCTATTGCTCCTCTACTATAGTGTACAGTTTCATATTCTAATGACATACTGTTAGTTACTGGATCACTTACGCTGTTATCCATAGTGTCATGTTGCCATTGCGAAATTAATGGATTTACTAATGTCATTGCTGTATATTTTTTCCTAGACATTTGATATATTACAATGCTATTGAAAAAAGGCTCTAAGCTATCATTATCAAATCCGTATCTATATTGACGTTCGGAAAAAGCATTACCTCTGTTAAATTGTGTTGCTGATCGAAATTGTTTTTTTGTAGGATCAGGTGATCCATCTGGTTGAACAGATGCATAATTTCCGTCTCTAAAATAATATCTATAATATGCTTCCCACATAGCTGTCGTTACACCAAACGCATCATCGTGGAACTGAACTGTAATAGGACTATAATCAATTCTTTTTTGTACAACACGCTTTCTATTGTATTGATGTTTTACATCTGTTTGCACATTGTATGATGGTAATTGCACATTCTTAACTAACATGTTAAGTTCATTATTATGTTTTTGTGTTAGTTGGGGTATAATACTTGCCGCTTGTGAATTTATATTAAAACTTACATGATATAGAAATTTAACTTTTGGCGATAATCTATGGCTATCATCAACATAAAGTCTTGCACCGTGTTGATAATCTGCAAGGTTACCTTTAGGGTTTAAAGCACCCGATACTACGTTATCTAAAAATCCATTCAAAAAGCTCATACAAATATTTATCCTATTGTATTAAGTGGGTATTTAATTAGGTCATAAAAAAAGGGCCCGTAGGCCCTTGATTTAAATTTATTTTTCTATTATGTTGAACCACCACCAGTGATTGCAGTGTTAACCGTTCTACCTACTGCTGTACCTATGCCTGTTCCTTGTGGAGTCTGTATAGCATTGTCATATCTAATTGATAGAGCAACTGTTACCGGCTCTGAAGTTGCATAGTTCAATGTGTTGTAGTTTGCATTTTCTACATAACAACCATATAGTTCAAAAGTTTCTAGTACAGTCGCCGCATTGGCTCCATTTCCACCATCAAGTATTTCAATTCTAGTAACAAATTTATAATCGCTACCTGAAGCCGCACTTGACATTTCAAAGAAATCAAATTGTTTCTGCAACTGTTCACCAACAAATTTCTGCACGTTGTTGCTGACATCTTCACGCAAGTTAAGTGTAATAGGTTCCCAAGTATGTTTTCCTGCTAGATAAACTCTTGAGTTATAAATGTCCACCGTCATTTGATCAAATGTTACATTTGGTCTAGTTACGTCTATAACTTGTTTCGTAAGTTCTGTCGTTGGACTTGAAGTTCCAAAGTTTTCTAACGATACCCTAAAACGGTATTGTAGTTTGGGCATCAACAGTCCTTGGTTGGATGCACTCGCATTACTGTCCAGTGGTACTGTTAATCTTGAAAGTGTTGATATTGCCATCTATATGCTCCTATTACTTTTATTTATCCGTTTAGAGTCCTGCTATCTCACCAGTGTTTTTCAATCTCAATGGAATGTAAATAAATTCCACTGCTTTCACTGGTTCAATTGCTATGTCTACATAAAGTTCGTTTCTATCAATTCTTGCAGGTGTGTTGTTTGATTCATCACAAACTACTAAGAAATCATATAACGCTCTTTGTGAAACCAATTCAAGCATCAAACTATCAGTTTGGGCTTTAATCTCATCACGTGTTATTTTATCATTAGGCTCAAAAATGTAAGGCTTAGCAAGTTTCTTCAATTGTGATCTTAAATACACAACCAAACGTGCAACGTTAATTCTATCTAATGCACTTGCGTTTGCGGCCCTTGTTTTTTGTCCAAAGTTAACTAATCCAGCACCTGTTAAGAATGTAATCGGATTAACGTTTACAGCTTGTAATGTATCTCTTTGTCCTTCATTAAGTGCTATTGACTTAAATTCACCTTCTGAATCTACAAAACCTGCCGCTGTTGCGTTTGTAATTCCACCTCTTCTTGTGCCTGCTGGTGCAAACCATGGAAACGATACTTGATCGCTTAATGCCATAGTTCTTAAAATACCATGACTTGGTGGAACAACAACATTCTTACCTGCGTTGTCGCTTGTGAATAAGCTAGGATAAAATACACCTAAGTATTCACTGCTTGTAACCAATCCATTGTCGTTATCTTCAACTGCTAATGCTGTATTTTTACCCCAATTGTTTAAGGTAGTTGCATCTGAAGTTAATCTTACTGGTGCATCACCAATAACAAATGCTGTCAAGCCTCTGTCATTGTTAAGTGAATTCATTTCTCCAATAAGCTCTGGATAACTAGGACATGCCATCAAGTTAAATAATCTTGATTCATCATCTCTAATATCTTGGTTGCTGTTTACTAATGATTGTAACGCTTGAATAATAACTTTTCTTTGAGCTTTTCTACCAAAAGATCCTGAACCATCTGTTTGGTTAGCTGACTCAGTTACCCATCTATGTGGATAGTAAGCCGCTTGACTCTCATCGCCCATTCTAACGTTTTTAGCTGTTAACACAACATGATTACGTACAAATTTCTTAACATTAAATCCGCTTCTACGTAGGTTCCAAAGTAACATACCTTTTGGATAAAGTGCTGGATCTGGACAATCTGTATCTAAGTGATCACTCACTAATAACTGTTTGATTGTTCCGGATGGTGCCGCTGTTGCTGTACCACCGCTTGTACCAAATCTTGCATCTGCAAAAAGTATACCATCTTCAGTAGTTTGGTCGCCTTCATCAAGTGCAATCCATTTTTGTAAGTCTGCATTGTATCTGTGTACTTGTGGATATGCTTCCAAGTCTGCTGTACTAATCCAAATATCGCCAGTAACCAACGGAGTTGTATCTGATTGTTGTGTTGGCTCTGTTGCACTTACAATTGGACCTTCTGGATCTGCTGTAGAGTATACGTTTCCGTAACCTTTCCATGTAGTTCCGTTGTGTACTAAAATGTCAACTTCATCAACAAGTGAACTGTACCAAAGTCTACCGTCAGTTGTTAAAGCCGTTGGTGCATTTGGACTTGCAGTGTAAGTTAAGATCTTCCAGTTTGAAGCATGGAAGTCTGATGCACTGTCACCAGTTGGTGCTGTGTAAAGGTTTGCAGTTCCTAACTTTGTAGTATAGTTATAAGCTGAAAAACCAATATTTTGTAATGCACTACTTGTATCTTTAATTCTAATTTCTCCACCGTCGTTGTGTGAAATTATAACTCTGTTACTTGCATCAACACTTGCTTGGATGTTTGTAAATCCTGTGCTGTTAATTGCAGTTGCAATCGCATCAGCATCAGCTGGGGCTCCTGCCGCTGTAAATGTTACAGTAGCATGACTTGTCATTGCTTCTTGGCCAACAAGACTTTCTGACATAGTAAATGTTTTACTACCAGCCGCAATTGAACTTGCTGTTACAGCCGAAGATGTAATTGACATTGCACCTGAGGCATTTCTTGCAAACAATGTAAAGTCTGCTTCTTCGTCGCCTGCTAAAGTTGTGTGTGCTTGAATATAAACTTGTCCTAAAGCTAAGTTAATTCCACCACCTGACTTATCTAGATTATATAACGCTGAATTATGCGTAGTATACAATGGAGCAGATTGTGTGTCCCATAACTTAGTGGTTGTGTTATATTTTTTAACACTGTATTGTGCACCTAAGTTTGCATCTGTAGTTTTAAGCCAAACAGACCCTGTTGGTCTTGATTTAGCATCTGCAGTTTTAAACTCTGGTACTTGTGTATGTGGTTTAATTTCTAAGGCTGGAGCATAGTAAGTTCCTGCTGTAATGCCTAAGTCTGCTAACAATGAGCCTGAAGCACCTGCAGTAATTTGAATTGCACCATCATCATCTGTAGAACCATCTGTAGTTGAAGTACCGTTACTGTAAATTTCTAACTTGCCATCTACAACTGCTGAAGTTACACCAGTAATACCTGCGGCATCAATGTTTGTCTCCATAGCAGAAACAGTTGTACCCGAAAGAGTAACTGTTGTTCCGTTAATGATAATAGTTTGTCCGTTGGTCAATGTTGGGTTTGCCGCTGTGCCAGTAATTGTTGGCCAACTTGCTACCCACGCCTGTGTACCTACTTTTACCCATGTACCTGATTTATTTTTGTAGTAAATTTTATTAACAGTTGTTGTGGTTACTACAGCATAGTCTCCAATTGCTCCTACTGAGCCTTTTGGAATACCAGTGTTGGATTCACCAACTAGTTGTGTGTTTGCTGTAATTACAAGTGGAATCTTATTTGTGAAAGACTGTCCACCAGTAACAGTCGCCGCATTTCCGTTCCATTGAAATAATCCGTATTTTGTTACAGCAGTATCAAACCAAAATGTTCCATTTGCTGGAGCCGCCGCTGGTGCTGATGCACTAGGCTCAATTTCAGCTAGATCGATATCTGCTCTTGTTATGAATGCTCTATTGCTTACACCTAAGTAAGAATAAGCCGCTTGTAATCCATATTCATTAAGCTCTCCGCCATTGATTGGATTGTTGCTTGTATCTGTTTTGAAGATCGGATCTCCAAAAGTTTCCGTTAAATCCCTTTGTGATGTGATTAAGTAAGGGGTACCTGCTTTTGCTTTGGTTGTACCTGACGCTGTTGAAGTTCCTGCACCGTTCTTCTTGTCCTGTGCAGACACAACAAAAATCATAGGTGTTGTACCTGGTTCAGCTGGCGTGTAAAAACTTTCGTCTACTACACTTACTTGTACACCTGGTGATACTAAATTTGCCATTTATGTTCTCCTGTAATATAACAACTGTTAAAAGTATTTATACGATTTTAGAAAAATATACCTAGAAAGCCACGTATAAAAGGGGGCAAAAAGGTATGGTAAATACAGTATGCGTCCTTTATGTGAATATTGCAAACAAAAACCAGCCGCAGTAAATTATAAAAAAGCAGGCAAGGTATATTATCGTAAACAATGCGAAAGATGTTTACATAACGGAAAAGGACATGGCATCCCTTCTTGGTATAAGGCAGGTTACAGGCTAAAGAATGAATGTGATAAATGTGGCTTCAAAGGACACCCTGAGCAATACAACGTATACCATATAGACGGTATACTTACAAATGTAAGTTTTAGTAATTTAAAAACTATATGTGCTAATTGCCAACGGCTTCTGCAGAAGCGTGGAATAAAGTGGAAGCAAGGCGACCTTGTACCTGACTTTTAAGATCTTCTTTTGTTCCTTCATTGTATATATTAAAGTCAAAAGATGCTGATGCCCATCTCCATTCACTAGGATGTACATCTGTTGGTTCTATTCCTAGGTCTTGAAACTGTCTAAACCACAAAGGATCTGGACCTCTCTTAACACACCAAACTTTACCATTTAAACTTTTAATAATTTCTATTTCATTCGTAAATCGTACATCAGGAATAACAAAATTTTTATCAGGATTTTCTATAATTTGTTTTTTAACAAAGCTGACCCATACACCATCAAAAAATCCATTCCGCATACAATCTGTACCAAACTCTTGTAATACCAATCTTGGAGTAATATCACGGCCTGTTTCTTTAGACCAAAAAACATCTTTTTGTTCTCTCCAATATCTACTCTCAGATGTTTCACCTTCTAGCATATCTCTATCCCAATCAAACAGAACAGAAACAGCATCTTTCAGCTTGTCTGCAAACGATATTTTTTGAAAATCATGTTCTTCAACTAGAACATCAGCAACTGTACCTTTACCGCTACCGATTAAACCGCATATTCCAATAATCATAACTCATCCTTATATACTAATTAGTATACTTGGAAATTACGTGCTTGTCAAGTGATTTTTTTAGCCGATTGTAAAGCCGTAGCCAACACCACCGCCTACTTGAGTAGTTACATCTTGTTCAAGTTTATCTATCTCTGCTGTTGCTTCTGCTTTTAAGGCATCACCATTTAACGCTGATCCTCCTTGTGGACCGGCTATAGTAGCAAACTTAGATCTTGCTTCTCCTAGCATGAATTTACACTTTGCAAGTGTATAATCTTTAATCCATTGCTTTGCCAGATAGTCGTCAAGTAATTCAAAATCTGGCCTATAATTGTAAACATAAAGAAGTATTTCCTCTTCTGCTCTAGGACGTTGTAATAGTGTTAATTTTTTTGTTGTAGTATTCCAACTAAATTCAATAAATGATCCAAACATTCTACCTACTAATTCTTGGTATCCAGCAAACGCATTATAAGTTGATAATCCGCCCATATTAGAACTTGCTAAAAGATATGTATTTGTATATGCCATGTTAAAGGGCTCAAACAATGTTCCGCCGTCTCCGCCGCCTGTTCTTGAACCTATACTTCTACGGAACAATTTTCTAACTTCTGTAACCTCTGTAGGTAATGTGTATTCATTTTGATCAATTACAGTTGGTAAAAACATATAAGATTCTTCAACCGAATTATCTGATCTTTGTCTGAATTTTGCAAGAGCTGTATCCAGTGCAGTTTCGTAATGATATGGATCTAGTTCGACATCTATCATGCCTCCGCCCAGCATTGCTTCTACATACTTGAATACTTCTTGTTTTTTTGTTTTAATATTAGTTGCCATACACGTTCTCCGACTACAGTATTTATGCACGGATAAATACTTACGTTATGCCAAGACTTAGTTTATATAAACCTGAAAAGGGAAAAGATTACGAATTCCTAGATAAAACCATTAGTGAAATGTTCACTATAGGTGGTACAGACGTATTTGTTCACAAATACCTGGGGCCTAAGAATCCAGACCTGGCAGATGCTACATCTACTGAACCAAGATACAATGCTGTCAAAGAAACAAACATCCAAGACATGCTATTCCTAGAAAACAGAGATAGGAAATACGATCCAGATGTTTATGTAATGCGTGGAATATATAACGTTTCCGATGTAGATTTTAATATGAGTCAATTTGGCTTATTTTTACAAAATGATATAATTTTTATGACATTACCTATCAACTATAGTGTTAAAACCTTAGGCAGGAAAATAATGAGTGGTGATGTAATAGAATTACCACATTTGAAAGACGATCATGCATTGAATGATTTTAGCGTTGCATTGAAAAGATACTATGTAGTTGAAGATGTTAACCGTGCAAGTGAAGGATTTTCACAAAGTTGGTATCCGCATTTATATCGTATAAAAATGAAACAGATAGTTGATTCGCAAGAATTTAAAGAAATACTTGATTTACCAACTGAAGAAGGATCAGGTCAAACATTAAGAGATGTATTATCTACTTATGAAGCAGAAATGCAAGTTAATAATGCAGTCATAGGACAAGCTGAAGCGGATGCAGACAAATCAGGATACGATACAACAAACTTATATACACTGCAAGTAGATGAAAATGGTAAAACTGAACTAGTTACTACAGACATCACATCTTTAGATGCAAGTACACAAAACGAATTAGCTGATAGAATTAATCAAACTCCGGAACGTACAGGATATGATGGATACTTACTTGGCGATGGTATTCCTCCTAATGGAGAAGCATTTGGTAGCGGTATAGGTTTCCCTTCAAGTCAAGCAAAAGGAGACTATTTCTTGAGAACAGACTTATTACCAAATAGATTATTTAGGTTTGATGGAACAAGATGGATAAAAATGGAAGACGCAGTACGCACAAGCCTATCAAATACAAATACACGAAGCACATTGAAAACTGGATTTGTGAATAATACAAAAACTGACAATATTGCAGGCGAAACTGTAAAAGAAAGACAGAGTTTATCACAAGCACTTAAACCAAAGGCAGATAATTAATGGAACATTTCTATGACGGACAGATAAGAAGATATATTACACAGTTGATAAGACTGTTTAGCAATTTTTCTTACAAAGATGGTGATGGAAAACTTACACAAATACCTGTAATGTACGGAGATATTACAAGACAGGTAGGTCATATTTTAAGAGATAATTCAGAAAATAAGATTCCGTCAGCACCTAGAATGTCTGTATATGTAACCGGACTCGAACAGGATAGATCTAGAACTGCTGATTCTTCTTATGTACACAAAATACACATGAGAGAAAGAGCATACGACGATGATAACAAAGAATATTTAAATACGCAAGGCAAAAACTATACAGTTGAAAGAATTATGCCTACTCCGTATACGTTGCAGGTTAACGTAGATATTTGGAGTACAAATACAGATCAAAAATTACAAATTATGGAACAGATATTAATGCTGTTTAATCCTAGTTTAGAAATACAAACCACAGACAATTATTTAGATTGGAGCAGTTTATCAGTAGTTGAACTTACAGCATTAAACTTCTCTAATAGAACTATTCCTATAGGCACTGAGTCAGAAATAGACGTGGCTACTATGGGATTCAGTACACCTATATACATAAATCTACCTGCAAAAGTTAAAAAATTAGGTGTCATTACAAGTGTGGTAATGAGTGTTTTTGATGAATCAAAAGGCACTGTTGATTTAGGAACAACAACTCCGCAACTTCAAGCATACGCAGATGCAGAAGGATCACATCCTAAGATGGATAAAATTTTAAACAGGACAGAAAGATCAGGTGTTCATTTAAATATTTCAACCTATAAGGATTATGATATCTTGGTAATGAATAACGTTGCTCAGGTTGTGGACAGAGGTATTGTAGGATCAGTTGCATGGGACGTAATAACAGAAGCATTACCAGGAACATTTAGAACTGGGCTATCTCAAATACAATTAAAACGTAAACTGTTAAATGGAGAAACTGGGAGTATTAGTGTAAATGCAAGTGTAACTATTAATGAATTAGATAGAACTAAGTTAATTCTTACATATGACGTGGATACAATACCTACTAACACAGATTTAAATTCGCCAAGCGGACGTAATAACACAGGATCAGTAGATTATATTGTTGATCCTTTAAAGTTCAATCCTGCAACATCAAAAACAGCAGGATTAAGATTGCTATTATTAGGGCCTATCAATACTAGTGCAAATGTTGGAGGATTAATGACATACGGTCAAGATCCAGCAGATGGAAGCAGTAAAGATCCATATGACGGTCCTGATGCTTGGAAAAACACAGACGGATCAGATTTTGCCGCTGGTGAAAATGATGTAGTTGAATGGGACGGAAGTAAGTGGCACATAGTATTTGATGCTAGTACAGATTCAGGTACTACAACCAAGTATTTGACCAACCTAAATACAGGTGTGCAATATAGATGGACTGGCACAGAATGGATACTTTCATTCGAAGGCGAGTACCAAAAAGGCACTTGGCGCCTAGTATTTTAAGATAATTATTTACATGAGTGAAGAAATCATATGCAGTGGTGCTCTCTTCTATTGTTTAAAAAGTAAGAGATTTTTGCTATTACATAGAACACAGAGTAAACAAAAGAATGTTTGGGGATTAGTAGGTGGTACTAATGGAAAAAATGAATCACCTTGGCCAGCTTTACAGCGTGAAATAATAGAAGAACTAGGCCAACTTCCTAGCATTGTAAAAACAATTCCATTAGAAACATTTGTAAGTACGGATTCTAAGTTTCATTTTCATACGTATCTATGTGTTGTGAAAGAAGAATTTTTACCAAATTTAAACGAAGAACATGATGGATATGCCTGGGTAAGTTTTGGAAAATGGCCAAAACCTTTGCACATGGGACTAAGAAATACTTTACAAAATAAAACAAATCAAACAAAATTACAAACAGTTTTCGACTTAATAGGGTTTTTGGAGAAAGATAATGAGACGAATTAAAAACATTACAATAGTAGGCGGAGGTTCTGCGGCATGGCTGGCGGCTACTTACATACAAAATAACTTTTGGGACTTACCAGTTACTGTTATAGATAAGGAAGTTGGTGATCCGATTGGAGTGGGAGAAGCAACTGTATTAACATTTCCTTATTTTTTAAGACAATGTGGCATTAAATTACCTGATTGGTTTAGGAATGTTGACGCAACATACAAAGCAGGAATAGATTTCCCTCATTGGAAAAATCCTAAAGGAAGAGTATGGCATCCTTTCTATTTGAATAGATCCTATTTTGATTTAAAATGTACACAATACGATATTTGGGCTCAAAAACAAGATTTAGATTTTTGTAAAAATGCTTTGCCGTGTTATGATACCGTGATGGATAATAAGTTAGATATGTACAATAGCTTTGAAACATTGGCATATCATATTGATGCAGGTAAATTAGTAACTGAATTACAAAATGTTTGTAAAGCTACAGTTAAAACTATAAAGAGTGACGTGGTAAACGTAAATAGAGACGAAAATGGCAATGTAACAAGCCTAGATTTAAAAAACGGTACTACACACCACTCAGACTTCTACCTCGACTGTACGGGCTTTAAATCCTTGTTAAAGACGCCGAAAAAGAAGGAACTAATAGATACAGGAAGACTGTTTACCAACTCAGCTGTAGCTGGTCATGTACCATATGAGGACTTTGAAAAAGAGTGTACTCCGTATGTAAAATGCCCTGCTGTTGACCACGGTTGGATATGGAAGATACCTGTTCAATCACGTATTGGTTCAGGACTAGTTTTCAATAGAGATGTAACTGATCCTGATACTGCAATGCAATATTTTAGTGATCATTGGAATGGCAGAATAAAACCGGAAGACCTAAAACTTATAGATTGGACCCCTTATTACAGTGAAAACTTCTGGGAGAAAAATGTAGTATCAATAGGACTAAGTGGTGGCTTTATTGAACCTTTAGAAAGTACAGGACTAGCAAGTATGACATATGGGGTACAAGAATTAGCACTACATCTACCTCAATACATGTACAGTCAGGATGATATAGATACCTATAATAGAACAATGATGTCATGGTATTCAGATGCTGTTGATTTTGTAGGAAGTCACTATGCTGATACAGAATGGGATACCGAGTTTTGGAACTATGTAAAAGATAATCTTGTGAAATCAGATAAGCATCTTATGTACGAAGAATGGTTACGTGACCCTGAAAGATCTTTCTATAGTGATGTATCAAGCAAAACACTATTCCATCCGCAGAATTGGCAGTTGTGGTTGATACAAATGGGATATCCAGTAGCGTCTAATTTGAATAGATTGAATCCTATGCACGTGGATCTTGCAATAGCAGAGTTTATAAAAGCAGAAAAAATAAGGCATATGACTAGCATTAGCCATATGAATGCAATTGAAACAACCAACATGGGACAGGATTGGTTTGAAACTTACAAAGGACAGCGAGAAGGATTCATGCTATGAAAATAGTTGTTGTTGGTGGCGGTACTGCTGGTTGGTTAGCCGCATTAATGATTTCTAAAATTAGACCTGAACATAACGTTACTGTTATTGAAAGTAGTAAGATTGGCATAATAGGTGCTGGTGAAGGTAGTACAGGTTCACTCACAAATATTGTACAGAATGAAATGTGGGATATGGGCTGTGTTGAAGAAGATTTTATTCGTGAATGCGATGCTACTATAAAACTAGGTATCAAACACATAGGTTGGAATAAGGACAAAACATCTCATTATTATGGTCCTATCGATGGTTCACCTACGAGTGGTGATGTTGTTGATATTGTTTTCCAACATGCATTAGGATATCGTGAAGAAGATCTATTACATATTTCCACTGAATTAGGTTACAAAATACATCATAATAAAAATAGCTTTGTAGAAAACAAAGGTAATCACGCTTATCATTTTGATGCACACAAAGTAGGACAATATTTTAAAAAAATATGTAAAAATGTAAAACATATTGATAGTGAAGTTGATAACGTAACAACAGATAACGAACAAGGATGGATAACTGAACTTAAATTAAGCAATGGTGAAACTGTGCAGGGTGATATGTTCATTGATGCAAGTGGATTTAATCAAGTTTTGATCAAAGCAGTAGGTGGCGAATGGAAAAGCTACAAAGAAAATTTGCCAGTAAACAGTGCATTGCCTTTCCTTTTGCCATACGAAGATGACGAAAAAATTGAACCTGTAACAAATGCTTGGGCACAGAATAACGGATGGTGTTGGCAAATACCTACTCTTAACCGTAGAGGTTGTGGATATGTTTTCAGCGATGATTTTGTTACTCCGGAAAAAGCACAGGAAGAATTAGAACTTACTATTGGCAAAAAAGTTGATCCTATAAGACTTTTAAAATTTGATAGCGGTAGGCAAAAGAATCTATGGATTAAAAACGTTTTGTCAGTAGGACTTTGTGCCGCTTTTGCAGAGCCATTAGAGGCTACAAGTATTCATACAACAATATTTCAACTGAAACATTTTGTGTTTGGTTGTTTAGGAAAGGATAGAGAGGACACATGCAACGATAGAATAGTTGAAGAATATAATGATAAAAATGGTCATTTGTACGATACCTTGAAAGACTTTTTAGTTGCACACTATACCTGCGGAAGACAAGATACAGAATTTTGGAAATACATAGATAGCGGAAAAACAACAACGGATTTTGTAAGAACAATGCATGAACTTTGTAAAAATAGAGTTCCTAACCATACATTATTTCCTAGGCATGAAGGTTGTGCAGGATGGCCGTTATGGAGTTATGTACTTGCCGGTACAGGAAAACTGACTGATAAAGTTTGTAGGCAAGAACTAAGATATAATAACGATATAAGAATTAGCGACACAGCTTATGTATATCATGTAAGCAATCACGATAATAGCAGTAAAAATTTACCAGACAATACTAAATTTATTAAGGATATGCAGTGATAAAAATTTATGGGGATATCATGCTCGACAGATGGATCTATGGTTCATGCGAACGTGTAAGTCCAGAGGCACCTGTAATTGTAATGAAAGAAGACGAATACAATTATAGTATAGGCGGGGCAGGTAATTTAGCAACAAATTTAGATAGTATTAATGGCGATGTAGAGTTATACAGTTGTGTAGCAAAGGATAAGGAAGGTGATAAGTTACTTGAATTACTTAAAAAAACTAATATAAATTGTTATATAGAACCAGATGCTGATATGACTACTACAAAAACAAGATTTGTAGGTCAAGGTGGCCAACAGGTTTTACGATGGGATAGAGAAAAACACTATAAACAAGATTCAGTAATAGAAAAATTATTAGAAGAATTAAAACCAGATGATATTGTTTGCATAAGTGACTACGCAAAAGGCACAGTTAAAGCAAATACACTTAGTCAAATATTCCGCAAAGCAAAAGTTCTTGTTGATCCTAAGCAGGAAGATTATTTCTATGACGGAGCATTCTTAGTAAAGCCAAATATGAAAGAATATAATGAATGGTTTGGCAAATTTGATGAAATAGATGCAAGTAATATAATGAGAAAACACAACTGGCAATGGTTAGTTGTTACAGACGGTGCCAACGGAATGCATGTTCTAAATGAAGATACAAGATACAGGCACTACAAAGAACCAACAAACCAAATAGTAGATGTTACCGGAGCAGGAGACACAGTATTGGCAGTGATTGCACATTGCTTGAATGAAGGCAAGGATGTTTTTGAAGCATGTGAGATAGCCTGTTACGCGGCCGCAAGAGCTGTTGAAAGGCAAGGAACTACTGTTATAACCAAAAAAGATTTAAAAAAGAATACAGTTGTATGGACTAATGGAGTATTTGATGTGCTACATAAAGGGCACCTACAACTGCTTAAATTTGCCCGTACACAAGGGGATAAGCTAATAGTAGGTATTAATAGTGATGCCAGTGTTAGACGCTTAAAAGGTGAAACTAGACCCATTAACGATGTTGATATACGTAAAGAACAACTTGAAAGTTTACCTTGGGTAGATCAGATTGTAGTGTTTGACGACGATACTCCTTTAAATAATATAAAACAATACAAACCAGATATTATCGTAAAAGGTGGTGATTACGTAATTGATACTGTGGTAGGAAATGAGTTAGCAGAGGTTATCATATTTCCAACTATAGAAGGCTTTAGTACTACTAAAACAATAGGAAAAATGAAACAATGAAAATATTAGTTACTGGACACAAAGGCTTTATTGGTAGTCATATGTCTCAATATCTAATCCATAAAGGTCATGAAGTTGAAGGATTTGATTGGGTAGAGAATGTTGTTCCTGCTGTTGAACAATACGACTGGGTAGTACATTGTGGTGCGATTTCAGACACTACAGAAAGAGATGTACAAAAAGTATGGCAACACAATTATGAATTTACTATGCGTTTGTTACAAATCTGCGACAATTATAATACAAATATTCAACTTGCAAGTACTGCCGCAGTATATGGTTCAAATACAAAGTTTAACGAAGAAGATCCAGTATATCCGCAAACACCGTATGCATGGAGCAAGTACCTCATAGATAAATTTTTAGTAGATAATGGCATAGGTAACTTTAACATGCTTGTTCAGAGTTATAGATACTTTAATGTTTATGGTCCTGGTGAAGGTCATAAAGGTGATCAGATGAGTATGGTAAGTAAGTTTCAGACACAAGCGGCTACAGATGGCAAAATTAAATTATTTAAAAACAGCGACAAGTATAAACGGGACATTGTTTGTGTTTATGATTTAGTGAGAATACATGAAGAAATGATGCATGAGGACGTAAGTGGAATATTTAATCTAGGAACTAATAAAGCTGTTGACATAGAAACTATTGCAAAGTTAATTGCTAAGGATACAGGAGCAAAAATAGAATACATTGACATGCCTGAACACCTTAAAAACCAGTATCAAGAATACACTTGTGCTGATAATGCCAAGCTACATAATACTATACCAATTAGACATTGGATTACGCTTGAAGAATATATAAAGGATATAGTTGCAAATGCCGGAAAGACTTGAAGGTAAAGTAGAAAAAGGTTGGGGATACGAGCTTATATGGGCAACCAACGAAAAATACTGTGGCAAGATTATGGTATTTGAAAAAGTAGGTTCAAAATTTAGCTTACATTTCCATAAAGAAAAAGATGAATCGTGGTTTGTAAATAACGGTAAATTTTTACTAAGATGGATCGATACTACTACATCAAAAATATATGAGCAAGAACTTACACAAGGAATGACGTGGCATAATCCTCCATTACAACCTCACCAATTAGTATGCATGGAGCCAGGAAGTAGTGTAACCGAAGTTAGTACTGCTGATTCAGTTGAAGATAATTATAGGATTGCTCCCGGCGATAGTCAAAAAGATCAGGATATTAAGCCTGAGCCTCACCCCACTTAATAATCAAGTTCGCACTTGTTGTTGTACCAGTTGTTTTATAAACATTAATTGCTAACACATCAGGTCCATTTGGAAAAGTACCTCTACCACCTAGTGTGGTATTTGTAAGTTCTTTCAATAGTGCAAGATCCAATGTTGATCTTTCTCCAGGCTGGGCAATAAATGAAAAGACTGTTTCACCTGGCTGTGCATACGGAGGTTGTTGGAACGTAAAGTTAAACAAGTCTCCTGGTGAAAGCGTACCAGTATAAGCATTGTTAAATGTAACTCTGTAATATTCAATTCCGCCACTGCCTTGATTACCAAATAACAACGGTCCTTCAACGTTTGTAACATATGATCCCGCTGGCATACTGATGTCACTTTGGTTAGTTGGAGCACCCCCTGAGTTACCAATAATTGTACTTGATTTGGCTCCAGTTGCGTCCCAAACTGATTTAGTAAATTCAGCTATAACTGAGTTCACTCTGTTACCACCTTTTTGGAATGTTTGTGTAGCCGCGTTACTTGAACTTGAATTTGAATTCTGTGAGAAGTAAACTAGATATCTACCGTAAATACTTTGGTCGACAATGTTTTGAATTGTAGTTCCTGCTGGAAAGTATTCATTACCTCCGCCATCTGCATTAACTTCATCACCAACTGATAAGTTCGCCGCTTCCCAACTTGATTGCGTAAAGTAAGCATAACTTCTATAAGTTTGGAATGACCACCATGGCATCAATTGTGCTGTTGTTGTAACCTGGGCCATTACAGCACCAGTTGTATAGGTTGCAGTATCACCTGAGTTCCAGTTCACCGATGCACCTGAGGCAACCTGTGCAAAGCTAGGCTGACCACCTTGGGCTAGTCCTGATAGTCCTTGCCAACCAATATCACTTGGGTTGACAGGATAGTTTTGAGGATTCAATATGCCCTCAACAACAATACCACCTGTTATAACGTTGGTATTATCTGTTGGATCTACACCGTCTGATGTAATCTCTAGTCCTTGCATAAGCAACTGAGCTCTGTTTAACAATTCTCTATCACCTAAGTCGCCAACAATAGCATTGGAAACACTAGGAGCCAATCTTAATAAGAACGCTGTTTGTCTAGTTGTTGAAACTGATAGTCCTGCTTCTGTATATGAGAAGATATATCCTCTATCTTCGTCAAACATACCGTCTGTAATAAACGCTGATCCCCAGTGTGATATAAGTGGAGTAATTGTGTTACTTACTAATATGACACCTGTTCTTGCCGCATGTCCACTTGCCGGACTTGCTGTATACTGTCTAGTTGCACCAGCTTGGAAGTTTGTAAGTGTTGTAGCTCTAGTACAACCTGATAGTGTTTTTGTAGTATCATCTTTAGCTGTAAAAGAAATTAATTCATTATCAACAAGCACTGTTCCGTTATCTGGAAAAAACTTAGATTCGTTTAATGTAATTGTTGTTTGATTATTATTAATATCACTTGCAAGTCTATCAAAGGCTCCTTCATTAGTAACTTCATAACGCACAGGCAAGTTACCTGATCTCATAAATGCTTCAGTGTTCACGTTTGAGTTACGCATTCTGTGACAGAATACGAAGTTACCATCTGCACCACGAACCATCCAATCAATAAAACCAGCACCATACCAACTGTATTGTATACCAATCATCTGCATGTATCTTACATCCATGTTGTATCCGCTTGGTCCTGTTCCGTCTAATCTATCTAAGTTCCATTCGCTTTGTAAAACTCTCTTATCAGCAATTAGATTTACTTTAGCCGCATAAAGTTGGTTAACACCTCTATAATCAGGAGTCACTGTAATTTGTGTTTGTGAATCAACGTTTGATACCACATGTGTCATACCTTTGACAACAATTCTATCTCCTGCTTTTAGTTGGTCTCTAAATCTTGTATTGTTACCTGTAATTAAGTTTGAATCAGGTGATGCCGCTATTGTTCCTGCAATTTGTTTAGTAGAGGTTCTTTGAGCAACACTAACGTTTGTACCATCATATTCCCAATAAATTCCGTTTTGATCATCAAATATTCCTGAGCGTACTGTAGCACCATGCCAGCCAACCACTGTCATCTGTGCCGCAAATCCTAGCACTGCTGTTTGCGATCCTAGTCTACGTGTTGATAAACATTTCAATGTTCTTTCATCTGTAATTGATTGTACTACATATTCTCCGTTATATCCTGCTGTTTCAACTCCGATTAATCTAATTCTACCACCAACTTGTGCTCCATGATCGTTATCGTCTGTCACGATCGTGATTGTAGCACCTATTTCTACACCTGTTGATGTTACATTACGCACATCATAGGACGGGGCAAAAAGTGCACCAGTTGTATACATAATACCTTTACCTGACTGGTATCTAATGTATTTTTTACTCTGTCTAATAGCTTGAGCACCGTGTTGCGGACCTCCTGTTCCTAACTGTACACCACCATCGTATGGTCTGTGTATAAAGAACGAGTCTGGACGCATGTATACGTTACCCTGTATTTTGTCTTCTGTTGAGGTTCCTGCAACAAATTCTTTTATGTTACCTGGGGACCTAGTGTTATATCTAATCTTTTTGGTAGTCGGCACTGTAATTGCAATGAATGAACCTGCCGCTAAGTTATGATTATTTGTTGACCCATCATCTGAATTGACGTCAACAATGAATGTATCACCTGGTACTATACCGTGTGCATATGGCCAGCTTACTTCAATAGTTGCAAGTGCTTCAAACGGTACTTGAACTCCTGCATTAATTGTATTTGTAGTAAAGTCTGTCAATGTAACACCGTTTACTAGGTTTAATCCTCCACCAGCAACTCCTGTACCTGTTATAGTAGCACTTGCTAAACCTCCTGATCCGTCAACTCCTGTTACGGTAATTTCAGCATCATTGGTTGGTGTTGCTCCACCTAAGTTTGTACCAACAACTGTAATTAAATTTCCTACTCTATATCCAGAACCATTGGCATTTACTGCTAGTGTGTATGTACCAGCTGTTCTTGTTACATTAAATGTTCCACTTGCACCTGCGTGTGCTTCATTACTACCTGCAATACCTGTAAATGAAGTTGGCAATGTTGGTGCTGTTCCACTTACACTTGCGGTTTGTATTATACCTTGGTCGGTATAACCAGTAGTGTTAACGCTATCTACAGTAACAGTAGCATCATTAGTAGGACTCGCTCCTCCTAATTGTGTTCCTGCTATTGTAAAAGTTTGTCCTGTATAATAATCTTCACCAGCTGTATCTATTGCTACAGTGTAGTTACTACCGTTATTTGTAACATCAAATATAGCACCTGCTCCGACAACGTTAGTTAACTGCTTTCCGTCAACGCTTGATCCGTTATATGCGGAAGGTATAGTTGATTCGTCACTTCCTTCTAGTCTTACGTCAGTAATTCCACCTGTGCCGTTCACTGACACAACTCTTAGATATAAATCATTTGCTGTTGTGGCACCGCCTAATTTGTTACCTGTTATAACTATTGTGTCTGCTGTGTTATATCCTGTTCCATTACTTGTAATCTGTATACTATAGGCTGAACTTGCACCTGTAGTTCTGCTTATGCTGAATTCAAAGTTTGATCCTGAACCACCTGTAAATGATAATGCACTAGCACCAAAAGAATAACTTACTGTTTGTGCAGGCGGTATTCCTTGTCTTGCTGAATCATTAACCATTGTTAATGAATTTATAGTTCCACCACCACCAACAGTTGCTACATAAGCCAATACGTCATTGCCGCTAGTATATGTTTGTGATCCGTCTTGTGATGTGCCTGGAATAACTTGTGACCCTGCTAATCTTACTAAATCATTTACTGCATATCCAGAAGTTGCATTAGGAGAAGCAAATGTAATTGTTGTATATGCATTACTTTCCCAGTTCACACTTACCTGTGTTCCGCCCCATGTTCCTGCTCCACTATTTTGTGTTGCTGTAACATTTTGATATGTAATACTTCCACTTAAAGCTGTACCTGTAACACTTGCACTTGTAATTCCACCTGATCCGTTGACTGCTGTAACTTCAATAATGGCATCATTACCTGGTGTAAGTCCACCTAAACTAGTTCCTAAAACTTTTACAGTGTCACCTTGTTTATATTGTGATCCTGCTTGATTTATTCCGTCAACTGTATATGTTGATCCACTTCTACTAATATTAAATTGTCCATTTATTCCTGCTGGAGCTGTTATTGTTCCACTTACGCCTGTGTATGTTTCAGTATTTTTTTCAATAGTAGTAGTAAACTGTCCACTCATACTAACAGTACTACCTACAACATTGTTAACAAATATAGCGTCTCCTGATCCGTTGTCACAAGCTAGTCCTTGTACAATTCCTGTTGTTGAACTTACAGTAAATTGTGTATTTCCACTTGCAATATCTGAAGTTAAATTCATAGCCAACGCTGTTCCACCTGGCGTACTTGATATACCTGATACTTGTGTACCTACTGGAAATGCTAGATTATAATTTATTGGAGCACCAATTTCTGGAACGTCACCAGTAAATGCTAATTTGTTTTCACTTACCTGTGCCGCCAAAGAAAGAGTCATGTTACCTGCTGTACCATTACTGAATACATCAAATTGTGGCTGACCTAAGCTGGCTCCTGTGTAAAAATTACCTTGTCTAAGTTGTGTGTAAGTTGTTGAAAGCACCTGTCCGTTTGTAGTACCAACTTTTGATTTAGCAAAGAAAGTAAATGTAGTTGATGTAGGTACTGTATTAATAATAAATGAACCTTCTGCTCTCGCGGCTCCGACTACAGCGTCTTCTAATGCTTTTATTGTGATTGGTGTTCCAGGTATAAATCCGTGTCCACCAATAGTTGTCACTGTAATTAAACTTGCACCAATGCCTGATGTACCTGATGACGCATCAGTAACAACCGATGACACTTGAGTATCTGTTCCTGGTAACTCGTATACACTCGGATATCCACGCATCATTCCTATCGCTGACCATTTTGTTGGCTGTAAGCCATATTCAAAGTCAGCATCAAGCATGGATAATGGCGGAGCAATACGCATACGTTCAATAGCATCTGTACCAAAACGATATGGTCTAATTGTCTGTTCCTCGTTGTCTACGAAGATTTGAATTTCATCTGTTGTTGCCATTGTGCTGGTGTTATACACCAAGTCAACTATCGTAATAGCATCAGTTGTTTGTAAATATTTTGGAAAGTCATCATCTGCATTCTCGTTAGCATTTACAGAATCATATTTTACAACATATCCACCTGAGTCTCTTGGTGTTACATCATCTAATCTTGTTACCTTACCACCTTTGGTTGCATCAGTAAAGTTAAATATTACTTCTGATTTGGTAGAGTTTGTAATAATTAATAAATCACTAGCATCGTAGTTGCCAGCAAATCTAACATGTCCTAAACCTTTTCTTTCAAAGGTAGGTAATGAACTAAGTCCATTTGTAATAACTGCTATAACAATATTTGCAAGTGTCTGTATTCTAGTGCTTGCCGCTGGTTCTGAAGTATATGATGCATTTATTGTCTGTGCATAGGAACTTTGGTAAGGTGTTGACTGTGCTGAATTGGCAAATACATGGTTATTAATTAAGTCTCTTGTAAATTCTTTTGACTTTATTTCTGCTTGTCTGGTTCCATCAATCTGAGCAACTTCTCTTTCCCAATACGTATTTGAGATTCTATAAGTTTCTGCATTACCACCATATTGTAAGTCATGTAACCATGCATCTATGTTATATCCTGTATCTCTTCTACACTTTTCTTCACTATAAGTGTAGCCTTCAAATCCTGATGCATTGTCGGCAACCTGTTGTGCTATCCAAGCCGCAACTTCATATTGGATAAAAGTTTTATTTGCGTTTAACAACCATTTAGCATTAGGATATACAGCATCGTTTATTCCAATGCCTGGGTAAAAAGTATAATTTTGTATTTTTTTCTTTGCCATTCTCTACGCTCCAAATGCCACTGCTAACGCTGTTGCGGTTGCGTCAACGTATGATTTTCTAGCAGAATGTGTTCCTACAGTAGGATCTTTCTGCATTAATAAGTTGTCATTCACTGTTAGATCTCCATTTAAATTTGATCCGCTTACATTTATATTACTTGCTGTACTGTCAGGTGCAGTAGTCATATCAATTCCATAAACTCTTATCTGTCCTGGTGAATTGTATCCTATGTCTACATTATCTAAAGTACCTGGTATGCCTTGATTGTTTACAGTAAGTCTTCCGTTTATGACTGACAAAACAGTGTTATTACTGGAGTCATTTACTTTAAATACCCCACCGTTCACAGCCAAACTATCAAATGAGTTTGATACTTGTGTACCTGTATCGTCACTTGTGTCTTCACTTGCGGCTTGCACAAAAGATTTTCCGTTAAGTAAAATTGACTTAACGTCTAATGTTTCTGCTGTAATCTTTCCTGCTGTATCAACGGTATAATTAGGACTTTCAAACCCGTTTTGTGCTTGGAATTTATCGTTTATTACTGTGCCTGCCATTTAATTTTCCTGTTATATTCCGCTTATATCTTTAACAACAATGGTACCTCTCATTGCACCATGTACTGTACATTGGTAAGCATAGTTTCCTGAAATATTTGCAGGAACTTTCCAATATAATGTACCACTACTCTTTGCCTGTGCATTGGTTCCTGTACTTACTGAACCGTCTGTAGCTACATGTACCAAGCCGTTGTTGTAAGGTGAGCCACCACTTGTTTCAATTCTAAATGGATGACTGCTACCTGAATTCAATTTGAAAGCAATAGTTGTTCCAGAGATTGCATAAATGGTAGGATCTTCTGTTACACCATATTGATCAAACTTATATCCGTTTGAGTTATCTGCTGTTACAACCAATGTTGTTATAGCCGGATAAGCAATCTCATCAATTGTTACACCAGTTATATTATTCCATGCCGAGCCTGTGTAAACAAGCACTTGTCCACTAGCTGTTCCTGCCAATGTTACGTCTGTTAGACTTGACATGTTGTTTGTACCTGAGTAATTAATTGTTACAGTGTCTCCAGATACTGCTGTTGAAATATTCGTGCCGCCTGCTATTGTCAATGTATCTGTCTTACTATCAGCTACCGCTGTTCCAGAGTCTGATGCTACATTTGTAAATGCATTTTGGTTTTCTTCTCCTGAGTTAGGTGAACCTGTATATGCAATTGATACTGTATCTCCTACAATAGAAGTTGCAATGTTGGCTCCGCCTGCAATAGTAAGTGTATCAGTTTGCGAGTTTGCTGTAGTTGTACCTGTATCACCATCTACAGTAGCAAATAAGTTTTGATTACCACCTGAGCTTACTGTTGTAAATGTAAAAACTCCTGCGCCATTTGTTTGTAAAACTTGTCCACTGGTACCATCTGTAATACCTAAATTTAAAATTGTAGAAGGTATCGTTGGTTTATTATTCAAATTAGCATAATTTAAGTAATATGAACCATCTTGGCCATCTAATGTGTCTGCGTCAGTACCGCCGCCACCTGATGTTGCATCTATACCTGGTGCCCATTTACCACCATCCCATTTTAAAACGTTACCTGTTTGAGGTGCTGTACTTGTTGTGTCAACATCTGATAATGAATTAATATTACCTATGTATGCAACTGACTTTAAAGGATCAGTGTAGTTTGCGATGGCCCCTCCACTTGCATCCATTAACATTTTATGCCACCCACCTGCGTGAGCAACATGCACAGTTCCTGTTTCATGATTATGTAAAATAACGCCGTGATATGTTGAGGCGTTTATTGTGTTCAATGCACTTGTAGTAGCTACTTTAAATGCAATTTTATTAACTTTTGTGTCATCGTTTGGAACATCTAGTTCCAAACTTGAATTGACGATATCTTTTAAATTTGTGCCATCGCCTAATGCATTATATAGTTCAGTAGTATTGGCATTAACTTTAGTGGCTCCACCTCTCAGTGTATCACCTGTGCCGTCGTTTGCCGCTGATCCTATGTTTAATACTGATTTTGCCATCTCTTAACCCTTATCAAATGTTAGTGTTGTATTATCAATTGTACTTGTAATACTATCAAAAGTATTTATTCCGCTTGACTCTTCTGTTGATGTATCTGCGACAATAGCCGGTGGAACAAGTTGATTAATTGTTCTGGCGTATGTTGCATGGAATATAAGTTTTGCTCCAGCATAACTTGTAGTTTTTGGTGATACATTAATGTAACACACACTTGCATCAACAGTTACAGATATATTAATTAGCTCTTGGTTTATCGAAGATCTACCAAATATAGTTGCTACAGCTCTGTCTGGTCTAGCAACTACTGATAGTTGCATAATTTCTTTTTCATTTGATCCAAATTCAACCGTAATTTGATAAACAGCACTACTGAAATCGCCAACATGCCACTTATCCATTACAGCGCCGTTGAAAACACCTATCCAGTTTCCTTTGAAACTGAAGCTGTTTCTATTTGATAACTCTATGCTGTTGTTTTGACCTTTTGAAAATAGATTAGTCAGCTGTTTATTCATAATATCCGCTCCATATTGTATTTATCGTTTTATACAGATATAAAGAACTAAGTCAAATCAACTAGACTGTGAGCATATTGCTTTAAATCAGCGTATATTTCTGTGCGTTTTTTAAGATCCTTATTAGCAAACGTTTGTAACTTCTTTACTGTTTCTTCACCATGCCCTGTGCGTACTAATATAGGTTTAGCCTTGGCCTTTACTGCGGCTTTCAGGTCTGTAATTTTATCTCCTACATACACCCCATTAGTCCAGTCAACTCCTATTTCTGCCGTGGCTCTTTTAAACATACCTGTATTAGGTTTCCTATAAGGATCATCTTTCATAGGTGTAGTTGAATAATATAAACCGTTGATGCTTTTACAACCTATATCTCCTAATAAACTTAACATGTAATTATGCACAATGTCTACATCTACTGTGTCCATTATTCCTTTTTGTATTCCTGCTTGATTAGTTAGAATAACAACGTCGTAACCTTTGTCTCTAATCATTTTTACGGCTTCTAAACTACCTTCTATAGGTTCAAATTGTTCAGGTTTAGTAACATACCCGCCAGTGTCTATGTTTATTGTGCCGTCTCTGTCTAGTCCTATCACAGGTGTTGTCATTATGGTCTCCATCTATCATCTGACCAACCATACTTTTCTTTGTTAAACCAATCTAATTCATATAGTAATATCTTATCTTTATCAAGGATTGTTTTCCATTTATCTACAAATTCTAAAGTATCATTGTCTAGTTTTTCAATATTATTTTCAATAAAGGTTGCCGCTTCGTGTGTAAGAGGATGTACTTCTCTTGCTATCATATGTCTGTGTTCATCTTTATCACTAGGAACACTTATAGGTCTTGTTTTAAAAAACTTTTCTTCTGTTCCAAAGTTTAATGCATTTAATATAGGAGGTATTGCTAATCTTAATTCATCTTTATAGCTTTCTAGAATAGCTCTAACATCATCTAATTCTAAAAATTGAGACTTAGAAAATTTACTGGGAAGTTCCTCCCATCCTTCTTGCCAATCTCTAAAACCTGTTGAAATAACTTTACAACCAATTTCTTTCAAAGCCCGATGTGTGCTTGTAATTATTGCACAATCTCTCATTACAACATGGCACGGATCAGCCCAGACAATAGGATTTTCATAATGAAAGTTGTTTAGGACAAATGGTTTTCTTTCTCCCCATGCAGTAATATCACTAAAGTTACCAGGAGTGTGCCAACCTTTATTCATATGATATCTATCTTCTCTAAACATACTAGTCCATTGAAGTAGTATAATATCGTCTTTGTTAAATTTATGTATTGTGTTTGCTTCCCATAAGCGTGTAGAAATAAACATATTACCGGCACCACTCCTGCCCCAGTTCTCTCCTACATAACCTTTATTTTTATATAAGCGTAACATAATATCTGCCCAAGTAGGATAAAAATATTGTGTTAAGCTACAACCAAAAGCAAATATTCTCACACCAAATTCCTTATTAGACTTAACATTGTTTTGTGAGGAATTGCTTTTACAGAATCAAAATTAGTTTTTTCTTTTATTACTTGTTCTATGTATACTTTAGTATTGTCGCTCAGAGAATTATATTGTTTCTTTAGACTATCACGATCAAATATATCCATACCATGTAATACTAATGCATGGTTGTACTCATTAAATAAAAGTTTCTTAGTATCTGAAAAGTCATCTGCTATTGGTAGCCTGTGCTTCCACATTTCTAAATTTTGTTTTAATGAATCAGTCAATTCTATTTCACTCACGTCTTGCCAAAATTTAGTATCTCTTCTTTTGCTTACATAATGAAGCAAAATAAAATCTCTAATGTTATTCATTATAGCGTCTACTTCTTTATTATATCTAGTAACTGTCGCAGGATTATAATTGACTATCCTATTACAGAGTAAAAAAGTTTGTTGTATGCTTGTACCTATCGAACTTGCTTCCAAAGGTTCAACAAAATTTGCACTAAGTCCTATTGCACAACAATTATCTATCCAAGTTTTGTCTAAACACCCTGGATCAAATTGTAAAGTTTTAGCAATTTCAACTTCGTGTCCGAGATATTTTTCTACTTCTAACTTTGCATCTTCAGGTGTTGTGTAATCACTATCATATATATAACCATTACCTTTTCTATTCCATACAGGAATTCTAAACATCCATCCGTTATTCATTGCCCTAGCAAGTGTCCACATGGGAATTTCATCTTCTTCCTCTGTTGGAAATACTATTGCTTCTTTCATTTTTAAATATTTGGAGTAGCTCTTCCAAGTTGCACCTAGTTTTCCTATTAATAATCGAGCAAACCCTGTGCAATCTACAAAAAAATCATATTCATATTTTTGTTTGTGTCCTGTAATATATTTTATTCCTTTGTTTCCTGTGGTAACATCTTCAATCTCATCATCAATCACTTCGCATCCTAGATCTTGTGCCTTTATTGTAAGATAATCATTTAACTTACTTGTGTTGAAATGATATTGAGAAACTCCTGTTTCACTTGGACGTTCTTCAATAAATTTCATAAAAGGAGTTTTGTTTTCCCATAGGTATGTTCCTGTTAACATGCGTGGATCACAATCCTGACTCATTAATTTTGAATAAGCAATAGGCAAACCATTTTGATTTGCTTCAAACGGTCCGTGAACAGTTTGTAAATAAGGTCTTCCGCCCCAGTTTTCAAACATTATTCCGCTTTTGAAACTTGCATCACATTCTTTTATCATTTCTCCTGCTGATATTTGACAATAATCCATGAACCTAGACCAATGTTCTGTAGATCCTTCCCCTACTCCTATGGTTCCTATTTTCTTTGACCTAATAATATCTATTTTGAAGTGAGGAAACGTTGTCTTGAGTATTAGTGCAGTAACAAACCCTGCTGTTCCTCCGCCTACAATACAAATTTTCATGCTAACTAAGATCTCCTAATTGTGTTAACTGTAAATCAACTCCGTATCCAATTACACAAAAAACATAATACGGATCACCGTGATATTCTAAGATTGTAAATGTTTTTGTTTCAAAGTTTACATATAACCCCATTGGTAAAATTGCAGGAGTGTTAGATAAGCCATCACCTTCATCAGGATCTCTTACCTTGCCTAGTAAGTTACCCCCAAACACTAATGTTTCGTTCTTATCCTCTAACATTGAAAATATTTCCATTTCTTCTGCACACATGACTGGTTTTTCTTGCCATTCGCCTGCATTTGATCTTGTATCTGTCAAAATAGCTATAGCTGTGAACACAACTAATATTGCAATAAGTAATCTCATGTTAAACTCCTTTAACTTATTAATGGTCTAATGTGTACCATCCGCTTATAATATATTTGGTACCTTCGTATATAGGATTTCCCCTATGCGGGTGAGTGAAGTATGCAGGAAATATAGCTAACTTGCCTACTTCTGGTTTGAGTTTCACTCCATGATATAAAAATTCTGTCTCTCCTCCTTCTTTTACGGAGTTTAAGTACACCGTATAAGCTAAAACTCTTGAAGAAGTTGATAAATCTGCATTTTCAACATGGAAGGCATGGTAACCCTGATGAGGTTTTGTTTTTTGAATACTCATTCCTTTTGCTGTATGCTGAAATAATAAACCTAAACTTTCATATTTCGTTTTATATTTTTCTAAATAGATCTTATTCATGGTTTCAAAGAAGTGTAAACATAAATCTTCGTCAGCATGATAGTGGGCATTGTGATTTGCCCAGTCCATGTAGATTCTTTCGTCCTGATTTCTGTTTAAACCTTGTTGCTGGATAACAGTCATTTGCATTGCAGATAATTCTTCAAAACGTTTTATAATTTTTCTGCACCAGTCTACTGAAAAAACGTTTTTGTACTCTTCAATTCCATTATAATCACCTTCCATACTATTCTCCTATATAAAGAATTGTTGGTTGAGACGATAATTATCCTCAACAAACATTCCTGGTTTGATATATGCACTATGAAGTACGTTTTGATTATATAAAACCATACGATTAAATTTCATAGGCACCATTCCAATCATTTCCCAATCATGTGAACTATCAGTAATGTATTTTGTTACAGGAATCTTACCTTCTACATCCATTGTAACATTAAAATCTTTTTTAACTACATCATCGTCGTAGTATGTTTTACCACCAAATGTATAAAAACTTGTTCCTCCGTTTGATTCATTTGGATCATTTAAATATATAGTACTTGCAAAATTCATTCCAGAACGATTGTCTTGATGTGGAGCAACTGGTGGTAAGTTATCTGATTGCATAACATTTACCATAAAGGTTGCGTTTGTAAAACTTTGCTGAATGTAGCCTGGCGGCATCTGATTTGCTATATCATTGAAATGTGTGCGTAATAGTTGATCATATATCCAGCTCATCGAAGCTAAGTCGTAAAAAGCATTAATACGTAGTGCTGGATTACCTCCTCTAATCCTTCTATTTTGGCTAGCAGGAATATCTAGTGCTAATTGTCTTACCAATTCTGGATTTTTGTAAAAGTCATCAACAATAATAACTTTCACACCGTGTGGTTTGAAGATTTCCCAAGTGACATGATAGTCTCTATTGATCTCAAATACTTCATATTCGTCTATCTTATTTTTCATCATTTTCTTTTATCTCCAAAATAAAATTTGCACTAATCGTTGCTCTAGTACTATCTGTCTTATTTTCTGTTACATAATGTTCTAATGTGCTTGGAAAATATACAATATCTCCTTCAACCATAGGAGGTGTTATCCTATTATTATATCTAAATGGCTTACTTGACAACATAGGCAATCCGCTCATATGGAAAAAGTCGTACATGTTTTTATAAAATACAAAATTTCCGCTGTCTTTAGGTGTTTTCATCATGTATGCACAACTAATTACACTTCTTCCTGCATGATTGTGTACTTCTTGATGATAATTCTGCTTATATCGATTAAGCCAACACTCTACTCCGTATCTAATAGGTTGATCAAGTTCAAAATGTTCTAAGTATTCATTTAAGCCTACTATTGCAGACTTAATAAATCTTTGAAATGGTAATTCATTAGCTTTAGGATTACCAAAAGTAGTATCTACATTACTATACCAAGTAGGAACATTAGAAAAATGTTCATCATTATCCAATACTGCATCAAAGTCTTGTTGTACAAGCTCATGTTCTGGTAGTTTTGTTTTATAAACTGGTATCGCATATATATTTTGTAGCATTAGTTTTTCAATGTTATCAATTTACTGTGTTCAGGTAGATAACAATACTCCATTTCACTATTATATAAAGTTCTAATAGCATCGTCAAGTGTTTCAACTAAAGGTTCACCGCCTAAATTAAAACTAGTATTAAAGATAATAGGTACACCAGTTACATTATAGAACTCTTTTATCAAATCATAGTATGCTTTGTTTTGTTTTTCTGTAACTGTTTGTATTCTACAAGTTCCGTCAACGTGTATTATGCTTGGTATTTTTTCTGCAACACCTTCTCTGCAATCCATTGCATACATCATATGCGGTGATTGTTCCATATCTTTCATATCAAACCAATCATTAGCATGTTCTAACATAATTGTTCCTGCAAAAGGTCTAAAGTATTCTCTTTTCTTAACACGATTTACAAAATCCTTACCATCTTCAAACGTAGGATCAAAAAGTATACTTCTATTACCTAAAGCACGTGGACCGTTTTCAGATTTTCCTTGGAACATAGTTACGATATTTTTATCTGTCAATAATTTTATAATTTCTTCTTTGCTTGTATCAACTACAGAAGCTCCATACTTTTCTGCTGTTTCATTAAGTTCTTCAGGCGTAATGTCGTATTGGAATCCTTCATATATTGTTTCTGTATATGGTCTTACAGTTCTATCTTTTGTTGTTTGGTGGTATAACAACATTGCGGCACCTATGGCTGTTCCTGCATCGTTGCTGACAGGTTCTACATACAAAGTTATACCTTCTTTGTTCAGTTTATCAAGATAATAATAGTTAGCAACACAATTTAAAGCGTATCCTCCGCTTAACACAACATTTTTGTTGCCACTCATTTCAACTGCTTTAAAAATTAAACGTAAAACTTCATCTTGAGACTCTTTTTGAACAGCGTATGCTAAATCTCTTCTATTTTGTAGAGTAGTTAAGTCAACTCTGCTGTTGTATTGGTCTTCTGTTGTTTCTAAATATGAATACTTTGATTCATTCACAATAGCGGCATTAGGATATGTTGGAATTATTAAATGCTTATCAGCAGTTCTCCATTTTCCTCCTGCATCTGTGTAAATTGATGGAAATTTATCACTAGGTTTGCCGTATGGACTTAATCCCATAGTTTTTCCTGCTTCAATAGGTTGAAATCCACAATATTGTGTAACTGCTTCATAGGCTTTTGTTATACCAGCACTGTCATCTAATACTAATTCATGATATCCTTCTTCGCCTTCTCTTTCTGAAGGTATTTGTTCAATAAAAGTTCCTGGATACGGACCATTACCGCCTTGATGCTTATATAATGTTTTAAGTTCGTCTGGATAGGAGCACGTAAATATACTTTCACACTCCCATGTCATTGTTTCTTCTGAAAATAATCCCATGTTTATGTTCATAGGAATAAATGTACCTGCTCCGTCAACCACAACAGCTACAGCACTGTCAAATCCTGATCTATAAAATGCACAAGCGGCATGTAACTTGTGATGTACATTACTCATATCAATTACTTGTCTATGATTACCGTTTTGATCTAAGGCAGTTGTGCTTCTATCTATTAATCCTAGCTTTCTTGCTAGTCCTGAATACATATCACCTCCACTAAAGTCAATTCTACTAGAATCTGCTAAAGGTTGAGTATGTGCTACTACTAAGTAATCAAGTTTATCTGTATATTCTAAAAATTTTATCATTGAGGCAAGAGGTCCGCCATCATATTTTCTTCTAGTTAAGCGTTCTTCTTCGATTGCAAATACAATTTGTCCATCTTTAAGTAGAACTGCTCCGCCATTATGTCCTCTAGTTATTGCACCAATCCACTGTGTCATTATATTCCTCTCTTGTACTATATGTACCTTGTTTTAATCAAACTTTACCTCGTATATGAAATCACATACGAATGCTCTACGCTCTTCTAATGTAGGGTATACACCATGATACACCTTTCCATCCATAATTATTACATCACCTGCAATACATTTGTTAATATCACCTATCAACTCACCTGTAACAGGATTTTGTGTTACACATTGCAGTTTACCTGCTAATGGTTTATCATCTAACAGTTCTAAAGTATCTAAAAACATAATAGATGTTAACTTCCTTAATGGTAAATGTGTGTGTAACCCACTAAATGCTCCTACAGGATACTTGATCCACCAGCATTTTTCAAATTCTATACTTTCAAATCTAAAAGGAGCAAGTTCATTTTTTAAAAACTTCTCATATTTGTGATCTTTATCAACTTGATGTACATATTTTCCATCCTTATTATATGATAATACTGCACCTCCATGATCGGTATGTGTCTTATAACCAGTATGTTCTGTAAACAATGGTAAGAAGTCTTCCCAGTCTGGATATTTACATTTTGAAATCCAGTAATCTGCTATCTTTCCTGTTTTGCTTAGGAACCAAAAGTCTTTGTCGCCTTGATAGGCTTTATTTAAAAAGTCTGTATCCATTATACCTTAACGTAATCGAAATCACAAACAAAAACCCTACGATTGTTTATTGTAGGATATGTTCCGTGATACACTCTTCCGTCCATTATTACTACATTACCTGCAATAGCTTTGTGAGCCAAATAGCTTATTTTATGGTCTTCTGGTTGTAAAGTAACCAAGTTGCCAGCTAATGGATATTTGTCACTAGTTTCTGCTGTGGTTAAAAACAAAACTGCTGTTAATTGTTGTCCAGGTATATGGCTATGCATACCACTATATGCTCCGGCTTCGTAATCTACTCCCCATGCTTTTTTAAAATCAGTAATTTCAATAGGAAAATTTTCACATGACTTCCTTATAAATTTTTGAAAATCCATTGTAGGGTCTATATCGATAGGATATTGCATTTCATTTTTATAGTATAACCATCCATTACCCCAGTCCTTATGACTATTGTTAGTTTTTGTAAATAATTTGTTAAACTTATCATAATCAGCATAATGTAATTCATCCATTACCCAGGTTTCTAACTGGCTTGTAACTTTAAAACCTACAGTTTCTTTCCAATCTTCCAAAACTGATTGTTCTTGCTCTTGATTCAACTTCACTTTCCTGTTCTACCTAATATTTGTGCAGGTTCCTTAGCGTGAGTTACTCCTTTAGCATGTACAACCCCGTGCGTTGGGCAGACTTCACCTTGCTGTTCTTGTGGTTTATAGGTTCCTTGATAAGTCCTAGGCTTACCAAGACGTTTACGCACACTTTGTATAATTTTTTTAAAGGATTCATCTGATAACTCCATTACTTCATCATTATATCTTTCGATTTCATCTTCCATTGTTAGTCTAATAGGACTAAATTTCCTTTTACCTTCACCGAGATCAATAATATCAAAGTCTGGAGAGTTAGGATAAGAAATATTAATAGGATATGTACTTCCTATTACACTAGTACATGTAGTTCCTAATGCCTTTGCCATGTGTTGCCCTAAACTATCACAACCTAAAAAATGATCTGCTATTTGTATTACACTTGACCAAACCCTTACATCTGGAATTTGAGGTACTGCTACAGGAACTTTAGTGTTTTCTTCTATTGTTACTGGAAATTCTGCCATAATAATAATGGCATAATCTTCGCGTAGGTCCTTACAAATTTTAATTACATCATTTAGGTGAAAACTTCTAGAAGAACCATCTATTATAAAGTCTCCCATGTTTTCTGCTGTACGTCCAAATGGTTGGAAAACTAATATTTTATCTTTGCCAGTTACTGCTTTTATCTCTTCTACAACTTTATAACCTTGTACAAGTTCATGCTTATTCATATAAATTTTAGGATCGTGTACTTCACGTAATCCTTCATTGTTAATAGCAATATCAAATGCTTGTGCTAGACTACATTTCTGATTATAGTATTCCCAAACTCTATAAGGTTCAGGAGTAATACACTCTCTGTCCTTGATATAATCTTTGAATAAGTTTTTGTGCCAGTGATCAAAGGCCATTTCGTGTAGGTAAGGATGTCCTTTGTAAAATTCCATACCACCTTCACAAACAATAATAAAATCTTTATCTTTTTCGTAAAGTTTTTCAAATGCAGGTATACTGGCTACTGTCCTACCTGCTCCGCCATTCATAAAATATACTTTTTTTCGTGACACTATGTTACTCCTAATATGCAAATATTTATGGAGCAATACCCACAGGGATAGGTAATACTGGCTTACTTAAATTTAAGGATTATTTTTTGCCGGCGGCTTTTTGTGCGGCAACACTTACGTCTACAGCAAATGCACCTTCTCTGTATGGATCATTTGGATCTGAAGATGATTCAGGATCTCTCATATCCTTAGGCTGTACAGCCCACATTTGAACTGCTTGCCAAGGTTCGTAACCTTTTGCAATCATTTCTCCTGGAAGATCTCTTAATTTTTGTCTAAAATCTTTCCATGCTGTTTGTAATTCTGCTGGAGCATCGTCCATACCTACTTTTGCATCTGTTTCGTGTAGTGCGGCATCTCTTAAATCACGCACTTGTGCCCATGTAATTGATTTATCAACGCCTGTTGCTTCCCAATCGTGTGTAGCAATTTTAAATTCTTTTTTATCAAAGTCGTATGTAATACCTTGATCATCGTAAACATCTCTAGGCTCTAATTCGTCTGTATACTCAACGTCCATATATCCATCCGGAGCGTCCCAAAGGACTTTCCATTCACGTCCTCTTTTCATCATTACAAGATCTTCACGACCATCGTCGTTACCAATTTCGCATAGCAATGGATTTTCTTTGCAGTCTACAGTAATTCTAGTAATATCAGCGGCCGCAGGTCTTTCTAAATCAATCTTTTCCCACATGCACCATCCACATTCTTTACCATAATCATCTGAACTTTTATCATGACATATTTCAAAGGTTAAAAATTCTGGGCCTTTATATGTAAAAGTGCCAGTTCTACCTTGAGTAAATTTATCTTCGCGCCATGTGTCCCAAATTGGGTACTGAAATGTTTTTTCTATTTTTCTCATTGCTTATATGCTCCTATAAGTATTTATCATCTTTACATAAAAGTTATTCTTACAACACCAGAACCACCCTGTCCTGATCCACCTGCACAGCATTTTGCCCAGTTATTACAGTATGAACTAACACCCGATTGTCCGCCACCAGCTGGCCAGTCAATGTGACATCCACATGAGCACCATGCTTCATTGGTTACACCCACTTGCATTCTACCAAATTGTGGTGCTGATCCTGATCCTGAATATGTAAACCAACAGTGACATCCACCATGCCCTGGTTCCCATCCTGTTGATCCCATCATTCCGAAATCTGCTCCAAAAATTCCACAAATATTACAGTTTGAACATGAGTGTGAGTGTCTTGGTCCCCAAGCATCTCCATTACACATCCAACCTCCACAACCACCTGTGGTACAGAAGTTACTTAGATTATGTCCATTAACATAACTTTTACAACCCATACCTGCACCGCAAGTATGTGCTTTACCACATGGCCATGCCCCGCCAGCACAAACTGAGTACTGACAACCTGGTGAAGTTGCTATTGTTTTAGATGCATAGTTTCCGCCTGCGCCACCTGTTGTGAATGAACAACAGTTACAGCAAGTCATTCCTGCTCCGCCACCGCCGCCTGACCAAATCTCAAATTGCACTGTTGATGCACCTGTTGGTACACACCAGTAGCAACATCTACCATTTGCCTGCTGACAACAGCCTGATTGTCTTGCACACATATGACAACGGAAACCGCGATCATTATAAATCCATTGCACACCCATGCTGTGACCAGCACCTGGCGCCAAATCATCTGACGTTAGTGTTGCGTCTGCTATTGAGTCATTTGCTACTTTTTTATAACTTGCGTATGTTGCCATAATTTTTTCCTATGCGTATGTTATCTTTACTAATCCTGATCCGCCCATATTGCCACCTGCACAACAACTTGCCCAGTTTCCACAATATGAACTTGTTCCTGTCATTCCGCCTCCTGATGGCCAGTTAGTATAACATGCACAACCACACCATGCTTCAGCGTGTGCGTGTACACCTTGCTTGCCTACAAACGGTGCTACACCAGTTTGCATCCAGTCTGCTGATCTACATTGACATCCACCGTGTCCACCTGTTACTCCAGTAGATCCCATAATTCCAAAATCTGCTCCAAAGATTCCACAAACATTACAGTTCGCACAAGTTTGTGTATGGTTAGGTCCCCATGCACCACCGTTACACATCCAACCCGAACATCCTCCTGTAGAACAGAAGTTACTTAAATTGTATCCGTTTACATATGAACGACATCCCATGCCTGCTGTACAAGTATGTGACTTAGAACAAGGCCATGTACCACCTGCACAAACTGAATAAGCACAACCTGCCGCTGTGTTAATAGTTTTTACAGCGTAATTTCCACCTGATCCTCCAGCTGAGTGTTTACAGTTGTTACAACAAGTACCACCTGCTCCTGCTCCACCACCTGACCAAATTTCAAACGTAACTTTATTAACATTTGATGGTACAGTCCAATAGCAACACTTACCATTAGCTTGTTGACAACAATCGCCTGCGTCAGCACAGTGTTCACATGCTTTTCCTCTTTCATTATAAATCCACTTAACATAGTACTGATGTCCTGCACCAGGTCCTAGTTTTGCACTCGTGATACTTCCGTCTACAAAGTTTTCTGATGTTAGTGTTTTATAACTTGCGTATGTTGCCATCTTTATTTCCTATACGTATGATATCTTTACTATTCCTGAGCCGCCTTGTCCTGATCCACCAGCACAACACTTTGCCCAATTTCCACAATATGAACTAGTACCAGGAGTTCCGCCACCTGATGGCCAATTAATATGACATCCACAGGCACACCAAGCCTCGTTAGTACTTGTTTGCATATATTTACCAATACCTGCACCTGCTCCAGTCCATGATGTTTGACCGTGACATCTACAAATAGTAGTTCCAGCTTTAAATCCTGGTGATCCACCAAATCCAAAGTCTGCTCCAAAAATTCCACAAATATTACATGATGCACAAAGACTTGTTAAATGCCTTTGACCCCATGCATCTCCATTACACATCCAGCCTCCACAGCCTCCCATCACACAAAAGTTTGATAGGTTATGACCGTTTACGTATGAACGACATCCCATTCCTGGAGAACATGTATGCGATTTTTCACAAGGCCATGATCCACCCGCACATACTGTATATGCACAGTTGGGATTAGTATTAATAGTTCTTGATGCGTATCCACCGCCGTGTCCGCCAATTGCGAACGAACAACAGTTACAACAAGTATGTCCTGGGCCACCTCCGCCTCCGGACCAAATTTCAAAGGTTACTTTATAAACGTTTGCTGGTGTTGTCCAATAACAACATTTACCGTTTGCCGCTTGACAACAGTTACCTGCTATGGAACAATCATGACATGCCATGCCACGTTCGTTATAAATCCATTGCACTCTACGACAACTGCCTGCTCCAGGAGCCAATTTGGCCGCTGTTATGGCATTGGTCGGAATAGCTTCCGATGTTACTTTCTTATAACTTGAGTATGTTGCCATTAGTTACGTCCCCAACAAAAATTAAACTGTCAACAAGCGCCAGCCGTAGCTATTGCCTGAGTATACCATGTCAAACGCCGCACCTTCTGTGTTTACAGTCATGTTTGATGCATCGCCTTGTATTAAACGTCCGTTTCTATTAATCGTTAAATTATTAGAATCAAATGTTTTTCTTAGATCGAAAAATCTAATAACATCACCTGTAGCCGGACTTGCTGGTAGTGTGACTGTAAAGCCTCCACCGTTTGTGTCCGCAAATATCTGTTCACCTGAATGAGCAGTATATCCTGTAGTGATTGTTTTGGCGTTTAGCACACCAACTGGTAACCAAGCAGTTCCATTGTAAAGTTCTAACACATTAATTTCTGTGTTAAATCTTAATGATCCTGCTCCTGCGCCAGCTGTTCTTTGAGCTGTATTCCCATAAGGTATAGTTAAACCTGGTGAACCTACTGAAATTCTTCTTCCCATTTTTTTCTATCCTTTTATTATGCCGGTACTGCTGTTTCGATACCCATAACCATCGCTGTTACCGATGTTTGGTCCGATCTAACAATAACCTGTCTTGTTGCTTCTGCAACAATACCTGTTCTCTCCAATACGCCATTTGGTGCAACTGACACATTATATTCAAGATAATCTGCCGCACTAGGTGATGCACTTGTGGCAACCGCAAGTCTTATATTTGCTGTATTTGAGCCTCTGTTACAAACAGAAACTGTTACAACACTATATGTACTTGAAGGTACTGTATAAACACTGGTATCGCTGTTAGCTGAAAGATCTGATGATCCTAATATTCCTGATGCCATTTTTCACTCCTATAGTTATATTTAGCCATTATGTTTTACTTGTCAAAAAGTACGAGAATGCAACCGGTGAACCCGACACACCTCCGTTAAAGTTCATTCCCGTAGTTACAGTAATTGGACTATTATCAGTTGTACTAATTGTATTTCCTGTAATATTAATCTTACCGGCTGTCACTGCGTTAACGTTTAGACTGCTTGAACCTCCACCAATCTGTGAATTGATATAAGTTATAATTGCCGCCTGTGTTGGAACTACAGTATCTGAATTAGCACTAAACGTACCGTCTGTACTAAATTCATTAATTGTTGCTCCTCCTTGACCAAGTCCAACAGATCCTAGCGTAAGTTCTTGTAGTCCTGCTAGGCTGAATGCACTTGTATTCAAGCTCGCCGATCCAGTTGACTGTTCAACGTTAAACAATCTACCAACTCTAAAGTTACCATCTTGGTCAGTGGATGTGTAGAAAATTCTACCTCCGCCGGATTCTGTTACTTCGTCGTTTGCGTCTGCTGGAACTGAAGGTGTTCCTGGATAGTTAGTACTTGCAAAGTTACCTGTACCAATATCTAAGAAATCGTGCCCTGTTAATCGTACTTGACTGAACCTTTTTCTTATTGTTAAGTTTGCACCATGTGGTGGTGCAAGTTCAACACCTAAGTTAGGTGAAACTTGTAAGTTTGCGGAATAGTTACCTGCACTACCAGTAAGTTCTCTAACAAAAACAATTTTAAAGAATCTGCTGTCTCCAGCTATTTCTAAGTTTGCTCCTGGTTCTGGTTGGTCAGTTAATCCATAAACATTTAAGAATTGTACTGATTGGAATATGTCTCCGTATCCGTCACCGCTAACAGTACCGCCTGCAGTTTCAAAGTCAGTTCCTCTAGCACTAAACGTAGGCTGATCAAGAACACCGTCACCAATTCTAATTTGGAATGGTGCTTCTATAGTTTCGTTTGGATCTACTATTGTCATCATAGGAGTTGATGTATAACCACTTCCTGGTTTGATAATAAAGAATTGTGTAATTCTTCCTGATGAAACTTTAGCTCTTACCTGTGCGCCGGTTCCTCCACCGCCGCTAAAGTATACTCTAGGCTCGATTGAGTACTGTGTTGTTGCATCTAATGATCCTTGTACTGCATTACTATGATGCCAGTTATTCCAACCTGCTGTACCATCTGATTCTTTAGCAACGTTGGCTACTTTTGTTCCTGGATTATATGAAGTAATTTGTGCATATTGTCCAGCACCTGTACCTGCTGTTAATACTATTCTCATACCAACATATTTTGTTGAGTTTGCAGTTTCAGTGTTAGATAATGTAATAGTCGTAGCATTACCGCCCTGAGCAGTATTTTCACTTGATACGTATCCTCTACCACCAATTACATCTGGATCATTCAAAGAACCGTCATTATTAATATCGCTGGCGTTGTATGTAGAACCGTCATCTGGATTTCTTAATCTAACTTCAAAAATACCTTTGTTAACAACATTAGCACTTGAAACAACAGCACCATATCCTGCACCAGTTATTGTATAACTTGCAGAAGTATAGTTGTTACCTGCATTAGTGTATTCAAAGTGTATAATTTGACTTCCATCAGTTAAACCTCTACCAATTTGTGCTTCTAGTTTTCTATTGTTAACACCACCGGTAATTGGCACTTCTGTTACATCGATAAACTCTGATACAGCACCTTTGTCACCGTATGAGCAGTTACCGTTTGTACCTCTAATCTTACCACCGTTTTCTGCTAGGTATCCAATATGTCCATAGTATGAGAACACAGAAACAAGTTCTGCTCTACCTAAGTTTGTAACCCAAGCTCCAATACCATCACTTAATACCTGTGTAAAGTCGTTAGCAACAATTGAGTCATTACCACCATTATGTATATTACCATCAATTTTTAAACCTACACATCCTGTACCAAAGTTTGTAACACCTTGTACATATGGAGATCTTGTAGTAATCCAAGTTCTGTTATCATCTGGTCCCCATCCTGGATCCAGTGAACAATATGCTCCTGCACTTGGACGTTTTGTACCATATGCATTTGCTGATCCTAATGTACCAGTAAGTCCGCTTAATGTTTGGTTTCTAATACCAGTTGCGTCTCTTAGTAAGTACATGTTCTCTAAAATAGATCCACCTGATCTTGCAGAGTTGGCATAAAACATTCCGTTCATCAATGTTCTATAGTTACCAGGATAAATTAAATCATAAATGAATCCATCTATGTATGCTTTAACATCTCTTTCACAAGCTGTTGCATCAAAGCTATATGAAGGATAATTCACTGTAATATATTTTGTTACATCTCTTCCAATATAGTCTTTGTTTAATTCTAGCAGTCTTATAGCCGCCATTTTATCTTCATCATCAACTCTACTGTTATTTCCTCTAAAAGTAGGAGCAGTTGAATCACCTGATGCACCACTAATTTCAAAATTAATTTTATCATGTAATTCTTGACATAGTTCTTCAAGTATGTCACCTACAGCTGAAGTACTAACTGGTTTAGATACATTTTGTGTTAGAGCATTTCCTGTTTGTGCTGTAATACTTGTACCTTCTACAATATTATCGATTATTGATTTCATGTGTAGAATACCAGCTTTACTGTAAGTAGTGTCATTAGAATCAGTAGTTAACTGTCCTGCTGGAACTACTTTTGTAGAACGTAGTTCGTCACCTTGTATAGCACATCTTTCAGGAACTCTAATTGGAAGCACTTCTTTATACTCACCAGTTTTAACAAAAATTACTGTGTGTTTGAAAACTTCTCCTGGTATTGTGTAACCTGCGCCTAAAGAAACAGCAGATGTAACTAGTACCATATTAGCTGTAATTTCAGCTACTGCACCTGTTTCTGCTGGATATGTGGCCGCATTTTTTATTTGTAGGTATCTATCTGCTGACGCAACACTATCAAGTGCTTGATAGTCCGCTGACGGTGTTGCACTATTGATAACATCTGTTGCAATACTAATTACAAAGTTTAGAGCCGCAACGTTTTGCGATTCTGAGCCTGTATCAAAATAGTCTCCGCTTACATTATCTTTCATAGCTTGAGAAACTCTACGTGTTTGTCTATTTCCGCCTCTAGCTAAGTCAATAGTTAATGCGTCAATGGCAAATCCTGCAAGTCTTTGAAACTTTGCTTCGTTGAAACTAAATCCAATAAAGAATGGACTTGTTTGTGTAATAATTTGTCTCTTGGCCCATTTTGCTGTTTCGTATGCAATAAATGTTCTATTAACTTTAAGCAAATACACCGCATTTGGATTTCTAGCACCATCTTCAATAGCTTCACATGCCGCCCTAATTGTTTTCCAAGGACGGTCTAATGTTGCACCATTTGTTGGATACTTATTGTCAGCACCATTAGTTCCTACATAGTAAACATCTGGAGTTTGACCAAAGTCTTTCCATTCCGGATTTCCACTTGCACTAACACTTAATACTTGACCTTCTGTTCCGATTGGTAATCTAGTTGGACCTGATCCGCCATAGTAGAGTAAATCACCCTGTGTAGTAATTGAACTTTCCTCAGCACCTGATGCCAAGTTTTTCCAATATGTACCCGAGGTATCATTGTCTGGTCTTTTAGGTGTATCTGATGTATGTCCTAATACACAAACATAACTTATTAAACCATAACGAACGGCATCACCTGCATCATAAAGTGTTGCAGTTGCCCATGTATCTTTCCATTCTATACCTTGGTTTAATCTTCCCCAGTAAGTTGCATTTGGTGGACGCTGTCCTGTACTATTTGCAACAGCAACATAAGTGTAACCACCTAGTCTTACAACATCACCAATTCTATATTCTTCGTTTGTTGAGTCTGCACCCCAGTCGCCTCTTAGATTAAATCCAGAAGTTACTAGTTCCCATTTTGGACTTGACGGAGGAACTTCACCATAAACGTTTTGATTTGCAACGTATTGGTTACCACCATATGTTACAAAGTCACCTGGTTGATATCTTTCGTCGCCTTGCCATGAATTTTCAAATTCTAAACCTGGAACAAACTTATCCCATTTAGAAATATCAGCTTGTAGTGTACCTAGTTGTGAGTCAGGATTAGTTACAACAGAAGTGTGTTGTGTTGTACAAATCCAAAGTGTTGCTCCATAAAGTACAACATCATTTACTTTGTATCTGTATGAGTTTACCCACTCACCTAAATATTCAAGACCTTTATTAAAGTAATCCCACTTCGCCTGATCTGCTTCTAATCCATTAGCCGCAGTTGCGTTTGAAGTGTGTCCTGTGTTACAAAGATAAAGTGTACCACCATATTTTACAATGTCATTAACTTTATATCTTGTGTTGATTGCCCAATTTGTTTTCCAATCTTGACCTTCGGAGAATAGGTCCCATTTTAATATGTCTTGTTCAAGTCCAAGTGCATTAGTGGCCGCGGCAGTGTGACCAGTATTACAAATGTAAATGTTTCCGCCATATTTTACCAAGTCGTTTGCTTTATAAACAGTTCCAGCGACCCAGTTATCTTTCCAGTCAATTGATGTAGCAAACTGATCCCATTTTGCCTGGTCAGCTTCTAGTGTTGATTGGGCAGTATGTCCTGTTTTACAAATGTAAATAATTCCACCGTATCTTACGATGTCATTTATTTTGTAAAAAGTTGATTGTGTCCAATCTGCTTTCCATTGGGTACCATCACTAAAATTGTTCCAATTTGTTGAGTCAGTGTAAAAATTAGATGTTGATGTATGTCCAGTAACACAAACGTATGTTCTACCGCCATATCTGATTACGTCATCTTTCAGATAAGCAGTGGAAGCCGTCCAGTTATCTTTCCATATAAACCTAATTCTACCTAGTTTAAATTCTGCCATTGTTTGCTCCGTTCTTGGTATTATACATATTTATCTTTATCCGTTAAAGTCGTCTCGTTCAGTTCTGCTAGACATGAACATGTTTAGCGCCGCTAATCCACCGCCTAGTGGTCCATTTACAATAAATTGTGGACTTACTGAAGCCATTGCACTTTCATTATTAGATCCTGCCGTATTTGACATTATAAGCCCAGACAGTTTTATCTGTCCAGCTGTCAGTTCGTTTGTAAACAGGTTAGCACCACCACCTGTAAATCTGTTCTCAATGTAACTTTTTAGTGCTTTTTGTGTAGGTACAATGCTGTTTGACGATGCAACAAATGTATTCTCTGTAGAAAATTCGTTAATTGTTGCTTGTGATCCGCCTAAACTAATACCACCTAATCTTAATTCATCTAGTCCTGATAAGTCAAAGAAGTCTGCACTTAAAGTTACTCCACCTTGTGCTTGACTAACTCTAAACAGTTCACCAACTCGATAGTTACCATCTTGGTCAGTACTTGTGTAGAATACTCTACCACCATTTGATTCAACAACTTCGTTAGCTTGTTCTGTTTCGTTAGCAAGATCTTGTCCAAAAACATACAACCCAGGATAGTTTGTATTTGTAAAGTTACCTGTTCCAATGTCTAAGAAATCATGTCCTGTCAATCTACACTGACTGTATCTTTCTCTTATAGTTGCTGTTGTACCATGTATAGGTGCTGTGCCTCTTGTAAGTACAGGTGATATTTGGAAAGTTAATTCTATGTTCGGGCTAGTACCACTATTAGCTGTAACTTTAACAACTCTGTAAATTGTAGTATCTTGTCCTGTTATTCTAAAGTTAGATCCAGGTCCTGGAATTGCTGTAACTCCTGAAATCTTCATAGTATTACCTATTTGCAATTCTTCTGCAAAACCGTCTCCAGTAAGTGTAATTATTGCACTCTGATATCCTACTCCTCTATTGTAGAAAATAGGTTGAGGTAATACACCGTTCTTAATAGAAACTGTATAGTATGGTTCACCGTATGCTTCAGGGTCGTATATAGTTACTGTTGGAGCAACTGAATATCCACTGCCTGGGTCATATAATTTAAACTTATCAATTTTTCCGTTTGCAATTTCTACTCTACCTATTGCTCTAGCACCTGTTGTAATAATATTTCCGTTTGCTGTTGAATTTAATCCGACAAATGCTGGTAAGTTGTTTTTCTTACCGCCTACAATATGTGTTAGGTTACTGTTGGTTGCTTTTATCTTCCAAACATAACCGTTATCCGAAGTCAATGTTGTACCAGTTGAACTTACTGCAATAAACACTCCTTGAGTATATGCAACTTTCCAATCTTCTCTACCTGAATCACCTACTAAGCCTGAGTCATACCAATTAGAACCATCTGCACTGTAAATTATTCTATCTGCATTGTCTAATGATGCAACCCAACAGTTATTACCAAAAACAATATCACTGTATTTTTCAGTACCATCTAATGTAACTGCTGAACCAGATGACCAAGTTGCTCCGCCATCAGTTGAAGTTGATGTTGTACCAGTTTCACCCATTGCAATCCATTTTCCTGCACCGTAGGCTATACCTTTTATATCAGTTGATGACGCTGTTGATGTATTCCATGTAGCAGGAACAACTGTTGATGATCCATCAGTTGTTAGCACTGCTCTATAAACAGTAGCAGTTCCAGTCGCTGTTGCTATAATAGTATTTCCATCTGAGCCTCCTAATTGTACAGCACTCCATGGTTGTCCAGCTCCAATATTAGAACTATCCCATGCTATACCATCGTTTGAGAATCCCATAATCGCATCGTTGTTTGCAACACCAACTATTAATGATCCACCTTTACTAAATCTATTCCATTGTCTACTACCAATAGTAGCAACATTTTCTCTTTCAGTCCAAAGTGATCCGTCTGCTGATACATACCATTTTGAAGTTCCTGGTACTGAGTAATAAAACTGTCCTGTACCGTCGGAGTATCCTATATCTAAAGATCCTGCCGCTACTGAATTATTTGTTTGTGCATGTGGAGGATCTGAAAAAGTCACTCTAGGTTCAAATTCATATTCCGTTGTAGCATCTAAAGTCAATGCTGAAACTTTACCTGGAACAATATTATCCCAACCAGGCTGTTGATCACTTTCTCTGTAAACCATTGCAGTTTTAGTAGAAGGATCATAGTTCCAAATATATCCAAATTGTCCTGAACCAACACCGCCTTTGATTATAATTCTCATACCGTTCATTTGTGCGGCAGTTCTTGCTTCTGAAGCCGCAAGTGTAATCTGATCTGTATCTCCGCCTTGTGCATTGTTAGTTGCAAATTTATATCCTCGACCACCTATATTAGTACTATCTCCTAGTGGTGGAAGATCTAATGTAATTTTATCAATAGCACCGTTACGTATTTCTTGCCATCTCATATCAAGTCCAGTACCGTTTGCTTGACTGACTGTTGGTGTTGCTGTTGAATATGTTTGTCCGTTATTATTGTATGCCAATGCTAATACGTTTGTATTGCCTACTAAAATATCTTCAACTGCCGCTTCACCTGTTCTATTGTTTACTGTAACAGTTTGAGGAGTTTCAGCAGTATCGTAACCTTCTGCTACTGATCCAAAGTCACCATATGAGTTGTTACCATTAGTAGCTCTGAGAATACCTCCACTTTCTGCAAGGTATCCAATGTGTGCGTAATATGTAAACACAGACACTAGCTCTGAACGTCCTAGATTTGTTGCCCAGTATCCAATACCATCACTTAATACCTGTGTAAAGTCGTTAGCAACTATTGATCTATTTCCGCCATCATGTAAAGCACCATCAATCTTCATACCAACACAATTATCTCCTATCGTTGATACTCCTTGAATGTACGGAGATTTACCAGCTTGTATTCTTTCCATATTTACTGCACCTGCAGATGCACTCTTAAATAAGTGTGCAGATGTGTTTGAACTTATTCCAACGTTCATAGTAATGCTCGTTGCGCCAACGGCTGTAATTAAAATTTTCTTATTATAGTAAGGATCAGTTGTTCTTGGATAAGGATGATCTGTTTGATGACTGTCCATTGCACAAGTCCATACCAAGCTACCTGCATCAATAGTAACTGCTTGTCCTACTTTAATGTTGTGAGCCCAATTAACAGAGTCATTACTTGAACTTACAAATCTATGATCATATACACCATCTGGATTAATACCAACATTTACTGTAATAGATGTTCCTGTTGTAGCTATAATTTTTCTTTTTTCTCCATACGCTGGATCTGTCACTCTTGGATAAGTGTGATTTGTATCATAATTGTCTTTTGCACATGTAAATGTTAGACTGTTATTATCAAATGTTATTTCTTCTCCAACAGTCAATCCGTGTGTTGTGCCGAACTCTAATTTCATAATACCAGTTGCAGGATCGTATGTTGTGCCTGTAGTTGGAGTGTATCCTGCTACAGGAATTGTTAAACTCATTACACCAGTTGCAGGATTATATGAACCACCTGTTGGTGTATATTGCATTTTATTTGTTGATGCAATCCATACTGAACTATCAGATGTTCCTGTACCTGGATCTAATGAAACAAATGCTCCGCCTGATGGACGCTTAGTTCCATAAGTATTTGCCGCTCCTAAAGTTCCTGTTAAACCTTTTAATGTACAATCTCTAATACCGCAACCATTTCTTACATAAAACATATCGTTGTTTACGTTGTTTGTTGGAATAGTTAAATCATCTGGATTAGGATCTGCCACTGTTGTTTCACCCTTGACAGTGTGTGTTCCTGCTACAGCTGGTCTTATTGTTGTTGTTCTAAGTTCTGCACCTTGTAAAACAACGTTAGCTGGAAGACTGATAGGAAGTATTTCAGCATAATCTCCTGCCGATACCTGAACCTTTGCTCCAATACCCACTCTATTATTTTCATCTCTTAATAGATATGCCATTGCAAAACGTACAGTTCTAAATGGAGCGTTTAATGTTCCACCTTGTGCTTCATTATCAACTCCGTTTTCAGCTACATAATATAACTTTCTTTGTAAGTCGATAGTGTCCCAAGAAGGCATACTATTAGTTGCTCTTAATACTTGACCTGTTGTTCCGATTGCTAATCGTTGTGTATCAATTGCTGTTGAATCTTGATCTTCAAAAGTTTTAAGGTCACCCTTACGTGCTAGTTTGTTCGTTCTAGTACCTAGAATCATTAACTTCCAGTAATCTTGTTGAGGTTGTTCAACATCAAGATCTGGTCTTGAATCCGATTCAGTTGATCTGTGATATTTTACACAAACATAAGCAGAACCCTGCCAAGAAACAATATCTCCTGCATAATATTCTGTGTTATCCTCCCAAAAATCTCTATGATTTCTACCTTCAATTACTTTTTCCCAATATGTTGGCCACGAGTCTGGTTGTAAGTTTGTGCTATCTTGAATAGCAATATATAAACTACCTTGTAATCTTACAAAGTCACCTGTTCTATAATCAACTATAGTTGAGCTGTCTGCCGATCCTGCATTATTCCAATCATTTCTAAACTTGTATCCTTCAAATGTTACGTTCCAATCAGTTGGGTTTTGTCCTGGTTTTAATCCAACACTATAAGTTATAGCTTTGTAAATGTATCCACCGTAAAGAACTAAATCACCAGGTTGATAGTAAACATTGTCTGCCCAAACACCTTCGTATTCTGTTCCTGGCAAATAGGTTCCCCATTTTCCTGCCGCTGTATCTGTTTTAAATCCTGCATTACCTGATGTTGATGTATGTCCACTTAATGCTTTTACAAGGTTGCCACCTCTTTTTACAATATCATTTTTCTTATATCTATATGCTTCTTGCCAAGCACCTGAAATAACTCCAGTATTCTCATCTGTTTTAGTAACATATTCGATACCTTCACTTTGTATTTCCCATTTAGCTTGATCTTCTTCAAGTCCTAATGTAATATTATCTGCTGAAGTATGTCCATTGATACACTTGTAAACTATTCCACCATATTTTGCAATATCATTTACCTTGTATCTTGTTCCAATTGACCATGTTCCTCTCCAAGTATCTGAATCAGATAAAACTGTCCATTTAGCTTGGTCGGCTTCTAATCCTAGTAATATTGTAGCCGCTGATACGTGCTGAGCAGTACACTTATAAACTTTACCGTTATATCTAACAAGATCGTTTATTCTATAAAGAGTATTAATTGTCCAGTTGTATTTCCAATCTGCTGAAGAAACTGCAACAAGTGTCCATTTGTTTATATCTGCAATTAGACCGTCTGTTGCTGATGAAAATGTTGCTGAAGATGTATGTGATTCTGTACATTCATAAACTGATGCACCATATTTTACCAAGTTACCTATAGCGTAAAATGTAGAAACTGTCCATAAGTTTTTCCAACTTTTTCCTTCTGACTGTTTCTTCCATTTAGGTCTTGCTGGAGTAACATCAGTACCGCCTAAATCGTTGTAAAAATCTGCTGATGCATGTGTTCTTAGTGCAACATAGGTAAAACCGTTGTACTCTATCATATCGTCTACGACATAATCTGTACCACTGCTCCAGTAACTTTTCCAATTAAATCTTATTCTACTTAGTTTAAATTCTGCCATTTTTTACAACCTTTTATGTATTTATTATACTCCTGTAGGGTATTCATGACCCTCATTTACTTTAACTACAAGATTTCCACTTGCGTCTATATAATATAGTAAACTTCTGTTATCCCACTTAAACTGTTCATAATTTAAGTTGTCATAAACAACTTCGTGGTTAACATTTCGTCCTTCGTAAAAGTTCTCGCCCATTTCGAAATCTTCGTAATTCTTTGAAGGATCACCTTCAGCATTTAATTGTATGCTTTCACCACTTTTTAATTGATCAACTTTAGCAAAGAAAAGTTCTCCATCATCTGTTCTTCGTAATCCATAAAAATACCTTGCATCGGTCTGGTTAACCATATCTGTAATGCTTTGCCCTAAAAATGTATCAGCCATTATACTATCTCCACTATGCTGAGTATAGCATCTAATGATGCTGTTTGATCAGCTGTTATATATAAAACGTTTGTTGCGTCCAAAACAATTTTTTCACCTTTTCCTATAGGTTTCATTGATGTATTAGGAGCAATAGGCATGTCTTTTACTAAAAATCCTATGTTACTAGCTTCGTCACCAATTTCTATGCTACAAGTTACTATTGAATCTGTAAGGTTTGCAATGTTCATTCCTATAACAGTTGTACTTGTTGCCGCTGGAGTTGTGTAAACAATTACCCTTTGCGTTCCTATGTCTTTTGTTACTATGTTTTTAAAATTCGTTGCCATATCTTATTCCTATAAAGTTAATGCAAGTTTAATTGCAATCTCCTCTGCGTCGTTAAATGTAACAGCACCAGTAGATCCTGCAACTGATACCCAGTTACCAGCAATGTCATATATTTCAACCCTGTCTTCAACTGTGTTATAACGCATCATCCCAGTTTCTGGACTTGGATGTCTATTTGCATTATTACCAACGGGTATAACAAAGCCACCAGTACCTTGGACTTTAAAGTATCCTGTACCAGTTTGTTTTAAGGTAGTAACTGCACCATTTACAGTATTAGTTATCTGATTTCCATTAAAACTAAAGTTTTCTATGGATACAAATCCCCCACCATTTGCTTGTAAAACTAAGTTCTGATTAGTTGTAATTGTCTGTAGTGTGTTGCCTGATACCGATATATCATCAACTTCTAGCTTTTGAATATCAAATCTGTTAGCAGTTACATCTGCTACTAATGATCCGCCAGCATAAAATCTAAGTTTATCGTCATCTGCACCTGGAGTATTTTCTGCTGTTATGTAAGTATCTCTATCTGCATCGTAAACACCGCCCAGTGTAGACCATTGTCCGTCATATGCTTCAAATACATTTGTGTCAGTATTATATCTCAACATACCTGTGACTGCAGATCCAGGACGTTGTGCAGTTGTTCCTTTAGGTAATACTAATGAACCTGTACCACTAATTTGCACTGATTCGCTGTTAGGATCTAAAATAATTTCTCCACTTGGATTTGAAATAATATTTGAATCAAATCTAAGATTATCTATTATAATCTTACCTGCACCGTTTGGTAAAAGGCTAAGATTACCACTACTTGATGTTGAAGAAATTGTATCGTTATCAATAGTGATATCATCGATAACTGCTTTTCCTACATTTAGTTCAGACCAAGCTAAGTTTGTAGTTCCTAATTTGTAAGTATTATCTATGCTAGGAATAATATCACTAGCAATCTGCGCCTGTATATCAATAGTATCTGTATTTTCATCACCTAATGTAATGTTTCCACCAATATTTACATTTCCAGTTACATCTAAGTTTCCAGTTACACTGACATTGTCAAGTAAATTTATTGTTCCGCCTGCACTGTTGATGTTTACATTTCCGCTTGTACTTGCGATTGTATTTCCACTTATTCTTATTGCACCTGATTCAATTTTTGTACCGTCAATAATAGTTGTACTTGTGCCGTCAGTAAATGTAATACCTTGATTATTATTAAATAAAAATTCTGCATTTGTAAAAGTAACTTCACCTGTTGATTGATTTACTCTAAATAAATCTCCAACCCTAAAATCACCTTTATGATCAACTGTGCTAAAATAAATGTTTGCTCCATTAAGCGTTGTGACTTCATTAGCTTGAATAACTTGTGTTGTATCGTTAGTAACTTCTTTACCAACACCTATATAAGCAAGGTTCATTCCAATAGCGTAAACTGTTACTCCTGATCCATCTCCATATAGTCCATAATTACCATAGACAGATGCACTTGCAATACTTCTTATTTCTCCACCAAAGTCTGTGTGGTCAATAAGTGTAAGTGCAGTTGCCGTTGAGCCGCCTGTAAATCTTATGTCTTGTATAAAGGTATCATCATCTGTAACAATCTGACTTCCGTTTGCACTATCAAATGATAATTTAAGGACAGTATACTGATCAACTATTGCTGATGCTGTTGGAGCCGAAAATGCACTACTTACTCCTGTACCTTTTCTTACTCTGACATCGTCAATTCTTCCAGTTAAGTCACTTGAAGCTCCGTCAAATCTAGAACCCATCACCATAGGTTTAGTTGTTCCTAAGTTCGTACTATTTCCTGTTGCTGTTCCTTGTAATGCTCCGTCTATAAACAATCTTACTGTAGTTCCTACTCTAGTAACCATTAAATGATAAAAAGTTGTATTAACCAATGTTACGTTTGGTGCTAATATAGATGTTGTTCCAAAATCTACTTTTGGTTTATTGTCTACAAAATAAAAGTGTAATCCGTTGTCTGTTGTAGAACCTGCTCTAAAATCAAACATTGTTTCAGTGCCAGTGTCATCGGACAAGTAAATATATCCTTCTACACTAAAGTCTCCAGTTCCAAAACCAAAATCTGTTTGTGTAGTAACAGTAAATCTGTCGCCCGTGCCATCAAAAAGCCCGATACCTGTTCCCCATTTTACTGGATTAGTTGTAGTAACCTGTGCATTTCCTACTGCTGTTACTGTCTTTTTGTTTCTACTTAATGGTGTAATAAAACCTGTTGCTTTGCCGTCAATTATCACTGTGTTTGTAGCAACACTTTCAATTGTTGCTGTTGCAAGTTGTGTACCACCTGCATCATATAATGTTATAGCGTTTCCGGCACTTGGAGCGGATCCACTTAATCCACTATATTTAATTTTAGTTTTTCCGTCACCTTTAAGTCCTGCTGAACCGTCTACAATCTCAATACCTTTATCAGCAAAATATGTAAAACAGTTTAACCATTCAACTCTTGAGCCATTTGTTACTTTCAATCCAGTGACACCAGGAGTAATAAAAGTTACTGCATGGAATAACATTCCTGCTTCTCTTGAATCGCTGTTTGCTACACTACCATCTAGGTAAGCACCTCGGCCTGCATCTCCTGAAGCAAAGCCTCTCGGATCAGTATTGCTTGTAGTTGTACCTTGTGTAATAACAGTTACGTTTCTTACATAAGGTGAACGTAAATATACCCTGAAATTTGGTGCAAACTTAAAAGCGTATCCTTCGTTTGCTCCAGAATTAAAAAAGAAATCTTTGATTGTTATATCTTCTACAGTAGAATCACCCTGCATTAAAAATGCATCTTTACTTTGCGTTCCTGAAGTTGGACTTACCTCTACTGATCTTAAACTATGTCCTTTAACAGTTACTCCTAATGGAACTGTCATCGGAAATGCTTCTTGATATGTGCCTGGATAAATGTATACTGTGTCACCTGTTCCTGCAAGAGATAATGCTTTTGTAATTGTTCTAACTGGATCTTGTGGATGAGCTCCTGTGGCACTATCACTTCCATTAATACCAACATAGTATAAATTACCAGGAGTACTAATTAAGTCAATACTACCAAAGTTCAAATCGTTAGTTGTTAAGTTATCTGTTGTTACGTTTGCAAAATATCCTGTAGCCCATCTTTTTGAAGCTGAACCTATGCTATATGTATTATGTACATCAGGCATAATATCACTGGCAATATCAGCATTAATAAAAATACTGTCTGTATCGGCATCACCAAGCGTAATGTTTCCACCGGCTGATATATTTCCTGTTGCATGTAGATTACCTGTAACTTGTGTATTACCAACGATGTTTACAGTACCTGTTCCATTTGCTCTAATAAACAAATCACTGTTTGTGTTTGTATTTTCAATAAAATTATTATTAATTTCTAGGTCACCAACTAATACTCTGTTACCTACAATGGTATTATCAGCTGTTGCTATTGTAAATTCTTGTGCCGAAGTAGATATTGTTCCTGTACCACCGTCTAGTGTTACGTTACCTACTTGGAATGTATTGTTTGTTATTTCTAGATCTGTTACTCTAGCTACGCCTTGGACGTCTAATGTATATTGAGGTGAAGTTGTCTTAACGCCTATTCGACGATTTGTTACATCTAGATATAATAGGTCTGTTTCGAATGCTAAATCTGTTCCGTTACGCAACAAATTTGACTTCAAAAGCGGACCCGATATGCGACCAATTGCCATGTCTACTCCTCAATACGGGCATCATTATGTGCCTCTAACCTATTTGGACCTTCCCCATAGCTGGTTAACCACTGTTTGTCCTGCAGTAGTATTGGCCTACTCTTCACTGCATTATACTTATTTATATGATTTTTGTAATTAGTCCAAGATAAGGTTGAATACGTAAGCTAACGATTCAACTTGCTCTGTGTCAATAGATGCAACGTTTCCAGCGGCATTAATCCAGGAAGATCCGTTCCATGTTTCAACGTAGTTTACACTAGCATCAGTATTATATCTAGTAGATCCTATTTCAGGACTTGCTTGTCTTTGAGCAGAACTACCTAACGGTGGTACCATTCCGTTTACATTTTCAATTTTTAGATATGCAAGTCCGTTATTATTAGTATGATTAATTATAAAATTACTATTACTTGCATTGAATAAATCATTAGTTTGAAACTGTAAGTCCCCTATAACTGTTTTACCTGTACCGTTTGATTTAAGTTGGACTGTGCCATCATTTTCATCACTTGATACAACATTACCGTTTATAGAAAACTTCCCATCTGAACTAAATCCTTTACTTTCTAAAAGTGTTCCGTTGAGAGTGTGGTTAGTAACACCGCCAGTTACAAAGTTAAATTGATTATTTGACAAATCTAAATATGTATCTCTATCTGAATCATATATTCCTTGTAAGCTAACCGGTCCAGTAGTTTCAGTTCCTTCAAAGCCATTATAATTTGTGTTAAATCTAATACCACCTTGTACTGCTGGACGTTGTGCTGTTTCCCCTTTTGGTAATCTTATTTCACCTGTTGCGTCTATTTTTAAATTAGTGCTTGGGTTGAATACAACATCTCCTGAGTCAGTTGATATAATATTTGATTTATAATGCGTATTAACAAATTTAATCTTCCCAGTATTTTTAGATTGCAAATATAAATCTGCATTTGTTTCATTTGTTTTTAATACACCATCTCCTATAGATACTGTATTAATATTTGCAGTTTGAGAGTTGACTTCATTCCAACGTTTTGTAGGTGTACCTAATGCTCTTGTTTCAGAACCGCCTGGTTCAAAATTTTGACTTATTGGAGTATTAAAGTCAACCGTATCCGTAGGACTATCACCTAAACTTGTTAATGATCCTCCTACTGTTAAATTTCCAGTGGTAGTAATTTGCGGTACTACTACATTAGATTGAAATACAATAGTACCTGTGCTATTGATGTCAAGATTTGATCTAGTTGCTTCAATACTATTTCCTGCAATTACAATATTGTCCTGCGATATTTGACCTGATTGTAATGTTATTACATTATTACCTTGTCTAATTTGAGCAGTGGCATTATTTGCAAAAATACTTTCAACATCAAAACTTGTTCTTTCATTTTCTAAGTCTACAAGGAAGTTATCTCCAACTCTAAAATTTCCTCTTTGATCTTGCGTTGTGTAATAAACTTTTGCGTTATTAAGTTTTACAACTTCGTTTGCTCTAACGGTTAATGTATTATCATTTGTAACGTTTTTACCTGCACCTATATAGGCAAAATTTTGATTTATTAAGTAAGCAAGATTATTGGCTCCATCTGCCTCAAATCCTTTATTACCGTATACACATGCACTTGCTATTGATCTAAGTTCAGCACCATAAACTGTACTTCCGTCCGGAGCTGTTCTACCTGTTCCTTGTTCTAATTTAATTCCTGTAGATGCAAAATAAGTAAAACTGTTTAACCATTCTATCCTTACACCACTTTTAGCTGTAAGTCCTATTGCGCCTGGTGTAATAAAAGTCACAGCGTGAAATAATACACTAGCAGATCTTGAATTTTGTTGAACAACACTTCCGTCAATTAGTGCGCCTCTACCTGCATCTCCTGAATCATAACCTCTTGGGTCACTAGCACTTGTACTAGAACCTTTTGTAAGAACTGTAATATTTCTTATGTACGGAGAACGTCCAATTACCTGTTCTACAATACCTATCTTATAATTGTTAGCAAATCTAAAGGCATAACCTTTATCATTTCCTGAATCATAATAAAAATCTTTTATACTTAAATTTTCTATAGTAACATCTGGATTGACTAGAAATGCATCATTACTTTGTGTCGCAGACGTTGGCATAATTTCAACACTTCTAATACTGTCTCCCTGTATTGTAACTCCTGCTGGAACTGTCATAGGAAATGTTTCTTGATATGTGCCTGGATAAATGTAAATAAAATCACCTGCTGTCGCAACACTAAGAGCTTTTGTAATAGTAGCAAAAGGACCTCCAGGACTATAACCTTCGTTTGTATCAGCTCCATTTCCGTTACTTACATAAAAAATACCGTTATTTTTTGTTAAATTAATTCCTTGGTATGTAATACCTGTAGTTTTGACTGTGTCAGCATTTAAATTTTGTACTGCAAGAGAAAATCCTTTTTTAGGTCCTGTACTATCAAAATCTTTACCTAAATGATACACATTGTCTAAGTCTGGTGTAATGTTATCATGGAAGTCTGCAAAAAAGTTTGCAGTATCTGTAGAGTCATCTCCAATGGTTAAACTTGTACCACCATATGTAATGTTTCCTGTAGCATGAACATCTCCTGTAACTGTAACAGTACCGCCTGATTGTATTTGTAATTTTTGAGGAACACTTGCAGGATAATATTTTTCTATGTAAGCCTTAAACGCTGTAGTATTATGGTGGTCTGCTAATGTTTTAGTTGCAGGGTATGCCACACCTCCTACAAACTGTGTGTTCATATTTTTTAACTGTAAAGCATCTTGTACATCAATGTCACCATCACCGTCAAAGTCTAATGCGTTTAATTCTTCCGTTGTCCATGAACCTGATTGACCTAATGCTATAGCAACGTCATACAATCTATCCATGTCATTTGGAGGAGAACTAGCACTTATCTTAGGACCTGGTGCCCAATAGTTACCATAGTTTCCGTCTGAATTCCAAGCCGCAGTTGCACCATCTAATGCTTCTGGCCTAAATCCTATTCCACCATTAGTTTGTAATGCTTGAATTCCGTCACCTTTTACAGCGAAGTTATTACTACCTAATCCTGATGTTTTGATATAACCGTTTGGGTGTGTAGTTTTAACAGTTATATCACCACTTGGTGTAGATATTCCTGTAGTAGCTAAAGTAAAATCACCTACCTTTAAACTATTACCAAAGACAATATCAGGATCTGAACCACCGGAAGTAGTTCTCATTGTACCTGATATACTTAAATTTCGAGGGGTTGTTGTAGTTGCAATACCAAGCGTATTATCTCTTTTAACAACTAGTAGATCAGTATCAAACGCTAAATCATCTAATTCACGTAATAAGTTATCTTGTAAAAGCTGACCGCCTATACGGGCTACTTGTGTCATATTAATTCCCTCAATTCTATAACAGTATTTATTTTATTACTTGTCGAAGTTGTGTAGGACTTGTACAGGTTTTCCTGTTGGTACAGGAGTTCCAAACACAAGATACCAACCTGCGGCATATGGAGCGCCTGGTCCTGAAGAGGGGTTTTGTACCAATGTGTAGTTTGTAGTTGCTAGTTGAAAAACGTTTTCTATAGTAACTAATATATTATTTTCTGAAATTGGAACAGGATAAAATGAATCTCCTGAATTTAATGGTCCAAATGTAGTTTCTGTTCCGTTTCCATTACCTAGATTTTGTTGTGTAATAGTAATAGGTTCTTTAAATCTGATAGGCTTCCAGGCACTGTTTTGATATACTTCAAAGTTGTTAACATCTGTATTATATCTAAGCATTCCTTCTGCTGGAACAAAAGGTCTAGAATTTTGATCACCTTTAGGTGGTATAAGTGCTTTGTCAGTATTAAACTCTGCTAAGCCTAAAGCATCTATGTTCAAGCCTCTAGTGTCAGCGTTGATTCCACGTGTAGTTGTAGATGCTTTAATAAATCTCATTACACTTCCAAATAACTAATAGTCATGGCCAAATTAGCAGGTGATTGACTTACTGCAATTACTCTATCGCCGCCTTCGAGTATAATTTTTTCTGTATCAAGCGTAAAAGTGTCTGCTCCTGCTACCTTTAAATCATTTAAAATTTGATTGGCATTAGGATCAGCATTACCCTTTGCTTGTCCGTTAGGGACAAAATGTAGGTCAAAAGTAGAATCGTTGTTACCTCCAGTGTCAGCTGAAGCTGTATTACAAACCATTACAGTTGTAATTGCATATCTACTACCAGATGGCACAGCTAATACTACTGTGTCAGTTAAAGCTATCTTTTTATTTACAATCGCCATATTTTTTCCTTAAAATAACATACTATATAATAATGATCTATTAGTACTTATCAATTCATCCTCGTGATTATATTTATTTTTAAACCAAACACCTGATTTACCTTTGTCTGGATCTTTTCCGTACAATGCTATATGTGTTGCCGATGATGCCACAACAGCTGAATCGTCTTGTACAGGCATTTTCAAAGTACTATCTATCTTAACAAACGGACTACCTTGACTGCTTATAGTTAAATCTGTTCCGCTTGTAGTTGTTGTAATAGTATTGTCTTGAAATAACAAGTTTTCAATTTCTGTGCTATCTTTTCTAAAAATTGCAACTTCAGAATTATCAACCTTAATTTGGAATCTACTAACGCCTCCATCAAGACTGCTATCTTTAACTGTAAAAGTAGAATCGCCTCTTTGAATTGAGTTTACCTGAATAGATTGAACTCCTGTAACTATAGCCGCATCTACATATTTTTTGTTAGGGATATCATCGTCGTCTGTAACTTGAGTTTCGTAACTGTTAGTTCCACTGACACTAATAACTCCTGTACCTGTGTTAATTAGGTATAAGTCTCCTCCGCCTGTAGAAATACTGTTTGTGTAAATTCCTGTTATTTTATTATTTTCATCTTTGAATACAAAAGTTCCGTAATCAACAGTCTGTGTAATTGGATTATTATGTGTAAGAGTTTCGTCAAACAAGAATTGTGCATCAGGGAATGTACCTCTGTCCAAACGTATTCCTGCTTGATTAAGAGTAATTCCTCCTCCTGTTTCGCCCTTGTTTAAAAATATAATATTGTCTGTGATATCTAAATTTGCAGAACTAACAGTTGTTGTAGTTCCTGCAACGGTTAAGTTACCAGTAAGAGCAGTATTACCTGTTGCTCCTGTATCAAAAGTGATAGTAGAGCCGTTAGCTACTCTTATTGTATAATTACCTGTGTTTACGTTTAATATCTTTGACATTACAAATTCCAATAATTGATAGGGGGAATTTCACCCCCTATAATTTCTAGATAGCTGTTAGGTTCAAATAACTCACTGCTGAGTCATTATCAATTGTATACGTATATCTATTATTATTGTTGTCTCTGCAAGTTCTATTGTAGAGTTTTGTAATAAACACACCATCGCCTGTACCGCCAACACGTCCTAGGATTGACATTTCGTTCGCTCCTAATGATCCTGCCGCTTTAGCGACTAGTGTACATACACCTTCGTTACCGCCATCATTTGCCGCATCATCTACATTAAATTTTGTAGCTGAACGCTGGCTTTTAATCATACCTACGTTTGATACTGAATTACTTGCAACTTTACAGTTGATAGTAATATTTGTACCATCTGCAAGTGTACCAAATTTGCTTTTATTAACTGGTCTTCCCATTTGTTTCTCCTTTAAATTTGACGTTCTAAGTCTACGCGGTGGGTACCGCATAAGTCCTCTATAGGTCCTAGAGGTTCAATAACTCTACGACAAATGTATTTATCTTTGTATAAGGAATAGTTTTCGGTCAAGAAAAAAGACGCCGAAGCGTCTTTTTAATATAAGCAAAATAG
>TARA_Y200000002_G_scaffold88443_1_pt1 | contig 70961 bp, 124 predicted proteins | sample TARA_Y200000002 | Tara Oceans TARA_Y200000002 (sample SAMEA2619388) | marine metagenome | biome: marine biome (ENVO:00000447); feature: surface water layer (ENVO:00002042); material: "saline water (ENVO:00002010), including plankton (ENVO:xxxxxxxx)" | depth 5 m | reverse complement strand
TTAATATTCTCATTTAGGTTTCCTATGTTTTACTTTAGAGTTTATACAATAGTATATATCACAGGAAATTATATTGTAATAAAAGTTTAATATTAACTATTCTTAATACGTTCTCTTAAATCCGTTGAACTAAATCTATGTTCACGTTTATTATAAACTATCTTTATATGTTTCTTAACGCATATATCTTTACCAGTAAAACTCTTACCTTGATATTCTTCGCCAATTATTCTAACTGAAATATTATACATTTGTAATATATCCTCTAAATCTTTTTCAGTTTCATATGGTATAACATCATCAACATATCTTACAGCTTTTAATTGTATACTACGTTCAACCAATGTTTGTATTGGTCGTTTCTTTGTATCTGGTCTATCAAGTGTAGGATCGGTTTGTAATCCAACAATTAAGTAATCGCATTCTTCTTTTGCGTCTTTTAACATTTGTACATGGCCAGCATGTAGTAAATCAAACGTGCTACAAGTAAAACCTACTTTCATTTTTTCTCCTCTACTCTTTGACTATTAAATCCATGCAACTTAATATAGTTTGCAAGCCATTCATGTCCTTTTTTATTTGGGTGTGGATTATGTTTACTCACAACATAATCATAATTAATTGTTCCTTTTGGTGCTAGACCAACAGGTTTGCCATATTTATCGTGAAAGTATATCTTTTGATCATACTCTCTATTATCAGGATTAAAAGTGGATTTTGGTAATTTGTTTGCTAATCTATCTTCTACTCCCCAATCTTTGTGTAATTGTAAATCTCCTACAACAAAACCATTTTCTTCATTGAATATAGGCCAACCAATAAAGTTTTTCATGTTATTATATTGTGGTGAGTTTTTAATTACTTCTATACATTCGTCTCTTATCTTTTCATAATTACCACCTTGATCTTTAAATTCATATTCATAGATATGATCTACAAATAATGAAATCATTTGAAAATGTCTGTATGGTATTCTATTTTGTTCCATTAAAGTTTGAAACGAATATTGATACCTTAAAGTTTTTAATATCCAACCTCTTACATCTCCATACATATTAGGTTTTGTATCAGCCCAATCTAATCTTTTCTTTTGCCAATCTACTCTTTGACATTTTGACCAACCTACAATACATAAACCTATTTCTTTTGGATCGTGTGATAAAATATAATCTTGTATAGATGAAAAAATATATTCGTTACCTGCACCGTTCTTTGCTAAACATACAAAGTCCATATCTAATTCTTTTGCTAATATTTCTCCCCATGTTAAACAATGGTGTTCTTCGTTATCAGTGACAATATAATAATTTTTATCTGTAAAACTACAACCGGATACTACAAGTTTTTTTCTCATTATTTCTTTTCAACGTGTTTGGTTTCTCCCTTTTCAGTATCTACCCATTCTACAACTTGTGTATATTTTTTTTGTTTTGCACAAGTAGTCCTACATGCATTAGGTCCTATATTCTTGGATAGATTATCTGCAAATTCTTTCCACTCTTTTGATTTTAATATATCTTCAATACTATTGTTATCATTTATAACAGATACTTTTAAAAATTGTTGCATTCTAGGATCATTCATGGTGTGTGGGTCGTCCATTCTACAACAAGGTATTAATACACCTTTGTTTGTCACTGCTAAAGCAATGGCGTCTTTAAAACATAAAGGATCTAATTCAATATCTCCTTCAGCCCATTGTGATTGGCCACCTAAATGATTATCGGTAACTTTAGTCATTCATTGTTCTCCTAGTTTTTGGCATTAACCAATCGTCATCATCTGTCCATCTTGCACTATTAACTAATATAAAATCTACATCATTTTCTTTAGCCATCTTCATTGCTTTATCAATACTCTTTTCATTAAAACTGAATATAATAAATTGCCATAGTGGTTTTGTATAAAGATATTTTTTACTTTCTAACATAATTTTAAATAGTTTTTCACCATCTTGATTAACTCTATACTGTTTACTTTCTTCAGGCATGCCATCTATACCAAATATCCAGTTTGCTTTAGGGTTTGATTTAAAGGCACTTATATAATGTTTCATAGGTTTTAAAGAAGAAGCTAAATGTACTTCAACTTTAACTTTACGTTCATAAGCAATCTTTAGTAATTCGTTTATTTTTGGGTGATGTATAGGGTCTGAATATTGGCCACAAAAAGATATTCTTGGAAACCAATCTAATATTTTATTATATTCTTCTATGGTTAAATCTCTGCCTGGTACCTTTAGGCCTTTACTTGTAAAACTTCTTTGGCGACCACAACGTAAACACTCTAACGGACATCTATGAGATAAATCAATATTTAATCTCTTATGTCTTCTATCAAAAAATGAGTTTTCTTTGATTTTAATACCGTGTTGTTCCTCGGTGCCTTCAATTTTTTGTCTATTCGTTTCAGCCATAATATAAAACTATTTAGTTAAATACTAAAAGATGTTCCACAACCACATGATGACTTACTATTTGGATTTTCAAAAACGAACTGACTACCAAATATTTCTTCTTTATAATCTAATACCATACCAACCAAATATATTTCAAATAGGTCATCTATGATAAGTACATCATCAACAACTATATCACTGTCTTTCTTTTCTTGTTCAAAAGACCATTTGTATTCAAAGCCAGCACAACCACCACCTTTAACTTCTAATCTTATGTAGTTAACGTTGTGCTTGGCCTTTAATTTTTCTAAATGATCTAATGCGTCATTTGTAATTTGTATCATAAACTAATTTTTTCCTTATCTAATTCTTCAGTGGTATTTAGATAGATGTTAAATTGTTCTTTATCAAAACAATAGATTTCGCCTTGACTTGACGGATATTGTCTATTAAATATCTGTGCTGTCTTTTGACTTTCAACTTTACACTCCTCGTATGAACTAAACGGTGCTTCTTGATAAATGCTCTGGCAAGCACCGGCCATACACATTATAATTACCATAAAGTATTCTCCCATTTTTCGTCCCTTCTAGATTAATCAGAGTACATTTTCCGATTTTTCCGATTTTTTTTGTTTTGTTTACTCAAAGTGGCCTTCTTAACGTTCTTTACACTTTTTATAATTTTTTTACATATACCATACCAGTATATTCCAGAGTCTCTTAAAGCTTCATTGGAGTTTCGTAGTCTTTCTAATTTACGTTCTAAAACAGCTAAACGCAATTTAGTCATCTTCTTCGTACCCTCATGTAATTGTCCAAGAGTCGTTATAACATTATCAATATCAGTACAAGTATAATTCGGTACTTTAGGCGCCTTCTTCTTTAATGCCATTAAGGCATATTTCTGCAACTTTGCCATGTAATCCTTCTTCTTGTTTTTTTTACTATGTGACCTAGAGCCATGCCATAGTCATTCCGTAAAACAGCACGGAACTCTACTGTATAAAAAAAGCAATTCAACGATTACATAATGTATAATGAAATATACAGTGACGAAACACTGCAATTATATTTAGGTATAAAGTGTTATGTAAAAGAGTATTAATTGAGTTGCGTCCTTTTGGTACTAGGAGCTTTCCTTACGGAACTACACCGTTATATATAAGTTTGATCTACCAGAGCTGCTGTGACTAAATAGTAATATGAAATGGATGACATCTAACAACAACGATTGTCCAGACACTTCTAACGATTTCAAGTACCAAAAAGAAACTGATAATTTATACTGGTTAAAACATGACGTATTCAGTGACGATGATATAAAACGTATAATTGCCAGTGAGAAAGATGATACTTGGTTATTAGAACAACTGTACAAATATATGAATATGGCCAATGAGGAGTCCGGTTGGAACTACTCAATAGATGGTCATCAAGTACAACTACATAATTATAGAATAGGTAATCAATATAGATGGCATAGAGACGGTATAGGTGGCCATAACAGTGTAGTTAAAAGTCTTGCAAGTCCATTACACAATCTTACAAGAAAACTATCAATGACAGTATTGTTAAATGATCCGTCTGAATTTACAGGTGGTGAGTTTAAAATGAAAGAACATAATATAAAAGACTTTGAGATAAAGTTAAAGAAAGGAAGTGTATTAGTATTTCCTGCTTGGCAAAGTCATAGTGTATTTCCAGTACAAACAGGAGAAAGACATAGTTTACCTGTATTCTTTTATGGAAGACCTTTTGTTTAAGGTTTTTCTTTATTCCACATTAACAATAATAACGTGACTAAACCTAATGGTATTGCTGGTACTAATAATGCTAGTAATATATCCATAACCTTAATATAACAGAAACAAGAGATAAAGTCAAGCCTAATACGATACAACTCTGGCCTGCTTTCCAGAGACAGGAAAATCCTCCAAGGAAAAAATTAAGAAAAAGATACAGCTAAAGATTGTTATTGCATTTATAGATTAAAACCTGGTGGCCATTTCCCAATAGCGCTTTTATATGGAGGTTTTTAACGAGTTTATGGATTTAAATCTATAGTAGCCCCTCTATGAACCACTGCGCCTGTTGTATTACTTACTTTACTTCCTGATACACTCTCTGTTTTATTACCATCTACACTTATTGTATAATTACCACCTACTTTAACATTGTAATCACCACCTGCATTTACATTAATACGGCCACCTTTGGTAACCATATTGATATCGCCTGTGTCTACTTGTATATTAATATTGGCATTGGCACCTACGTGTATGTCGTAGTGGTTATTTTCAAAGCCATCTTTGTTAATGAATATCTTATGACGGCCATTGATAGTGATATCTGAATCTTGTTTGATGTTTACGTAATGGTCAGCGTCTATTAATTCGTAAGAGGAGGCCACCACTTTCTTTACAATATTACCACTGTTATCTATTTCATAACCTGTGCCACTCTTGTGTCTTTCGTGTATTCGTGTGTAGTAATGGTATTGGCCGGTGTACTCATCATATTCCCAACTGTCGTCATATTCCTTAATGTGGCCTTGTTCACTCTCAAACACGTGGTTATATGGGTAAACGGCCGAGTAAGGTATAGTTGGCTGTGACCAGGTATCCGAATCACTTGCGATTATAGTTGATCCATCGGCCGCTGTCACTTCGTCAAAGTCTGCCGTTGGTATGTTTAGATTTAATTCTCTGTCGGCCTTACGTGTAGTCAACGAAGTGTGCTCTTTCTTTTCATCATTGACGGCCAACCTATTGGTATCTACCTCATTGATCTCACGTGGGTATACCGATTTCTTGTAGTCTTCCTCTTCCTCATCATCACTTCGTCTGTGTGGGTCGTAGAAGCCACTGTCAGGATTACCGTAACCAATCGGCTTGCCTGGTAAACTGCCAACTATGATTGGCTCCTGGTGGCCAGTACTGTCACGAAAATATCCCCATACCCAACTGCCTTCAACAAGAAAACTAGGAGAATGGCCAAGGCCTGAAATTCCTGGTGACCCATTACCCATAATACAAATTGCCCATGGTAAATCGGCCGTAGGTAATTCACTCTTATTGTCTGTATGATAACCTAAACAACGAACACGTAAACGGCCTGCAAAGAGAGGATCCATTCTGTCTTCTACTACACCTGAAAACCATGTAAAGTCTATATTCTTTCCTATAAAGTTTGCCATTGTTCTAAATTTTTTCCGATAAATGTTCTTTTTTAATTACAACACAATCCATTATTTTTGCCTATTTCTCTCCTTTGTACGCAAGAGGCCATTATAACGCTGGCATAGACTACATTTACAATATATGTCTTCCAATCTCTGCGTATGTCTATTTATTGTACTGATAAGGCCATTTCCTATAGACCAGGCATGCGCTAGCATGACTTTAACTCTGCTTACCACTATGTTGTTGCCTTCTCTGATATAATGTGATATATTCTCAAAGGCCGCCTTGAGCATTGTATCTATGTGTCTATAAGGGTTGTTCTCTTTATTGTACATTGTATTCTGTATGTTTCTTATCTATATTATACCTTTTACAGTGTTTTCTCTCTGTCGGCCATTGCTATGGCCATTGTTTATATCTATCGTCAAAGCGAGCGGAGCGGTCGGAAAACTCGGAGATTCTCTGAAATTATGAGAGAATACCATCGTTATTTCCTCCACTTGCCTCGGTAATAAGTGTATCGTCTAATTCGTATTGTAATATGTTGGTGGCCTCGCTGTTTTCTCTTCCTGTAAAGGTATCGTTGTTTTCTTCAGGATATGCGACCCTAACGGCGTCCTTCATACAGGATATGGCCATTGTGTGCATATCTTTAGAAGTATCTATTTTGTGTCGTATGGACTTAACCAGGTAGCGTCCAGACATATATGGATCGTGGTCTAATGGGTTATCTACTCCTGCTGGTTCATATGACGGAATCTCTAGTGCAACTACATCACCACATGAGAGGCCAGTAAAACCTCTTGCGTTCAATGATACCTGCATAGCGGCAAAGGCCAATCTCTGACTTAATCTTTTTGCTGTATTTGTACCCTTTGGCTCGTCTTCTATATCGTTGTGTATCTTGGTTGTTGTAGACTGTAGATATAATACTGTTTCTGCGAAATCACTAAATTGTTTGCCTTCGTAATTCATTAATGGTGCAACTGACTTATTATCTGATTTACCACCATTACCATCGTGTTCAGTGTGAAAGTTCTTACTAAACTCTAAATTGTAATCGTAATCAAAATTAATAAACGTTTTATTCATAAGATCATGGGCTATAGTTCTACTTGCATATACACCGTTTCTTAAATTTTTTATTGTATCAAACTGGTTCTCTATTGTGAAACCATCCACTGTCTGCATTTCTTGTATAATATTGGTAATACCACTACCACCTTTTACAGATCGTGGTTTCTTTTCAAAACGTGCAACGGCTGGTCTAGCAGCGCCGTCTGTAATCGCCAACATATTCTCTAGTGATCTTAATCTATAACCTGTACTGTCTTCATAGAAAAACATACCACTATTATTATATCTACCTGCCTCAGCAGATTTAGATAATTCGGATATAAATTCAAATGGTCGTTTACCAGTCGCAACATATTTTCTTGTGCCTTTGGTTTCTTCTAGTATCAAAGTCTTATTAGATTTTAAATCAGTTCTAAAAATATCCATCACCATTTGGTCAATTGTACCTGTGTATACTCTATGAAGTTTATTCTGCTCGTTTGTGATTAATTCTTTAGAGGCAAAATGTAAAACATAACCTTGTGTACGAGGAGATAGTTCTTGTCTACCTGATATTTTATAGATGTACATAGGGTGGCCGGTCACCGATGTGAAATCAAAACCTTTTGATATACCTGGCGTGTTTAGTTTAAATTCTATTCTTTCAAAGCCTGTTAATGGTAAGTGATTGGCAATATTTTGTCCGTCTACCATGACTACATTGCCTGTAAGACCTTTACCAAATAGGTCTTCATAAATGTTTACTTCTATTACTTGTGATCTTACACTAACTTTCTTTGGTTCACTACCACCCTCTGCCGATACATAAGATATTAACTGTATGTCTGATAAGGCAAATTGGCCTGCGCTTGTTAGTGTGTCAGCATTGATTTGATTGTACATAATTATTCATTCATCAACTTATCAAATTCTTCTAGCAATACAGGTAAGAAACCTGGATTTATTAATTTGATTTTTCTTTTTTTATCTTGTATTCTTTCTTCATGTTGTCTATTAGATACAGATACGGCACCTGGCTCTGTACTATTACATTCTATTAGATGTGAATAGTCGTTTGATGATGTTGGTCCACTTGTTTGTGTAATCTCATAATGGTGTGTATCATCTGGATTAGAATATTTGTCTGCAATAAATGTTTCAAATGCTCTGAAATCTAATGGCCAATCATACAAACCATCTTGACTTTTGTTTGTCATTAATATTACCCAATGATATTGTGGATCACCAAAATGTTTCATTGATGTATCTTCAGGTCTCTCGCCATTAGGTACATCGTATTCTTGATATAGACTTGCCTCGTCAATTATCTTTTCTTTTATCTTGACTCGTCTGAATAAATCGGTAACTTGTTTATATGTTAAGTTGTCGTTAGTATAACTGCCTTTAGGGAAGTTTTCAAAGTATGCCATATTAGAAACCCTCCGCTACAGTTTGTTTAGTCATAATCTCTGTCTCGCCAAATGTTAAATCCATTTTGATAAGAGTTGGTGGTGCGCCTTTCTCGTCTGCAATTAGTGATGATACAACACCCTCTGGTGCGTAATCAATATTACATTCTTTTAACACACAACGGCTAACTCTTGGTAAATATGAGTTCTCGTTTTCTCTGTACATATATGTTATTTGAAACTCTGATGGTACATGAAAATAACCAACTTTAGCAAATGCATTTTGTTGCTCAGGCAACATATGAAATCTAAACAATTGTAAAATTTTATGTACTTGATCTTTTTCTTTCTCGTCTTTAGGTGCAAATAAGAAAGGAAAACTAAACTGTCTAAATGGTACTGATTGGAATATTGTTTCTAAATTAGGGTTCTTTGCCTGACCTAATGTCTTATCAAATAATTGTCTACTGTTTTCAAAACCTGGTATAATACTAGCAGCTGCAAATATAGCAGACTTACCTAACTCTCTACCAAGACCAGCAGCGCCTTCGCCGGCAGCCTGTATCTTGTTTAAAAAACCTGGATCGTTCATTATACTACCAATACTAGCACCTAAATCTCCTGCAAGTCCTGTTTGTGCGTCTTCATAACTAGCACTGTAATTAAATTTCATTGCCTCTGCTGGTGTATATAATATAATACTGTCTGAAATATAATTATGTGTATCACCAACTTTTGTCATAATACCACTTGATGTAGATTTTAGTCTTGATGATGATGTGATACCTTTTCTTTTTATATTTGAAATTCTATTACTAACATCGGAATTATCAAACTGATTATTAGAACCAGATGTTAGTTGACCGTTGTTAAATGTTTGTGTTTTAAATTTTGATGACTTGTGAGATACTATATCAAATATAACATAATGACCAGCACCTAGATTTGATGTTTCTTCAGGATAAAATACAGTACCATAATTATATGGATTGTTTACTGACTCCATATGTGTCAATGGTCCTGTTGACCCTATCTCTAACGGCGATTTGTTTAATAGTTTAGCCGCTACTTTTGATGTCTGACCAGATGAAGCAAATGATAACTTGCTGGCAATTGATCTACCAACAGCCGCTCCTATCTGACCTTTGATTATGTTTGCTACTTTAGATGTCCAAGCCATATTTAATTCCTTTATATATACTTGTATATTTATAACAGTTATGAAGAAATCTTTTAAGGGAAAATATACACCTGCCAACCCTAGTAAGTACGTTGGCGATCCAACTAATATTATTTATCGTTCTTTACTAGAAAGACGTATGATGGTGTACCTAGACAAAAATCCAGATATAGACCATTGGGCAAGTGAGGAGTTACCAATACGGTACTACAGTCCTATTGACAATAAATGGCATAGATATTTTCCAGACTTCATTGTAAGAACAAAACAAGGTAAAAAACTATTGATTGAGATTAAACCATCACGTCAATGTGTGCCACCAAAGAAACCAACTGGTCGCAAGACTAGATCATATATGCGTGAAAGTTTTGAGTATATACGAAATAAAGCTAAATGGCAAGCCGCTACCAAATATTGTAAAGACAATGGTGCTGAATTTAAAATTATAACTGAAAAAGATTTATCTTAAATATCTCGCCAATTATTACTTGACGTATTGATTATTGTTTCGTCTGGTTTATTATTTACATAACCTGACACAACTGTTCCTGATTGATTTTGTGATACAGTGGTTGGTGCATTATTAACTACTACAGTTTGATTGTTCAATGCGCTATCTTTTTGTGCCTGAGCAAACTCAACAGCTTTGTCTTTCATGTTAGTTGCTTTCTCAAATAAACCTTTAAAGAAAGATTTAACTTTTTCTTTAATTTCACCATCACTTTGAGGTACTATAGTTGTTGACTCTGTATTGTCCATTTTTTTCATTTCAGCCTTTGGTACATCTTCTTTTGGCATTTCTTCTTTTGGCGTACCTTTGAAATGGCTGTCTAGTTCATCAAAACCATCATTAAGACCAAAGTTCTCTGATTGATATTCTCTCTCTGCCTTTTCTTCAGGTGTTTCTTTTGATAAACCTAATAATTTACCTAAACGTGAGTTTCTAAACCAATCAAGTATCTTTTGAAAGAAACCAACAATAGATTTTATTTTAGCTGCAACAAATGTAATAGCACCTATAATCAATGCAAATTTAGCAACTAGAGCTAATCTAGCCAATGTAAAGAAACCACCAATTGCTTTAAGACCTCTTGTTAAACCTTTAAATGCTTTTAAGAATATACCACCTGTCAAGAAATTAACTAACTCAGCAGAACCTTTACCTGTTTCTTTCAACATATTAAACGATTCACCTATGGCTGCAAATGGTTCCATAAATGCACCTTTTAATTCTTCTACAAACATTGGCAATGGTTTACTTCTACCTGTGTCAGCAGTAGTGCCTGTAGATATATCAGTTTGTTTTTGTTCTTGAAGTGCTTTTAGTTCTTCTAACTTAACAGAATTTTCTTGTATTTTTTTCTTTGTGTTCGCCTGATTTTCATCTTTACCAAACATACGTGTTTGTAGTTTGTGAGCGTCTTTCTTTAATTGTAATTCTAGTTTTGTTATTTTTTGTTCTCTTAATTTTATGGCCTTTTCTTCTTGTTTGATTTCATGTTTAGATAATATCTTGACTTCTTTTGTTGTCTGATTAACACGTGCAATAACACCTTGCTCTCTTAATCTTTGTACCGCTGCCTCTGATTTAACGGCCTTTTCTTCTCTATCTTGTAATAGTTTAGCCAAGTCTTGATTGTATTCTCTTAAATCTAAACCTAATGATTGTACCATAGACTCTAGTTTTTTTATAACTCTGCCAAAACTAGTAATAGGACCTTTCTCTAAATCCATTGTTAACTCATTGATCATTTTAGGTATATTTGGTATAATGGCCTTTGTAGCACCTTGTATTGACATGGATGCTTTTTCCATTATTGATTTACCTAACTTGTCAATTGCTAATTGAGTTTGGTCGTTTGTTTGTGTGTCTACTGATGGTAATGCCATATAATACTATTTAGTTGATTTTGCTCTACTTCCTGTGTATAAACCAAACCAGGCAGCGCCAGCACCAACAACTATTGATACTAACCCACTTTGTTCCATAGTAGGTGCCTGTAGTTCCATATACCATATTACTACTTTGTATAGTAAGAAAATATATGTAGTGATGAATACTCTAGGAAATATTCTCCAACTGTCTATTGCTTTTGCAAGATCAATTAAACCTTGATATCTGTTTTTACTAGAGTCAACAGTATTAGTGTCAATCTCTAATTCTAAATTTACTTTTTTTGTTTCAGTTTCCATTACTGTTTCTCCCTTTGTCTTTTCTCGTTTTCTTCTTTTATATAATTAATTAACATTTGAACATATACATCACGTTCCCATGGTATCATGTTCTCTAAATCACTAATGCTATATTTATGATGTTGCATTAGCGAAAAATTTACTTCAAAGTACGCCTCTAGGCTGTTATGGGTGAGGCCAATCCGAAAAAATCTTGTAGACCACTAAAGGTCACTGTACTTTTAACACCTGTCTTTGGATTTGTGACTTCTTGTTCATGTCTCAATCTAGGCATAGTGTCAAAAAATACTCTAATTTTATCAAAAGCACCTTGTGGTAACTTTTCTAAAAAATCTTTCAGTTCTTCTTTTGTACTATCTTGTCCAGGATATATCTTCTCGCCTTCAAATATTTCATGTACACAACCAACCATTAAATCAAAGGCTGTGTCATAGTCGGCGTCTTTCAAGTTTGTTTTGGTCATCATTGACATTGTAGGATATTTGAGAACAACACCCAATTGCCTAGTGTCATCAATTACTACTTTGTTTGTATGATTATCATCAACTTGAACCTCAACTTTTGTTAAGTCTATTTCTATATCTGTATAAGTTGTCTTATCGTCTGGACAAATTACTTTAAATTTTGATATCTCACCAACTGACTTTGCTCTTATTTGTAAGAACATATACTCTATATCAAATGTTGGTAAGTTTTCTACATCTATTTTATTAAATGTACAGGCAGCCAATATTTTTTTAGTTGCCTCTTGTATTTGTTTTTCTTCACCTGACTCTAGAGCTATTAACATTAACTTTTCTTCTTTAACAAGAAAAGGTCTAAAACTAACTTTTGTGTCTTGTGATGGAAGAGTCAACTCATATGTCGGTGTTTCTATTACTGGTAATGCCATAATATTATCTCCTAATTATTATATATTTATTGGTGGTAGTTTGAACGGTGGGAACGCTCTACCACCGGTAATTTTACCTAGTGGTACTCTACGTCTCAAATTGTTCAACACGTCTCTACCTGCTCGTCTCAATTCTGGTGGTAGTTTACCTAATAAACCACCTAATAAACCTGAATTTTGTTTTACTGTCGGTTGATTAAATGTAGATTGACCTAATTCTATCTCGCCTTGTTTATCAAGAAAGAAATTAATCCAATACATAAATTTAAATGTGACAGAAAAAGTCTGTACTGTATTTTCATCGTGAGAATATTCTACTTTACTAATATTTGTTGGTAAACAATCAAACAATTGTACTGCATATGTTATATCGTCTCGTTCTTGTCTTGACGCAAATTGTCCTAATTGGTATATTCTCATGTCAGCAACATAATTCTTGTAATAGTTCATGTTAAAAGACTTTGTACTAAAAGCGGCAGCCTGCCATGCTTCAAAGTATGATCTCTCTCTTAAAAATTTATCAGCATAAAATGTTGCTGTTATTTCTGCTGATTTAAAATCGTATGCTACGTGTCTTGCTGGTGTATTACCATGTCTAACTTCTTTTGTAATTATTTCTCTATCAGGCATTTCTATTGCTGAACAAAATGCTTGAACACGTCTACCATTTGCTATATGAATAGCATTCATATCGGCACTAGTTCTAAATGAACCATATGTTTCATCTGTCATTGATGAAGATACTGAACCTGCTGAACCATCAGGACCACCACCTAAAGATGATGGTAATTGAAACTCAACATAAAATCTTGCCTTACGAGCAAAGCCTTCGGCCTCATTGACCATTGATTGTACTCTACCCATTGTAGATTCAGGATTACCACCTTGTGTACGTTTTAATCTTGGATCACCGGTAACATTGTCTAATGACCTGTCTCTTGGTATACCAATTCTAATATCGTATCCGCCTATTCTTTTTCCGCCTCTTAAAATCGCCATTAATATGGTCTCCCTTTCTTAAAGTCAGCAATTGGTAAATATACTGCTAATGCAGCTTCGTCATAGTCTATCTTTAAAAATCTACTTCTCATATGACTATATAGATATTTCTTAATACAACCTTTTGCCAACGGTAACTTTTTAATTCTGTTATAACTTACATCAAATCTATTGCTACTGTTTACTTCACCACCTTGTACGTTAAACGTTTGTAATTGTGTCAATAAAGTAAATCTTTGGTTTGGTGGCAGATAATGAAAATTAATACCTGCAAAACCACCCTTTATTGTCTCTAGTGGTAAAACTAGAGGAAACACATCGTAATATGGCAATGTCTGTTTATATTTAGGATCATAAACAAAGAGATTTAATCTACCAACACTTGGTCTACCAATCAATTTATTCTGTCTAATTAGTTTTCTGGCTGTTATTCTGTCTGCAATAGACCCTACAGCACGTCTGTACCATGACGCTGATTTCGTAGCGCCATCAGCCTTATCAACTAATGTATCTAGTATACTTACTGCCATACGGTATATTTATAACGAAAAAAGGGCTACTATTTCTAGTAGCCCTTAAAGTATGTTGTCTAAACGGAGGGAACGGTTTAGGATTATTCGTCTTCAGCTAATTTACTAAAGTAAGATAACGTATCGTCATCATCACTAGCTGGACTTGTACTTTCCATACTTTTTACACTAGGTGCTGATTGTGCTGGCGGGAGCTCATCACTCTCAACAGTTTTAGTGCTTCTCGTACCCGATATAACCCTATTCAGCTTCTCTTTGAGTTCGTCATAGGACTTGAAATTATCAGGTGCCAAGAATGGTTTTAGAGGATATTGTTTTGACCAGATTTCTTTAATCTTGTCATCACCGTCAGCAATAGCCGACACTGCCTCAAATTCAGATTTATCGTAGTTCCAATAACCATCTACTTTTCTGATTTTTAGTTTAAAGTTTGCACCTTTCCAAAAATCAAATGGGTTGATTGGTTTCTCGTCTTCAAATGCTGGTTGCATTGCTTCAGTAATCTTATCAAAGATTTTCTTACCAAATTTAAACAAGAAAGTTTTACCCTCATTCTCTGGATGTTTAGGATCAGATACTACTAGAATATTTGAGTAATAAGATAATTTTCTTTTTCTCTTTCTAGCAATTTCTTTATCACTATCAACACCAGTATTCCACAATCTTGTGTTTTCTTCGGACACAGGATCTTTTTGACTTAATGTTGTTAATGAGTTTTCAATATACCAACCACCTTTATCTTGGAAGGCATGAGACCATACACGTTGCCATGGTAAGTCTTCTCCCTCAATAGCAGGCAAAAATCTAATAACAGCATAGCCATTACCAGTTTTATCTAACTCTGGTTTCCAAAATCTGTCGTCTTGATATTTGTTTTTGTTTGATTGATCCTCAGGATTGAGGTTTGTTTCAAGAGCTTTAGTTAATTTGTCAAAGCCACTTGATGATGATTTTAATGCTTCAAAATCCATATTATTTTTCTCCTATATTATTTGTATATTGTATTTGTGTTACCTATATTATCGGTATCATAGTTATTTATACAAGTTCTTATGAGCTCTACCAGGTTTATTTAATCTATCTTCACCCTTTGGCCAACGCATTTGTATTTCTAACATTGAACCATCGGTCATCACAACTTCAAAGTTATGACCATTATCAACACTTCTATCCCAATAACGAACATAATTGTTAATCTTAATCACTTGCTTGTTTGGTTTACTCATAAGCTCTAATATACCATATCTACGCTAAAATGGCAATGTTCCTACGAAACTAATGTTTCCATAGTAGGATAATCAATATAAAAGACGTTTTTACAGCCTTCCCACTCTTTTACTTTACTATTAATATGATCACCACCCTCATCTGCCTTTGGATTGACTTTATAGAAAGTCACTGCTGGATTCTCTTTTATCAGTTTAGTCAACTGACCAATCCAGTTTGTTGGTGGTACTTGTTGTTGTTCTTTTAGACCATAGTATTTGGTATCTTTGTATAAATTATTAATCTTGTCTGTATTACTTCCTAAATCATGGCCAATTAGATACATTTCTAAACTAATTGTTTCTTCAGGATTATCTGCCTTTGGTTGTGTCTCGTTCAATACTGCCAAGGCAGCCGCTGTAGTACCAGAAGACCAACCCCAATCTCTAGGCTTCATTACATCGTCAAGTGATTGTTCTTTACTAAATGGTTTACACCAACTTACATCAATAGCTGTATGATTTACATTTTTAGATTCAACACTCTTATTCATTTTTAATACTTTAACTGCACCAGATATATTTGAACCATGCATTACAAACTCTTGACAATCGCCACGTTCATTTTCATTAACTAGTTTTTCTTCTTTAACTATTTTCATTTCATCGGCAGTTATACCTGCGCCTGCATTTATCATAGACTCATATAACATACCAGGTAATCTTGTCCAGTTTCTAAAATATGTTTCGTTGTTATCACAGTAACCACTGTTATAAACTTCATGTGATATAGCTTGATCTACACAAACTAAAACATCTGGTGTAAAATCTCTATATATGGCATTACAACCATATATTCTACCTTTACCTTTTAGTTTATTTAAATCGTACCCTTTACGACTTTCGCCGTTTGCTACTACAAATACTTTAGACATAAGATTTTAAAATACCTATCATTAATACCATTGCTAAACTTGTATTCAATACCATTAATGCACGGTCATGCCATAGTATACCTACCCATAACCAACCTAGTGTACCTGCAAAACTGAAATATAAATCAAACATATGAAACGCACCACCACTGGCTCTGAAACATACTGCTGATAATATTAAAATACAACTTAACCATTTTAAATACCATGAGAAATCATGTAAAGGTGTAACCTTGTTTAATACTTTTTCTGGTTCTTTTATCACTGTTTTTGTTTTATTTTCTGTTAAAACTTTTACTTTCTTTTTTAATTTTTCTATAGTTTTCATATCTTCCCACATTCCATTATTCGTCATCGCTTTCTTTTACTTTATTAATAACATAGTAGACACAAAGGCCTCCTACTAATATTGCTATCATACCCATAAACAACATACCAAGTCCGTATCCCAATGTCATTAAAGTCCTTTCTTCATTACGTTGTAAACTAATTTCTTCCAATTATAATGTCTGTCAAGTGAACCAACATATACTATTGTACCACTATTCATATCAATAACTATTTGTTGACCACCTGCACCGTCTAAACCAAATATAACTTTGTCATTCATACCAATTAAACCCATATGAAACTGACCACCGTATTGTTTTGTATAAGCGGCTACACCTTTAGAAGCATAGTCTTTATGATTTTTATTTACTCTGTTCTCGTATATAGTTCTTAAATAATCACCAATACATGTATCAGAATTGTAATCTTTAACTAGTGTGTTAGCTATTCTAATGTAATCCTCAGCAGTAGCAAAAAATGTATATCTACTATTACCTTTATCATCATCTTGTTTTGACCAAGATATTTTTTGAAAGTGTACTTTATTTTTTACACCAACATGATCTGTAAATATTTCTGTTAAAAACTTCTCGTAATTATCAACACCAATTTTGTGTATTACATAATTGATTGCAACCATTGTTGATAAAGCACTATAATTATATGGAGAGTTTTCTTTCTCTTTATTTGTATTTTTAAAGTGTATCATATTGTAAGCAACTGTTTTATTGTTAACTTGTTTATGTTTTTCACCGTTAATAAAACCATCACCTCTAAACTTCTTCTCACCAACTATATTGTGATCACCTGAAGTCATATTTAAAACTTGTAATAATGTATTATCTTCGTATAAAGTATTATCAATAACAACCCAATCATCTAACTTTTTATTTAAGTTTAAACCATACTTACAAACAGCATGACCTGTCACATATGCAATTAAACTTTTACCCATTGAATTAGACCTCAACATACCATTGTTTTTAACAATCTCATCATTCCAATTGTTTTTGTTAATTACAATCTTACCATTTGTATAAACAATGTAAGAAGCTAAACCTGTCTTGTCTTGATTTTCTAATTGTTTATCTACGAATTTTGTTAATTTGTTTTCAACTAAATCTGTTTCTAAAACTTGGTAGTTTTCAGAACCATTTGCTGAAAATGATATACCGTTAAATTTATGTTCAGTACCATTGTGATCTGCCTTAGCGATGTTAGATAGAGTTAACAGAATTAGTGTGTTAACTAGTATTGCTGTGATTAGTATTTTTTTCATAGTGTTTTTCCTTTCAAATATACGTATAATATATCAGAAAAACGTCAAAATGGCAAGTTAATTATACCAGAACATTTAGCGAACAAACACGTCCTTTAACGTTAATTTAGTCTCGGTTTCGTTGAATTTTACGAATTTCTTGTACTTTTTAAGTCGTTTTGATAGTATTGGCCATACAAATTTTTCGGTAATCTGTTTGTCCCATTGTTTTATGAAGTTTAAATGGTAATCTAGAATCACCATTGATTGGTGGCTTAACTTTTTCTGAATATAAAGTTGTAGCAAGCGTGGATGCTGACCAGTAGAACAGCCCAAGCCATCATCAAAACTAATAGACCTAGAAGTAAAGTCATCATTAACCAATAACATATCATTTCTAAAGTGGTAAGTAATACCATCTTTGTATTTTTTATAATTGAGATAAACTTGTTTTCCATCTTTTTGTAATAAATTGCCGACCCATTGTTTATCATTATCTAAAAAATTTGCAACAAAAAAGTCTAATATCTCATATTTATCGTATTGTTTACTTAACTTGTGAAAGAAATACCTATCGTTTCTTTTTGTAAATGTCTCTAGTTTACAATTCACTTTACCACCATAATCTATATAATCATAGTCGGTGGTAAAGTGAAGTTTTATAGCTAGATATGTTTTAAATACGTCAAATCCGTCATGCATTCTATACTGGTAGCGAGCCTTGTTTTGGTACGTTTAACATGTTCAAGTTCATCGCTTCAACTTTCAATTTTTCTTTTATTTGTTTATTAATAAATGAGTTTACTTTACCTGGATCTAAATCTTTTTGTTCACACAAATGTATGATTGCGTCCATGTAAGATATTTTTTCTTTACGTACGGTGGTCTCAATCTCTTGCGAGAAAGTTTTACTATTCATCTTAATCATTAATCTCCTTGTAATTGTGTCCTATCAAAGGTGTGATACATGATACACGCTGATTCACCTGTAGGTATATCAACCGTTGCAATTACCTGATCATCATTTACATATCTCGTTATCATCATAATTGGATCACCATCTGGTTTTGCACCGGCTCTTCCTAAACTAGCTTCGTCCATTTTAAAACCCATATCAATAATAAATTTGTGTACATATTCTGGATGTCCACATAACACAGGCATTTCACTAGGTGCTAGATTGAAGTTGTTGGTATATTCCTCAGCCGTAGAGATACTACTAACTCCTAATAGGAGTATTAAGGAATATATGAAGTTCATTATACTTTATCTTTATTGATTTCTTCATAATATTTATAAAAGGCCTGAATAGATTTACCTAACTTTTCTTCATAATCTTTTCTGTCTTTTTTAAATGCCATCACGCTACCATCTTCGCCTGCGATCAAAATGACCAGCTGATCTATTCTCTTACCATATAATTCTTCGTACATCATAGAGTAAGCACAAGTTTGTACAAAATAGTTTTCAATCCAACTCTCTTGTCTTTCTTTGTTGGCTGTTTTGAAATCTATCACTGACAACTTACCATTATATTCTGCAATACAATCCACTTGTCCAGCAATTGTTAATTTTTTACTGTACATAATTGTTTCTAAACAATGTATGTTGTTAATTTGATCTATGTATGGTTTCAATAGTTTAAACATACCTAGAGGCAATACACTTCTCTCACTTGGAGTTTCGCCTTTTAAATATTGTTCAACTAATGTATGTGTAGATTTACCACGTCTAGCTGCTCTATTCATTTCCCATTTAGCCACGTCTTCACCAATTGAGTCACGCCATTTTTGTAGTTCTTTGGTCTTTTGAATACCAAGTACGGTAGTTATTGATGGATAGTTTTTACCATTTATATCGTAAAATCTAAAACCATCTATTTTCTTACCCTTTGTTTTAGGTAAGACATTTTTATCTAGTTCTATAAATTTAAATTTGCTCATAATAGTTTAATAATATACTAAATGTACTATTTTGTCAAGCCTAATACACTTCGTCTATTGCCCATTGTCTTTCCTGACACCACCAACACGTACCACTACAACCAGGATCGGGTACAATACATGAGGCTGTCATATCTAACAGATCATCAATACCATGGTCGGCATATGCCTGTATCATAAATCTTTTGTCTACTGTTTTATATGGTGCCAGATCATCTTCTTGGTTATTGAGTTCATCCCAATATAAACCACCAGGCAAACGTACTAGTTCGTCTGGATGACCTTGTGTCTTGTTAAATCCTTTTTGTATATCTTCAGGTGGACCCATTGATATACCATGAATAGTATAGTCTACTATTTTTTCTTCTAACATAACTGAAAATGGTTTTATGTAAGTATGTTTTGACGGTGCTTTACCACCATTTGTATCAAATACAACTGACAATGGCCAATTTATCTTTACGTTAGGAAATTTACTTTTAATGTAATTGATTATTTTTGGTATCTGCATACCATCACCTGGTGCCCATAAGTCTAGGCCATTATATGGTTGAATTGTAATATTTAAATCTTCTTTGTCTATTGTGTTTGCTATTAGATAACACAACAAGGTACTGTCACAACCACCTGACATGGCAACTGCAACAGTTTTACCTCTAAACTTTTCTTTATCTTCAAAGATGTTTATTTTACCAAAGTTGTTCTTGTATTCCATAGTATATCATGTTGACCTATACAATTGTAAATGGTCGTTTATTAATTCGCTAGAGTTTCTTAACTCGTCACGCTTTGCCTTTCAATTCGGATCGTATGACTCATAACAAGTTTTACCACTTTCATTTCTGTAAGCACGTAAAATTTGTTTTCTATTGTCTTCAGCCTTATAAGAGCAGTGAATCCACCCACTGTTAGGTTCATCTAAATTGTGGTATTCCAGAATCATTTGATCAAATTCTAAATTATCAGAAATCCACTTGCATAGTTCAGCATTGGACAATCCAAAGATTTCAAAATCGGCCGCCTCCGCTTTAGCATGCTGTGAATTTTTACTTGAGCCTATGGCTTCACACAACTCTACGGATCTGTACCCACTAGACACGGTAACTACCTTGCCATAATGGTCTCTTATTGGTTGCAAAACTTTTTCACATAACAGTTTTAACTTGTTGATTTGATCTTCGTTAGGATTATTATTAATACCTTTACGATCAGCTGTTTGTGAAGCTGTTAATTCTTTAAGACTAAAATTATTACTTAATTTCATTTTATCCTCTCGTTATTTTTAACACTTTTTCTATCTGTGCCTTAATAATAGGACCTCTGTTAGGCCAATGTATATAAGGTTCAGTAGTTTTACTTAAATTATATAAAAAAGGCAATATTATTTTTTCAAGTTCTTTCATCTTCGCCTTTTGATCTTCATCTGATACTTCTTTTGTTATAGTATCTTTCTCTGCCACTATCTGCATAACTTCGTTCATCATTGACTTAATAGATGAAACGTCTGCTTTAACTTTTGATATTTCTAAACTAGCATTTTCTATTGGCTTGGTATCTACTACAGGCACCTCTTGTTTAGGTGGTGCTGACACCGGCGTCATTCCCCAATCATCGGTTAGATCAAAACCTCTCATGTAATCTGGTATGTCTTTTGTCATTTCTTTTTTCTCCCTTGTGCTTGTCTTTTCAAGTGTTTCTTGACTACGTTTCTTGTTGCGATTTCTTTCGCTGATCTTTTACCATATCTATCGGCTAACGCACTAGTAGGGTGTGCTTCTGCAATTCGTGATAAGTTGTCTTTCCAACCACCATCGTTTTTCATATTAACACCCATTACGCCACCGGATATATTTATAGCCTGTGGTACTTGTGTAATATGTTTATTTTTAGACAAATATTTCTCCATTTCTGCAATGGTCATCATTTCTGTATATTCTTTTTTAGTTCTTTTATTTCTGAACGTGTATATTGGCACTTGCAAGTCCTATAATTCTTGTTATTAATTCGCCTAGACCATTTTGTCTCTGCATTGTTAGTAGTTCTTTTATGCCTAGTGGTATAAAACTATCTACTGTAAGGTTAGCAATATCTTTTACATCTTCATTGTTAACTATATCTGTTACCAATTTAGCTGTACCTTTTGTGATATGGGCGTCACCGTCAACTCTATATATCATAGTATTATCTGTCTGTAAACCACCTATAATCCATAATTTACTGGCACAACCATGTATTCTATTTGATTCTGTTTTGACTAATTGAGGTAAAGGTTCTACCTCTTTGGCCTTGTCTACCAGATATTGTAATCTATCGTGGCCTTCTAACATTTTTAAACTGTCGCCTGTTTCTTTAATCTTTTCAATTATCATTTATCCTTAAAATACTTTTCTAACTTACCTGCTTCGTCTCTATGTTTGTTTTCTGGATCCATACTATCTTTCTTTTTGTTAATAACTGGCCATTGTCTAGACCACTTATCGTTAAATGCAATCCACTTTTGTCCTTCTTCTTCCATGTCTGATAGTATTGCTTCTTCAGGACACTCTGGTTCACATACACCACAATCTATACACTCATCAGGATTGATAACTAACATGTTCTCTCCTTCATAGAAACAATCTACAGGACACACCTCCACGCAATCAGTGTGTTTACACATGATACACTTATCATTTACTGAATAAGCCATTATAAACTTTTTAATGTAGCAAGTTTATCTCTAGCGTCTGTAAGTTTAATTAATTCTTTCTCGGCTGTTTCTACGTAATCTATATGCTCTGCAACACCAACTGGTTTTTCAAAAAACGTTTTTAAGTTTGCTTCAGATAAGGCTACGTCACCCTCTAGTTTTTTAATTAATGCTTCTTTGATTGCCATTTTTTCTCCTTGTGTAATAATTATAAAATCCTTCGTCTTTAAAATATTTAGCGATGTGGTCAGCTGGTACTTGGTCGCTGACTATACAATCGTATAGACTTTCATATTCACTTTTTTTTATTTTTTCTTTTCTTTTCATTTAATATTCTACCATAATTAGGCCAACCAAATTTGTCTGGTGATTCATCTACGTATCTCCAACGAATAACTCCTGTATCAGGATTTCTTTCGTATATTTTTTCTTTTGATTTAGCCATTAATCTTTCCCCTCAATACTAGTTCCTTTAAAAGGATCATTTTCTGTATCTTTTACAATCTCATCTTCCGTTAAATCTTGTGGTAAACTATTGTCACCTTGTATTTCTAAATTAGCAAAAGGGTCTTCTACTGTAAGTGTAGCAACATTTTCATATGTAACCTCTACATCTGATAATCCTTCTCTTAAAATTTTTTCTTCCTCTAATGTCAAAGGTCTTATTTGATTTACGTCCATTGCCATGTATCTATCTTCTCTTTCTTTTTTCTATTGTATTTCTTTTTAGATTCTACAACTCTTGGTTTATATTTTGGTGTTCTTACATCTTTAGCAATAGGGTTTTTCTTTTTACCAAAAATTTCATTCCATCTTTTTTTATACTGTTCATCTGACGGTCTACTTCTACCATCAAATCTAAATGTACTTTTACTTGTTGTTTTGCCTAACTTCGCCATTGTTTATTCCTATTGTGTACCACTCTGGTATAACAGCTGGTGTTTTCCAGGTAGCAAATTCTCTTTTCTTCATAACATAATACTTTCTGTACGAGCCAATCACATCGCCAGGTATTTTGCATTCATCTGGCATAGCAGGTGTTGGATCAGTAGCAATCTTATTTATAGGGATATTTTTTGGTGGGTTTCGTAATACATCTTTCAGTTTACGAATAGTCATGTGATCCTCTGTATGATTGTATCTTAATTTAAATTGTTCATTAAGAGCAATCATATGTTTGTATAACCAAGCATAGTGAAACGCATTTGACATTACCCATACTGTACTAGGATGACCTGTATGACATGCCTTGTAAATAGTATCTTCTAGGTAAGGGTCTTCTAGTCGCCATCTTTTAATCTTACGGCCATTTTTAGAGTAATCTGTCCACTCTATACCGTCTAGTAATCTATGTGCTGTAGATAACATTTGAGCAGACTCAATAATCATCTTACATACGTGTTTGTCACAACTCATTTCAGCTGACACAACTGGATCTTTGTCTAGATAAAATATATTCATATTACCTCATAAAATACGGACCAACTAGTATAGCAATCAACATTGCTGGTACTACAATTGATAATGGCCAGAAATCTAATAGTTCTTTCCACAATACCACTTTGTCCTGTTTCTTTTGTTTCATTACTTCCTTTTTAATCTCACGCATTAATTTATTAATAGGTTCGCCTTTTTGAAAATTAGGAAAACCAAGGTCACTGCAAAGTTTAACTTGATTATAAACTTCTTGTACCGTTTTCTTTTTTAACGTGACATTTATTGTTTTCATATTTATAATATACCACAAATATTGTAGTTTGGCAACCTAATGTAAATGTTTATTATATAAGTCAGTTCTATTATATTTCTTACATAATTTAACAAATACACCATGCCAAAAGTTCTTAGCCCAATCTGTCTCAGCCGTTTTATTGGCCTTAACTGCATTGTTAATAAGTCTTTCTGCTTTATCTGTAGTGATTCGTTGTATATCGTTCAATGTTATCATAATGTATAGTATACCTCATTTTTTACGGTTTGTCAAGCTCTAATTGCCTGCATTAGCGCCTTGTGTTATTATTGTTCGGACTACTGTAAATCCAGGGTTATTCCAATCTAATGTTTTCTTACATTCTAGGTCGGTTACACAGGTTGTCTTCATGCAACCACTCAAAGTCACGAGCAATAATATTAAAATACTAATTCTTGTCATCTAAATTCACTATCTGGTTTAACTTTAATTTAATCTCATCTGGACTATCGCCAAAGTCTTTTACCACATTCTTATATCTTCTCAACTTCTTATTTCTTTTTTCTAATCTTTTTAATTTTGCCTCTAGGTTTACTTTCTTATTTGTAGCCGTCAATTGTCTTTTCATTCTCCACTGTCTCAATGATATATTAGCCGCTATCAATAACAATACTGCTAATGGGTCAAATACAAATATTAATATGAGTATTACAATTCTAACTGCCTTGTCAAAATTTTGTTCAGCATTCTCACCATATATTAACTCTGCTACATACTTAATAGGACCTACCTCTGCCTCTATCTTATCTTGTTCTAATGATAGACTAGCCTTACTATTTGTTAATTCTGCAATCTTATCACTAGCATTATTGATTGCACTATTTAAGGCATTTCTTTCTTCTTCTTGTTTAGCTCTTTCTTTTAGACCTCTAGTGACATATTCTTTGTCAATATAAACTTCTAATGCTTTGTCTAGTAAAGATAATTGTTTTTCTGCTCTGTTTATAATTAATTGTTGTTGATTAATTTGTTTATCAAGTAATTCTATTTTTATATTATTACCAGATGTTGGTTTGACTTGATCTAGGTGTGCTTTTGATAAGAAACCAAAAATACCCATAGACGTTATAAAAATTAAAACTATAATAGCTGTGAATAGATATGCTTTTAATAATCTAGGTATATCTGAGCGCCAGTTATGATACAACCACGAGGCAGCTACTAACTTACCAACTTCTAATGCACTACCCATAGCAATAATAGGTACAACTGCACCAGCAAATAGTGTTGCAAGACCTAATATAGAATAGCCAGCGGCTATTACAGATATAGATATCGCACTTAAAAAAGTTAGTATGATTAGAAACATATTAGTGTTTGTAGTTTTCTCTTATTTTTTTGATGATCGCTTTTACTTTCCAGAAATAATCTTTATCACTGGCATATGCGTCAAGTGTTTCAACTAATTCTAAACTATCTGCACCTGTGGCTAATAGTTCTCTGTATTTCTCGTAAGCATGGTGGTTACTTAAAGTATTTATATAATGTAAAACACCATCACACTCATGTTGAAATACTTTAACTCCCCACTTTTTAGGATTGTTTGAAGGCAACATATGTGGCTCTTTTAAATCATACGTTCTAATACCAAATAGGTTTTTACCAACTCTGGCAAATCTACTATTTCCCCAGCCTGACTCTAGAGCCGCTTGTGCCAATAGTAAATCTTTATCTACCCTATTAGCTGTCTTTTCATAAAAATAGATATACTCAACACACTGATTAACGTTGTCTATAAACTGTTGATTGTTTGTATGTTCAAAGTCTGGTTTTGTAGGCAGTGTTGCGTTTGCCTGAATTTTGTAATAGTGTACCGTGGTTACACAAAATAATACCACAACCACGAACATTAAAGTTCTTGCTATAGTTCTCATTGTTTTCATAATTTCCTCGCAATGTAATCATAACCACTCCACTCTTGTCCTTCTTCATCTTTAAATGTAGGTAGTTTTTGTTGAGATAAAGATAAACCATCTTTCATCTTAGCCACTTTTGCAAATATAGTAGCCGCCTGTTTATCTGTAAAGTTATCGTATACATCTTTAGCCCAATTACCAGTGTAATATACTCTTGATGTACCTGATCTATTTGATGGTTTATGTAATTCTTGTAGTTGTATCAATGCCTCACCTATTCTACCTTTTAGGTAAGGATCAAGTTCTTTCACTTTTCTTCTCATCATATTGCTCATAATTATAAGTCCAATCCTACTTTGTTTAATTTGTTTCGGTAACTATAAAACAAGGCGTTATGGTTACCAGTATCGCCCTCGTTGGCCATCTGGTGTAGATGTACCATTTCATGTGCTAACGTGTTAGCAAATTCTTGTTTATCGTCATAGTACGGCAACATATGAAGCTCGTACTCTCTTGTTCCTCGTCTTTCCCAATCGTAAGTTATAACTTGACCTAACGTTGCGTTTCTCATCTTCTTAATATATACTTTGTTAAACGGCGAAAGTTTGTTATCAAATACTAGTTCATTTATCATAGCAAAATATTTTTTTATATCAATATATCTAGTTTTATATTTTCGTTTAGATGATTTTTGGGTAAGGTCAGCCTTTAATAACTTTTTGGTCTTCGTATATTTTTTTGATCTTCTTAACAATTCTTTGTTCTCCTAATTTTAAGTTAATCATTATATACAATCTTTGTCAACGGCTTTAGTGTCTTCAAGCAACTTACATTTATATTCGTGGTCTGCTTTCAATCTCAACTCTGTCATTACAGAATCAAGTATGTATGGTAAATGTTTTTCTAAAATAGAAACCATTTCCAAGGCGTAAAGGTGTCCAAGTTTAGACAGTTCACTTTCCATAATAGATTTGTGATCTATCTCATTGTTCTTTATCGTCTCTGATATAACATGGCCAATAACTGCCTTGTTATAATCGTCTGCTTTAACTGAATTGGCAAAGGCATTCAAACCTAACCACAGTACAGCTAAAATTAATATCAACTTTTTCATAATATATACCTTTCTTCTCTTTAATATATTTAGGATATACCATTCGTACATTAAAGTCAAGCAGAAAATAAATTTAAAAGTGTTGATTTATAAGGGTTTTTTAAGGGTACAGTGTGTCGCACCCTTAAAAATGTGAGGTTTTAAGACAGTAATTCTTTTAGAATCGACTTACCTGTCTGTTTCATAAAGTTTGAGTCCCAATTAAATGATTCTCTGACCATTTGACTAGTTAAACCTTTGTACATGTTGTTTAATTTTTTGTCTTTTATGCCAATTAAAACATCTGCGTCTTTTTCATGTAAAGATTCTAACAAACCTAAAAACATCTTTTCTCTTGCGAGTTGATTTGTTTCTGGATCTGCACCTTTAACGAAACGCCATAGTTTCTTACTTGCATAAAAAAGACTTGTATGCTCTGTTCCAGCAGGAGCTTCATTACGTATAAAAGGTGGTGTTCCTTCTGGTAAATCAAACTCTATTTTTGGATCAAAAGCAGCTTTGAGCAACATTCTCAATGCGTTGGTATCATGTTTCTTTAATACCTCTATCTTCTTTGGTTTATCCTTGGCATTGTTTACAAGCGTAAAGATTTCGTGTACTGTAGGTTCCGTAGAGCCCATAGTTCTTGACGCTGACATCAACGAAGGATTCATTTTTGGTTGTTCAGCCATAATTTATTTCTCCATATATATGTTAAAAGTCATTAACTTGTTCAATCAATGTCTTCATTTTATTTTTCATAAAGTAATTCAACAGGAGCGACCTGTCTTTAACTTTATAATTCTTGAAAGTATTTATAATTCTATTTTCTATGTTTTCTGGTATCTGCGATAGGTCTATTAACTTCTTGTTTCTTAAATAGTTCTTCTTAATATCTTCATCTAACGTCATATTGGTTTCTATATTACCAAATTCAGCCATTCTTTTCTTATTGATAGGTCTTTGTCTTACACCTTGTTCTAAAAATATATCATCTTTACTTAATATATTAGGTACACCATCTGACCGGTCACCTTTTATAATCTGTTCATATAAAAATTGTTTAGGGTCATCCTGTTCACCAATGAAACCTTTTAAAATAGGACTAAACTGGTAAACATTACCATAATGATGTAATTGAATAAAGTCCTTGTCTCCTGATATGATAAGATATATCATGTCTTGTTGTTGTTTAATTAGTGTTGCAATAATATCATCTGCTTCAGCATTCTCTACATACATAACTTTATAAGGAAAGTTATCAACTAATTCTTTCTTAATAGTAGCCATAATATTAAAAATATTATCCCAATCGGTATCTGAATCAACTCTACCTTTACGTCTACCATGTTTATATTGTGGAAATATCTCTCTACGCCAAGGATCGGCAGCGTCTGAGCATAGTACCATGTCACCATACTCGTCTTTAAATTTTAGATTAAAACCACGTAAAGAATTTAAAACCATTTGGCGCACCATATCCAAATTAGGCTTAACGTCAGCCTTATTTCTGGTCTGCACCATCAAGTTTGAAATCAATATCTGGTTTAAATCTACTAATATCATAATGTGCCTTGTAATAAATTTAATACTACTGCAAGTATGACTATAAAACCACCAACTGCGATCACACCACTAACTATCTTTCTGATTTCTTTTAATTGTTTATTCATATTCACTCCAGTGTTTTTCTTTAACAATTTTACCTTTTTCTTTTGCTCTTAATCTTCTCTTTAATACTTTTATTCTATACTTGATACCATCAATTGTGGTATACATCCAACCACAATCATGTGGCTCAAGTTGTTTTCTAAACCACTTGTTCGTATCTTCTAACGTTTCTATTTGTTTTTTTAATTGTGCTTTTGTGGCCATAAATCTCCGTTAATTTGGTTGTAGTGGCGATTTCTCGCCACCACATTAACTATATTAGTTTTTATATGCGAAAGGTGTTCCATATAACTTGTTGATACCAGCAGCTATGATAGCTTTTGTAGGTGTACCAACTCTGTATGAAGTACCTTTGTTTGTTTTGTTGATATAGATCATATTACCTTGTGATCTTAATTTATCAACCATCGCTCTTGGCGATTTAAGGTCGTACACATTTCTCAAAGTTTTCCAAGAAACTGCTTCACCTTTATTCAAAAGATTTAATACCTTTTGAGTTTTTGATAGTGCTGGTCTACCTCTGCCAAACACTTTTTTAATAGATTTAAACATAGTTTAAGTCTCCTTTTTTATTGTTTTCTATTTTACAACCTGTTAAGGCGATTACCGGAGTAATTCTGTTATTTGTCCAAGTCATCATCTGGCTCAAACATTCCTGAACCGTTTGATAAATCATCTAGTTCAGTTTTTAATTCTTTATTAAATGGTTTTGTAGGCTGACTTGCCTCAACTACTCTACTATAATCTATAGTAGCTGTTCTATTACCATTTTTCATTTGTTTTACATCAACTATCTTATCAATTAAAGAGTGAGAAGTATGCCTAATACCAAAGTCTCTGTAAATTAAACCTCTCATTGCGTCAACTACCATGGCCAGGTCTTTTGTAAATGTTACCTTGTCTGTTTTAATTGCCATGTCTAGAAAACTATTGATTAAGTTCATCACAATATCATCTACTTGATGTTCAATGTATTGTTTTGTTTGTACTTTCTTTAATTGTTCGTTAAGTTTATTCTGTACCTTTTGGTGTTCAGTTAAAGGACTATTATTGTGCCTAACAATCTTGTTGGTAGGAAACTGTATAATATTATCCTTGTCGTCATTCATTACTTAATTATTTCGCCTTTAAAGTTTATCTTTCCTTCTTCAACAAAATATTCCAGTAATTGATTATAACCACCAACTAATTTACCATCTATTTTAATTTGTGGCATAGACATAACTTTTTTACCAATATCTTCTATCAGTTTAACTGGATTAGAATCAAAATCTTTCTCTAGATTCTTCTCCTCGTATTCAAGGCCAAGATTTTTTACAAGTTCTTTGGCCTTGGTACAAAACACACAATTGTTTTTACTGTATATTACTATCGCCATTGTCTGCTTTCATTAAGTTTTCATAGGCTACGTCAGCTTTTTTCTTAACATTATAAGAGTCAACTGCTTCTGCAATGGTAAAGTTATACATTTTATTGTATTCACCCATTGGTAATCTTAAACCAATCCATGCTCTGTAGTAACCTTGTTTTGTTATTGTGACATCTTTAGCAAAGATTTCATAACCTCTAACAGGTGTATCTTTAATTAAGTTTACAATTGTAGACTCAACCTCTGATACTGTAGTTTTGTTATGAGTTTTACCTAGTTCAGTAATAAACTGTTTAGACGATTTATTCATTTCGCCTTTGATAATGTCGGCCAACTCTGCTTTCGCAATCATCATTCCTTTTTCTATTGCTAGATTAAGGTCTGGAGATACGGCAGTACCAACTCCAAAGATACACATTTTATCTTTGTCTTTACCAAACTTCGGTGTATCACACGCTTTTGATTCAGAAAAATCGGCCATGTACCACTTTGGTACTTGATTTAATACTTTACCTTTCTCTGATTTCATTTGATAAGTAGCTGAACAATTGGCAACCAACAGTCCTGCCACTACAACTCCTACGAGTTTCATTGTTTTTTTCATCATATATTATTTACCTCACTTTTCATAGTATATACCAACTCGCCTAATTTGTCAAGTCCCATTTGTACATAGTCCAAAAACTCACCAGCCGAGACACCAGTAATTATTACAAATAAAAGTGATAAAATGATCAAGTTTTTAATCATTATTTTACCTTCCATTCACCGTCCTTGTTTAAACATGTCTTTCCGAACGTTTTAAAGACATGGTTTTTTCTACTATAACGTCTACAGTACTCTGGTGTAGATATATCTCTATAGTAGAATTGAGCAAACAGTTCCCAATAACTAGGACCGTCTACCTTTTTTCTACCATCAGCACATTCAAGAGTTTCCTCTTTGTAGATGTTATCACCTACTTGCTTGATAGTAATTTTGACATAACAATATTGATCAGCGGCTTTTGTAGGTTCAATAGTCGTGATCTTATCGTAATAAACTTTTCCTTTTTCTTTCTCAACTCTTTCAATCTTCTCTAATACCTCAATTGTCTTATCAACGGTACTAGATACTTTGACCTCTTTCACTGGTACAGTATTACCAGATAGATCGTCTGTTAATCCAGGCACATCTGCATAACTAGCTTTGACTACAAATAGTATCGCTAGAATAAAACACACAACTAGTATATGGTTACCTAAATTTACAATACTTTTACCAACTGTATTAGGATTTTTAGGATCAATAAAATTTTTCATTAGTATGTTCTCAATAAAGGTATCATTACATTAGGGTCTGGAAATACCTTTTCATTTAATTTATGTACTGATATTGTCAAGTAGACCAACATAGCCAATATAGTTATCTGTATTATTCTATTCATTGTTTAGTTTTTTTAATGTATCTTTTATTTCGTATAACTCGTCTTCTAAAGGTTTGCTAGTTTTAAATTCTAGTTCTTCCTCTATTTCTTCTTTTCTTTTATTAAGGTTATCTACAACGTGATTATTATCCGGCATATTTCTCCTTGTCACTTGCGATTAGTTTACACTGCATTTGTACATCTGCAACAAGATTATCAACTTCAGCGTCTCTTTCAGGAGTTTTAGGATTATTGTATTTCAAGTTATATAATCTATCACTCACTTTTTTTATACCGTCAATCTTCTTACAAAGGTCACTTACTTTATGTATCATGGTTTTTCTATCCACTTTCCATCAGGCATTTGACATGCTGTACCAAATATAGTGTTTCTATTTACACCTCCTACACCAATCAAAGGCCATTTGTTAGTTATGTCCACTGTAGCGTCATAATCTTTACACTTAATATCTTCAACTAGATATGACTTTGTAATCTTAATTATACCAGAGTTACCTGTCTCTTGATTGTACCAATTGGTATAAGAAGACCCATTTGGACTTGTGTTTAAATGATCTACGAATACGGCATTGTGTACATCGTAGTCTGAATTATACATAATTTCTGCACCAGCAAAAGCACCAACAACAGCACAACCAGCGATAGCATATGGGTCATTAACTCCCATTTCTACACACGCACCAGTGGTGGTTGTTGAACCTAAAACTGCGCCTACTTGTGATCTATTAGAGGCACAGTTTGTAAGTAATAAGCTAAGTACAATAATTAGTATAGTTCTCATTAGTCTTTCTTGTTGAACATTGTCCAAGGCCATTTTGTTTTCATTTCAGCCCATGACTTTTTTTGATACTCTTTAGTCTTTTCAACTTCAGCACCAATAAAGTTTACAAGTTTGCCTGGTGTTTCTGCAATTGCATTACCAAACTCTTGTGGTGTAATCGTCTTCTTCTCATCACTTTTAGCTATAGTCGCTGTCATTAAAGCAACAATAGTTAACATCATTAAAGTTCTCATACTTTACGTCCCATAGTTTTGAAATCGGATGAATCTACAACCTGGTATGTCCCTTTATTGTAACCGATCCCTATTGTTTTACCAGCAGGCAACTCAACTTTAGGAGCACTACGTTTAGTACAACTGCCTGAAATTCTGTCACTCGTAGGTAACGAGTTCATTGGTAAACCATTAATAGACAAGGTGTAATCAGGCATTTCTTTGACGCCATGATACATCTTTAAATTAATTGGTTTATATCTTTCTTTAAGCTTCTTCATTCTTGTTTAAGTTTGCTTCGTGTTCAGCGGTTTCTTTTGCTTTCTTTTCTGCATACGTCATACCAAAGACTACTTTATAGAAGTGGTCTCTAGGATTAGTTGATCTGTAGGCTATCTCTAAATTGGCAAAATTAATATCAACATTCTCATAATAAGATGGATTTGATATCTTTAAGTTTTTATGGTCTACACAAAATTTGATTCTATTAGTAAAATAGTCGTTTTCTTTTGCGTCTTGGTCTTTTAATTTTGATAATGCAAAGTCTTTTTGTTTTGCAATCTCAAATTCTTTGAACAAATTATCTTTATCGTATCTAAATGACATAGTTTTCCTTCCGTTAAGTTAATAATACTATCATATTTCGTAGTAAATGGCAACCAGCTAAATTATTCAGTATCCGTTGCCCTTTTACCATGTTTCTTAAAGTCGTCACTATTGAAATAAGCCTCAACAGCGTCAATATCCGTCTCATATTCTTTGATTTTTTTCTCAATCAAATTCATCGCACCGATATTTGCACCTGCACTTAATAAACTCTTAATCTCTTTGAGATCATTAAGTGGTCTTTCCAAATCATGCATTACTGACATTATTTGACACTCCTTTTCTGTGATGTTTTATTGTTAACGTAGACTCTTACCAATCTGGATAAGTCCACTTCTTCGTCTTGCAAAGTTCTAGGATTGGTAAAGTAAACCTTTGAATCATTTACTTTCATCATACCATTTTCACTGTCACAAACAACAGCGCTATCAGTATGTTTCCTCCAATCGTGACTAGAATATCCTAATATATCGTCTTTACTCATTATTTACCTCTTTGAGCCTCAGCTTCTAAATTTAACTGTACATCAACATCTGATTCTTCTTTTAGACTAATCTTTGTTAGTTGATGTGGTTCGTCTTCTTCAGCCCATGTATCAATATGAATATCTTGAGCCTCAATAGCTTCATCTAAAGTTTGATTGTAAGTATCAGTATCGTATTTGACTTTACCAATAAACTTTGCTGTATCTGAATCTGTATAGTTGGCGTCAACCATAAATGTTTCAATACCCTCGTTGGTGTCTGTAATATCTTTTGTAATATTACTATGTTTAAGACCTCCGTGGTCCGTAAACAAGGTATCTGCCTCATCTTTTGTATTTGCTAATACATCTTGTTCTACAACAAGTGTATAGTATGTTTTCTTTCTGTATAGGTTCTTACCTACATCATCTTTAAAAAACATTACATCTGTTTGTACTTCAGCCATAGTGTTATCCTCCTTTATAATTTTCGTCTATAGTTATTGTATTTTTATCTTCACTACTCATCAATAAAACTATATAATGAATAGCTTTCAATAAATCTTTTCTGTTTTTACCGTCTTTTTTACCATATCTGCAAAGATACTTAATGGCATTAGCTTGGCAAAAATCTTTATCAATTCCTAATTGTCTCAACATATCTTGCACCTGGAAACCGTCTTCCGTTGTACTGTAGTGTTGACCATATGTACTTTTAATATATTCTTTTATCTCATCACAAATCAAATCTTCACCGTATTTCATTAGCTTGCCTCTCTATTTAAATTTTTGTACGTATACTTTTCTGTTAGTTTTGGATTATAATCTTTTTTAAAGAATTGTCTACCATTCCACAATTGACCATAATCATTAAATAATGAGTTATCAGTTCCAACGGTCTCTGTACCAAATACATCTTCGTAAGTTGTATAATAGTCATCACCATGTATAATTTTAACTGTAGTATTTCCTATAAAATTACTAGCTGTCTCATTAAAATTCTTATCACAATACTTTCTAATTTTTTCTTTAAAACTATTGGCAGTTTTAAGGTGTTTCATATCTACGTTTCTGAATACTGTATTATAGATGTAAAAAAATTCATCATATCTCTCATCTGAATCTTGGTATTCTCTACCGTAAACTATATTAAATGTTTTACTTTTATTCATTAGGCTTCAACCTTATCGTAAAATGTATCTTCAATGCATTCTTCAACATTGTGTTCATCAATACCAATCAAATCTAAATTATCAACTTCCATAATTTCTTTGACAGCAGTATCTTTATTGATTAAGTTGTTTTTGTAGTTTAAGATAATCTTATCTACTTTTTCCTCTGCTGTGTTTTCAGCCCATTGTTTTACTTTTGACATAGTGTATCTCCTTTTTTGTTTATATTATAAATCCTATCACAAAAAGATGTATTTGGCAACAAGTTATTTGTATAAGTTGTTATTTTTAATATCTTTTTTGTTTTCATATCATTATCCTATCAGACCTGGCCTAGAAAGCAAGCGTTATTTTTCGTTGATTTTACTTAATTTTTTGACGTATTTGTTCTGGTTTTGTTCTATTTCCAGTTATCAATGATATATTTTTCTCTTGATTCGTGTGGATTAGGGTTACCATGAAATACTGCAATCTTACCAGGCATTCTCTCGTAATTAGGATTGTATATCCTAGGTTGTTTTCTATCAGACCACTTATATGAAAAAGTCCACTCGTCTGGTATAATCTTCAAATGTGGTGAGTCTTTCATAAAATGGCTAATGATTTCTTGGTCACCATGATTTCTCAACATATTATTTTCATCGTTCTTAAATGATGTCCATATATGGCCAGCTGTGATATTGTTGAATTTCATTACACTTGAATTGTACACATTACTAGGTTTAAAATCGTTGATGATACCAAAGGTATTGGCACTGCCAAACGTTGCCAACTCGTCCAAGTTTTCTAGTATTACTACGTCTAGGTCTAGGTAAAGATTATTACCTTTAAGGTCGGCTTCATTACTAAACAATGTAAGTTTATTAAACCAGCCTTCGTATTGGTCAAATGGTAAACCTTTTGTGATAATTCCTTCGGAAAAAGTTAGTGAAGGGTGGTTCGTGTAGCAAATAAATTGATGTGGTACAGAAAGGTTCCTTTTTACCATACTGTATAGTTTATTTACATAATCAATACTATACTTATTTCCCCAATATAAACAAACTACGTTAACCAATTCCATATTGCTCTCAATGCTATAATCAAATACATCAACTCCATTAATGCTCTAGGTATATCTTTATCTTTCCAACCCATGTAAATCCAGATACTACAACTTGATATTGCAATTGACCACCCTAACCATTGTGTATCAGGATTAGCATTGCTAAGTACCCATGCACCAATCATGGCTAGTATAAAACCTAACCATCGCCAGCCATCAATCTTTTTGTAGTATCTTATTTTCATGCAATCTTTTTAAAAACTCCTCTGCTAGTAGTTCTTGTCCTATCTTATTAGGGTGTACATCTTTGTTTGATACTTTGTGTTGTGCTTTTAAACAATCAGATAGTACAAAGGACTTTTCTCCCCAATATTTATCGTTTACTACATCACATGGCCAACCTAAAAAATGTTTGTTTATTAGTTCATTATAACCTGTACTCTTGATTAGATCAAAAAACTCTTTTTCAAATTCAACTGGATTTTTATCTTTTACTTTAAAATGTACCCATGCTCTCCATAATGATATCATTTGAAAGTGACAGTAAGTTAAATTAAGTTGTTTACATAAATTTTGATATGCATATTGTAATCTTATTGACTTTAATACATGATAATGTAAATCTCCTTTTGTATCAAAGTTTTCATTAGTCCATAAATCTTTCTTTTGATCTCTTTTAACAAATCTATATTCAGACCAATCACGTCTATGACCTTGTGACCAGGCAGCCACAACTAGACCAATTTCACCTTTTGGAAATTCATAATGTTTATCCATCAAATGCATTTTTGATACAAATGTAGGTGTTTGATCTTCAGGTGTTGTGACAAAATCAGATATACTACTATAAATTCTTTCATTACCTGATCCACTTACTCCTAGATTAACACACTCCATATTTAATTCATCAGCGACTATTTGAGGCCATTTAGGCCAATCACAAATCATATCGGGATGTATATCACTATGCCAATGTGGATCGGTAAAACTACAACCACTAACTAATAATATTTTTTTCATACTGTAAATAATTTATCCGATTGTTTACTTAATACTTCCCATGCTGTACCATTTTCTATCTCTGTAAGATTAAACTGATTGTTTGCTAATAGTTCCAACCATTGTGTTACCTTATGACGTGTAGGTTTTAAAGGGTCATTTACAAATTCTATATATCTTGATGATACTGGCCATGCAACGTTTCTTGTATCTGTTATAATTGGTATACCTGATAGCACAGAGTCAACGGCTGATAAACTCATATTAGTAATTAAACAATGAGCACCATCTAAATCTTCGGTTATATCTTTTCCCCACCACTCATTTCCTGGTCTAGGTTTATTTCTAACTCGTATGTCTCTATTTGTTAACTTTGTAAGTTTATTCATAACACTAGCAACCCACCTACCTTGTGATATATTATTATGTCTACGTGTCACTGTCTCACTTGAAGGACAAATTAGTATGTGATCTCCTTCTCCCATGTTCCAACCATCAAAGGTACATTTTATACCCTTTTTATCTAGTTGTTTTAATCTTTCTTCTCCACCTTGTATACTACCTCTTAATGTGTGTATATTACCTTTTACAATTCTAAAATATGTTTTATCAAAGTCATGTATTTTAGGTTCAGGATATCTGGTAATTTGTTCAGTAAGATAACCTACATCTACATAGTACCAATCTGTTTTGTCTGCCTCTAATTGTGTAATCTTGTTTATGTTTTGTTCGGCTAGTCCCCAAAAAAAGTGTTTGTCTTTATCATCTTTAGGAAAACCTTTCTCAATAGCAGGCCAAATCTGGTGAGATAAACAATCCACTTTTTGCATAGCGTGGCAATAAATCATAATAACCTTTTGTGTACCTTTCCAGAGTTTATCTCTGACATTTTCCATTGTGTATAGGCTGTATCGTACAACCATTGTGTTCTACTTTTTTCTGGCATTACACTTTCTTTTAATACATCTAAATTATGAAAGGCAACTGGCCAAGCATGTGAAGTTTTAGATAATGCAATAGTAGGTATACCCTCACAAACTGTTTCTATCAATGCATTACTAGAATATGATATTGCAACTCTAGCATGATCTAAATCTTTATATAAATCTGTACTAGATGACTTATTAAATCCTGTGCCAACATTTTTACTAAAGATAATATTGTTTCTTACTTTTAATTTTAATAATTCTCTTAAATTAAATCTCAAAGGAAATCTAGGGTGTAATCTGACCATAATATCTTCAGCAGTATACTCTGAAATTTTTAATATAGTATTCTTTACCCAATCAGTATAGTCACTAGTTTTACTTACTAGATTATTTAAACTGGTGTCCATAGGATTTTGTAATAGTAATAAAATGTAATCACCATTTTTCTTCCATGGTTTTATTTCTATATTTTGTTCTCTCTGTATCTGTTCCCACCTATCAGATTTACAGTTTTTATTATTAAAAAAACCATTGTCGTAAGTATAACAACCTCTACCTACTCTATAGTAATAATCTTCCTTATCTATATCTAAATTCTGTCTAAATGTAGCTTGTTCTACAACTAGTGTAGGTTTCTTTTGTTCTAATATATGTCTATACATATCAGCATATATTATCTTCATTCTACCTAATATGTTTGATTGAATATAGGCTCTAGCAGTTTTGATATATTGATTTCTATCTTTCCATGATATTAGTTTAAAGTCTTCGTGTGTAGGGAAAACAAAACCAGCCTTTGTGTTAAACGCACCTGATATACCAATAATCATAAACCTACCTGTGTTGTTTGTTTATGCATTTCAAGCCATTCATCTGCATAGTCTTGATTTTCGTAATCTTTATACCAAGGTCCACCTAATGTAAAGTGTACGTTCTTAGCATACTCATAATATTCATACTCGCCTACCAACCAGTTCCACTCTAGTGGTAAATCGCCTATCATATGTTCTCTTTCTAGCCATTTGAATTGATGTAGTTCTAAACCACTAGCCTTGTTAACATATTCAGGTGTTAGTGCTGTACATTGTGAATTGTGAAATAACATTACACTAGACCAGTTCTTTTTAGGAAAGGCCTGGTTTTTTGCACCTCTAAATTTTACATCTTGTTTTGGTACATAATCATGTTTACAACACATAACAGAATATTTAAAACTAGCATGATTATATAAATTGTATATATCGTCTCTAACAAACATATCACAATCCATATAGATTGACCAACCTTTATAGTTTGATAAGTATGGTACTAAAAATCTTGAAAATGCAAAGTCTGTAGATTGATTGGTTTCTTTTGATCTTTTAAATTGTGGTAAGTTATTTAATGCTAATGGTGTTATTGCAACAGGACCACTTGCGTGTGATCTAATACTTTCAGCAAGTACATGATAAGCTGCTGGTTCGCCATAATCGTAACCTATAAAAACATTTATCATATTTGTATGTTCTCTTTACTTCTACCTTTTATTTTTCTATCCCCTTTTGTATGATCCATTACTTTACCTAATATTGATCTAGCTTGTACATGACCTAATCTACCATCGCCAATGTCATAGTTTTCAATATCATATTCTCTTTCCATTTTATTTCTTACTATATCAAATATAAATGAATCATGTTGTTGATCTTCTTTGAATAATAAATCTTCATCATACATTTTTCTCATTTCAGCTGCGAATTGTTTTATAAAACTATGTCTCATGTTGAAGTATATAAAACCACACTCTGTATATGTTGGTCTATGTAAATGAGTTATCATCTTGTCTTCTCTATGTAAATATTTTTTGACCCATTTCTCATCTATCTTTTTATAGAATACGGTATCGGCGTCTATGAACATAAGACCATCATAATCTTTTGTTTCTAATATTGATTGTGTGTATGCATAAACTTTGTATGCAAATCGGCAGGCGTCATATAAAAAGCCTCTTGGTATGTCTACATGATTTCTAGTAATAAACTTTTTGAGTTCAGGTATTCTATCAAACATATCATCGTCTTCATTGTATATCTCTAATTCAAATGGCCAATTATATGTCTTTTGAAATCTATGTGCGTATTTTTTAAATAGATTATTGTTCCATGTACTAACGACTTTGATTTTCATATCCAACCTTTTGTATAAAATAACTATCAACTATATCAGATAATGGATTACCAACCTTATCTGTATCTAATATTTTTTTTAAATCAATCTTCGTTTCTTTTAGAAAGGCCTCGTACATCATGTCTTTGTCTGCGTTACCCTTTCCCGTTGCGCCTTTCTTAACAACGCTCGGTACAACGATATTGTAATTAATATTTTTTTGAAGAAACCTAAATTTGAGTATCCCACAATTCTCAGCAATTTGAAAAAGACCTTGACCTTTAGAACCAAACGAGTAGCCCTCAATATAGATGTCATAAACAGGTTGCTCAAAGAGTGGATTTGTGTAGAGAATATTAAATACAAAGTCACTTATGTTTTTAAACCTTTCAATAGGGTCTGTCCATTCTTTATGTTCATAACCAATTATATTATCACTTTGTTTACCTAACCATTTCTTTTTTGTAGTTAAGTAATAAAATTTTAATTTGCCATCGTTTATACAAACGGCTGGACTTGTTAAACTATAATCAATGCCAACTTTCGTGATCTGCTTCGTCAGGTATGTCTGGTCCATCTTCTTCTCCTTCAACTTCATATCCACAGAAAGGACATGTAAGAGGATCTAAATCTGATTTATCCTCGTCCCATTCTACAGTATATTTAGTCTGACAATTAGAGCAGTACTTTTGTATTTTTTCCATTACAGTTTGAATTTTTTAAATGAACCTTTTTTAACGTCTTGTTTTATACCACCAACTACATAAGATTCTATTTCAGTTTCTTGTGGAGCATTTTGAGCTGATCTACTATTTAACCAGTGTTCAACCCATGGTAATGGATTTGTTTTTTGATCATAAGCAGGTGCTAACCCGATGGCTTTCATACGTCTATTCGCCATGTATTCTACAAATTGATGTAATAGTTTTTCTGATAAACCTATCATACTACCTTTTGAAAATAAGTATGTTGCCCAACGTTTCTCATCGTTAACGGCGTCATCATACATTTTATAAACTTCTTTCTCACAATCTTTAATAACTTTTAACATTTCTTTATCGTTCTCGTAATCTCTCCAGTTATTAATAATTCTTTGTGACATTGCCAAGTGCTGGCTTTCGTCTCTTGCTATGAAAGATATAATCTTAGCAGAGCCTTCTAACTTTTTCAATTCACCAAAAGCAAATGAACATGCAAAAGAAACATAAAATCTTAAACCCTCTAGTATGTTTACTGATACCATAGCTAGATATAATTTTTTCTTTAGTTCATACATATCAACTTTGTTTGGTGTTAAGTGCCATTTGTGACCCATTTCAATTAAATCATCATAAGTTGCTGTGACATGAGCTGCTCGTTCTTCTATCTTCTTGTCCTCTAAAATCATATCAAATACATCTGCTGGGTCTGAATATAAGTTTTTGATGATGTAAGTATATGATCGGCTGTGTATTGTTTCCATAAAATCCCATGCAACAATAGCGCCTTCTAATTCTGGTAATGATACTAATGGTAAAAATGATAGTAATGGTCCTCGACCTTGTACACTATCTAACATTGTTTGATATTTTAAATTAGATGTAAAGATAAACTTTTGGCCTTCAGATAGATCATAGTAATCGTTTCTATCTTTCTGTAAAGAAATTTCTTCAGGTCTCCAAAAGAAACCTAATTGCTGTTGTGTCAGTTTGTCAAAAATAGGATACTTCATATTATCATATCTTTGTACTGATAAATCAGGACCTAAAAACATTAACTGTTTAGTAGGGTCTATTCCTTTTTCTTTGTTAAATACTGTTTTGCTCATTTTCGTTATTTATCTTTTTATATTGTACAACTATCACAATTTTCCTGGTCTTCTAAAGGTTCTTCAGGAGAGATAGGTGTATCATAATCTATAGAGTGTTTAGGCTCTTCAATGTCTTCTTTACCATCGTAAGTATTTTGGTAATAAGATGTCTTCCAACCTAATTTATAAGTTGTTAGTAAGTCTTGTGCCATTACTGACACAGGTACTTGATTGTCTTCGTAATTTCCTGGATTATATGACCAGTTACCTGATATAGCTTGATCAAAATACTTTTGCATTACTGCAACTATATTTATATATCCCTCATTTGAAGGCATATCCCATAATAAAGTATAATAATTTTTAAGTTTATTAAATTCAGGTACTATTTGTTTCAATGTGCCTTTTTTACTTTTCTTAACTGATAAGTGGTCTCTAGGTGGTTCAATGCCGTTTGTAGCATTTGATACCACACTAGAAGACTCGGAAGGCATTTGGGCTGATAGAGTACTATGTCGTAGCCCAAATTCTTTAATACTTGCTCGTAATTCTTCCCATTTCATAGATAACTTACGTGTGACAATTTCGTCAACTTCTTTTTTGTAAGTATCTATTGGTAATATTCCGTCTGCGTATTTAGTTCTATGAAATAAATCACACTGACCTTTTTCTTGTGCAAGTATATTACTTGCTTTCAATAGATAATATTGGAAAGCTTCTGTTAGTTTATCTACTTCTTTCCATGCTTGTTTGTGGTCGTATTTAAAACCTGCTTTTGCTAGATAGTGTGCAAGGCCAATATAACCTACACCTAAACTACGTCTTGCTTTTGTAGATATTTCAGCTGCCTTAACAGGATACTGTTGATGATCTATGATTTCTTCTAAAGCTCTTACTGCTAATTCGCATAGTTCTTCCAGTTCTTCTAGGTAGTTGATTTTACCTACGTTGATTGCTGATAGAATACACAATGCAATCTCACCTGGACCGTCTATATGTTGTATAGGAGTGGTAGGGAGAGTGATTTCTTGACATAGGTTACTCATGGTTACCGTGTCTTTAAAACTAGAGTGTGTATTACAATGATCAATATTCATTATGTAAATACGACCTGTTTCTGCTCTTTCTTTTAATATATCAAAAAACAATTCTTGTGCGTCTATCTTCTTTTTATTAACACTTTTTTTTCTTTCTGCTCGTAAATATAGTTCGTCAAATTCTGGTGTTCCCCAAGCTTCATATAATTCAGGTACTTCGTGAGGAGAGAACAATGTTATTTCTTCTTCATTAATAAATCTTTCATAAAATAGTTTAGATAATTGTATAGAGTAATCTAATTTTCTAACTCTGTTATCCTCGGTACCTTTATTGTTTTTTAAAACAATAATATCTTCTATCTCTTGGTGCCAAATAGGGAAGTGTACAGTTGCTGAACCTCCTCTAACACCGTTTTGAGTGCAACACTTGACAGTTGCTTCAAACTTTTTAAGGAAAGGTATAACACCTGTGTGTTGGACTTCTCCTCCTCTAATTCTGCTGTTAATTCCTCTAATTCTACCTGCGTTGATACCGATACCTGCTCTTTGAGCAACATAGTTTCCAACAGCCATATCACTAGAGAAGATACTAGGTAAAGTGTCGTCTGTATCAACAAGTACACAACTAGCGTACTGCTTAATAGGAGTCCTAACGCCAGCCATAACAGGAGTTGGAATATTAATTTTAAAATTGGATATTGCGTCATAGTATTTTTTAACATAACTCATCCTTTTGTTTTTTGGATACTTGGCAAATAATGTGGCTGCTATCATCATGTACATGAATTGAGGTGTTTCATAAATTTCACCACTTGATCTATCTTGTACTAGATATTTGTCAATGACTTGTCTTAAACCAGCATACGTAAAGTTATTATCTCTTTCATGTGTAATCCAGTTTTGCATTCTACTGAAATCTTTTTTATCATATGTCTTTAGTATTTCAGAATCATATACTCCTAGTTTAACACATTTCTCTACGTGATCAAAAATATGTGGATGATCCCATAGTCTACCTATAACTTGTTTTCTTAAACTGAATAGTAATAGTCTAGCAGCTACGTATTGATAGTTTGGTGCTTCTAGTGAGATTAAATCTGAAGCTGACTTAATTAAAATTTGTTGAATATCGTTTGTAGAAATACCATCGTAAAACTGGAGACCCGAGCTCATTTCTACTTGTGAAGCTGATACGCCTTTTATATCTTCACAGGCAAATTCTACCATTTCATGTATCTTTTCAATGTTAAGTGGTTCTAATCCTCTTTGTCCTCTTTTTACTACTTTAATATTTCCGGTATCTGTCATTGTATTTTTTTCCAGTGGTTTAGTTTAGTCAAAGCACTTAACTTTGAATATGTATTTTCTTCTATTATATTTTGTATTTGCGATTTTGTCAAGCCACCAAGTATCATATCGTTAATATCTTTGTGTAGTATATCGTCTGGCCATATAACAATATTATAATCATTCTCAACTACTTTATACATTCTGTTTATGATTTCTTTGTTTCTTGGCTCGTTGTCAAATATATAGGTAATTTTATCATTAGACATTTTATTTTTTAACTGTAAATCTGCACCAGCAGCTGCGATACAATTGCCAATAAACATAGCGTCTATAGGACCCTCTACTATATATAAATCATTTTGAAAATTTACTCTTTCTAAACCAAAAACTTTTTGTTTATTTTCGTTTAGTTTGATTGTTAAGTATTTAGGAATTTCTTTACCTAGGGCACGACCTTGAAAAGCAAATAACTCTCCAGTTGTATCGTAAAAAGGTATCACTAATCTACTATGATCATTTTGAGTTTTATATGTATTAGGTTTAATTTCATTTACTAGTTGTTCAAATTTATCCGTAAAATATAATTTGTCAAAAAATTCTTCAGGTATTTTTCTACTTACACAATATTGTTTTGCAATATGGTCATCTTCTAACTCTTTAATTGTTTTTAATTTAGTCAAAGGGTTAGTTTTAAATATTGGTTTATCAAATTTAAAATTAGGTTTAGGTGTAGATGGTGCTGACCCTTTATATCTTTCTAGTAAATATTCTTTATAGGCTCTAGGGTCTACAAACTTTAAAAAGTTTGCAAAGTTTTGACCTTGGCCACAATTGTGACATTTAAAGAACATATCATTTTTAACTCTATAAAAATATGCTCTGGCTTTACTTTTAGATTTTTTAGAATCACCACAATGAGGACAACGAAAGTTAAACAGATAGTCTGTTTTCTGTTTAAACTGTTGCAACCTACCCGATAGTTGATTGATAAACTTTAGATCAATATAAGACGACATAGTAAATATTACTATACACCAAATGTCTTAAATTGTCAAGCTTATTTGAAAAGAGAAAACAGTGGTAACATACCTTTTTTGGATATCATTAAAACCGTTATAAATTCTACTGCTATAAAAGCACCAATGATAATCCACTTGTACTTTTCTAACAATGATATTCTACCTCTAAACTCGGTTTTCAGCGATTGTATCTCTTCCTTAACTCTTTTTTCAGACGACTCTATATGTTCTTTTAGTTCTTTTTCTATAGTTCCTGTCTCTTCCGCTCTTACCCTTAATTTAGAAAATATTACTTCATCTATCTTTTCCTGGTGTTCTATCTTTTCTTCGTGTACAGCCAGCATAGATTTAATATCAGCACCAACGTCTGTAAGTTTGTCAATGGCAGTATCTAATCTATTTTGAATAGTACTTACCTGCTCAACATCTTTCGTTAGCCTTGCTAGTTCTAATTGAATTTCTTGTGTATGTTTATCCATATTATTGTATATTTATAATCTTTTCTTGTTGTTTTTCCACGTTTAACTTATTCGTCACTGACCATAATAAACACCAGCATATAGCTAGTAGTATAATCCTTTTTATCAGATAACCTCCTGGTTAAGTTTAAATAGTGTAGATGGAAACTAGGTTAGATTTACCTTTGACTTTGACCTGATCTAGTTTTTTGAAGTTGTATTTTTCTTTGATGTTTTTGTATGTGTCATATCCTATTATTATTGTAGCGTCATAATTTTTAGATACTCCTTCTAATCTACTCGCCAAATTAACAGCGTCACCTAAAACTGAATAATCAAATCTTTGTTTTGATCCCATATTACCAACTACGGCCTTACCAGAGTTGATACCTATACCAATGTTTAACTTATTACCTGGACCAAAACCCTCACTATTATTTAGGTCTTTTAGTTTGTGAACCATCTCCACAGCAGACTTAACAGCCATTGTCCTATGGTTCGGAATATCAATAGGAGCGTTCCAAAACGCCATTATGCAATCACCCATATACTTATCAATAGTACCACCATTTTTCATAATTATGTCTGTCATGGGTGTTAGAAATTTGTTTATAACTACTGTAAGTCCTTGTGGATCAGATTGATACTTTTCTGAAATAGGAGTGAAACCTCTTATATCACAAAATAAAAATGTTAACTCTCTTGTTTCACCACCTAATTTTAAAAGTTCAGGATTTTTTTGTAATCTTTTTACCATGGCAGGTGCTAAGTAGTGTTCAAATTGTTTTTTAATTTGTTGTTTCAATCTAAACTCTAAAATAAATCTTGTGAATACGGAATGAAATACTACTATAGATAAAGTTAACATCGCCCAACTCATATCAACTAACATTAGTTTATTTTCAAAAAGAAGTGATACGGCTATCCAACTAACACCATATGTACCTATCAATAAAGTTATAATAAACAAATAAGGAAAAAATCTAACTACTAAAATCATTAAAATAGATAATACAACTGCAACAGCCATTTCTATCAAAGGCATTATATCAGTTCTTATTATTTGTTCTCCTTGTAATACAGTATTTAAAGTAGAGGCCGTTAATTCATAGGCATATCTTTCGCCTATTGGTGTTGCTATGATACCACCTAAACCCTCAGCACTCATACCTATGATTACAGTTTTACCGGCAAACTTTGTAAAATCCATATCAGCAGCTGATATAGTTTCGTATTCTTTATTCCATCTTAACCATATTCTGGCATTTGCGTCTGTCTTAATTGTAGGAAAACCAGGAACCCTCATCGCTTGTACACCTGCTTCTCCTGATTTAACTTGATAACTAGGAGCACCTACAGCAACTCTAATAACTTCTATTGCCATGGCAGGATATATGTCCTCACCTATTTTCATTAATAAAGGTATTCTTCTTACAACACCATCAACTTCAGGTACAGTGTTTGATACACCTACACCACTTGCGTTGTGAAATTTCTCTATAGGACCTAACATACCTCCCCATTCAAATAAGAAAGGTAAAGGATCGTTTACTTTTGCAACTCCTCTAGGCACACCATTTTTGTTTGTTTGATTAGTACCAACTTGTGATATTACTATATGATATGGTAATACGTCTGCTAAATCTTCATCGTATCCCATTCTATCTGGTTCACTAAAAAGTATAGGCACTACTATAACCTGAGCACCATCTAGTCTTGCTTTAAGTATAATGTCTGCTAATACACTTCTAGGCCATGGCCATTGACCATATTTTTCTATTGCCTTTTCATCTATTGTAATTATACCTATGTCTTGTGATAATTCTTTTGTTTCTGATTGTAATAATAAATCAAATGTTTTTAATCTTAATATCTCTTTTACTTGTGGTTCTTTTAAACCTATAAATGTTAAAACAAATAAGGTTACAAACGCAATTGTCCAATGTGTAAGCCATTTCATAGTCTCAATACCTTATGTGCAAACCATTTTAAAAATCTTTTTATATGGCCGTTTACGTATTTGTTAAAAAAGTACCTAATAAATCTTACAACAATTAATACTGGACTAGATAAAACATCAAACGCAATAAGTCCTACATCTACAAATAGATCAATCCAATGATCCACTGTAGACCACTTCTTAAATTTTTGCCATTTATTTTTAGTCCATTTAATCATTAGTTTTGTGTCACTGTTGCTGAACAACTACTACTAGAGCAATTTTGTTCAAGAACATAGTTTTGATTTGTACTACTATCTTGTGTTAAGGTAACAGATGATGTATTTCCACTTAAATGTATTTTAGCATTATGACTACCTGTACCGTCTTGTGTCACGTCTACAGTGTGACTATCTGTTAGATTTACATCTAAAAAATGGCTACCAGTTCCTTTTTGATCTACGGTTACATTATTATTTCCGTCTACTTCTAAAAATAATACCTTATCGCCAGTTTCTTTCTGGTCAATTGTCATTGTATTGCTATTGCCGTTCACTGTCACTTTAGAAAAGTGGTCTCCGGTGTTATTTAGGTGTAATTGTTCTAGGTCTAGTGTATTTGAGGCGCCTGTTATATTTACAACTGCTCGTTGATCTGTATCTTGCCATATATCTACATCGTTTGTATTACCATTTACATCAATACCTATTACATTATTGTTATTGTTTTGTGTTAATGTTATCTCGTTATTATCTCCTTGTATAGAGCCTGCATTAGTTAAATCTGATCCTATAACTAAATTATTATCTCCGTCTTGTACTATATCTAAATCAATACCACTACCACTTTGAGTTATATAAATTGCATTACCATTATTAGTTTTATTTTTTGCTGTAGTTACCTCTGTTTGTTGTGATGAAGTTATACCTGCTTGAGGTGTTGACATTGATGTATATAAATCTGAAATAAAACTATCAAAGTTTGCACCATCAAATGCTGTTTCAAATTGGTTTATATCAAAGGTAATATAAACTGCACCTGTATAACCACTAGGTAGTTCGTCACCTGTCCATCGCATCCACACAATATCGCCAGATGTATTTTTTGCCACCCATGTACCATCACCTGAAGTAATTTTAGTACCATAAGGATAATAACCAAAACTAGTATAATTGCTATCAGTTATAGATGTATTAGTTTGTGATATAGTATTTGAGTTATTAGGACTAGTACAAGGTCTAGCACAACCACTTGTGTTGCCACCTAGTGTAAGTGATCCACTAAACTTACTTGTTATCAAACTTTTAATATTATTATTTCTATTAGAATAATTATTATTTTCACCAGTGATAATTAATATACCACCTGCTTGTACAAAAGATTGATAATTTGTTCTACATGTACTACCACAATTGCTATTATATTTTAAATCTACAACAATGTCATAACTATTAATTAAATTACTAGCAACAGAACCACTTGTTGAAAGTGTAACCGTATAGCCATCTGCCTCTAATTGATCTTTAACATTAGTATGAGAGTCTTGATAACTACTATGATATATTAATGCTGTATCAGAAGCGTTTGCTTTAGGAGAAAAACAAGTACCTAAACAAGCTAGTATAATTGTTAATCCTATTATTACATATTTCATTGTTGATTTATCCTTATTTGATTTGATCCATCACCTAACTCATAATCAATAATTTCTGTATCTCCTTGTATAACGTTTATAGTATATCCATATTCTTGATCTAATCTTAATACAATATTATTATTTGATTCATCGGTTCTCATCCACACCCATTGTGGATCCTCATCTAATAATATTACACCAAACTCATCTTGTCCTGCTTTCTTTTTATTTTTTTTCTTATCAAATTCGCTTCTCATTTCTAAAGCAAGTTGTTTATTTAATTCTTCTAATATGTCTTTTAAGAAATCAAAATCTAAATAGTCAACATCTAAAGCTGTAAAAGCTTCTTCTTCGGCAGAGTTATCTAGTAAGTCAATTTCTAATTCATCAAACTTTAAAAAGTCTAAATCTAAAGCACTAGCAACTGCCAACTTTCTTTCTGTTTGTATTTGTTCTTCAACCTTTTCTGGTGGACTTACAATTAATAAATTATTAATCATATCAATATCTAAATCTAATAATACAGGTATTATAGGTTTTGTTTCTACACTATCAACATATGTTGCTTGAAAGGCCTGATTCATTATTACAAAACCTGCGTCTGTCATTACTTCTATTTCTCCTACATAACAGAAACCAGCACCATCACAACTAGGTAATAATACAATAGTTGAACCACCTATCTCGTCAACTGTCATAGTAAAATCCGTACCTCTAACAGCTATGGTAGCCGTAGGTGTACTGATCTTTACGTTTTGTTTGGAGTTTTTTGCAATTTGACCACTAGCATACCTTACTGTACCTAGTGTGGCCTTTAGAGATAAGGCACCTGTTTGTGTATTTGGATCGTATATAAATTCGTCAATTAATAATTTACTATGTTCAGTGACATCAACTCTTGTATCATCAATGAATTGTATACCAACTTTACCATCGCCAGTTTTTACAGTATCGTAAGAGAAGACATTAAGGTTTTTTTGTACCTCAATGTCTTTCTCTCCAGATTTTCTGTCTATAACGGCACTACCTTTATGTAAAGTGACTTCGCCTATTGTAGCAAAACTACTTCTTACGTTTATCGCTAAAATCGTAAGGATTAAGAGTATGAACCCAATTGTAAAACGAAATGTTTGCATATAAAATAATCCCAAAAAATAAAATAATGTTTATGTAATCCATATTAGTCTGTTTGAGAGATATCAATATCTGCGTTATCTCCGCTTGTTGTTAACGTAATCATGTTATCGTTAGTACCACTTTGAACAATATCTACGTCTGCAATACCACCTGTGTGTGAGTGTATTAATGTATGACCGTTAGCGTCACCATTGCCGTCTATGTCAATTAAATAATTGTTAGTATCACCATTTACTGTGATTGTTAAGATTGCACTATTACCATCAACAGTAGCAGCAACAACGTTTGAATCAGAACCTGATTGACCAACTATATCAACATCTGCTGAAGTAGCTGATGATGTTTGACCTATATCTAAATCAATGTCGTTTGAGTTACCTGTAAAATTAATTACTGCATTAGCACTACCACATGATGAGTTACCGGCTGTACTATCACAATTTAAATCAACATTGTTTGAGTTACCAACTAAATTGATAACACCTGTGTATGTTGCACCGTTAATCTGATATGTAATTACGTTTGAGTTTCCTATTTGATCTATGTTTAATATAGTCGTAGCACCAGCAGAAGCAGACGCCGTTGTACTATTACCAACAGTGTTATTTTCTCCGTCTTGTGTTATATCTAAATCAAGACTAGCACCTGACTGTGTGACGTATATATCATTAGACCATGATAAATTTGTCATCAAGATGAATAATATAAAGCTAATTAATGTTTTCATTGTTGTGTATTCCCTTTGTCTTTTCTTCTTTAAACTTCCAGTAACCTTTATCTTTACCCATATATACTATTTCTAGTACTCCGTGCTCTATGGCTGATCTTATGGCATATGTTACCGGTTCATTTACTGATACGCCACTTTCTATTTCTAGAGCCTTTGTATTCATATCTAAAAATGTGAATACGTCTCCACCTTTTGCGTGACTAGCAATTGTTTTAGTCACGTTGACATTTAATAAAATTTCTCCTGTTTGTACAGATACTAGTCTTAATGTAATTGTTACCACGTCTACTCTGTACTGTTCACTTACTCCAATACCCAAATACCTAGCGCCTTGTCCACCTGTTCTTATATTACTATCATAACCTATAACGCCACCTTCAACTATTATTCCGGCAAAAAGAAGTGGTTTTAAAACATTACCAGCATTCGCTTCGCCATCGTATTCTGTTCTAGTTGATCTAATTAATTGTCTTTCTTTAATTAGATTATCTAATCCTTCTCTTTCTAACACTTGAAACCAATCTCCACCAGAGATAGATTTAAAAGCGTCTACAACAAACATACTACCACCTTGTGTGACAGCAGTTGATAATTGAGAAAACTTTGTACTAGGTTTTCTCTGACCTGTTTGGTCCGTAAATCTGTATACAGCAATAGTAATTATTGGCTGATTATCTAAATCAGGTAAAGCCAATAATCTTTCTTTAGTTGTACTACCCTCAATAAAAGGTGCCTCACCTTTATATATTTCCATATTTTTATTCGTAGCGCAACTTGTCAAAGTCAGCCCTAATAAAAGAGCGGCTAATATTTTAAACATTATTTCTCCTAAAATTTAAAGTCACCTATAGGAACAGACATAGTTGTCACTGTTCCATCATCAGCTGTAATCGTTAAAGTAATCACTTCGGTAGTTGTATCTTTTACCCATGATATGGTAGCACCTTCAATTTCTGATGTGCCACTTGTTGGACAAGTAGTAGTACTACTGTCGCATTCTGTACCAAACATGTTATCTACTAACTGTTTGGATAAATTAGCATAAATTCTACTCTCAACATTGGCGATAAATTTATTTACCGTCTTGTTTTTTTCTTCTCTTTCAGCGGCCGCAGCTGCTGATTTTAAGTCATCAAATGCTTTTTGTTCTCTTTGTACTTCTAATTGATTTATAGAAAGTACATGAGACGAGTAGCCATTACCAGAAAAGGCAGGATTTTTAAATTCATGTGTTAGTTCGGATGCCAGTATTGATGAAATCAAGGAAGTATATAAAAACACTACTAACATCACCTTTCCTAGTGATGTTTTCATACGTATATTTATAATTAATCGTCCTTCTTTTTAAATTTTTCTTGTTCTCGGACTGTAAGAATTGTGTTCAGTTTAGTTTTAATTCTTATCAGATCATTATCTAATCGTCTGATTTTATCTAGTAGGACTATCAAGGCTGAGGAAGCCTCTTTGAGTTTTTGTGTAATCTCTTGTGTAATAAAAGTGTATATAAAATATATAAACCAACCCATGGCCAAGGCAGCCACTGTCGCAAATCCATATTGATTTAGTATTTCAATTACCGTCATTAGTCTTTCCGTGCGTCATTCTTACCATCTGATCTAGCAATTCTATCTAAATCTGGCTTCAAATTTAAAGCAGAGGACATAAGTGTGTCAATATGTATTAGGTCGTTATTCATGGTATCTATTCTGTTTTCTAATCCCATGATTATACCATGTAAACTCTTAACAGAGCCTACAATACCACCTAAAATATATTTTAAAATGATATAGATGAACACACCCATAACAGACGCAGCTGCTACAGGTAGTCCAAATTCTATTAGTATTTGAAAAAATAAGTCCATTAATAATGTCTATGTATATGTTTTCTCAAAGCTCTTACAAGTTCCTCTATCTTATCTATTACAGATATTAAACTTTGATCGGTAATATATTTACCTTGATCTTTTAATCTGTCATATTCTTTTAAAGGAATAGTAACCATACTTTGTTCATTTTCATAAGTCTTATCATGTTCATGTGAATCATGTCCGAATTGATTATCACTCATAATTACCTCACTCTTTTTCTATTTTTTAAATGTGCAGCTTCAACCAGTTTTTTATTTTGACCATAGTATGCTACAGCATGGCCTACTTTACACATTAATTGATTAACAGATTTACCATCACACCATACATCGCCAAGTATTCTACCAAACTTACCTGTTTCTGAATCTTTGTATGTTTTGATTGTAATCTTTTTTGCTTTTTTGATTTGTTCTTGTAGAAATTTTTTAGATTTAAGACCGTATTTCTTTTCTTCTAAATCTCTTGTTCTAGATTCTGGCGTATCTATACCAAATAATCTAACTCTTTGTGCAAATAGAATATCAAATCCCATATCAAGCACCACGTCTATTGTGTCGCCATCTACTATCTTTGTTACCCTTTTTACTCTATAACTGTAATCGGTTTTGTCACCTAATTTAGCCATAATATTACCTCACTTTTATTTATTCAATTATTTTTAATAACCTAATACCATATTTTGCTTGTTTATCTTCTTGTAGTAAAGCTTTTACCATTTTACAAGCAAATATAACTCTTTCTCCACCAACTTCTCTACTTGCTATCCTTTTTGATTTCAAGCATTGGCCTATATTTTCTTTGTATACCCACTCAATTAATTTACCGTTAAGTGTTAATGTTAAAGCAACTACACCATCTTTCTCGTATTTTTCTCCACCTACATATAATTTTTGTGCAAATACACCTGACATTAGTAAACAAATTACTAAAGGTATTGCTACTATGAAAGCTAGTATTGATGATCTATCTTTATTGTGTTTTCGTTCCATTTTGATATATAATATTTCTATTACTGTCCTTTAATTTTTCCACATCTTCTCGTAGGATCTTAACATCCTCTTGAAGTCTTTTTATGTTTACGCCATTGTTCATCATATTTTCCATTTGTTGCTGTATGGATTCCACCTGACCTGCGATATGCTCAATTAACATAAATTGCTCGGAATCGGCAGGTGGTGAACCTAATTCTCCTCTAGGCCACTTAATTCTAAATTCGTTATTTTTTTCTATGTCGTTACCAAGTGTTTCAACAACTTGATTTAAATCTTTTTCTGCTAGTTGTGCTTTAGTCTCCAGCATTGTGATACGTTCCAACACGCCGAAATAAGCCCACACTCCTACGGCCACGGCACCGATTATGGCCAGCATGTTCCGGATTGGCATGCTTATTGCTGTATTTTCACTCACGTCAAATCTGTCTTTACTCATCTTTTTTCTCCTCTGGCTCGTAATACTCTTTATACTTATCCAATAATTCATTTGTAATCATTAATTGATTACGTATATGTGCGAAATTCTTAGCTAACAATTCAAAATCTTTATCTGTTAGACCCCATAGTACAGGATCTATGCCTTTTTCTTCTAGTTTTTTAAATACCTCGTCTGCGTTTTCTGAAGTGATTATAATCCACCTTAAATTTTCTAATTCAAGTGGTGTAGGTTTCTCTAGATTAAGTTCTTGTCTCTTAACTTCTTCCTTAAATATGCTTAACTTCTTTACGCTACTACAACTAGTAAGGCACGTAATTAGGGTTAGCAATACTAGGACATTCAGAATTAATCTCTGACTTCTTTGTAGCATTTTTTTCTTCCTCTGTTAGAGGTGATCCACTTGCGATCTCAATACATCTTGTAGCAAGTGCTGACGCACCGTTTGTTATTCTTTCAATAGATTTAGTTTTAGCTATAGCTAACTTACCAACGTCTCTATTCTTTTTATTAAACCTTTTATCAAGGTTTTCTAAATCTTTTTTTAAGACACCCACTAACTCGTTCATTTTATTGTTAGCTTTTAATATCTCTTGAAAATCTTTCTGTTGATTTTCTATTAGAGTTTTTTGATCTTGTATAGCAGACTCTAATTTAACTGCGTTCTCTTTTAGAATTGCATTGTCTTTTTGCAATTTCATAACATAGGCACCAGCGCCTATTACGGCGCTGATTATAATGCCTATAAAAAATAATCTAATTCCCATGGATTGTCAATCAGTCCTTCTTCCAAATTGCCCATACTCCGTATGCGATAGCAGCCCAAGCTGCCATTTTAGCAAATGGACCTGCAAATAGAACAACAAGTCCCATTGCAATTAGAGCACCACCATGTAATGATGATAACTCTTTACATCTTCCTTTTAACCATTCCATATGTTTTCTCCCTTTTTTTATAGTGCTGTTTTTAAAATCTTGATATTTACTCATGTATATCCTTATTTTATTTTAGCGTTTACCTTTCGGTGTTTATTCCATGCTACAAAACCAAAACCTCTTAATACCCAATAAGTTAAATAGTTTAGTAGATGAAATCCGTTAACCTCTATATTAATGTCTCTGAATATTCTATCTGCTTCTGCTTTATCTAATATTGTGATTGCACCTTTTGTAGTACCTTGTTGTCTTAAAGCCGTGTACTTGTAGGCATAATCATGTACTAAACCACCAATAAGTAAAACACCTACTGGAGATAAAAACGAAGCTAAAAATTTTGGTACACTTGCACCATCAAACACGAAGCCTTCTGGTATAACATACTTTGTTCCGTCTAGTTCGTATTTAAAATCTTTGGCTAGTTCCCATGTTCTTACAGTTAATAACCATAATAATATACCACCCCAAAAACCTTTTGATTTAGTTGGTATCAATATAGGTTTCATATGTGGCATTTCTTTATATTTAAATCTTCTATCTCTGCCTTTTAAATGTATTCTGTCAGACCAGTTAATAATTGCACCAATTATAATTAGTGTTATTAATACAGTCCACATCCAGAATTTCGTTGCTAATTGTATTAACAAATCTAAATGTTCCATTGTTCTCCTTATTTTTTTAAAACACCTTTTTTAACTAGGTACTTATGTAAAGCTGTTCCTTCGGACTTTTTATACATACTTACTGTGGGTCTAAATCTACCTAAACCTGGACCCGATTGACCTGCAACAGCAGAACCCATGTATTCTTTCTTAACTTTTTTCTCTTTCTTTTTACCTGTAAGATATTCTTCAAAAGTTTTAAGCATTGTATTTGTCCTTAAATGTTTTATATTCTTTTTCTTTTGTTTCTATAATTTCTGTTTTAGGTTGTGTCATTTCATCTATCTTAACTTCTATACTATCAATTTTATCTAACACACCTTTTAACATCATACTATTGTTATCGTCACTCTCTTTAATTCTTGTTGATAAAGGTACAACTGATCCAACATATCCTGTTGCCAATGGATCACGTCTTTTCATCTTATCTAATTCTGATTTTTTTGTATGTACAGAGTTGTCGTCACCTGTTCCTGCAACGGCCGTACCTGTAGCATTAGCTGGAGCGTCTTCGTCCATCTTGTTAATGATTTCGTCCATCATTGCTTTATAATGTCTTGTCATATTCGTACTCGCTTATTAATTCTCCATCTTTTTCAAATACATCAACACCAAAACAATTCATAACTGGCGTCTCCTGTATGTCTGGTATATTTATGTCTTCCGATATCATTGAATTGTATTGATCTATCTGTTTTAGATATGTAATCACAGCGGATTCTATTACCAATTGGTGTTTTTTTGCCTCTTTATTTTCTTTAAATAAAAGAGCAGCTGCCACTGCAAAAGAACCTAAAGCACCTCTAATTCCTGCCTTTGCTAATATTCTTTTTAAATTGAATACAAACCTGTGTAGCATTGTGTATGCTCTTTTTTCTGAAGACTTTTGTAAAGTTCTATACTTTCTTAAAACAGTACCTTTCTCATCTATGATACCGAGTTTAAAAGCTTCTTGTTTGTTAAAAGGCGTCGCCAATAACTTAACAATTCTATACGTTATTAATAAATCTACACCTCTGTTCATTATAGTTCCTCTAACATTTTTTCTACTTTAGGATCACCTTGAATATCAGTTAACTCATGTGGATATAGGTATTCTAGGTACTCTAAAAATGTTTTAAGCATACCCCAATATTTCTTGTCTATCTTAAACAAGAGTAAAGTAATCGCCGCTTCAACTCCGAATACGTTTTGTAAGATAATTAAGTGATTAACTACCAATCTTACTTTCAGATTACCTGTTGTCGTATACTTACGAAATAACCTTTTAAGATATCTTATTCTTTTAATATCTTCATAAAACTCCTTCTCATCTTCTAGAGTAGGGTTATCATAATTTTGTTGTGCAAAAAGCAACCAGTTATCTTTGGTTATTTCTTTAAACATCGTTCTACACTAATTTAGCGTAGACTTTACTTGATCCTGTTTTTAATGTTTCGTACTTAACCTCTAGTTTAAGGCCACCCTCTTTTCTATGAGATATACCATCATCATTAATATCAGAACCATCTACGTCTTTACCAAATCTTCCACCGAATTGGCAAACTTCACCTGTTATTGTACCATTAGTGCCTTCCATTGCTGGTAGTTTTACTTCTAGTCCAATTGTTTTCAATTTATTTGCTAGTTGTTCAACAGCAGCTGAAGGATTAATATATTCCTTCTCAGCAATAGAACCAACAAAAGCATTCACTCTCTCTAAAATTTTAGGATCATGTATGTTATGAACACCCATACTTCCGTCTTCAACAGAATTTACTTCAGGTGTACCAACGCCAACAGTCATGTGTTCCTGTACGTACTTTTTAAATGTTTTCATCTTTTTTTTCTTCCTCTTTTGTTTCTTCAGGCGCTTCAGCAGGCTTTTTGCCTGCTAAAACATCTTCCTCAAAATCTTTTAAATCTTCTTCTTTTACGAATGATTTAAATTTTTTCATTTGTTTTTAACCTATTTAATAGTTTATCGGTCATTTGAATTGCACCATTGACTGCATTTAAATTTGCCTTCATAGTACCAACATTCAATTCAACCGATTTAATTTTTGAAGAAAGTTCGTTAAACTCTTTAGTTAATAACTCTTTTTCTTCCTGTAATACTTTTTCATCAATTACCATTATATACTCCTATTATATTATATATTAAGCTACTACGTGACCCTCACCTGCAAGTACATACCAAAAACTTGATTTGTAAATTAAAGTCACTGACTCACCTGGAGCGTTTAATGTAACCGTTGTACCTTGTTTAAAGTTTGCTGGTGTAATTGTCACTGCATTTGTTCCACCAGTAGACGCATTTAAAATTGTTTTAATTTGTCCATCTGTTGAAGCAGCTGCTAATGAAGTTGGCGCTGTGTTTGATGTTGCGTCAACTAAAGTAATAGCTGAAGTTAGATCAGCCGCTTGACTTGATCCACTTGCTGTTATTGTTTGTGCTGTTTGTTTTAATGCAATCCAACTTGGAATATTATTGAATACATTTTCAGCTGATATTTTTTTGTTAATAGGTGTACCACTTGGGTCATCAATTACATGAAATAAATCTGCTGTGTCTAGAGCTGTGCCTAGATCCGTTAATTGTGTTACCTTTTTGTCTGCCATTTTTTCTCCTTTAAACCCTTTCGGGAATGCTACTGTAGGTATTTCCTACATCAATTGTTATTATTATATAGGTGCCCACTAGGACACCTATAGAATTTCATTATTATTAAGCAGGTGTATATACTTCTACTGTTCCTGCTGCTGTACCGATAGCCGCTGAGTTCGTTATAGTTGCGTTCTCTTGAGTCACTCGGTTTACGATTGTACCACCGTTAAGTGCCATTGCATTTTCGCCAACTGACAATGTGTCTCCGTTTTGTCCGTTTTCTCTTGCGTCTGCACCTAAAGTTATTCTGAATAACGCCTCGTCTGGAGCGTTCATTGATACATACTCTAAATGTTGTACTCTAGTGTCGCCAGCAGGACCACCCATGTCGTTAGTTAGGGTTAGTACTGGTACTCCACCGATAATAACATCGTCTGACCAACGTACTGTTGCGTCTATATTTCCGCCAGCTAGTCTGTTGTGAGTATCTTCAACGAAGTTTATACTTGTAATGTTTGCCATTTTGTTTTTCTCCTTTTAAAAATTATGCGCTGATTGTTAATATACCAGCAGCAGTACCAATACCAGCGGCACTAGTTATAGTAGAGTTTGTTGTTGTACCTCTATCTTTAATTGTTCCGCCGTTTAATGATAATGCGTTTGCACCAACTGTAATTTGGTCGTTTGCAGCTGTTGTAGTTGCGCCAGCGCCAATAGTTAAATTGAAAGTTAACTCGTTAGTGTTTGATCCTGTAGTGTATGATAAAACGTGTGGACCTCTACCTGAACCAGAACCTTGATTACCATTTTGTAATGTTAATGTAGGTGTACCTGTCACGGTAACGTCTTCGTTAAATCTTACTCTTGCTTGTAAAGCACCACCAGCTCCAACGCTGAATGATGTTGTGATAAATTCTATTTCAGTAATGTCACCTGCACCCATAGCAGTAGCTAATCCACCGATTGCTACTAATACTTCCGGAGTTGCGTTAGTGTTGTCATTACCAGAAAGAATAGAACCAGCCTCTCTAACCCAGCCTTTAGAAGTAGCGTAAACTTCCTTCTTCTCGGCATCGGTTAAATTTTTTGGCTTAATATCGTTTCCCCATAAAGACATAAAAATTTCTCCCTTAATTAAGTTTTATTTGTTATATAACTAGCACTATTTATAACGGAAATAAGTTAGAAACCTAGCGATCTTAACTGTCTAATTGTGTTGGAAGTTGAAGTGTGGTGTATTGCTTTACCACCTCTTGCGATGAATTGATCTACGTTTTTCTTATAATCGTCTATTAGTAGTGCTGGATCACCTAATACTTTTGCGTATAGTTGTTTTTGTACACGTTTTACTAGGTTAATTCTTGGTGCTGATAGGCCTAAATTTGTTCTTGCCCAATGTGTCTTACCTGGTATACAATTAGGATCAAAACTTTCCTCTACGTATGCTGATAAGATATGTGGTTTATGTTTAGATATGAAAGACCATAGTTGTCTACCACCTGTCTGCCATGGTAGAGTATGCCAAAATCTAGGAGTTGCTTTTACTTTAGACCACTTTTCAGTCTTACTACCATATGACCATTTGTCAATGGTTATATTGTGAAGTTTCTCAACACCCTTTACGAAATCGCAAAGGACACCATCCATGTCACAATATATTCTCGGTAGTTTTGCCATAATTCTTAATCAAAGTAGGTCTTTGAGAGTTCTCCTCTCTCTGTTGTTTCACCTTTTTTTCTTGTTCTTATATAGACTTGTACTGTATCACTTGTACCAGGTTTTGTATATGTTCTAATACCACCTGATATTACAGAGTTCGCACCATCAGCCGAATCTTTGTATGTGTGTGTTATCGTAGCAGAGTTTTCATACTGCCAGATACTATTAGAGTTTGGTACGTCTACCCAAGCCATGATTAGAATTTATGATTCATTTTTGGATTCATTTCAACAGGAGTTTTTTCTTGACCAGTCATAGTTTTACCTTTTGGTTCTTTCATTTCTTTATCTCTCTCTGCTGTTGTATCCGACATAGACTTTTCTTGTTCCTCTTTTTGCATTTTGTCTCTTAAATGTTTGTATGCAATACCTATAGATAAAGGTACTTCTCCTGTATCTTTGTTAGGTTGAGGTTTTACAGCCTTATGTTTTTCGTTTTCTAATTTTTGTTTTAATAATGCGTTTTGATCTTTAAGTTTTTCAATTTCTGACTCTTTCTTTTCTTTGTCGTCACCTTTCATTGCTCTAATCTTAGCGATCTTAACACCTGGTTTATTGTCTTTGTCAATTGGTGGTATATCTTTAGCTTCTGTTTTAAAATACTTAGCGTCTTCTTGTCTTTTCTCTTGTTCTTCAGCCGCCTCTGCCCAATTTACAGACTCTTCTTTTTTTTCTTTTGCTTTAATTGCTTTTTGTAAAGCAGGTGGTAATTTCTTTTGAGCACTTGTTAACTCATTTGTCACTGCTTCATTTTTAGCACTATACTTGTTATCTATTCTGTTAAAGAAATCTTTTTTTTCTTTATCTGTCATAGAACCAATACCTTTTTTACCTGATTTCTCTAACTCTTTTTTAAACATAGTTTTGTAATCAGATTCATTGGTATGAATTGACATTTGTTTTGCCATGTCTTCTAGAGAATTTGGTTTATTTTTTAAATAACTCATTTGTTTTTCTCCATTTTTTCTTTTAATATTCTATCTACTAATTGTTTTGCACCCTCGCCATACATTTTTTTATATTTGTTAGTGTGAATAGATGGTTTAGTTTTTGCGTCTTTATCACCTGGTGCTGGTTTATTACTGTCATTGTTTTTAAAGTAATCTGCTCTCTTACCTTTTTCTGACTTACTTAACCCTTTATAGTATTTTTTAGGTTGAGTACCATCTTTTTTCTTAACGTCACCGTCTTGTGGTACTGCCCTTAAATCTTCACTTCTAACTTGTTTTGCTAAATCTTTATCAGCGCCACCCCATGTGCCACTGCCTTTTGTAATAAATGAATTTACTCTAGCAAGAGCCCATTGTACTTGTGTTGCACCTGGTCTATGGCCACCTTTCCAAGCTGCCATACCTCTATCGTAAACTTTCTTTAATACTGAATAAGGCATTTTAGATTTGTCTGCTTTTTTTCTAACTGCCTTTGTACTCTCGTCTAAATCTTCTTTCTTTAATATTTTCTTTGCAATCTCATGACCTTTAGTAATTGTAGATTTTTCTAAAGGTGGTTCAGTATCGCCTGTGTGTTTTTTAGCGGCTGCCATACCGATTGCATAAGCGTCATCTTTAGCCATTTCTTCTATATGTTCTTCTAATTCTTTATCTTCGGGTACACAATTAGGTACTTCTTTACCACCTTTGTTTTTCATACCTACTTGTTTATAACCTACCCAACATGCTTCATTTTGTATATCTTCTTTAACAGGTGGATTATATCTACCCATTTTATCAATCTTAAATCCTTTTTTTCTTAAATTGGCTGCCTTGTTTTGTAAGTCTTGTAAAGTTTTAGCACCCTCAAAACCAGCATGTTTACCATATCTGTCACTGTAAGATAACATAAACGGATCAATCTTCTCGTCTATACTTTCAACCTCTTCTTTGAAAGGGTTTACGTTAGTGACTTTGAATTTCATTTTTCTTACTGCAAGTTTACTAGCAGAACCACTTGATACAAAAGGTATATTTTGTTTTGATAAAGTTTCTAAATTTTTATCATTTAGTTTATCAAGTATGTTCATTAATTGTTTTGCTCTAGCAGCTGTAATTTTTTTACCTCTCATTGGTTCGTATTCTTTTTTAAGAACATTAATCATTGAGGCAGTAAAGTTAGCAATTTCTGTTAATTCAGTTTCTTCATTGTTAACTCTGTAAAATATTTTCTTTAATTCTTGAGCAGATAAGCCCATAGTTCCATAATGTTTTCTAATAAACTTGTTTAAGTCCATTCTAGTAGCGTCATCTTCTACATCCATAAGAGCAGCCTTAACACCACCCTCATCTATTGCCACTTGTTCTTTTACACCTAAAATATCTTTAACTGTTTTTACTGATATTTTTAATCTCTTTGCTATTTCTTCGGCAGACTTGCCTTCTTGGTCGGCAGTAAATATATCTTTCATTCTGCCTTCGTCTAATTCTGTTTGTTCTTCTAATTCTTTTTCATCTAATACTAGTTTAGATAGTACATTTATATTAGCATGTTTAACTGCAACTTTAGTAGGCATATCTAATTTTGCCAACATAGCTCTCACTCCAGGAGTGACATCTTTCATAGACTTTTTAGCCCATACTTTTTTGATATTGTCTAATTGATCTGGTTTGATAGTACCCATTAAGCCACTCTCAATTAAGATTGACTCGTTCCAGGCCTCTGCCATTGTTTTTCTATATCTTGTCATGTCTATTAGGATTGTAAGTCTTTTAACATCTTAACTACTGCCTCATCTAACTTACTTTTCCATTCCTCCTTAAATCTTTGTTTATATTTATCTATTGTTTCAGCTTCAGAAGCCCAATTATTTACGTCTTTTTCATTTATTTTCTCATCTTTTATCTCTTTGTAACCTTGTGTAGGCCACCCTCTGTCTTTAACGTCAACTGGTTTAGCTTCTGGCTTCTCTCCCGGTGTTATTTCTTTCGTATGATTGGCATAATCATGCCCTATTTCAAACGCTTCTTTCTCTAATTTCATCGTTAATTCTTTCTTTAAATCGGCAAATTTCTTTTCAGATATAGCCTCAAAGCCATAGTCAATATTTAAATTGTGTTCTCGTACTGCAACCTCTTTATCAGAAGCTATTGGTATACAGTCCCAAATCCATGCTTTGTGTAAATTATTATTGTTATCTTCTAGTACAATATAGTTTGTACCTTTTCTTTTAACTGTTCCTTGTATATTCTGTTTTGTGTAATCAACATGTTCTCCTATATTAAATATCATATCTCTTAAATATAGGTCTCTTATTTGTTGTTGATCAAATTGTTCCATAGTTAACATGTTCGTATTACTATATTCCATACTGGCAGCCAATCTCATACCTTTTCTTACATCTTTCATCAATGCGTTGGCGTCAACACCACCAGGTAAACCTCTTTTAAAACTAGATAGATCATTAGCACTAGCAGCTGCTCTCATCTTACTTGCTGACATACCTGTAGCTCCTTCTGCGTCTGGATCTCTCTCGCCTGCCGATAACACATTTATGTTATCAAAGTTATAGTAACCATGTCTTGATTTTACATCGTTATATTTGTTTAATATTGTTTCAAATTCTCTTACTCTATCACTACCTACAACCATAAAGATTTCTGTATAACCTTTATTATGTAAGGTTGTAGCTATATCCAATATCATGTTTGTTTTGTTTATCTCTATATTTCTTGCGTGAGAAGGAAACATTTTTTTCATATACGCCAGTTTTTGTGTAGGCGATAATGGATTTTTCTTACTGTCTTCACTTCTACTTAAATAAATTTTGTGATCATTTGCTCTTACTGATTTAACTTTCTTAATAAGTTTTTCATGTCCTATAGTTGGTGGATTAAATCTACCAAAAGTAAATGCAACTGATTTTCTAGGTCTTCTTAAATCTTCGTTTACTTCTTCAGGAAGTCCTGCGTCTCTAACTGCTTTTCCAAATACACCATAATCTATACCAGCATGTTGAGCTGCCTTATTTTTGGCGTCTTTCATTCCTTGTCTTAAATATTTTACATACAGTTGTAAACCTCTTCCCATTTCTTTACGTCTAAATGTTCTTCTAATTAAATCGTCCCATGCTGAAGCGATTGATTCTGCATTCATGTTGTCTATATCTTCACTAGTTAAACTTTTTATCTCATCATCGGTAACCTTACCATCATCTAATATCATTTTACATTTCTTATAAAATTTTAAGTAGTGATATTTTTCTAACATTTTGTAGATAACATTTTTAGGTAATCTATTCTTAACTCCATATTTTCTAATTTCATCTGGTGTCATATCACCAGCAAATGCAGCTCTTCTATCTGCGTCAACATCATCACCTATTTTTATTATCTCTTTAATACTGTCTTCTATTTCTTCTAATTTTTCATTTATCTTTTCTTGTAAGTTTAATATATCATCTGGTTGTAATTCAACTAATTCATGGTAATCAATTATATCACGTTTTAATTCTCCTTTTACTACATCTAACTCTTGTACTTTTCTTTCAAACTCTTTGATATATAAGTTTGTATCAAAAGTAAAATCTTCAGGTCGTTTTATAAACTTATCGTTGTTTATATCAAACACTGCGTCAGCCTTTTTATTCTGATCGTCATATGTTTTTTGATCTGTTATAAAGTAGTAGTTAATAGGATGTTTAGTGCCAGGTATTAACTTACCTTGTATGTTTTTTGGATTTTTTGCTGACAAATATTTTTGAGAAAGATTGACTCTTTCGTCTTCTTGTTTGTCTTTTGGTACGTCAAACAATACATTAATGTCCAGATCAGCGTCATTTCTATATCTCTTTGTAAGTATAGAACCTATTAATGCTGTTTTAATTACTGGATATTCTTTCTCAAATATTTTTATCTGATCATCAATTAATTTTTTCACGCTTGGTTTTATTTTAGGGTCTTTACTATCAGCATTATCAAATACACCAGGAGCGTATGTACGTCTTGGTATATCTATGATACTCTCTTTGATTAAGTAATCTTTAAAAGTTTTCATATTCTTTTTTTAGCCTCTAGTTCTTTTGCTATCCATTGTTTAGCAATATAGTTATTAGGATTAGTTCTAATCTGTCTTCTAATATATGATGAGGCAGTTCTAATTGTATTACTAACAAGTTCAGCTTCTGATCTGTTGTTGTCAATAATTAACATATTACTTGCCCTAAACATATGTTGAAAAGACCCTATGTTTTGTTGTACTTTATTCCAACTATTTTTTACAATATATTCTGGTATTGATCTTGATCTAGTCTTGTTTCTTTCCATGGCCACCTCTAAACTTGTGTTTACGAATATCATATAACAATCGTAACCAAGTGCTGATAACATAGAATGTTGTCTTCCTATAACTGTCTTATCACGACCTGTTGCGTCTATGACTAAACCCAATCTACCTTTTACATATTGATCTAAAGCCGAGCCGGCTGTTAACTTTGCTTTTGCTCGTACAATGTTTCTAAAATATTCTTCCTCATCTGGCATTTTTAAAGATAAATTTGCCTTTAACAATCCTCTTTCAAAGATTGTATCAGAGTTTACTATTTTAAGACCTGTACCTGCAAAGGCTTGACTCGTGACAAAAGTTTTGCCTGAGCCTGGTCCACCTGCTAAGAAGAAAGCTTTAAATATTCCTGGGTCATATACACCCTCGGATAAAAATGCTGTGACTTCTTTTAGTGTTTTCATATTAACCTTGTGCTTTAGCCGCCTCGTCTAGTATTTCTTCCATATCTTTAGCATAAGTTCTTATTGCCTGCATAACTACAAAAACACCTTTTCGTCTTCTTTCAGTTAATACACCATAGAAACCTATATCTACGATATCGTCATCTGTCACTTCCAAAATTTCTTTTGGTGTGTGGCCAGACATTATGTTTTGTAGAATATACATCACACCTCTTGCCTCATGTGAATCAGCGTCTACTTCAAATAACATTTTGTCTTCTTTCAAAGACGGTATCATCCAAACTTGGCTGACACAACCATGTATTCTGTATCCGTTAATTCTTTTAGATTCATCAAGTTCAATTATACCTTTACCTTGTTCAAGTAAATAGTAAAATTTTTCTTTTTCCTCTAATTGAGAAAAGTTATGAGACCATGTTCCTAATTTTTCTTTTATTGACATGTCCTCAAGTTTTGATCCATCTGCTAGATCAACTCCTTTTCTATCTTCATTTAGCACAGGTTCTGGTGCTTCTACAGTATCGCCTACACTTGGATTTGTAGGAAACTTGATACCATTTGCTTCGTCCATCATCTGTTGCTCCTTTTCTGCTATTGCTATTTCTCTATCCAAACTCTCTTTGGTAGATTTTGCAATCGCTTTTGATAGTTTTTTCATTCCACCTTTTATATACATTATATTACTCCTATTAGTTGTCTACTTTAGCGCCAGCTCTCCACTGATAACAACTCCAGTATCTTGCTTTCCATTTCGGACCTGGATTAGCACAGTTGTGTCTCGCTCTAAAATTCTTTCTTCGGTTAGGGTCGTCTCTTTTGATTTCCATATTTGGATCACCAAAGCCAACCTTAACTACGTTGCCCTTTTCGTTCTTAACGTAAACGTAAAATTTCTTTTTACCATCACTTGAACGAACAGGATTATTTAATTTTACTTTCTTGCCCTCATGCTCAGATTCTTCAACCACAAGGTCATCGTATTTCATATTCTCACAAATAGAATCTATCTCATCTAATTTGTTTTCATATTCTTTAAAAGTTTTCATTTGTTTTTAACCTTATTTATTATTTGTTTTGCGATCTCTTCCGGCTCTGCGCCTTCAGCTTTGATCTCTATAAAACCGGCATGATCTCTATAGTGTTCAATTACCGGACCTGTTTCTTTTTGATATAGTTCTATTCTATGTTTAATAACTTCAGGTTTATCATCAGCTCTACCTCTAGCTGTTAATCTTCTTATAACTTCTTCCTCACTTACATTTAAATATACTATATTATTAATTACTATACCTTTATTGTTCATGTCTTTGACTTGTTGCATGTATCTTGGATAACCATCAAATACAAAACCATCTGCTTTATCAACTGCGTCAAATACAAGTTTCTTAACTATGTCATTCGGAGCAAAGTCTCCTTTACCTAAATTAAGTCTTTTACCCATTTCACTACCACTTTGTTTTTCTTTTCTTAATAAATCACCAGGATATATGTGATCTATATTAAATTCTTTTACTAAAAATTTAGCGTAAGTAGATTTGCCACTACCTGGACCACCTATTAAAATAATCTTTGGCTGTCTTTTTTCTTCTAGAAACTTAAATATATAATCTTTAAATCCTATCATTATCCTTTTACCCAATCTTTAGCAATAGTAAAGTTTGCTCTACTAAATTCTAATCTGTCTACTAATTTAATTGCACCAGCTGATCTGCTTACTGCAACATAACCCTCTGGATTGGTTACTTTATAACCGTTTGATGTTCTAATAAAATGGCCGATACTTTGTATTTGAGATAGTTTTGATATTAAAAAGTTCTTTGCATTACCTAAACTTACATGTGACGCAATTGCAAAGTATAATGATTGTTCGTTTCTATCTATAAATTTTAAATTAGTATCTAATAAATCTTTGTATTTTTGTTTACCTTTTGGTGTTTTTCTATTTGCTATTTCTTCCGTTAAAATATTAGTATAATAATCTCTAAACATTTTTTGTAAAGTTTTTACCTTACCCATGTGACCTTGTGTGTTTCTAATATAATGATTAAAGAAAGCCTTTAGTCTAAAACCAACTGATAAAGAATCATTTGATCTTGACATTTCATTTAATATAGTAGACGCTTTACCTAAAGAGCCTTCAGCCATTCTAATTAAACCATCAAATCTAGATAGTTCACCACTAGTAAACGTAGATGAACCGGAAGTATCTGTATAGCCAGCACTTGCTAAAAATACCGATGTACTACCTGATCTACCAGATATAGTGCCAAAACCAGCACCTAAACTTTTCATATCTTTACCTGTATAACTTGTATGAAATACTATTCCCATTCTTGCTCTTCTTATTTTTCTACCTAAAGAAGAATTTACTGGTGTTGCATATGTAATTGTATTTGGTGTAAAAGTTATCATAGCCTCACCATCTATATTCTGTATCTTTGTATCATTTGTAAAGAGTAAATCGCCTTGATAGATACCTGTAATTCTTAATTTTTTTAATTCTCTTAAACAAACATTTAATTTATCTGCAACAGGTCCACTATGATTAGTTCTTATATCACCTGGTGTATAATTGATTTTTGGTTTTGCGTTGAATACTGATTTAGTACCGACAAAGAATTTGCCGTTTTCTGGATTTATACCACACACTATAGCAGGCGCACCGTCCCACTTGACAGACATATTTACTTTGGCACCAGAAGATCCTGCTAACATGTTTCTAATTGATTTTAGAAACTTTACAGCGTTCTCTCCACCTCTAGCACCTCTGTTGATTATATCATCTTCAAGATGTTCTAAATGTGTGTTTTTTTCTTTTGTTATGAAACCTTTAAAATTAAACATTTTTCTCTCATTTTATCCATAAATTAATTCACTTTCTCATTCAATATATCAATGTACTTATATTTATACTAATACAACTTGCCAAATGGACCAAATTGTGACCCTCTTTTCTCTGCTAAAAATACCATATCTGTCAACATTCTGTCTCTTTTTGCTTGTGGTATAGAGTATATACAGTATAAAAAGTCTAGTTCCATTAGTTTAGTATGTGATACACCGTTCTTTAGGTCATTACTGTTATATGATTTTATCATAGTTTCAATAAATTTACTGTCTGCAATACCCGTTTCTGTTTTTCTATTTACTATCTTAAATCGTTTTAGGTAAACCGACTTGACCTTGTCAAAAGCAGCCAATGATTTAGGATATAAATTATGATTATTCACAAAGAATAACTTACTATTATTTCCTATACCATACTCTGACATTAATCTTGCTAGTAAATCTAATGGTACTTTTCCTATACGAGCTGCACCAGCACCTTTAAATTTACCATCAAATTTTAAATTCTGATTAAATCCTTTTCCGTTTTGTCTAACTTGAAACTCGCAAACATCGTTAGCAGATTTTATATCTATTCTCATATCAGCAGACACTAAAGTTTTATCTGACTTGTTACCCATTTTCATAACTGATCTATCTAACTTCATGGTAAACTTAGCGTCTTTCATCAATGCATTTTTAGTATTTACTTCTTCATATCTAGCTTCTTTACCTGAAACTTTTTTTAATGATATACCTGCAAGTTTATATTGACTATATAAAGTTTTCATCACATCATTTAATTTAGATATAGATACTGACTTTCCTGTCATTGCATTGTTAATAGTTCTTCTAACATCGTTTTCATTTTTAATTAACCATATATCAGCAGGGTTCCAACTATCTTTTTTTGAAATCTTAAACTTATCTCTTATTAAGTTAGAAATATAATCCATAAAACCACCGTCTCTGTTATATTCTGTCCATGATTTACCTCTAAACACTTCTAATATTTTTTTCTGTTGTGCAAAGAAATTATCTAACCATTCATCTTCTACCACGTCAGGATATATTGTAACCAATTCTTTAAATTTTTTGTCTTTAGATATATCTTCAGGACACTTATACTTAATATTATCTTTTAATGCTCTTCTTATAATCCAAAGTGAGGCATTTTCTTGTTTTGCTGTGACTTGTGCGTCTAATTGTTTTACTGACTTCTTACCTGTTTCTATAAATCTAATCTTATAATCTTGTACTATGAAGTCTGCTTGTTTCTTGGCACCTGATTGTACCTTAGCAGTATACTTTTTTTCTAGTATAGGTAAAACTTTTTTTAAATTGTCTGGCGATACTTTTACTATGTAGACTTTAGATTTTGTGACAGGAGAATCATCACCATAATATGCACCCTCTACCATCATTGATAGTAAAGATGTAAAATCTTTCTTTATATTAGACGGTACGTGTTGTGTTAACGTTGATAGTGTTGCTAAATTATATGCCATATTTCTCTCATAACATATTTATAAGAGAAAGGCAAGTTATTTAACCTCGCCATTGCACCATAAAAATTTAGGTATGCCACCGTTTAACTCCCAAACTCTATGTTTATTTTGAAATTTTACTAATCTGTCTGCGTCTTCCTCAAAGAAATATGTTCCTACTATATTATTTGTAGGTCTTTCTTTTACTTGCCATAATATCTTACGGCCTTTCTTAACCATCTTTTTAGTGTAAGATAACTTATCGTAATCTTTGTCTGATCTAGGTCTCTTATCACCTTTTTGAAATCTTACTTTTTGTTTTTTAGCCATTATACTTTAAAATCTGAAAACTTATCATAAGGATTTACTTCCTTTTTCGTTTCAGTTCCCTTGTCTACTATATTTTGTGCGTTATTTTCCACATCATATAATTTCATTTTTGATCTATCTACACCAATTATAAATGACCTATGAAAAGATGGATCATTATATCTGTTTTTCAATTGTTTTACTTTCATCTGACCTAGTTGTTCTAGTTCTTCGTTTGACATCAAGGCAAACATAAAGTCAGCAGTTGCTGGTAAACCAAAACTTTCAGACGTATCTTCTAAACCAATATCTGTACTTACGAAACCTGTTCTTGTTGTTTGTGTGGCACTGAATATAGGCAAATCAAACTCTACTGCTAGACCTCTTAATTCTTCAGCAATAGCCTTAATATAAAAGTAAGATGATATATTACCACCTTTAAATCTACTTGATGAACATATGTTTAAATAATCTATAAACACTACTTGTGGTTTAAAAGATTTCTTTAATGATAATTCATTTAACAATGCTCTAAAATGTCCACTATGAGCAGACGCCGTTGGATATTCTTTGATAATTAATTGACCTTTAGTCTTATCTTGTACCTTTTGTAATCTGTCATGGTACATTTGTTGAGGCATGGCATGTAGGTCATCCATAGATACATCTAATAAGTTTGCGTCTATTCTTTCTGCAATTCTTTCCTCTGC
>TARA_Y200000002_G_scaffold58962_1_pt1 | contig 75423 bp, 67 predicted proteins | sample TARA_Y200000002 | Tara Oceans TARA_Y200000002 (sample SAMEA2619388) | marine metagenome | biome: marine biome (ENVO:00000447); feature: surface water layer (ENVO:00002042); material: "saline water (ENVO:00002010), including plankton (ENVO:xxxxxxxx)" | depth 5 m | reverse complement strand
CAAAACAGTCCGGACCTTATTCAAATGATGCAACAGCTAATAGAAATAAATAGAAAAACAATGGAAAACACTAATAAACAATTTAAGCTGTCAACTGACAACATGAGGGGTATTTAATGAGCTGGAAAAAGTATTTTACTCCTGTACAAACAGGAGATAATCAAACTGGTAGCTATTCGCCCCTGAGCGGCAAAGGATCTTCTACGCAACCGGGTCCTGCTAGATCAAATTATAGTTCATTCCTACCAGATGTGTATGTAGGAACTCCTAACAGAGTTGAAAGATATGGACAATACAATACCATGGATATGGATTCAGAAGTTAATGCGGCTCTTGATATCCTAGCTGAGTTTTGTACACAAAAAAATAAAAAGAACGATACACATTTTGAATTCAAATTTTACAAAAATGCAACTAATTCAGAAGTACAGATACTGAGCGAATATCTAAAACAATGGTATAAGATACAGCGTTTTGAAAATAGAATGTTCCGTATTTTTAGGAACACTTTTAAATACGGAGATGGATTTTTTGTTAGAGATCCAGAAACTAAAAAATTATATCATGTTGATCCTTCAAAAGTAAACAGGATAATTGTAAATGAATCAGAAGGCAAAAAACCTGAGCAGTACGTAATTAAAGATGTTACATTTAATTTTGCTGATATGGTAGCAACCAAAGCACTTCAAACTAACGGTAATGTAACCGGAGGAGGCAGTGGATATTTAACTGGTGGTGCTAGAGGAATGACTGGAAACAGTTCAGGACAATTAGGAAATAGATTTACAGTAGAGCAAGGTGAAATGGCAGTTAATGCAGAACATGTTTTTCATCTTAGTTTATCTGAAGGACTAGATAACAATTATCCATTTGGTAACTCCCTGTTAGAGACAGTTTTTAAGGTTTACAAACAAAAAGAATTATTAGAAGATGCAATTATTATATACAGGGTACAGAGAGCACCTGAACGTAGAGTATTTTATGTAGATGTTGGCAACATGCCATCACACCTTGCAATGCAGTTTGTGGAAAGAGTAAAAACAGAGATACATCAAAGACGTATACCGTCCAAGACAGGCGGGGGTACAAATGTTATAGACAGTAGTTACAACCCGTTGTCAATCAACGAAGACTACTTTTTCCCACAAACAGCAGAAGGGCGTGGATCTAAAGTTGAAACACTGCCTGGAGGCACAAACTTAGGAGAAATAGATGATCTCAGATATTTTACTAATAAGCTCATACGGGGTTTACGAATTCCTAGTTCATACTTACCAACCGGGGCAGATGACAGCAATGCTCAGTATAATGACGGTAGAGTAGGAACAGCATTTATCCAAGAACTACGTTTTAACACATATTGTGAAAGATTACAAAACTTACTAGTTGACGAATTTGATCAAGAATTTAAAAGATATTTGTTAGAAAAAGGCATGAACATTGATACAGCAATGTTTGATCTTAAATTTATGCCTCCGCAGAACTTTGCGGCTTACAGACAAACAGAATTAGATAATCAGCGTATTGGATCATTTGCACAAATACAAGCAGTTCCGTTCTTATCTAATAGATTTGCACTAAAAAGATTCTTAGGACTATCAGAAGAAGATATAGCAGAAAACGAAAGACTATGGGCTGAAGAAAATGATGAAAACTTAACTCCACCTCAAGGTGATGCGGCAGGAGAAATGAGAGGCGTTGGTATTAGTAGTGCAGGAATATCTGCCGATATATCCGGCGCAGAGGATCAAATTGATATAGAAAATTCAGAAGAAGGTGGGGAAGGAGCACCACCAGAAACAGCAACAGGAGCAGATGCAGGGGCAGGAGCACCTCCAGCAGGCGGCGAACCACCTCCACCGGCATAAATAATAGCATGATACTGAGAGAAATATTTTATTACGATAAAGAAACTATGGAACCTGTCGAAGATAACAGGTATGATCCTCAGTATGACGATTCTATTGTTGACTTAGATGATACCCGGCAAACACGATTGACATTACGTCAAATTAATCGTGCCAGAAAAGCAAGTGAGCTACATACTAAAGAGAAGACCAAAGACAATGATTTAGTTAGATCAATGTATGGAATAGCCGCTCAGCAACAGGCGGCCGGAGTATGATAGTTGGCAAAGCTAGACAAGCGTAAGTATACAAAACAGCAATGGCACATTATACGTGAACAACGCCGTTTTGATAAATTACAACAAAAACATAAAAAACTTTCCCAAACAGATACTACAAAAAGAAATAATCAAATTGCATTTGTTTTAGGCAATGGCTTATCAAGACAAGGCATAGATTGTCAAGAACTTAGTAAAATAGGAAAAATATACGGATGCAATGCATTGTATAGAACTTTTATGCCAGACTATCTAGTTGCAGTAGATGTAAAAATGGTTTTAGAAATTAATAAAACTGGATTTCAAAAGAAAAACGAAGTTTGGACTAATCCCAACAGAGCATATGATAGAATGCAAGGATTTAATTTTTTCTCACCATCAAAGGGTTGGAGTAGTGGACCAACAGCATTATGGTTAGCATCACAACATGGTTATGAAAAAATTTATATTTTAGGTTTTGATTTTAGAGGACTTAAAGAAGGTACAAAGTTTAATAATGTATATGCAGATACTCCAAACTATAAAAAAAGCGAAGACGGTGCTACATTTTTTGGTAACTGGTTAAGGCAAACTAAAGCTGTTGTACAAGAAAGTAAACAAATTAACTTTGTAAGGGTTATAACATCTGATAACTACAACCCCGATGAACTAAATAACTTTACAAACTACAACGTCTGCAAAGTAGACGATTTTAAAAAAATTTATGACCTATCATAGTGATTTTTACCAAATTCGCTCGTTTTCACCTATTATCTAGGTGTTTTTTTCAAATATAGTAAATATATTATATGACAGCCTTACCGAACAGGTAAATTTTAACATTTATAGGAGATTAAAATGGCAACAAACAAATTTGAAGAAATGCTTGAGCATCTCGTAAATGAGGATCGCGAAAAAGCAGAAGAACTTTTCCACGATATCGTGGTCGAGAAATCCAGAGGAATTTATGAGAACTTACTTGCTGATGAAATAAAAGAAGAGTCAGACGAGGAAGTTGATGAAAAAACTGATGATGAAGTTGAAGAAGCATCTGATGAAGAAGTAGACGAAGCGTCAAAAGACGAAGAAGTAGACGAAGCATCTAAAGATGAAGAAGTAGACGAAGCATCTAAAGACGACGAAGAGGTTAAAGAAGACTTTGATCTTGATGAGTTTGAAGTTGAAGCCGATGACGACATGGAAGGCGGAGACATGGACATGGATATGGATGCAGATGCAGATCCAGAAATGGACATGGGCGACGAAGGAGAAATGGGCGACGAAGGCGACATGGAAGATAAAATTGCAGACCTTGAAGATGAATTGGCTGATTTGAAAGCTGAATTCGATGCAATGATGGGTGACAAAGAAGGTGGCGACGAAGAAGGCGACATGGATATGGGCGGCGATGCAGAAGATGACATGGCTGGCGATATGGAAATGGAACCAGAAGAAGAGTCATTTGTCCCTGAAAAAACCGATGACGAAGTAGAGGAATCTAATTTGTCGGCGGCGGAGCAGATGAGAGAATATGTCGAAAAAGTGAATGTTTCACACAGTGACGGTGCAGATAATAAAAAATCTACTGTAGCTGGTAAAAACGACATGGGAGGAACTGCTTCTAACTTGGTACAGAGTGAAGAAGGCTCAACCAAAGGAACAGCTGGTGGACTAGCACAACCAAGCACTAAAGAAGATAGTGCAGGTAATGTTAATGTACCAGGTGGGAAAGCTGGTAAGTCAATGAAGTCTATGCCAAAAGGCCACGGAGCTGAAAAGAAAGGCTCAGGCGAATCTGGGGTTAATGACAAACCAGTCATTGGCTCTTAATTAGGACTTAGGTAGATGAACTTATTAAGAGAACATCTTTCATTCGACCAGGCAAACATTGTCGTGGAGAATGCCAATGAAGGAAAAGACCTGTTTATGAAAGGTATTTGTATTCAGGGAGGTGTTAAAAACGCAAATCAGCGTGTTTATCCTGTAAATGAAATTGGCAGGGCTGTCAAAACTCTCAGCGATCAGATAGCCGGCGGATATAGTGTACTCGGAGAAGTTGATCATCCAGAAGGACTAACTGTTAATCTGGATCGTGTGAGCCATATGATATCCGAAATGTGGATGGATGGTCCAAACGGTTACGGAAAAATGAAAATTTTACCAACCCCTATGGGAAGCCTAGTTAAAACAATGCTGGAAAGCGGAGTTAAACTTGGTGTCTCCTCTAGGGGCTCTGGTAACGTAAAAGAAGACGGATCCGGTGAAGTATCGGATTTTGAAATTATTACGGTGGATGTGGTAGCACAACCAAGTGCTCCAGGAGCATATCCTACACCAATTTATGAGCATTTAATGAATGCACGTGGAGGCTACAAGGCATACGAGTTAGCACAGGCTACAAAAGACGACCCAAAGGCACAAAAATATTTAAGAGAATCGTTGGTTAATATAATCAACCGACTCCAATAAAAGGAGAAAATACAATGTTGGATGCACTAAAAACTTTGTTTGAAAATGATGTAGTTTCCGCAGAAGTGCGTCAGGAAATCGAAGAAGCATGGAACAAGAAGATTAATGAAAATCGACTTGAAGTTACCAGCGAACTTCGTGAAGAATTTGCTAAAAAGTACGAGCATGACAAAAATGTTATGGCTGAAGCTGTAGATAAGATGGTTACAGATAGATTAGAAGCTGAGATGAAAGAATTAGCTGAAGATCGTAATCAACTTTCAACTGCAAAAGCCAAATACGGTGTAGCGATGCGTGAAAATGCAGATCTACTAAAAGGTTTTGTTATGAATCAACTTAAAGTAGAAGTAAATGAACTTCATGAAGATCAAAAAGGCATGGCTAACAAATTTAAAATGCTTGAAGATTTTGTAGTTGACTCACTTGCAAAAGAGATTGCAGAGTTCCAAACAGACAAAAAAGACCTAGCTGAAACCAAGGTAAAACTTGTACGTGAAGCTAAAGTTCATTTCAATAAGTTAAAAACTAAGTTCATTGAAAAGAGTGCGGACAAAGTATCTGGAATAGTTGATAAAGTTCTTAACAAAGAGATTCATCAGCTGAAAGAAGATATTGAAGCCGCAAGAAAGAATGATTTTGGTCGTAGACTGTTTGAAGCATTTGCCGCTGAATACGGCAACAGTTATCTTAACGAAAAGTCAGAAACGGCTAAATTGTTAAAGTTAATTGATTCGAAGGACAAGCAACTAGCAGAAGCAAAAGTAGAAGTAAGCAAAAAGTCAAAAATTGCTGAATCTAAAGATGCTGAAATTGCCAAAATGGCAGATTCTGCTATGAGAAAAGATACGGTTGCTGAGTTGATTAGTCCACTGAGCAAAGATCAAAAAGAGATTATGATCGATTTACTGGAAAGTGTTCAAACCAAGAGGTTAAAATCGGCGTTTGATAAGTACCTACCGGCAGTTATAGACGGTAAAACTCCAGAAAAGAAGGCAATTATGACAGAAGGCAAAGAAGTAACAGGCAATAGAGAAGAAAACCAAGATAGTGACACAAATCACGTTGCAGGCGGGAATGTTATTGACATTCAACGACTTGCAGGATTAAAATAAGGAGATACCAAATGTCAGAACTATTAGAAAGTCGCTGGCAGGATACCAAAACAGCACTTCTTGAAGGCCTACAAGGCACAAAGAAAAGCGTAATGGCAACCACACTTGAAAATACTAAGCAGTATTTGCAAGAGGCGGCCACAGCTGGTGCGACTTCTGCCGGTAATGTTGCAACTCTTAATAGAGTTATTCTTCCAGTTATCAGACGTGTAATGCCAACAGTGATTGCAAATGAAATTGTTGGTGTTCAGCCTATGACTGGACCAGTGGGTCAGATCCACACATTGAGAGTACGCTATGCGGACACTCAAAACGCTACAGGATCAGCTAACGATGTTACAGCTGGTGATGAAGCGTTATCACCATTCAGAATTGGTCAAGCCTATTCTGGAGACGGTACTGCAGGTAAAGCGAATACTACTGCGGCACTTGAAGGGGCGGCTGGTAACAGACTGTCAATTCAGATCCTCAAGCAAACTGTAGAAGCAAAAACCAGAAAGCTATCAGCTAGATGGACTTTTGAATCTGCTCAGGATGCACAATCACAGCACGGTATTGATGTTGAAGCTGAAATTATGGCGGCTTTAGCACAAGAAATTACTGCTGAAATTGACCAAGAGGTTCTAACAAGCCTACGTACACTAGCAGGTACAGCCGCTGAAACTTATGATCAAGCGGCAGTTTCAGGTACTGCTACTTTTGTTGGTGACGAACATGCGGCACTCGCTGTTCAAATTAACAGAGTATCAAACTTGATTGCTCAGCGTACACGTAGAGGAGCAGGAAACTTTGCAGTTGTTAGCCCATTTGCGTTAACAATCTTACAAAGTGCTACAACTTCAGCGTTCGCAAGAACAACTGAAGGTGCATTTGAAGCTCCAACAAACACTAAATTCGTTGGTACATTAAACAACGCAATGAGAGTGTATGTTGACTCATATGCAGGCGACGGTACAGGCGTATTAGTTGGTTACAAAGGTTCAAGTGAATCAGATGCGGCCGCTTTTTACTGCCCATACATTCCATTGATGTCAAGTGGCGTTGTATTAGATCCATCATCATTCGAGCCAGTCGTATCATTTATGACTAGATACGGATATGTTGAGCTATCTAACACAGCTTCATCGCTTGGTAACGCGGCAGATTACTTAGGATTAGTAGATATTACTAATGCTAACGTAAGCTTCAGCTAATATCTTTTAGCATAAATTAAAATAGGCCCTACGGGGCCTATTTTTTTGACTAAATTTCAAATGAAAAAGAAAGACTTTGTACTAGAAACAATTTATGAAAAAAAGACAGAGCACAGCACAATTTGGTTAGTGCGTATTAAATCAAAAAAATAAAATGGCATTTAAGAAAAAAGGTATAGTAAGATTACATATGGGCAAACCTGTAGCATATGCAATATTGGATGAAGAAGATTATCAACACATATATACACGTAAGGATTATATAAGAATAGGTGTAGAAACTTTATTCTTTATAGGACTAGCATATATAATTGGAGATATAGCATATATGACATGGTTTGCTGACAAATATGATATTTTTGGACAAGTTGATAAAATAATTTACATTTTACCGTAAAAAAAGGTTGACAAATAGTATTGTATTTGCTATAGTATATATATTGTTAGTAGACGACGGTTTATTAATAGCATTGTGCAAGGAAGAGGCGTTTACCAGAGCGTCGAACTTGGCTAGTTAGGGGTGGTACCCAGGCTTGGTAGTAGAAATACGCTGAGTCACATCGCTCTCCCGAGCGGAACTAGGCTCCCTGGATTTGAGAATGGCATCTCGGTCGAGGGGTTGGAGGTATAACCGAGTCCTCCCAATGCATCTTACACTTTCCCTTATTTGATAAATATAATTGTTAAAGGAGAACCTCTATAATGGAGGGGTTATGCGGTTACCCGCCGCGTAGACCTAGAACGTCAAGATAAGGAGAAAACAATGGGAAGACCAATAAACAAAGACAAAATTGGTTTTGGTACCGGACGTATTAAAGTAAGTAGACACTTTTTTACAGGTGGTTCTGAAGCTACATCAGCGGCACATATTCACAGACAAGCTGGTAATAATAAATTTGTTATTAGATTAGATTCTAATGCAACTGGCGTGTTTACACCTGCTACACATGCAGACGACGAACTTATGACACTTGTTAACAAAGCTAACGGTGCATTAGTTGCAGGAGAGTTTAAAATTGATGCAACAGGTTCTGATTCAACAGTTTACCAAGTTACAAAACTTAGAAATAGAACTGTACAGCTAGAAGGTGGCGGTACTGAACAAACTGCTATCTACGGCATAGGTATTGATGCTAGTGCTAGGGAAGGTTCAACAGTTAATAATACATTAAGTGTTAACATACCTAAACAATAGGTTTTAATAGTGTAGGGGTGAAAGCCCCTACATTTTAAGGATTATAAATGTCAAAAGTACTAAAAGTTGAAAACGGAAATTACTCAGTAAAAGTAGAAGCGGGTCAAAATATTATTCTTGATACTGCAAGGGGAACTACATCAGGATCTCCTTCAAAACCTGCTGGTACAGTAATTGTAAGAGGAAGTTTAGAAGTAGAAGGTACTACAACTACAGTCGAATCAAATAATACTGTAATCGCTGACAATGTTATTTTACTCAATAGTGGAGAAACTGGTGCTGGTATCAGTATTGCTAATAATAGAGAAGCTGGTATTGAAATAGAAAGAGGCACATTAGACAATGCAAAAATATTGTTTGATGAAACTATTGCATGGAGTTTAGGTGCTACAAGTAGTACTGGTACATTTAAACTTATTAATTCAGCGGCACAGATTTTGCCTTTACACACTAACGGTATTAAATCTGCAGGAAAACTTTATGTAGATACAGGTTCGGATGTGATAAGTGTTACAAACACTACAAACTATGAAGAAGGTATTTTTACATACACAGGGTCAAATATTGTAGATGGCGGTGGCGGTGTTGTTCAAGACGATGACAACATACCTAATACGAAAGCACTAGTTGATTATGTTTCGTATGCACTAACAACATTGGGTGTGGCAGATAATATAGCTGAAGGTGATACAAAGGTTGAAGTACAAGATTTTAGTGTAACAGGTGCTCCAAGTAAGATGCTTGTAAACATTGACGGTACTGAAAGATTTGCAGTATATGACAACAGATTAGAATTTGCATCAATTAGGTTATCAGGAAATAAAATTTCCGTATTAGATAGTAATGCAGACTTAGAACTTGAAGCGGCAGGCACAGGATCTGTTGTGGTAAACGATATATTAAACTTAATGGAAACTCCGGGCGTAGATGATGCAAGTGTTGACCCAGGTGCACCTACTGAAGGAATAAAATTATACAGTAAAACTCAAGGATCCGGTAATACAGGATTATTTTTTGTAAATAAAAGCAGTACATCAGATGAGATTATAAGCCACAATCGTGCTTTGGTTTATAGTATGATCTTTTAAAAGGAAATGAAATGGCAATAGTAACAAATAGATTAACAACTACACAACTTGATGCAATCACAGTTCCGTCAAACAAAACATATGCAATTACTAATATTTTAGTATGCAATAATGGAAGTGCGGCGGCGACATTTGATATGCATTTCATTCCAAGCGGCTCTGCACTTAGTAACAATGTTACACGGGTTATAAATGGACTTTCTGTTGATGCAACAGAAACATTTACATTTGATAGCGAAAAAATAGTACTATCTACAGGTGACAAGATATCTTTTGTTGCATCTCCAGACGTAGGAAGCGGTAATACTAATTTAAGTGCAATGGTTAGTTACTTGGAAGTATAATATGAGACTTATAAAAGCACAAACAACTAATCTTCGTAGCATTAAAGCTAAAGGTATTAGGTATGACATAAACGGTCAAGTGATTTTAGACAGTACTGATGCAATTCTTGTTCCAAAAGGAACAACTGCACAAAGACCCACTAGTCCTGCAAACGGACATCTGCGTTATAATACCGATACAAACGAAATTGAAGGTTATCAAAATGGTGCTTGGAGAAAAGTAAGATACAAAGAACCAAATACTGTGGGAATAATACAACAAAATCTCGGTAGTGGAGATGCTAATGAAACTATATTTGGACCATTAGCAAGTGGTGACAGCGATTATCCTACACCGGCGGCGGCACAAAATGTTTTAGTATTTGTAGAGAACGTTTTTCAAATTTCAAGTACAAACTATTCTTTGGTTCAAAATCCAGGCGCACAAAATACAATTACAAGTATTGTCAGTGTAGGAACAAGTACAGTAATTGAAACAGCTACAGCTCACGGATTTACCACTGCTAATTTAATATATGTTACAGGAGTAGAGAGCACAATAGACGATGCTGTTGAAAACTTAAACACTGATGATTCAAGTTCTCCTGGAAGCCATACAATTACAAGCATACCAGCCGCAAATAGAATAGAAATTGCTGTTGATACAGCTGGTGGTAATACAGCAAACTACATTGCTAGTAGTGGAAAGATTTTTAAATCTGGTACTTCCACAGGCCCATATCTAGATGGTTATTATTTAAGTTTTACATCTGCACCACCATTAGATAAACCTATAACTGTCCTACATAACTTCGACAAATAATAAAATAAATACTGTGACAAGGAGACAATTACGTGTCACAAGTAGGTAGAATATCGGGTCCATTACTTAATGCAAATTTAGAAAGACAGGGCGTTGGCCTTTCTTTTAAAAATGTGTTAACTGACGATCCTATTCTTTTTATTGATTCAGCTAACAAAAAGCTAAGTGTAAACTACAACGGTACTCCTCTAGCTGACTTATATATTCCATCACAAATAAGTTTAGGATCTAAATTAATCGCAGGTTCCTCTGCAACATTTGGCAACTTTACAATAAGTTCTGAAAGCATAGCAATATCAAGTGGTGATATAAATCTTAACGCAGGTAATGCAATACGCATGACTGGATTTGGTACAAAAGATTCTTCTAATAATATTGTAATAACTGCTAGAGATAATAATATTAGTACAGATAATAATAACAACATCGTTTTAGATCCTGCAGGCACAGGAACAACTGAATTTTTTGCTAACACAAACGTAGACGGAAACATTACTGCTACTGGAAATATTACAGCAGATGGAAACATTACACTAGGTAGTGGAGGAGAAGATAATGTTTCTATAGGTGCAGATATAAACAACAATCTTTTACCTGATGTCACAGACACATATGATTTAGGTTCAGCAGGATTTATGTATAAAGATGGACATGCTGTAAGTTTAACAACAGATGCACTAGTAACAAGTCAAAGCATTCAATTAAACAGCACTATTGCACAAAGCGTATTTGCTAACAATGGACCTCCTATTTTATATGCTGACAAGATGATTGTTAACGAAAGTGGAAAAGTAAGAACATTTGCAACACAACCATCAAATGCAACTGAATATCAAGCAGAATTTGATGCAGAAGTAGATATAAATGTTTCAAACTTTGTAACAACATTTCCTTCAAATCACTGGATAATGGGAGACATGGCGGTCAGCACAAGTTATTATGCTTTTACTGTGTTTAGATTTACTAGCTGGAGTGCTGGTGATAATAAATGTTATGTTTTCAATAGATCAAACGATCAATTAGTATACACATTTGACGATTCTACTGCTGGTACTTCCGAAGAGTGGGGAACCCAGTTAGCTATGAACGACTCTTATATTGCAATTGGTAATTTTGATTCCAACGGCTCTGTAGATGTTTATGATTTAAGTACAGGATCACTAGCACATTCATTTACTGACCCTACATATTCTGGTAGCAACAATTACTTTGGAGCCGGTCTATGTATGACTCCAGATGGTGCTTCGACTCACTATGTAGGCATAGGAGCACACTATTCAGATGTTGGTTCTAGTAATAGAGGAGCGGCTTACGTTTATAGGCTTTCAGATGGACAACGTTATGATTTTCTTACACCTACAATACCAACCGGTAGTAATCATTTCGGCATAGGCATTGATATGAATAAAACAAAAGTTGCCATAGCTTCGCCAACTAATTTGCAAGAAGTTTACATATATGAACTTTCTAGTATGAACACAAGTCCAAGTACACAAACTCCTAGTGTTACAATACCAAAATATGAATCAGGCGGCAGTGGAAGTCAAGCCAATAGATGGGGTGGCGATTATGCTCTCAGTGAAGGATCAGCAACTGCTAGATTCAGCAATGGTGTATGTTTAACTGACAGTTACATTATTATTTCATCGGCTAGCTATAGGGGTAGTGGCAGTCAAGGTATAAAATCAGGAAAGGTATATCAATTTGATTTATCAGGAAACTATATAAGAAGTTTTCTCACACCTAGTAATGCATACGCATCAGGATATGAAAGTTATGCTAAATATGATCGTTTTGGTGCTTCGGTAGACGCAACTGATAGTAAAATCGTAATAGGAGCAACCAGTTTTGGTCAGGGTGGTTCACTTCAGACAATAGAAACTCCCGCAGATAAGTTTGAACAAGACTCTGGTACAGGAACCTTTTATGTATATGATGCCAGTACAGGTGATTTATTAAGTAGAAGTCCAGCCGCATGGTATCAATCAGGACTACAGACTTATGCAGGCACTGGTACATCAAGTACCCGTATAAGTTCATATTTTTTCTCAGAAAATTTTGGTGCTAGAGTTAGAATAGACGGCAATCATATATTTGCAATGTCAGAAGGGGGTAGGACAAACCAAACAACTAAACCGGGTGGATACATGATGTTTTACGATACATCTCCTCCTGGAAATACAATTCAGAATATAGGATTAGATGTTGGAAATACATTTTACGTAGCACAGCATAATGGAAACGACACCAATTCGGGAACAACACCGTATGGGCCTTTCAAAACAATAAAACGTGCTTTAGATGCCGCAGATGCTAGTACTGCTGGACCAGTTACTATTAGAGTATTTGCAGGAGGTTATGAAGAGGTGACTCCACTTGTTGTTCCAAGTAATGTTACAATTACAGGTGAAGACATGCGTAACACAACTGTTAGACCAGAAAGTGCATATCAGAGTAATGATGTATTTCATTTAACAGGTGAAACTACAGTACAAAATTTAACAGTCAAAGATTTTTACTATGATAGTTCAGGAGATACTGGTTATGCTTTTAGATTTGCACCCAACTCTACAATAACAACAAGAAGTCCGTATATACAAAATATTACAGTGATAACACAAGGAACAACTACAAGTGCAAGTGATCCAAGAGGCTTTGCAAGTGGAGATGCTGGTAGAGGTGCATTGGTAGACGGTGCGGCAGTTCTTAATACCAGTGAAGAAGCAAGTATGTTGTTCCATTCAGTAACATTTATAACACCAGGAGTAGATGCATTAACATGCACCAACGGTGTGCGTGTTGAATGGTTAAATTGCTTTACATATTTTGCAAATATAGGCATACATTGTAAAAATGGCAGTACAGGACATTTATCATCAGACGGAAGCACAACAAAGTATGGAGCAGAATTAAGAAGTATTGCAAGTGCATGTGTGTATGGAAACACAGGCATAAAAGGTGATGGTGCAGATGTTTTAATTTATGCAATTAATCATAATCTTGCATATATAGGCGCAGGAAAATTTGTCGACAACGACCCTAGCAGAGCAATACAATCTCAGGAAGTAGTAAAGGCTAATTCTGCTAAAGTATTTTTTAGTTCACAAGATCATTCAGGTAATTTTAGAGTAGGAGATGTTTTTCACGTCAATCAAGAAGACGGAACAACAAGCCTAAATTTATCCTCAGCAGAATTTGCCAATTTAAATTCTTTGATATTGACAACCGGTGGAAATTCTACAGAATTATATCCTGACAGAATAGAAGTTGGAGATTTTAGACTCAAAGGACAAACATTAGAAACAGTAAACTTGGATCTAAATTTAAACAGCTATTCTAACATGAATATGATAAAGTTTCTAGATAATGTTAACATGACGCAGAATTTTGTTTTAGATCAAGGAATTTCCATTGGTGGTGGATTTGCTTACATAGGAGAACAAATAGGTAACACACTTGTATTAGGAGCAAATATTGGTAGTGATTTAAATCCTTCAGTAAGTGGAACACACGACCTAGGAACAAATGCATTAAAATGGAAAGAAGGATATTTTTCTCAAATTAATGTAGCTGATATAAACATGGTAGACACAAAAATTTCGACTGTGGTTTCAAATGCTGATTTAGAATTAGTTGCAAACGGATCAGGCAAAGTTATAGTTCCTGGCAATACATTAGAAGTTAAGGAAATGTCTACACCACCTACTGGCACCATGACTTTTAATAATTTTAGTACACAAGGTATTACTACTACAGGCGATATTATTGTTAATCAAAATTATATATTTAATGATTTAACTGCAACAACAATGTCTATTAACGGACCAATATCATTTGATTCAATTACATTTGATATGAACAATATTAGAACTACAGATTCCAATGCAGATTTAGAATTACGTGCAAGTGGAACAGGTAATATATTATTTTCTAATAATACAAACTTCAATAACAATGCAACAGTTAACGGAACACTTAAGATTGGAGCAAGTAATTTTACTAGAGTTACTGCTGACTTTACTACTGGTGATCTGCAACTTTATCAAAATGTTATTGAAACCAGCAACTCAAACAGCAATTTAGAACTTAGACCATATCCAGGCAAATCAGTTATAGCACAAAAATTAAAATTTGATGGCACCAATTTGACTAATGCACCTTTATATCCAACTGAGAATATTACATTTTCAGCACCACATGTTGATGTATCATCTGCAAATAAAAGCATACGTATTCCACGTGGTACTACAGCAGAAAGGGGCACAGCAACAGCAGGACAATTTAGGTATAACACAACAGATAGTATTTTCGAAGCATATTCTACAGGCTGGGAAGGCTTTAATGGATTATATTCTGATAACAGAACTACAAAACTATTAGTACATCCTACATCAGATCAAATTGATATTACTATTAATAGCGTATCTTCTGGAACAATAGATGCAACTAAATTCAGTCACAACGGCTTACAAACAGATGGAGAAACACTTGTTAACGGGAACACAATTACCACAGTAGTTTCAAACTCAGACTTAGAACTTAAACCAAACGGAAACGGCAATATTTTTGTAGGTACTGTGATGAAATTTGAGGATAACAAATTTATCAACACAGCATCAGACGGAAATATTTCTTTTGCATCTACAGGAGAGGGTTATTCACAGTTTGGCGGTAGTACAGGTATTGTAATTCCTGTAGGGACAACAGCTCAGCGTCCAGAGAACCTAGGTAATCCATCAACACAAGGACAGTTGAGATTTAACACAACGCTTTCAAGAATGGAAGTTTATACTGGTTCTGTATGGGAAAATTCAGCAGGTTTTATTGAAACAGTTCCACTAAATGATGCTGAAGATATCAACTTCGAACAGACGCTTATCTTTGGGTAATAGACCCTATATCACATAAAACGATAAATAATGTTAATGCCATGATAATTGACCAATTACTGGCAGTCCAAACTGTGGTCAGTCGGCAAAGAGCATTAGCTGAAAATCAGACTGGAGGGACAGGATCCCCGCTTAAGGAGAAGAGATGGCAGTTGGTCGAATATCTGGTCCGCTCTTAAAACCTAACTTAATCCGTAACGGGATTGATTTAGCTTTTGATACGGACTTACTTTACTTGGACGTCAATAACAAACGTATTGGCATCAACACCTCAAATCCACAATATGCACTAGATGTAAGCGGGACCACAAGAACAACAAATTTAGTAGTTACAAGCGGAGTTGATATAGCAGATGTCAACATAAACGGTAACACAATTCAAACATCAAAAAATGAACTAGTTTTAGGCACAGCAGATAATGTAGTGTATCAAAAAAAAGCTATTGTTGACGGACTAAAGTTTGACGGAGATACAATTAGCACAATAGATAGTAATGCTAATTTAAACTTTAGACCAAATGGCGTAGGCGCCATTAATATTAATTCCAACCTAAACGTAACAGGTAATATACATGCTACAGGAAATATATCTGCAGATGGCGACATTGTATTAGGAGATGCTGATACAGACACTATCACTTTTAATGCAGATATTGCTAGTAATCTTACGCCTAACGCAACTACATCTTTTGACATAGGTTCAGTATCAAAAAGATGGAGAAATGCATATGTAAAAAACTTTAATGCTGATAGCGTAACTACTAGTTCGTTAGCATTATCAGGTATACCTGATATTACACAAGCACCAGGAAATACAATTTACGTAGCCGAAAATGGTGCTGATTCAAACATAGGTATACATCCACAAGATCCATATGGTTCAATTACAAAAGCACTAAGCGTTGCCGTAAGTGGAGATATGATTTACATAAACGCTGGTACATATACAGAAGCTTTTCCAATGACTGTACCGGTTGGTGTAACAGTTAGAGGTGCAAGTTTAAGAAGTGTTACAATCAAACCTACAAGTGCTACAGAAACAAAAGATGCATTTTTATTAAACGGAGAAAGCACAGTTGAAGATGTAACCATCATGGATTTTTACAGTGGTTATGATAGATTTACTGTAACATCAGGAGGAGGATCAACCGGAAGTGTTGTAGTTACTTTAGCAACAGCACCACAGGCACATGCATATGTAAGTGGCGGTGTACTTAATGATACTTCTTTTTCAAGCGAAGTTAGTGCAACAGGAGCAACATACAATAATGCTACAGGAGAATTAACTATAACTTATAGTGGTACTGTTCCTACATCCGGAACGGCGATTATGCTAAAAGGATTTGTTTTTAGTTGTAGTGGTACAAATAAAACTTATCCTAACAACGGTTATGCATTTAGGTTTGCAACAGGTTATACAGTAACTAGTCGTTCACCATATATTAGAAACATTACTGTAATAACTAAAGGCAGAACTGTATCAGCTAGTGATCCAAGAGGTTACTTTAGTGGTGATGCAGGTAAAGGTGCATTGGTTGACGGATCTTACGCAGAAAGTGCTTCCAAAGAAGCTAGTATGTTATTCCATTCTGTAACTTTTATTACACCAGGAGTAAATGCTTTAAGTTGTACTAATGGTGCAAGGGTAGAATGGTTAAACTGTTTTACATATTTTGCAAAAAGAAGCATATATGCATTTGACAGTGGTATAGGAAAAAAATCTGACGGAAAAACTAGGATTAGATTAGGCGGAGTATCAGGAACATTTGCCGCAGGAAATACTGTTACATTCACATCTAGAGATGCTTCAACTGTAGTTTCAGTAACTGCTGAAAGCGTAGACGGAGATATTCTAGTTGTTGATGGCAAGAATACTAATCTAATAGGATTTGATACATCGCCGCAGAGTATTTCAAATGGAAGCGGAGCAACAGCAACTACTATATTAAATGTTGATGTTAAAGACTTTGGCGCAGAAATAAGAACTATTGCATCTGCCTCTGTATACGGTGAGCAAGGATTAGTAGGAGACGGACCGGGTGTTCTTGTTTATGCAATAGGACATAATGTTGCATACGTAGGCTCTAATGAGCAAGTCACTAATGATCCTACACTAACAGTACAAGGTAATGAAGTAATTACAACTAATGATGCAAAGATAAGGTTCAGTAGTGTAGACCATAAAGGAGACTTTAGAGTAGGAGATTTGTTTCATGTCAACCAAGAAACAGGTGCTGTAAACTTTGCAGGTAACACATTAAACATTGATCTGTCAGCAGGAGCTATATTTACGGATGGTGTTAACACAACAGAAATATCTGGATCCAAAATTGATACAGGAAATTTAAGATTAACTGGAAATACACTATCGACTACAGCTGGAGACTTACAACTTGATGCCGCATCAGGCCAAATTACCTTGCAAGACAATGTACAAATTCAAGGATCTTTAGATGTTACAGGTAACGTAACCATTGGCGGTGACATACAATTAGGTGATACTTCTTCTGTAGACATTGCTATTATTGCAAGGATAAATTCTCCTTTGATTCCTAATATCAATAGCACATATAATTTAGGAGATCCTGCATTAAGATGGAATAATTTACACATAGACGAAATTCAAGTTGACGATATTAATATTAACACAAATAGAATTACAACTACAAATTCAAATGCAAATTTAGAATTATCTGCTAATGGAACAGGCAAAGTTACTGTACCAAATAACACATTAGAAATAACAAATGATCTAATTGTTAATGGAACATCAACATTTCAAGCAGTAAATATAAATGGTAACGCAACAATTAATGGTTCTATTACACAGACAGGAAACACAACTGTTAACGGTAACGCCACTGTAAACGGAACACTATCAACCAACGCCAATGTTCAACTTGAAGATATTCTAATATCAGGTAACTTTATTACAACAACTGCTAGTAATTCTCCTTTAGAATTAAAAGCAAGTGGTACGGGTGTTATTGGAGTTCCCTCAAACGATGTCCTCATAACTAAAGATTTGCAAATTAACGGAACTATTACTGCAAACAATTTCCAAACATCTAGTACAATTACTGGTATTGAATTTGCTACAACTGATATTTTAATTAAAGACAACTACATTACAACGACAACTTCTAACAGCGACTTAGACCTGAGAGCATCTGGTTCAGGTAGTGTTGTTGTAGAAGATTTATCCATTAACGGTAGTACAATAAGTTCTGATACTACTATTACTTTGTCTCCCGCTGGAGAGAGTATTATAGTAAATGGCACAGGTTCTGTAACACTAGCAAAAGGAACTACTGCACAGAGAGACAATAGTGCAGGAGCAGGACAAGTTAGATATAATACAGATTTAAATAAATTTGAAGGCTACGATGGATCTAATTGGTATAACTTAACAGGTTTACAGGACCTAGACGGTAATACTAAGATTACTCCAGAGCTTACACCAGGCGCTAATGATAATATTATAAGATTTTATGTAGGTGGCTCAGTAGTTGGAACTATAGATAGCACCAAGTTTGAAGTACCACAGCTACAAGTAGACGATATTAATATTAATGGAAATGTGATAAGTACTACTACTACAGATACAGATCTTCAGTTTTCTGCTAATGGCACAGGCCAGGTAAAATTTGAAAATTTTGGTATTAGTGGCGGAACTATAACAAATACGGTGACAGATAGTTTAACTACTTTCCAAAATACAGGCACAGGATATGTGCAATTTCAAGGAACTTTAGGAGTTGTTTTACCTGTAGGAGATACAGGCTCTAGAGGAGCCAATGCAACAGGAATGATAAGATATAATACTGATGATACAAGAGTTGAATTATATGACGGAACAAGTTGGACAAGTGTTGCAGGTAGTGCAGGCGGAATTAACTTTGGACAAGCAAAAGAATTAGCAATAGAAATGGCTTTGATAGCAGGATAAAAAATGGCAGTACAAGTAAAAAACAGCGTAATAAAAAATGTAGGAACAGTTCCAGTAATTGTTTCTGAAACCGATGCTAGTAAGCGTCAAACCATACTAGGACTAAGTATTACTAACCTTACAGACGGGTTTTTATATATTGATGTTCTTTTAGATGATGACACTTCTGTATCAGGTTACTATTTAAAAGAAGCTCTATTAGCTGAAGGATCAAGTTTAAGAGCAGTTTCTACAGGAGAAAAATTGGTTTTAGGAATCAATAATAAATTAAAAGTAAAAGCAAGTGCAGACGATGCTGTTGATGTAATTGTTAGTTACGTGGAGACAACATAATGAGTTATTATATAGGAACAGGACCAGCAGACGTTATTAATAGTTTTATTAAACGTTATTTTTACGGAATGCGTAGGAATACAGATGGTGAGTTATTTTTGTTAAAATCAGATCAGCAAAAAGGTGGATCTGATGCAATTACAATTAACGAAGTAGGTGAAGCATCAGGAAACTTTCCAGATTTTGAAGAAGGTATTAGTTACTTAGATGGGATTAACGAAACGCACGATATTGTGTATGATAATTTAAGATATCAACAATTAAAATGGGATAATAGATCTTTACTTTATTATGTTGATGATGAAGGATATCTAGTATTAAAAGTTAGTGAAAAACATACATATCCTACAGGCACATCGGCACCGGGATACTAAGGAGATATGAATGTCAGAGTTTAAACTAGAACGATTTAAGTATAACTGGAAAGGCGTTTGGTCAAACGGTAATGCTTATAATCGTGATGATGTTGTTAACGTAGGTGGTAAAACTTATGTGTGTTTAATTACACATACATCTAGTGCAGACTTCAACACTGATTTAAAAGCTACAGTTCCTGGTAGTAGTCCTCCGGTACCACAGCCCAAATGGGTTCTACAGACAGACGGCAGAAGATGGATTGGATCATGGGTCACAGCTACACAGTATCAAGAAGGCGATATTGTAACCTTTGATGGTACTGTATACTTTTGTAACCTAGGGCATTTATCTACAACTTTTCAAGCAAACGCAACTGACTGGACTATTATTGCACAAGGAACTGAGTTTCAAACAGACTGGACAACTGCTATAGGATACGGCCCAGGTGCTATTGTAAAATATAATGGAATACTTTACAAGTGTATTACAGCCCATACTTCGCAAACATACTTAGAAGACGATATTGCAAGTTGGCAAGTATTTCATGATGGAATTTATTTTGCTGGTAACTGGACAACAGCTACAACTTACAGAAAAAATGATTTAGTCAAATTTGGCGGTTCCATCTTTAGAGTCAAGACAACACATATTACAACTGCAAATTTTGACCAAAATTTATACGACATAGAATTACCTGGATTCAACGATGTACAAGAATATAGCGGAGCAACAGATTATGCAACAGGTGATATAGTAAGGTACGGTGGAGATCTATACTATGTAACTAATCCTATTAGAGGAATAGAACCAACTAATACAGGGTTCGATAGTGTAGTGTATTTTATAAAAATGCTTTATTCTTATAATTTTAGAGGTGATTGGAATATTGAAAGCGATTATGCACCAGGTGACCTTGTAAGAAGAGGCGGTGAATTATATAAAGCTCTAGTTACAATCAAGCGAGAAAACGATAGTACAGATGCTGTTTTAACTGATTATACAGATACAACTAAATGGGAACTTATAGTTCCAGGAGATAAATTTGCAAATTACTGGAATTATAATTCTATAAGTTACTCAAAGGGTGAAGTTGTAACATATTATGGTATATTGTACGAGTGTACACAACCGCATACTTCATCAACAATTAATTTTCCTGGAAACGGTAGCGGATATCCATGGTGGTCTATACTAGCAATGACTACAGGAAATTTTGGTCTAAACGCACCTGGAGACATCTTAACATATGATAAGTTGGTTGATGGAAGTAGCATGGGTCCTACCAATGTTCCAATAGGAACAACAAATCAAGTGTTATCTATAAGAAATGAATTGACTACTGATCCAGATTTATACTATAGAGATTTATTTACAACAGAAGTTACAGTAGTATATGTATCTCCAACAGGAGTCGACGACTATAGCACAACTGGCGGAATAGTAAGAGGTATTGATATGAGATATCCTTTCAAAACTATTAGGTTTGCATGTCAATACGTTGAAGATAATATTACAGGACCATGTAAGGTTAACGTATCTACAGGTAGGTATATAGAAACTTGTCCTATTGTTGTACCTAGATACACGGTGGTAATGGGCGACGAACTGCGTTCTGTGACGGTTGTTGCAAATAGTCCTGTAACTGAATATACAGGAGATACTTCAACAACATTTTCTTACTTAACTAGATTTACAACTATTATAAACGATTTGTTTTTAAATCAAGATATAACAGTAACTACAGGTAATACAGTAGCACAAGATAAAACACAATCTGCAAGTACAGGTGACTTAACAGCTATATTTGGAAGTTTAGTAGCAGATATTACAGAGTATCTTAGTTATAAAATTTTAAGTGGATCAACACAGCCATCAATAACAGGAACAAATACATTAACCAGTGAAATTGCTAGAATTAGAGCAAGTGAGATACTAAGAGTTAATACAAAATTTTTACAAGCAGAAGCAGTAGCTTACATTAAAAGCACTTCTCCAGAGTATGTGTTTACAGATGCAAGAATAGAAGCTGATGTAAATCAATTTATTAGAGGAATTAGATACGACTTACGCTACCCTGGAAATTATGCAACTGTACAGTCTGCTAGATATTATGTAAACCAAACAAATGGTTCACAACTAGAAGATATGTTTTACTTAAGAGACATTACAGGATTGAGAAACTGTACTATAGAAGGATTGTCAGGAGTACTATCTCCAACAGGAACATCATTAATTCTCCAAAGGCCAACAGGCGGATCATTCTGTAGTTTAGATCCAGGATGGGGTCCTGCAGATGACAGAACTTGGATTGCTACAAGATCACCCTATATACAGGGTGTAACAACAATCGGTACAGCATGTACAGGACAAAAAATTGACGGTGCTTTGCATAACGGTGGTAACAAGTCAATGGTATCAAACGACTTTACACAGGTTATATCAGATGGCCTAGGAGCTCATATAACTAACAATGGTAGAGCAGAACTTGTTTCTGTGTTTACGTATTATGCACACATGGGGTACTTAGCTGAAGCAGGCGGAAAGATAAGAGCTACTAACGGTAACAACTCATACGGAAATTATGGATCAGTAGCATTAGGAATTGATTCTACAGAAACTCCTAAAACTGCAACTGTTGATAATAGAAACAACGAAGCCGAAGTTGCATTTGCGTTTGCTGGAGAAGTTACAGATAAAATACTTGCATTTGAATATAGACATTGTGGAGAAAATTATACCTCTGCATCAATCAATGTAGTTGGTTCTGGAAATTTTGTAAACACATCATTTGACGATATTAGAGACGACTCATTATTCGAAGCAAGATTAATACAAGCAGACGATAGTGCTAACATAGGTGGTGCAAACTATACAAATGTAGGTAACAATGCACAAACAGGAAATACAACAAGTATTACACTTGCAAGTAATGATTCAGCTGTAACAGCAGATTACATAGGACAACTTATAGTTTTAACCTCTGGTGTAGGAACAGGACAATATGGTTATATACAAGCATACAACGATAGTACAAAAGTAGCACAAATATATAAACACACAGACGGTACTGCAGGATGGGATCATATTATTCCTGGATTTGAAATTTCAGCATCATTACAAACAAATACACAATATAGAATTCAACCAAGGATAACAGTATCTGAACCACCGTTTACAGTTAATACTAGAACATTACCTAATTCAATGCCTACATCACCTAAGGAATGGGTTGACGCGGCATGGGGAGAGACAAGAGAACAATATGATAATAATGTGATGAGTACAGGTACTGGAACAACTATAGATACAACTCCTGCTCCGGCTGTTATTAGAATAATTAAAACTGGTGCTACATACACAGCGGTTTTACAGAGTACTGGAATTGGATATGCAGTTGGTGATACTACTACTATTGCAGGAACAGCATTAGGTGGAACTAGTCCTACAAACGATTGTATAATAAGAGTTGCATCAGTTTCTGATGATAGTACAAACAGTATTGTTACTGTAACTGTACAAGGATCTGGATTTGCAGGAAGATGGTTAGCAGTAGCTGAAGGTAATTATAGTGCATACTCCGATGACGGAACATCCTGGAGTGAAATATTTACTGCATCAACGCAAACATGGAAGACTATAGCACACGGCGGAACAACATTTGTTGCGATATCAAATACTGTTACTGATGTTATAAATTATAGTCGAACAGGAAAAACATGGGCTGTGACAACACTACCTTCTTCGGCACCACTAAAAGATATACATTATGCCAATGGACAATTTATCATAGTGTGCGAAGATGATAATAGAGTATTTTATAGTGCTAACGGAACTACATGGGCTCAAACCAGTATTCCAGCAAGTACATCAGATGACTTATCATCATCTTCCAAACAGTGGCAAGGTGTAAGTTATGGTTACGGAAAATGGGTTGCATTATCTGGAAGTGACAGAGCTATTGCAACATCTAGTGATGGAATTACTTGGACAGTGACAGAAGATAAACTTCCAACGCCAGGCGGAGCATATGACTGGTGTAACTTAACTTTTGGTAATGGAAGATTTGTAGCAGTATCAAAAAATACTGGTCAAGCAATATACTGCATTGGAGATCCGGTAACGGAAACATGGCAGACATCTAACATGCCAAACCTAGATGATTCTACACACATGAATTGGAACAAAGTAAGATACGGAAACGGGGTATTTTTTGCTGTGTGTGATACTGGAAATAGAATTATAGCAGGAGATGCAACAACAGGACCAACTACCATAGCGGCATCATCACCTGATGGATATACATGGACCAAACGTGATTTAACATTTTCGAATAAGTTTAGTTCTTGTGCATATGGTAAGTATAATAAAAATTGGCTTGTATTAGCAAAAGGCGGCAATACTGCATTAGCAGTAGGACAAGGAGCAAAAGCAAAAGTTATAGCAAATATATCAACTGGAGTAATTGGTTTCTTAAAGATTTGGGATCCTGGTTCAGGATACACTAGTGCGCCAACTTTAACTATTTTTGACAACAAAGGAACAACAGACGCTCAGGTACAGATGAGAATAGGTGATGGCGTACTTGCACAACCAACCTTTATAAACAGAGGTATAGGTTATAGAACTAGTACAACAACTGTTACTTTAACAGGTGACGGATATGCAGATAAGATACCATCTAACTCAACTGACTTAACTGTTGTAGGATTATCAGGAGCTTATCCAGGACCTGGAGCACAAATATCTATTACCGGAGTAATGAATACTGATACGACAGAAGATTTAACAGATCTAAGAGCGTTTACAGCAGTGAAAGTCACCGAGCTTGGAGATGACGGGTCTGGTAATGGAACTAAAAGAGTATTATTTAGGATATCACCAAAGTTGGAAAATTCAGATAATTTAGCTCACGGAACAGCAGTTTCAATTAGAGAACTATATAGTCAGTGTAGAATTTCTGGACATGATCTTCTTGACATAGGCAGTGGTAACTTTACACAAACAAATTATCCTGAACTGTATGTTGCTGGAAATGTATATGATGTTTATCCAGAAAATGAAACTTATGAAGACGATGGTGGAAGGGTGTTTTATACATCAACAGACCAAGATGGTAACTTTAGGGCTGGTGAATTGTTCAGTGTTGAACAAGGAACTGGCATCGTAACAATTAGTGCTGATTTCTTTGACCTAGACGGGCTTTCTGAATTAGCACTCGGCGGCGTTAGATTAGGCGGTAGTGGTACTGTAGTTAGAGAATTTTCTACAGACCCATTGTTTATTGAAGATTCTAATAACATTGTGCCTACGCAAAAAGCAGTCGTAACTTTCTTAGCAACACGATTGTCAGAAGGTGGATCAGAAATAGAAACTAATGACTTAACAGCAGGTTTAGTTAAAATAGGCGGTGAAAATGATATTATTCAACATACTGGAGATGGCGGACTCGTAAGTGGAACTGTGCCGGGAACAGCGTTTGAAATACAATTTCCGAAAACTACAAATTTTGCAGGACAATATGCAGGAGTTACTGGAATGCCACTCGCAATGCGACTATTTTTGAAGGAAGATTAAGTATGTTGTTTTTCGATATTGATAAATATTACAGTTGGAGCAATTAAATGGCAGAATTTAAATTAGGTAGAATTAGATTTGTTTGGAAAGATGCGTGGGTAACTGGCACATCTTATTATAGAGATGACGTTATACGCTTTGGAGGCAGGGTATACATTTGTGTAACAGGCCACACAGCGGCGGCAGACTTTTTTACAGACTTAGATGTTTCACCAACAAAATGGAATCTAGTAAGTGATGGTCAATCATGGAAGGGCGATTGGGCAATAAGTACTTCTTATGTTTATAATGATATTGTAAAATACGGTGCAAATCTTTATATAGCTAAAGCAGTACACACTTCAAACTCTTCTGCAACTGCTGGATTAGAAGCAGACATAGCTAATTGGGATTTATTTGGCGCAGGGCTTGATTGGAAAAGCACTTGGTCGACTAATACAAGATATAAAGCAAACGATTTAGTCAGATATGGAGGACAAACTTATGTTTGTAATACACACCATACATCAAATGCTTCAGCATCAAGCGGATTAGAAGCTGACCAAGCAAAATGGGATTCATTTAATCCTGGAGTAGAATATAAAACTGCTTGGGCAACAGGTATAAGATATAAAGTAAATGACGTTGTAAAATACGGTGGTGGACTATACATTGCAACATCAGCACATACTTCAAGCACATTTGCTGGGGATAGTGCAAATTGGAGCGAGTTTGTAGAAGGCATTCAATTTGAAAATGTTTGGGCGCCTGGAGGAATCTACCAAAAAGGTGATATAGTCAGATGGGGCGGCTATCAGTATATTGCACTTAGACAAAATACAGATGTTAAGTGTACATCAAGTACAGCAGACTGGCAAGTATTTTCAAAAGGAATGAATTTTAGAGGAATATGGGGTGATGACTCTTCCTCACAAGATTATTTAACAGGTGATGTTGTTACTGTAGGTGGCCATACATACATGGCAAAAGCTGATAGTAATAACAAAGAACCAGGATATGCAGGTGACTGGACAACATATTGGGACTTACTAAATTACGGATTTAAATTTAGAGGCCAGTGGATGGACGATGCTTATTATGTCATTGGCGATGTTATAAGATTTGGCACCAATGCTTATGTTTGTGTAAAATCACATGTATCAGAAGGCGATGATTACTCAACTGAAACTAGAACTGGTGCAGGCGGTGGAGCACAAAACTCTAAACCAGATTTAGATAGTACAGGAACATTTTGGAACTTGTTAGTTACAGGATCTGAAACAAGTGTACTTACAACTACAGGTGACTTGGTTTACTATGGTGGATCTGGACCAACTAGATTGCCTATTGGTACTGACGGACAGGTGCTTAGAGTTTCAAATAGTGGAGTTCCAGAATGGACATATTTTGGAGAAAATCCAGATGTGTATTATGTTTCACCAAACGGAGTTGATGCAAAAGCTCCAGTTAGAGGTACAACAATAGAATCTCCGTTCAAAACGATTAGATTTGCTTGTATGCAGATTGAAAATGGCACAAAGTATCCAGAAGCAAGAAGACTTTTAGAATTAAACAGAATTTTTATACAAAGAGAAATTGTAGAATGGGTAGAATATCAAGTAGCTAATACTATTTCTCCATTTACAGGTTCTTACAAATACGAACAAACAAAATGTGAAAGAGACATGGGGTATATTGTTGATGCAATTATATACGATCTGTGTCACGGCGGAAATGTTAAAAGTAGAGAGTCAGCGTTAGAATATACTGACAATGCTCCTAACTTTTATTTGCAAGGACAAAAAGAAGAAACGGTTGCCGCTATTAATTATGGATTAACAGTTATAGGTAATGTTTTAGCACAAACAGATCCTTCAACAAATTATCAAACAACGAACGGTGATAATTCAACAGCTATAGTAGTACAATATAAGCAATCTTCATTAATAGCAGAAGGAACTTCTACTGCACTTGGTATAGATGCTAATATTAAAATTATTACAGATGCTATTACAGCAGGTGTTAATACAAATGTTCCAGCAAGAATCGAAAAGAATACACTTGTTAGAGTAGCAACTGGAACTTATAAAGAAGTATTACCTATTAGAGTACCAGCACTTTGCTGTGTAATGGGTGACGAACTTCGTGCAGTAAGTGTAAGTCCACAAACAAAAGCAGACTCTATTGCAACTGAAAAAGTTGATGCAAAATGGAGTTTAAAAGCAATTGATAGATTATCAGAAGTTGTAGGACATGTAGTTTCTGGAGCAGGCATAACCGGAACAAAAGCTACAATGACAAACACACAAGATGTAACATGGCCTATCGGAGATCATAAGGAAAAGAAATCTGCAGAATTATTAGGTAGAGTTATAAAACGTAACATAGACAAAGGTGTTCAAACAATGGTTGAGGCCATTTACACTCCTGCGTATGATATGTCAACTCCAGCTAAAGGATATGCTAGAAATAATATCTTGTTAAACAAAGAATTTTTACAAGAAGAAATTATTTCATATATTTCTGCAAATTATACAACAATAAAATATAGTAAAACAAAATGTAGAAGAGATGTTTGTTACATACTAGATGCATTGGCATATGATTTAACTTATGGCGGAAACTGGCAAATGCAAAATGCAGGTTTAGCATACTGGAGTGGTACAAATGTTTTATCACAAAACTTAACAGAAAAAACTGCTACACTAGGTGCATATGGCTACTTAAAAACAATTTTACAAACAGTAGGACAAAACTTTACACTTAGTCCTGTGTTAAACTCTTTATACACTCAAAAGACAGGATCAAATAACAGTACATCAGGCGTAGCAAGTACTATTGCTACTTTGATGCAAGGTATAATTGATATTATTAATAACGGTCCAACAGCCGCAAGTATTACATATCCTGATACATCAGGAGTAAATTCTGCGTTAATAGATGCTTCTAACAGTCTTAGGGAATCTGTTGTAGAAATTGCTGAAGATGCTATAGACTTTGTTAGTGAAAACTTCGGAACATACAGACATAAAAGCTACTATTGCAGAAGAGATATTAGAAAAATTGTTAAAGATTTAAAATATGACGTAGCAATGGGTACAAATTTTAATGCTGTATATACAGGTATTTCTTATAAAAGAGGAAACGCACAATATACGCAATCTACACAGATGACACAAACTATTGCTGGAATAAACAAAGCAAGAGATTTGTTAAAAGTTTCTGTCACAACTGATGGATCCAGTGCAACTGGATCAAGTAATGCTTCAAGTAGAATTACTACAGCATTTAACGAAGTAACAAATATTATTGAACTTGGTGTATTATCAAATACTAAACCAGGAGACGGTGTAGCTGATGCATTGACATTACCGAGTCCTGCAGGTGTTGTACAGGACAAAGTTGATGCTAAAAACTTGTTAATAGGAAATAAAGCATTTATAGTAGCAGACGTTAATGCTTGGGTAGCAGTCAATCATGGAAGTCATTCTCATACTGTTGCAAAGTGTACTAGAGATACAGAATATCTAATTGATGCGTTAGCATATGACGTGCTATATGGTGGTAATCAAGCGGCGTCAAGAATTGCAGATAGTTTTATCGATGACGACTTAATTCTTACATACGGTGTAGACGGAAGCGGAACAGCCGTTGTAAGAGGTGCATATACACACATGAAGTCTATCTTAGACGACATTGTACAAGAAAGTTCAATCACAAAACAAACAGGAAACAGTGAAACACAGGTAACTTACGGAGCGGCGGCTACAGCAACTGAAGCGGCTTCGGTACAAGCAGGTGTTGATCTTACACTTGATGTTTTACAAACTAGAACACCATCAGGCGCAACTTATAATCCCTTCACAGGTGACATGGTTGTAACTATTGGTGCTCATAATTTAGAAGTAGGCGGCGAAGTAAGAATTGCTGATAATGCAATTAGATTTACTTGTGCAATGGACGGTAATGCAACAAATCATGATTATCCAAGATCTACAGATCCAGCACATAAGAAAAGATTAAGAATTACAGCAGAAACAGCGACAACAATTACTGTTAATGTTGGCCAATCTCAAAATACATCAGCACACTCATTTGTGAGTGGTGTAGCAGATAGCATATTAGTATTACAAGCTAAACCTATTACATACCCTGCAATTACTTGGGCAGATTCTGAATATCAAACTGCATTTGCTAACATAGAAAGTGATTTAGAAGAAACTATTAGAGGTGTTGTACAATACATAAGTGATACATACCAAAAGCTAGTATACGATCATGCAAAGTGTACTAGAGATTTAAAATACATAGTGGATGCGTGTAGATATGATTTCATGTTAGGTACAAATATGGCCAGTATGTTTGCGGCATATGCATACCTACGAAATACTGCATCTAAAAAAACTATAGGAAGTCAAAAAGATTTTTCATTAGCGGCTTTAGAGTTTGAAAGAAAAGCGGCACTGAAAAAAGTTAACTTTAATGCAACTGCGGTCTCAGGAATAAACTTTACTTGGGAATGGATATCAGACATAATTTTTGGAGCAGGTAACGAAGCAAACAATAAACAAATTTCAGAACTTAATAATTTTGCGGCTCAAAGAATGCTCGAACTTAACAAAGAGTTTTTAGTTGAAGAAGCAACTAGTTATGTAGATACTCACTTTAAGTCTACCATTGAATCTACAAACGTTACAAGTTCACAGATTAGTGTTGGTAGAAACTTTACTCCTAATGCAGTAACTTACAATGCTACTACAGGTATAATGGTATTAACATTTCCTACAGCACACAACCTTACAACTAACGATCATGTAAAAATTAAAAAAGATAGCTTAGTGTTTACTTGCTCGTTCGACGGTCATAGTAGTAATCATCCATATCCAAGAGTTTCGGATATGGCCCATGATACACTATTAAGAGTTAGAGCCGCAACAACATATACAATTACAGTTGACGTTGGATCATCACCAGTTGGGCAAAGATATACCCATACTTTTGTAAGTTCTACTGCAAACTCTGTAATGACTCAAAACGCAACTTGGTTAGAAGAACATCTTGCAGTTAAATTTGTAGACGAAGGAGACTCTAGTACTTCTGTATCAGATTTAGGATTAGTTGCAGGAACAACTTATTATGTTAAAGAAGTTGTAAATGATAACGAGTTTACAATTTCAGAAACACCTGGCGGTTCTAAGAAAACAATTCTTGAAAGCCAATCAAATTGTACTGTACAACCAATATATGATCATCAATTTACAACTGCATGTTCAAGAGACGTTAGAGAAATTGTAGATGGAATGAAATGGGATCTAGTTTATCCTAAAGATTATACTAGACCATATACATGCTCTTTCTCACATGATGTTGAACTTGTATTACCAGCAAACTACAGATCAAAATTTTCAGCAAGGTATTATATTAATGCTGTAATGGGATCTCAAGAAGAAGATATGTACTACTTGAGAAATGCAACAGGATTAAGATTACAATCACTTAAAGATTTAAATGGTGATTTATTACAAGCAAACGCATATGGTACTAGCAGAGTTAGTGCAGGTGCTTATGCATCACTTGATCCAGGTTGGGGACCAGATGATAAGAGAGTATGGATTACTGAAAGATCACCGTATGTACAAAACGTAACTACATTTGGTAATGCGGCAATAGGTCAAAAGATTGATGGTGCATTACACAACGGTGGTAACGATTCAATCGTGTCAAACGACTTTACACAGGTTATATCAGATGGTATAGGTGCTTGGATTACTAACAATGGTAGAGCTGAGCTTGTGTCTGTGTTTACTTACTATTCACACATTGGTTACTTAGCTGAAGCAGGCGGTAGAATACGTGCAACAAATGGTAACAACTCATACGGAACATTTGGATCTGTTGCAGAAGGTGTAGACAACACTGAAATAGCTGTAACAGGAATTGTTGATAACAAATTCCAATTCAAAGCTACTGCAACAAAAGTAGAAACAGATGGTAATCAACCAATAACAATTGAATTCGATCATGCAGGTAATAATTACACAGAATCTGCTATTGGCATATTTGGTTCTGGTACTGGAGCAAAAACTGAAGCAGACGAGTTTAGAGACAATGCTGTTAATAGAATTAGAATTTTAGATCTTGATGATTCCAGTGGAGATTTAGGCGGTAAAGGATACATTGTAACAACAAATACTGCACAAACAGGAACAACATCTGCAATTACTATTGCGGCAACTGATGGTAGATCAGATAGTGCATATGTAGGAATGAGAGTTGTTATTACAGGCGGACAAGCTGTAGGACAGTATGGTAAAATTAGCACATACAACAGTGGTGCGAAATTGGCCGCGGTACTTAAAAATGACGGAACCTCTGGTTGGGAACATCTAAATCCAGGAACACCTATTGTTGCTCCTAATGCAACATCAATTTACTTGATAGAACCTTGCATAGAGTTTAGTGCTCCACCACATACCTCAGTTGCACAAGTTTTAGGTGCAAATAGAAATACTACTGACATGGAGTATTGTGAAACAGCAAATATCTATAGTAATATTCAAGGTACAGAGACAACAACAGCTGGTACTAGTTCTAGATTTACAGTTTATAGGAACACAAGCAAATATGTTGTAACAGTACAGAACGGTGGAACATCATATGCACGGGGCGACACAATAGTTATACCAGGAACAAGTTTAGGCGGTGCAACACCAGCAAATGATTTGACACTAACTGTTACAAGTATAAACAGTACGACTGGTGCAATAACTGTTGTTGACTCAGATGGCTTAGGCCTTTCAGGAGCATTCCTAGAAGTTGCAAGTGCATCAGCAGATGTTCGTAAGAGTGTAGACTTTGGTGCAAACTGGACCTCAGCTACATTACCAGGAACAGCACCTACAGGATCTGTTAAACTTTGCACAGGAGTATTAAATGACGGATCGTCAACAGAAAGAACAAGTTCAACAGTAATTGTATCACAAGCGAGTGTTAGCACTAAACCTGTATGGTATAGTGCAGACAATACTACTTGGACTAACGCAAATGATCTTCCAGGCGGACCTTACAATTCAGAACCACATATATGTTTTGGTAAAAACAAGTTCTTCTTAATATTTGAAGGCTCAAGACATGTTTTTGAATCAGGTGACGGTGGTGCAACATGGGTACAGAATAGTAATGCATTAGCTACAACTGGTTATACAGGCATAGCATATGGGGCAGAAAGAGTTGTTGCTGTTAGAGGCGGAACAACTACTGCGGCATATGCGGCATTTAATAATGCAGATACATGGACAACTACTACACTACCAGGTACAAGTGCTTGGGTGGGTGTTGCATTTGGTAAGAACAGATTTATTACTATTGCTAGTGACGACAACAAAGCGGCATATAGTCAGGATAGAGGAGCTACTTGGATTGATGCTACAGCTCCAAGCGTAGACGGTTCTAGTATAGTACAGTATACACACATTAAGTACGGACAAGGACTGTTTATGGCAGTTGGACCAGGAAACGCATCAGATTTAGAAGCATACAATTCAGTTTCAGTAACTGAAGACGGAGCAAATTGGACAACTAGAACTGCAATAGGCGACCCAGATGGTGCTATTACAGGTTACCAGGCAGTTTGTTTTGGTAATCCAAATCAAGTAGGTTACTGGATGGCCAAAGGTAATGGTACAACAGAACAACATATTGCAAGGATGCAAACAGGTGTTACAGCAATTGGTAGAGCTGGAGTTGCAAGTGAAAAGATTTTTGAAGTAAGATTAGTTGAGCCAGGTTGTGGATATGTTAGTGGTGCACCTACAATGACAATAACAGATCCTAACAATGTATTTGATGTTCAAACTACAGTAAGATTAGGAAGTGGATGTTTAGGTAATCCAACATTTACTAATAGAGGTAGTGGATACGCGGCGGCATCAGCTGAATTGTCAAGCACTGGAAACAATGGTTTTGCAGACTTCTTCCAGACAGGCACATTTGTTGCAGTTAGACAACTTACTGAAAGACCAACACCAGGGTCAAATGTTGTGTTTGATAGCATACCTAATCAGGTATACAAACTAGTAAACACAGTTACGTTCCTTGGTACACAGGACGGAAGTTATACAACATTCCTTAATGTTTCGCCTAACATGACACATGCTTTATCACCACCACATGGTGATCCAACTACAATGAGAATTAGATATTCTCAAGTACGTTTAACAGGACACGATTTCTTAGATATTGGTACAGGAGGATTTACATCTACAAATTATCCTGGAACACCTGCAATAGCACCGATACCAGCTCAAGAAACTAATCAAAATAACGGCGGTAGGGTGTTCTTTACATCAACTGACCAAGATGGTAACTTTAGAGTTGGTGACTTGTTTAACGTTGAACAAGCAACAGGTGTTGCTACATTGAATGCAGACGCATTTAATATTGCAGGATTACAAGAACTTTCATTGGGAGAGGTTACACTAGGCGGTAACTCTGCGGCAGTTTCAGAATTTAGTACAGATCAGTTTATGACTGCAAATTCAGATAGTGTTGTTCCAACCCAACGTGCAGTTAAGGCATACATAGAGGCACAAATTGGTGGCGGTGGTGCGTCACTAAACGTTAATACTGTAACAGCTGGAGATATTTTTATTGGTACCAATCAGATTACCACCGTGACTGGTACTACGATAAATATCAATGCTACAGTTAACTTTAAAGGTGGGGTCGTAGGATTACCACTAGCAATTAACTATATGTTAAGATAACATTGGAGAGAGAAAAATGGCAACAGGAATATTAGGTTCAGGAGATTTATCACCGGCTACTAATACTACTATATACACAGTTCCTGCAACTACTTTTAGTGTTGTCTCTGTTAGTATTTGTAACAGAGGAACAAGCACTTCAGCAGTAAGAATTGCAGTTGCGGCGGCAGACACGCCGACAAACGCTGAATTTATAGAGTATGACGCACAACTTTTACCAAAAGGTGTCGTTGAAAGAACAGGTATAGTCTTGGACACAACTAAAAAAATAGTAGTAAGATCTACACTAGCTAACTGTTCTGCAGTAGTTATGGGTGTAGAAACATCTACAGCATAAGGAAAAAGGAAGTGACATGGGCAGAAAAATAAGTTTAGGTATATATCCACAAACCGACAGTACATTGACAGGACAACTGGCTGATCGACCTACAACTGCAAATGCTGGTGTTAAATTTTTTAACACAGATAGCAATCAGTTAGAAATATATAATGGCTCTGGATGGCATGCTATTCATGAAACATTGAATGCGGCATTAACATCTAGTGCAGGAGTTTCATCTAATAGAAGTTATTGGGTTGATACAACTGGCGGTGCTGTTACTGCATCATTACCTGCTTCTCCTGCTCAATACGATAGAATTAAGTTTGCAGATTCTCATAATACGTTTGGATCAAATGCATTAACAATAGACCGTAATGGCAAATTGATAGCAGGTACAGCAGACAATATGACTGTAGATACTCCAGGAGCATCATTCACATTGATATTTCATGGTGACACAGCAGGTTGGAAGGTTGAAGTAATTTAAGGAAAGACGATGGCTTTTAACTACGAAACTTTAAAAAAATACAAATCAGAATCATTTGTTGATGGAACTATTACAGGCACTCAGATAGAAGCACTAGGAGTAACTAGTAATAAGATTAATACAGATGCAGTAAGTAGCGATAAATTGGGTACAGGCTCAGTTGATCTAGCAAGTAATAAGGTTTCAGGAACATTGCCAACAAACAAAGGTGGCACAGGAACTACTAATCCAGGAGGATTTAATGCTGGTGTAATTGTTTCAAATGGTAGTAGTTGGACTTCACAAGGACATGGATTGTATAGTATGAATGTTTACACTAGCAATGGTACTTGGAATAGGCCTAGTGGAGTCAAATGGATTAAGGTACAAGTAAGCGGTGGAGGTGGCGGCGGAAGCGGTCACGGAGAATCTGGTGGTGCTGGAGGATATTCAGAAGAGTATATTGATGTTTCAAGTATATCAAGTGTATCTGTCACAATAGGTGGTGGAGGTGGAGGCACATATTATTCAAGTGCTGGAGGTAATGGAGGTGCAAGTTCATTTGGTCCTTATCTATCAGCTAGTTTAGGATACGGTGCAAACAGAAATAACCAACACTCAGGAGGAGTAAGTGGTTCAGGATCAGGTGGATCGCTAAATATTCATACAGGCGGTGGTGGAAATCATCACAACAGAACAGGTTACGGAGGAATGGGCTTTTTCGGTGGAAACACAGCGGCAGGACACCCACAGGGTGGAAACTTTGCACACAATCACCAAAACCATTCTGCATACGGAAGTGGTGGCACAAGCGGTTATCACAGTGGCTTTAGAGGAGCTAATGGTAGGCACGGAGTTGTAGTTGTTACAAATTTTAGGTAGAAAAAATGGCATTTAATTATCAAACATTAAAAAAAGTTAAATCAGAGTCAATTATCGACGGAGAAATTAAAGAAGCAGATCTTGCTAACTTAACTGTACAAACTGCAGATATTAATGATGGCGCAGTAACTTCTGATAAACTTGCTACAGGTTCTGTTAGTATGACCGGATCGATAGTAACAGGAACATTACCTGTTAGTTCTGGAGGTACAGGTTTAAGTAGTAATCCTAGTAATGCTTATTATGCTTTAGGATATAACGATGGCGGATCAGCATTACAATATCGTCCATACGGAATTAGAAGCATGAGTGTTTATACAGGTAGTTCAACTTGGAGTAGACCAAGTGGAGTACGTTATGTAAAAGTCTGCGTTGTAGGCGGAGGAGGAGGTGGCGGTGGCCACGGAGAATCCGGCGGTGGCGGTGGATATGCAGAAGAAGTTTTAGATGTTACAGGAATTAGTAGTGTATCTATTACAATTGGTGGCGGTGGAGGAGGAACATATTATTCCGGTGCCGCAGGCAATGGATCATCATCATCATTTGGCCCTTATTTGTCAGGTGGAGGCGGTTATGGAGCAAATAGAAATAATCAACACTCAGGCGGACTTAGTGTTAACGGATCAGGAGGTAACTTAAATGTATACGGTGGTGGCGGACAAGCTCATCACACTAGATCTTCCGTTGGAGGTCCATCATACTGGGGTGGTAATACTGCCGCAGGACACCCACAAGGTGGTAATTTTTCACACAATCATCAAGGACATGCCGCACCAGGCAGTGGAGGTACTAGTGGATATTTTAGTGGCTTTCGAGGTGCTAATGGCAGAAACGGTATGATCGTTGTATATGAGTTTTATTAAGGATTAACACATGGCATTTAATTATCAAACATTAAAAAAACTAACAGCTACAGCAGTGATTAATGATCAAGTCAAAACAGCTGACATTGGAAATTCAGAAGTAAAAACAGGAAAAATTGGAAACAATCAGGTTACATCTGGTAAAATAGGAACCGGAGCAGTTGGTCTAAACACAGATACAACCTCAGGTACACTAGCAACAAACAAAGGTGGATCTGGCATTACTTCTATTGGAAGTAGTGGTAATATGTTAAGAACAAATTCTAGCGGAAATGGACTAGAATGGGTAAACAATTTTGGAATAGTAAGACAGGCTGTATACACAGGTAGTACTACTTGGTACAGACAATCAGGAACCAGATATATTCACGTTCAGGTAATGGGCGGTGGAGGAGGTGGCGGAGGTCACGGAGAGTCAGGTGGTGCTGGAGGCTATTCAGAAGAAATTATTAATGTTACAAGTATATCAAACGTCTATTGTACGATAGGTGGTGGAGGTGGTGGTACTTACTATTCCGGCGGTGCTGGTAATGGGTCAAGTTCATCATTTGGACCTTATCTATCAGCAGGCGGAGGATATGGTGGTAACAGAAATAATCAACACTCAGGAGGCGTTAGTGGTAGCGGTTCCGGGGGAAACTTAAACATCCACTGTGGAGGAGGTGGTAGTCATCACCAAAGTCACGGTCCAGGTGGGCATTCATATTGGGGTGGTAATACCGCCGCAGGACACCCACAGGGCGGAAACTTTTCACACAATCATCAAAGTCACGCCGCTCCAGGCAGTGGAGGTACTGGTGGGTACTTTAGTGGCTTTAGAGGTGCTGATGGACGAGTCGGCATGATCGTAATTACGGAGTATAGATAATGAAAAAAGCAATCGTAGGTGCGGCAGGGTATGTGATGCAAATTGAAGATCCAGGAGATGATTTTGAGATCTACAATGGCCCTGATGCAACGTTTCAATGGGTAGATGCACCCGACAACATCACATTAATGTGGACACTAGAGTATAGTCCATCTAAAGGAGAAATGGTTTGGGTTGAAAGAGACGAACCACATCCTGATAGAGAAATGCAAAGAAAAGTTGCATACGGAGACGTAGGCGCACAATTAGATATGTTATATCACGATATAAAAGCAAATAATATGGCCGGCGGTTCTTGGGTTAATCATATTGATTTAATTAAAACAAGCATACCTGCACCAGATAAGACAACTGGAGAAAACTTATCACCTGAAGAGCAAAGAGCATATGATGAAATTAGAGAACCTAGTGTAGACCAGCCAATGAAAATTTCAAGCGAACAGATGCCAGCATGGAAAAGATGTCCTGCTTGGTGGGGCTACAATAAGGGAGATAGCTAATGCCAGTTACATTTATACCAAAAAGTCCAGTTATTTGTGAAAATTATTCTACAGGAAAGATCTTTGAAGACTGTACATTGGTTAGTTTTGAAAAAAAAGTTAAGATGTCTATAACTATTCCAAGAGGAGTAGCGGCAGGACAAACTATTACTTTACATTACGATACAGATGATCTTAATTACAAAACAACATGGAACGGTAATCTGTTTAGGGCTTCAAATCCAACATTTACAGCAATAGAGTCCTAAATCGCTTTTATAACCTGCCTATAGCATTTTTAAGTAAATATACGAGCATTTAAAGGAATGATTGTATATGAAAATTAAAAGAGTATGCGTAGTAGGAGGAGGATCCAGCGGTTGGATGACTGCCGCGGCCATTGCAAAACTTTGTCCTCACATTAAAGTAACACTAGTTGAATCACCCAATATTAAAACTGTAGGCGTTGGCGAATCTACACTAGGACATATCAACAGATATATGAGGTTGTTAGGTCTTAAAGATGAAGACTGGATGCCTGCTTGTAATGCTACATATAAGAATTCAATCAGATTTACAAATTTTAGAGAAAATAATGGAACACATTTTGAGTATCCTTTTGTTGATGACTATGATTATAGCTACTCAGGAGGAGATAATTTAATTACTTGGTCTGAATTGTCTGCTTTATATCCAGAAGAATTTGGTCCTAAGTCGTTTGCTGAATTCCATGCACTAAGTAATACTTTACTTGCAACACATAATAGACAAACTGATAATAAAAACAACAAACTACGATATTTTAATTTTAATTATGATACAGCCTATCATATGGACGCAACAGCATTTGGAATATATTTACGTGACAAGGTATGTATTCCTGCAGGAGTAACACACATAAAGGCAAATGTAGTAGCTAGAAAACACGATGATAAAGGTTTTACACACTCTTTGTTAATTGAAGGAGACAAAGACATAGGTGCAGATCTATTTATTGACTGTTCTGGTTTTAAATCTTTTATGTTAGAAGGTTGGCAAGGATCTATATTCCATTCTTACAAAGGTATACTAGCAAATGATTATGCTTGGGCTGTAAGATTACCCTATAGTAATAGAAAAGAACAAATGCATAACGTTACCGATTGTCATGCATTAGGAAACGGTTGGGTATGGAATATTCCATTATGGAATAGAATTGGAACTGGATATGTTTACAGTAGTAGATTTGTACACAAGGATGTAGCACTAAAAGAATTTAAAGCACACCTTAAAACAGTACATAAAAACGTTAATGTAGAAGAATTAGATTACTTTAACATACCTATTAAACATGGAAAGAGAGTCAAAGCATGGGTGGGCAATGTACTTGGTATTGGACTTAGTTACGGGTTTGTTGAACCTTTAGAATCAACAGGATTGTTAACAACACACGAAAATATTATTTCTTTAATTGGTATATTAAATCAAAGACAAGGTTATGTATCAAGAACTGAGAGAGAAGTTTATAATTTTACTGTAAACAGATCGATAGACCAATTTGCTAGATTTGTTTCAAACCATTATGGACTATCAATGAGACAAGATACACCGTATTGGCGTTGGGCAACACAGACAAATGATTATGACCCAGAGCTTAACGGTATTCATGTACCAAGAGACGATTACAATGCAATGGCATACAGTACAGTTTATGGCGATCAAGCTATGAACCCGCAGATGCAGGGAATGAACTTTATAATGGCAGGAATGGGTGTTAGACCTGTTTCTAGTGAACATATGTTTACTGCTAAACATGGAAAAAGTCCAGAAATTGAACAACAAAGAAGAAGAGACTTAGAACAGATAAAAAATAGATTCTTAAACGAAAAAGAAAAGTATATAAAGTATATTAAAACTTTACCAACACATTATGAATATTTGAAAGATAATATTTACGGTGGCGTTGACGAGCATGATGTTTAATCTTTTTAAAAAAAAGAAACCTATAGCTAGATTTTATAGTTTGCAAGAAGGTGTTGCAGACTTACATCCTATTATTCCGACAGCATCTGTAAAACGTCCTTGGATTAAATTACCTAGTAATCCTCATCCAAACGACGGTAGTATTGCTACAAAAAATTGTCCCGGTATAAAATTAATGTTAAATGCAGGTTGGGTACTAACAGCACCTGCAGATTTTATTATTACAACAGACGGTGATGGTGTAAATTTTAAATATAGCGAAGCCCAACGATTTAATCTTGAACAAGGTTATGGACAAGACAAATATATAGACTTTCATGATCAAAATCAAACAGAAAGAATACTAGATGATCCAAGTAAAAGTTTAAAAACAGTAGTGAAAATACACACACCGTGGAGAGTAGAATTAGATGACGATTACTTACTTTTACAAGTTCCTGTACACTATTCAAATGAAAAAAGATTCACACCAGCAACAGGATTACTAGATCCTAGATATGCACACGTTCTTAATGTGCAACTATTTTGGCATGTGTTAAATGGAGAAGAACTAGTTAAAGCAGGAACCCCTTTAATACAGTACATTCCTATTCCAAGAAAAGCATATGTTTCTTCACATTTTAATTTTATATGTGATGAAGCGACCGACGAAGATAGGAAAATGGAAAGATCTTTTAATTATACATTAAGTTCTGTAATTTACAAGTTTGATTCATTAAAGTCACGCTTAGTTAGAGTGCGTAAAGTTATCGATAAGTATCGTAGTAATAGGAGAAAAAAATGAGTGAAAAAATCATAGAACAATTGGAAAAAGTCTGTGCTAATATTAAAATTACAAAAGAGAAGACAGAAGAAAAATTAAAAACAGTTGAGGAAAATTTACACGATACAAAACTTAATCCTTATGGTGTTACTACTATTGACTTTTCAGAAAGACAAGAGCTAATGGAAGATATAATGAAAATGGAAGGCACTATGATGGGTTTGCAATTAGCTATAGAAACTTGTCAAGAAAATGCTATCTAATGGAGTATATATTAATCCCTGGGCTACACTACTTTTTAAAACCTCATACGATCTCAATTATAAAAATATAAAATCCACAGTCCAAGAGTATATCTCAGAACGCCCAAATAACACATCTCTTCTTGAAAAAGGCGTAGCATATTCAACAGTTGCACATCAATCTAATCCTCCACATTTATGGCCAGAATTTAAAGACTTTTGTGCAGAACTTTTAATTACACTAAAAAGAATATATACAGAACATAGGATATTAGACAAAGAAAATTGTTTATTACAATCCTGGATAAACACACATGGACTAGGAGGAGAAACATTAGAGCATTCTCATAACCTTGTTGACTTTGTAGTTACTTGTTATCTAAATCTACCAGACAACGGTGGATTTATAGAATTCAGAGATCCTTTAGAATATCACAAAGCAAACTCTTATATTAATCCAGAAACAGATCTTTGGACAGCCATTCCTTGTAAAACAAATGATATATTAATTTTTCCTGGGTGGTTAAAACATAGAGTTCAACCCAACAACTCAGAAGAAGAAAGAGTAGTATTAACTATAAATGTAGGAACACCAAATGCAGTTCAAAGTATGCAAGCCTGATGCAAATACTTTTCCAAATGTGGTAAAGTTTAAAAATGCAAAAGACATAAAGCACCAATATGTAAGTCTTGATAAAGATATTGGGTACTGGATACTACAATCACCTTTTGAAAATGATACATTTGAATTGTACAAAGAATTAGTATCTTGTTTTCCTATATCTAAAGATAACAATAGGCCCGATAATCCAGACCCTAATCCTTTTGATACTATACATATACCCGATTGGTTACACAAAGATATCTGTTTATTACTTAGAGATTTTTATATACAACAGCATTTTAGTGGCCATTGGAGTTTAGATTACGCTTTAAATAACTTTAAAAATCCACGTGTATTTGAATGGGGGAATGTGTATTATAAAGATAGAGCTAAACCTATTATTGGATATAGAATACCACACATAGATTATCCTCAAGGAATGGTTGGAAATTTATGGTTCACAAACCATGAAAAAGGAACGTCAGGAACAAAGTTCTATAAGTATATAGGTAACAAACTTTCTGGCGGTTATGATTTTGCAGTTGATCCTAAGCATAAACTGTATGACGAATATCAGGACATGCTTAGACAAGGAAGAAATAATAGCTGGTTTAACTTCGATGATAAAGAACTACAAAGATTTGGATTTGAATATTTAGGAATGGCCGATTGTGTCCAAAATACTATGACTGTATATAAGTCCGATATTTGTCATTTAGCATATGTAGAAAAATCAGTAAACTTTAGATGGAGCCATACATATGCGTTTGCCCACGGATAAGAGATTAAACTGTGATTTTTATTTTCCAACGCCAATCTGGTGGAGTGATACTTCCTACGACAATACAGAACTATTAGAATTATTTAAATTTTTAAAAGAAGATGATCCCAAAGGAGTTTGGTTAAGTAACTTTGGCGGCTATCAAACTAGAAATTTTATGCCTAGTGACTTTCCAGCAACAGAGAAATTCATAAAATGGATACAATCATTTGGCACAAGCTGTTTGGAAGACTTTGGTTTGAACCCAGAAAGATATAGACTCACTTGTGGAAATATTTGGTTTAATGAAAATAAAGGAAGAGATATAAATCAGTTGCATATACACGGCGGGTCTTTTATTGCCGGAACATATTATCTTAAAATACCAAAAGGATCAGGCGATATAATTTTTTATAGAAATTATCTAGAAGAATTTGCACTAGCAACAATTACAGCTTCGTATGATAGATACACAGCATTAAGTGGAGTAACAGCGAGATATCCACCAAGAGAAGGTAGAGTAGTGCTGTTTCCAGCATGGTTACAACATGGTGTTTTACCAAGTGAATCAGAAGAGCCTAGAATTTCTTTAGCTTTTAATTTAAGGATAGAAGAAAATGTTTAATAACATTGGGCAAGTTTTCATGAACACTACAAACCTATTCTATGAAGACAAGCCACATTTTTTTGAAAATTTACTTGTCAATGAAAGCTACAAATCTCTTGTCTCTTGGCAAGATATCGAAGACTGCTTAAATAATCCTCATTTTTATAATTTTGAAATGATAGATCAACACAATAATAAAATTGATATACCTATGTCTGAAAAAGCATGGGAGTTTGGCGGGAAATTAGTACAAGATAAACAGTTCTTGTTTAATAGATTTAACACCGGTAATACTCTTATCATTATGAACTACGGATTTCATAATAAGCCTATTACAGAGTTATTAAATAACTTGGAACAAATGTTTGATATACATGCCGCCGCTCATGTTTATTGTGGAATGCAGGACACAAAATCTTTTACAATACATGATGATTATCCTGCTAATTTTATTTTTCAAATAGAAGGAGAGACAGAGTGGACTTTATTTAAAAATAGAATTAGCTATCTATACAAATCAGGATTAATGAACGGAAAGTTAAAAGAAGAAGATTTAGAAGTAGAATTAAAGGTAAACTTGAAACCAGGAGATGCATTATATATTCCTTCAAGGGCATATCATTGTGCAAAACCTAAAGGAGAAAGAATTAGTGTCAGTGTGCCTTGCTGGAACAAACTAGCAACAGACAGACCTAACACAAGCGTGGATAGAAATATATATCACATACATAGGAGAAAAAATGTTTGAAACTAAAAAACTAGCAGGTGTTGTTGATACAAATACACACCAAGAATTGTGCAATTTAATAACTAGTTTAGATTTTCCTTGGTATTATTTAGAAGATACAACATACGAACGGTCTGATAAAAAAAGTAGGTCAACACCTGCATTTGCACACTTGTTATTACACAATCAGCACAGGAGTGAGTATTTAGATAGGTTTACACCTGTATACCAAGGTATAATAGATCAACTAGATGTACAACCTAAAAAAGTTTTTAGAATGCGTTTAGGACTTTTAATGAACACTAGATACATAACACCCCATGAACCATATGCGTTTAACGAACCACATATAGATGCAGACTTCCCACATATTACTGCGTGTTATCATTTTTGGCATAGTGATGGTAGAACACATGTTTTCAATGAAACTGAAAAAGTAGACAAATACACCACACATGAAGTATTTGAAGGTGATATCAATAGTGCAGTTGTGTTTGACGGATCTAGATATCATGCAAGTTGTTGCCCAAAAATACACACAAAGAGAGTAGTTTTAACAGTAAACTTTACACTATAATGAGAAATTTTAAAGGAAAACAGAAAAAACCATTGCACCCTACTATAGTTATAGACGATTTTTTTGAATTGCCACAACTAGTAAGACAATATGCTATTGGATTAGAATATTACAAAGGAGATAGAGGATCCTGGCCTGGATTACGTTCCCCTATGATAAAAGATTTAGATCCTGACTTAGTTGAAACAATAGAAAGCAAGTTGTTAAAAGCATCTGGCTTATTTCACTCCTTTACTGCATCTGACATGACCTTTCAAATTATTCCTGAAAACTTTGGTAGTGGTTGGGTGCATGACGATGATGAATCACACGACCTTGCAGGTGTAATATATTTGAATGATATTGTTATTCAAGGATCTGGCACAGTAATATATAACCAACAAGGTGATGTTAATATGCAGAAATATACAGATATATTTCATCAAGATGTCTGTGGAGATGATCCAGAAAAATTTAGAAATCATAGATTAGAACAGCGTTCGTTTTTTAAAACAACAATTACAGCTGAATCAAGATTTAACAGATGTATTATGTTTGATCCTAGGCAATGGCATAGTGCAGAAAACTTTTTTGGTAAAGAGTCTGCTGATGCAAGAATGACTCTAGTCTTTTTTTGTAATGGAGTATTTAAATGGCAGATATAGATTTTATAGATCAAAGTTCAGTAAATGCATCTACAAAAATTAATCAGTTAGATTTAAAAAATAGAAAAAAATTTCCAAGGTTTCCTACTAGAATTATAGAAGACTTTTTTCCTGAACCACATCTATGGAGGCATATTGCTCTACAACAAAAATATTATCCAGCAACAGTAACTACATATCCGGGACAAAGATCAACACCATTAGCTGAAATCGACAAAGGATTGTTTGATTCTTTTGGTGAAAGATTATTAGAATTGTTACCAATGTACACAGGATTTTATTATTTAAATGCTTCTTTTTTTATGGTAGACGAAACTTTTGTTAACGGCTGGGTACATGATGACGATCCTGATACAACAATTACAGGTATTATATATCTTAATGGCAACGCTCCGTTAAACTCAGGAACAACATTATACGATGATAGAATATCAGAAGAGTATGGAGAATATCATAAATTAATACAACAGGATTGTTTAAATTCTACACCTGAACAAAGACAACAAGCAACAAAACATAGAAATAAACAACGTTCTTATTTTACTCCTAGTGTTAATATAGATAATGTTTTTAATAGATGTGTTTTGTTTGATCCAAAAACTTGGCATAGTGCGGATAACTTTTTTGGAAACAGTAAAGAAACATCGAGACTGACTCTTGTGTTTTATGCCCATGCAGGAGGATAATATGACAGATGATATAATTGAAATAGAAAATGTTATAGGAAAAACATACCAAAAAACTCTTTTAGAAAGAGTTACAGATAAACAATTTCCTTGGTACTTAAATAAACATCAAGTTTCATCAGATATGTTTACAAAAGATAGTGATTATAATCCTGTTGGATGGAATCACTTTTTATTTGAGGAACAAAAAATTATAAGTCCAATGTTTGATATATTCCATCCGTTAGTGATGACAATACAAGATTTAGAATTATTTCCTAACAATAGTTTAGAAAGAATGAGATTAAACTTAAATGAACGTGTAAGAGATAATCCACAAGAACATCATTTACCGCATATTGATTCTTGGTACGAACACTGGAATGTAATTTATTATCTAAATGATAGTTCAGGAGAAACTTATATTTTTAATGAAACAAATAAAGAATATGATACCAACGATCAAGACTATGTAACTAACACAAAGTTTACAGTAAAGCATAAAATTACACCAAAGCAAGGAAAGATTGTTGCATTTCCAGGATTTTATTATCATTCTAGTAGTCCAAATAAACACACACCTTACAGAATACTATTAAATATTAATTTTGCGAGAATGCAAAATGTCATGTGATTATAAGGTATATAAATCAGAACTCATTGTCAAATACAGTGGACAAATGATAACTGATTTATATGCTGTACATGAATTTTTTAAAAAGTCTTTTCCGGAAAAAGATAGTACTTGGTCTTACAACCTTTATAATATATTCTGTGCTACTTCACCTAGTCCTTTATGGTACGATTTATTAGTAGAATTAAAAAAATATATTAGAGAATTTATTGGACATGAGAATCCATTATGGATGCAAAGTTGGTTAAACTTCCACAAACCAGAAGAAGTTTTAGACTGGCATAATCACGAATGGCCATACCATGGGTATATTTCTATTGATCCTAAAAATACAGAAACAGTTTTTGATAATTATAAAATAAAGAACGAATTAGGAAATATTTACATTGGACCTGGTAATAGAATGCATAAGGTTGAAGTTATAGAACCGTTTACAACACCAAGAATTACCCTTGGTTTTGATATACATGAGGAGCCGGACTTTCCCTATCAACAGTTCAGCCTAATGCCGATATGATAAAAGAGATAGTATTCATGATTGTTGTTACTTTTTCCGGTCTAAATGCAGACGGTACAAAAAATATGTATGTATTTGCTCAACCTTTTTACCAAGAGGAAGTATTGTGTCAAGCTGATATAACCGATCCAGCCGTCTACCCCGGATTAGTTGCAAACCTTTTGAGTGACTATAAAGGTATGCCACCAGGAAAAATACAATCAGTAAAATGTGTACGTTCAGATGAGATTATAGATGCTATAGAAAAATCAAAAGGAATAAGCATATGAATCCAGTAATTTTATGTAAACAGGTAAGCGAAGAATTATGTAAATTTATTAGTACAGAAATGAGAATAATGGAAGGTGTTATACAAGAGCTAGACCCACAATCTATACGACAAGAACCAGAATTTGGTGACAGTTATAATGCTTACTGTCCACCATGTCTTGAAGCTTTAAGTTTAACAGTTAAGCCAATTATTGAAAAACTTGTAGACAAAGAACTAGCACCATCTTACTCTTACGGAAGAATATATAGACCAGGAGCAAGACTCAACAAACACTTTGATCGACGTAGTAGTGAATTTAGCGTATCTATATGTTTAGAAAAAGGAAATACACCATGGTTTCTATGTGCAGACGGACCTGACAGTGATAATCCATTATGTGCAGATCTTTCTGTTGGTGATATGTTAGTATACAGTGGAGCAAAATTTTCTCATTGGAGAGAAGGACCATATGAAGGTGATGAACAAATTCAAGTTTTTATTCAATATGTTGATGTTAATGGTGAAAACGCAGATTTAATCTATGATGGTAGACCTAAGTTAGGATTACCATTTGGTTATAAAAGTGAGTTTGTTGAGGAAGAATTACAAGATCAATTAAAATTAGGATCAGTGCTACGATCATAATTTACGTGCTGACAATCTTCGCCTTTCATAATCTTTGCAAGACACTCTCGATGCTTTAGTGCTACTTTTGGTCTCCAGGCTTTTTCTTTTTCGAACCAATCATTCATATAAGAAAAATGTTTGTTATAGTTTTGTTTTATTAGTTCCCTATCATTATACATTCTAAGACCCCACATTACCTGTGTCCAATTTACACATTTAAACAATATAAAATCATTAGTAAACATATTTAAACTTGGCATGTGTTGCTTAAATGACTCTAAGTATTCTTTATTGAATTCGGTTAGTTGTAAATCATTGTTTACACAACGCCAAAATTCGCTATCTCTACGTTCTGTAATGTAATGTATTTGTACAAAAGATATTATATTTTCAGCTACTTCCTTAAATACTTTATTATATTGTTTTTCTTGTATAGTATCATGCCTACTCCAATAAGGAATACTAGTAAGAAATCCGAAACCTTGTTCTATTGTACTTCCAATACTTGTTGCCTCTAAAGGTTCTACAAACATGCCTGCTAACCCCATAGATATACAATTTTTATTCCAAAACTTATCTACATACCCTGCGCCAAATTTAATTTTTTTACCTATTTCTATAGTTTCCTTGTGCCTCATAGACACTTCTTTAAATGCATCATCGTCACTAATAAAGTCGTCGCAGTATACATATCCGTTTCCAAAACGTTCCTGAGTAGGAATACGCCAAGTCCACCCACTGCTAAGTGCAGTTGATTCAGTATACGAAGGAATGTCCTCTTCATATCCTGTAGGAAATGCAATAGCACTATTCATAGGAAGTTGCTTTTTACAATCTATCCACTTAGTATTGAGTTTACTTGCTATTACTCTTCTAAAACCGCTACAGTCTATAAAAAAATCTGCTTCATATTTTTGTCCTTGTTTTCCTACTAAAGAAGATACAAAGCCTTCATTGTCTAATATAACATCTTGTACGGTATCATCTTCAAAAATGACACCTTTGTATTTGGCAAGATGATGAAAATAACTATTTAATTTATTTGTATCAAAGTGCCATTGATTTGTTTCTGTATCATAAGGAGCAGTATGCCTATTTTCCTTATAAGTATCAGAGACAGATACTTCATTTTCATACCCTTCACTTATAAACTTTTGAAACATAAAGTATGTTCCATTCCTGTTATCTCGGGCACCCATCCATTCAGCTAAACTGTGCCAGTATGCAGTATTATCTCCATGCCAGTTAGTAAATTTTATTCCAATCTTGTATGTAGCGCCAGTATTCATAAGCAAATCTTGTGCATTTAGATCTATATGATTCATAAATGTCTGCCATTGCTCTGTAGAACCTTCGCCAACTCCTATTATTCCTATTTCTTTTGACTCTATTACAGTTACTTTTAAATGTGGAAAGCTGTGTTTAGCCATCAATGCAGAAATAAGGCCTGCTGTTCCACCACCTAGTATTACAAGCGAATTAATATGCATGTGTTTCTCTTTCTAAAATAGTATTTAAGGCCTGCCTATGTAGAACATAGGTGTTTTGGCGTCTATAATATTCTTGTTGCTCTTTATGTTGCTTAATAAAAGGAATAGTATGATATAGATTGTCATAAAATAATTTGTTTATTTTTTCTATGTTAAACATACCTAGTCCGTGCATAATTTGTAACCAATTTAACTCCTTAAACATGGTATAGTTATAATTGAAATTATATCTTCCAGGTAGCGTACTTTTAAAATTTTCTAAATTTTCTTTGTTAAAGTCTGTCAATTGTATCCCAGTATTTACCCACTTCCAAAACTCTGTGTCATTCCTTTTTGTAATATAGTGTAGTTGGACAAAGTCGATAATGTTTTCAGCTACCTTCTTGAAATCGGAGTTATATGTTTTTGCAGGGATTTGATTTTGATTGTTCCAATTAAGTATACCAGAACAAAAACTAAACATCTGTTGTATAGTAAATCCAATACTTGTTGCTTCTAAAGGCTCTACAAACATTCCGGATAGTCCTACACTTAAACAATTTTTATTCCAAAACTGATCAACGTATCCTGCATTGAACTTAATATGTTTTGCTATTTTTATGTCATGTTGAAACTGATTTCTAAATTCTATTTCAGCGTCATCGTCACTTATAAAATCATCACAATATACATAACCATTTCCAAAACGATCCTGTGTAGGAATACGCCACATCCATCCTGAGCTTAATGCTTTTGCTAACGTGTGTGACGGAATATTTTCCTCGTAAGGACTAGGCGCCGCATAAGCAGAATTCATAGGAAGTTGTTTTTTACAATCTATCCAAGTACCTTGTAACTTAGTATCTATAACTCTCCTAAATCCGCTTGAATCAATAAAAAAGTCTGAAGTATAAGATTGCTTTTTACCTACCAAATGTGTAACAAAACCGTCCCTTAATGTAACATTTTCAACAATGTCGTCTACAATTTGAATATTTCTATCCATACATAACTTGTGTAAAAAAGTGTTTAGCTTGTTTGTATCAAAATGATATTGGGCAAAGCTCTTATGGAAAGGTTCTGTATGCATAGATTTTAATGCTGTAGGTAACACAGAATCTAATGGATCACTATTGTCTGCTATTTGTTTTATTAAATTTGCATAAACACCAGTTTGACTATCTTGTTCAAAAACATTTTCAGCTAAACTATGCCAATAGCATGTGCCAACACCGTTCCAATCTTGAAAATTTATTCCTGTCTTGTAGGTAGCACCTGTTTCTTTTATTAACTCCTGAACACTAATATTACAATGTTCCATAAATCCTACCCAATGCTCGGTACTTCCTTCTCCTACACCTACTATACCATATTCGCTAGATTCAACTATTGTAATTTTTAAAGAGTGAAATGTAGATCGTAACATTAGTGCAGAAATAAGCCCTGCTGTACCTCCACCTAATATAGTAATAGTTTTAATCATTTAATAGCTTGTTGTCCTACTTTTAGTGTTACTACACTATCTCTTGCAATATTATAGTTTATTTTTCCATCAGGAAATGTGTTAAATGCTATACTCCATCTATCAACCTCTTCTACACTTCTAGTTGTAGAATGATACATCCAACTTGGAAAGATAATAAGTTTTCCTGGCACAGCTTCTATGTATTCAAAAGGTGTAAAATCGTGTTGTAGTACTTCTATTTGTGCTTCTGTGCGTTGTGTTACAGGATCTTGAAAGCATGTAGGTGCGCCATGAGTGCAGTAGTATACTCCACTTAACATGCTCATTGTATGTTTATGGGGAGAATGATACATTCCTGACTGGGCATATTGTTTATTACACCAACTACTAGTAATTGTTATTTTATCACAGTCATAACGCATTTCTTTGTGTATTTTGTCTAAACATTCGTCAAACCATAAAAATAAGTCCTCATATCCTTCTTTAGTGTGCAAATCTTCCAATGAGCTAAGTGCAGTATGCTCTCTAAGCGTTTCCTTAGATAGTTTTTCTACAATATCGTCATTATCTATGTCACTATTGTGGAATTCATAAATAGGTGTAGGAAAAATATTAACTTTCTTCATACTACTACTTATTTGATATTATCATAGTAGAAAACTTTTTTGAATAAATATGTATAGCTGGAGATTTAAATGACAACAAGTGCTATATTTGATAGGGTAAGAATTATACCAAGACCCGACGATTTTCTTGATCGTAATGTTGGTAGTAGTGGAGAGGTCTTTTACGATCAACAAGCAGACACCTTACGTCTTTACAGTGGTAAGTTAACCGGAGGCACAACGGTTATAACTGATCTAAATATCCAGGAAAAACTAAGTATTAGCGGAGTTTCAGTTGTTACATATGCAGTTACAGTAGGTTCTGCACAAGGAGCAGATAGTGGAAATAAATATTTTATAGATGGAAGTTACAAGCCTGAATTAAGTTTAGTTGTAGGCTACACTTATGTCTTTGACCAAAGTGATCAAACAAATGTTTACTATCCAAATCCCGATGGAGGAACAATTAATCAACATCCGTTGAACTTCAGTGCAGATAATGCTAACGGATTACTAGGTGGAGGAACAAGTTATACTACAAATGTGCTATATAAACTTGATAATGATGTAGTAACACAAGCTGTATACTGGAGCAAGTTTACAGGTGCTACACAGCGAAGTGTCCAAATAACTGTTACTAGCAGTACACCTACTACACTATATTATTGGTGTCAACAGCATCTAAATATGGGTAACAGTATTGCTTGTAGTAATCCCGGAAGTGGAAGTGGTGGTGCAAGTATTAGTGTAAGTGATACAGCACCGAGTAGTCCGTCAAACGGAGCAATTTGGTTTAATAGTACAACAGGTATATTATATGTTTACTATACAGATCCAGACGGAAGCCAATGGGTTCAACCAAGCACAGGTAATTTATCATTAGATTATAATAATTTAACTAACAAACCAACTATTCCTGCCGCTGTAACATCATTAACGGATTTAAGCATAGTAGACGGAACAGCAGGTCAAGTATTAAAAACAGATGGCAATGGTAATTTTAGTTTCGGCGAAGGCGGAGGCTTAGGTATAGTAGAGGGTAGCAATTATAGGATTAATATTGTTGCTGATGATTCGTCAGTTATTGTAAATTCAAGTACTGGTAAAGTTCCTTGGACAGCAATTGATGGAACTCCAACAACTGTATCTGGATACGGAATCACAGATGCCGCTGGTGGAAACTTTACATTTGTAGGTAGCACATTAGATACTGCTGATAGTAGTGGTATTACTATTACGCCGGCTGTGACAATGAGCAGTGACCTAAATGTTGAGAATGATATAAGAGCTTCAAACAGCATATATGCAGGAGAATTTGTAAACACAGGAGCTGGTGCTCCGGAGATAGATAGTGCTACAACATTAACAATAAAAGCACCCGACGGAGTGTTTATGAACAGTTTTCCAGCACCTTTCAAAATGGGCGTGTTAGATCAAACTGTTAGAAGTTTCTCAGGTGGCGGAGCAAATGGCTTTACTGATAATGGAACAGGAGATATAACTATAAGTTTTACATCTGCTCTTGGAGCTACTGTAGATGATTTTCAGGTACTAGCAACAATTCAGGATAAGACTTCAGGTCATATGGTTACAATTTCAAAACCAAGCACATCACAAATTAGAGTAAAAGTAGAAGATGACACAGGTGGTGGTGTAGACGCCAAAGTATTTCTAGTGATATACAAGGTAACATAATGAGTGAAAAAGAATACACAGTAATTGTAAAAGATAGATCTGATTTAGCAGACATTGAAACAGAACTTACAGCAACTTCAGGTTCTGGACCCATACCATCAAGAAAAGTAGACATAGTAAATCCACGTCCTGGTAGTACTAGACAAACGCATTTTGCATTAACAGAAGACGAAGCATCTGCTTTATCTGCAGATTCAAGAATACTATCTGTGGAAATTCCACCAGAACAAAGAGATGATATTAGTATAGAGTTACGTAAAACACAAACAAGTGAATTTACAAAACCTGGAACATTAACTTCTAATTTAGTAAATTGGGGATTAAGACGTTGCAACTGGGAAGAAAACGAATATGGTAATAGCAGTACAGCAGGAACAAATAAATTTGAATATGCTGTTGACGGTGACGGAGTAGATGTTGTAATACAAGATAGTGGTATACAAGTTGGACACCCGGAGTGGCTTGACGAGCAAGGAGGCTCTAGATTACGACAAATAGATTGGTACACTGAAAGCGGCGTAACAGGTACACAAAACGTAAATCATTATAGAGATCATGACGGACATGGTACCCATTGTGCAGGAATATCGGCTGGAAAAACATATGGTTGGGCAAAAAATTCTGCTATATACGCACAGAAAGTATCTGGTTTAGAAGGAGCCGGTGACGCTGGCACAGGAATCAGTGTGTCTAATGTATTTGATACTATTAGACTATGGCATAATAATAAACCTGTAAATCCTGTTACAGGAGTAAAAAGACCTACCATAGTTAATATGAGTTGGGGATATGGAAGCACACTTTCTGGCGATCCAGTAAGTGGCAACTACAGAGGAACAGGTTGGACTTGGCCTACAGATTATTCAGATAATACTATATTATGGACAAGCACAGGAATAGTTACACAATTAGTTAGTGGCGGAACAGCAAGGAGAGTGCCACTAAGGGTACCTTCTGTTGATACAGAAGTAGATGATATGATATCAGATGGCATACATGTTTGTATTGCGGCTGGTAACGATTATCACAAAGGAGATCTTTCAACAGGAACTGATTATAATAATACTGTAGTTTTTGGTTCTACTACGTATTACTATCATAGAGGAAGCAGTCCTCATAGCGATAATGCATTTATTGTTGGTAATATAGATTCACCTGCACAATTAGATGGTTCAATATATAGAGATAGACCACGAGGATCTAGCAGTAAAGGTGCAAGGGTGCAAATATGGGCACCTGGAAGTTCAATAGTTAGTGCATGTTCAAATATTTATGATTCACTATATGCTCCAGTTAATCACCCCGACAATGCAAGTTATAAAATTATGAGTATCAGCGGAACATCAATGGCATCACCTCAAGTTTGTGGACTAGGTGCTTTACATTTAGGAGTTGAACCTACTCTTACTCCCGCACAACTTAAAGCCAAAATTATAGCAGACGCAAAAAACGTTATATTTGATACAGGTGCTGATAATGATTATGGAAATACCACCACAAGTTTAATGGGTGCATCTAATAACATGCTTTTTAATAGGTATAATAGACAACCTTATACTACTCGTGGAGGAGTGAGTGTAATAAATACTGCAATAGGATTTAAATCAAATGGGTAAAATAAAAGTTATTTTAGGTATACAAGGAATTATTATAGGATTTTTGGTGATGTTTTATTTGCTAGGAGCAATAACAATGTTAGCATTAGAACTTGAATATATGACTGGTGAATGGGAATATCATGAACAATTACACGACAGATACGGTGAACTAGATGGCAATTAATTTTCCAGGCACTCCTTCAAATGGCGATACTTTTACTCAAGGAACTACAACCTGGCAATACAACGGCACAGGCTGGGCCATAAAAGATTCTACAGTTTCTAATACTGTTTTTAAAACTTTCTTAGCTGACACAGGTACAACCACAGCCGACGCAGTAAATGATTCGTTTACACTTGAAGGCGGAACCGATATTAGCACAGCAATTACAGGTGACAAAGTTGTTATTGCATATACAGGATCAGGCAGTGGCGGAGCAGGTGATGTATTTAAAACTGTAACTAGTGATGACGGTTCTGCTGTAGCATCTGGGTCAACAGACACATTAAGCGTTTTAGGCGGAACTAATATAGCAACAGCCGTTGCAACTGATACCAAAAATGTTACTGTTAATATGACTGCACATAGTATTAACTTTTTATCTGATGTTGATACAACCTCATCACCACCATCATCAGGAAATGTATTAAAATGGGATGGAGCCAAATGGGCTCCTGGCATAGATGCAACTACCGGCGGTGCAGGTACTGATGCTGATACACTAGACGGTCAAGACGGTTCTTATTATCTAGACTACAATAACTTAAACAATAAACCTACAATACTAGCTCTATCAGCTTTAAGTATAGGTGTTGAATTGTCTCCACTTGGTGACGGTGCAATATCTTACGATAATACTACTGGAGTTTTTAGATATAGGCCTCCTACAGCGGCAGGTATAGGTGCGTTAACAGCAGAAATAAACGATCTTACAGCGGCAGTTACCTGGGCTAATGTTCCTAATGCTAATATTACACAAACTTCTGTAACACAACATCAGTCAGCGTTATCTATAACTGAAAGCCAAATAAGTGACTTAGGAAGTTATCTAACATCTATATCTGGAAGTAACTTGTCAGCTATTAGTGTGGATGCATTGAGTGATGTTAACACAACTACAGTAGCACCATCAGATGGACAAGTTCTAATGTGGGACAACGGAAACGGTTACTGGAAACCATCTACAGTATCAGGAGGTGGCGGCGGAGAAGCAAATCAAAATGCATTTAACACTATCGCAGTTTCTGGACAAAGTAATGTTGAAGCAGATAGTACAACAGATACATTGAACTTTTCAGCTGGTTCAGGAATTAGTATTACTACAAATGCAGGTACAGATACTATTACCATAACTAATACGTCATCATCAGGAGCAACTTCATTTTCAGGATTAACTGATGTGTCGTCGGCTTCATTAGATGTATCTCAAATATATCGCCCTGCTATTGCTATGCTAGAAGTTGCCGCAATAGGTTCAAGTGCATACACATTTAATAGTCACTATTCAGGTAGTAATCCTACAATTTCTGCTTTTAAAGGTACTACACTTGCATTTGACTTATCTAGTGCAGGAGGACATCCTTTTGAAATACAAGATTCAGGAGGATCTGCATATAACACAGGGTTGGTTCATGTAACAACTAACGGCACAGTAAGCACAGGAAGTTCTGCACAAGGAAAGACTAGTGGAACACTTTATTGGAATATACCTTCAGGTGCAGGATCAGTTTATAGATACCAGTGTACATCACACGGTGGTATGAATGGGCTTATAAGCCTAACACCTATCTAATATCTAATTATATTATTTTCTTTGTAAATTGTAATAATCTGTTTTCTAAGATTGTGTACTTTTTCTCTATTAGACATAAACAGATTTGGCTTTAATTCGCCGGCACTTCTAATTCTATGTGCTTGATCTATAATTTTTACTTCTTCTTCTAATTTGTTAATAAGTTTGTTTACTATTTCTTTTGCATTATCGTTTGTAAGGTATTCTGATTTTTTTCTATAGTCTTGTATACTTTCTTGAACTTGTTGACTATTTGCTAAATTAGGTAACATTATCCTACATTATCCGCTTTTACTACATGGTATATGTGATTGTCATCAGTTTTATCACCAACTTCTGTAATAGACCCTCCTTGTGAAAGAGTAATTATTTGATGAGGTACTAATGCTTTAAATTCGAATGTCTGTCCCTCGTCTAACTCCGTTTCAAAAACTTCTGCATTTTGTGTATTAATCCATCTTATCTTAAACTTACCATTATTAACAAAAATTGTTTTGTTACTATCTTTGAAAAATTGCATAGAAGTTTTTGCATGTAATTTTTCAAAAACTAAAATTTTGCCTGTGTAGTTATCCCCTTTAGCCCAGGTTAGTTCACTACCCCAGTCGTATTTTTTTACATCATCTTTTAAATTTGTCTGTTCCATATTTTACTCTAATAAGTCTATCAGTTTAAAAACTGTTTCTAACTTTGTTAAATTTATTTTACTATTTAAAGTATTTCTTAATCCAAGGTGCAAAGGTTTGGGCCAATTGTTAAAACTAGTCCAAGCATAGCCATTATGTTCTTTATTTAAGGAAGGTATAAATTCATCTTCAACAACGCATAGATACGTATGAAACAAAAACTTATTATCGTTACTAATAAAAGTTTCTAATGGTATAGTTTTTTTAATATCAACACTACCAATTTCTTCTTTTATTTCTCTTTGCAATGCTGTCCAAGGAGTTTCTTTATCTTCGTTAGTGCCACCAACTAATCCCCACAAGTCCTTATGCTTACCTTGTGTCCTATGTAAAAATAGAAATCTTTTGGTTTTTTTGGTATAAAATAATGCACCACTACATACTACATTCTGCATGTATATAGTTATCTTAAAATTTTAGCCTCCAGGTGCCATGTGGATATTCACCTTCAAATGCTAGTAACCATTCACCCTTATGAAACTTATATTGCACACCTGTATTTAAGTTGGTAGTATAAACGGTTTGGTCAGCACTTTCACTTGCATTAAATACAATGCTCCATTTAGAACCATCCCATTCTACAATATCGTTAGCACTTGCAACAAAGTCGGAACCATCTGCATTTTTCCATGCATCAGCACCATCAGTATTTCCAGCATCTCCTAAATTTTCATCTAACAATAAGATCCTAATACCTGTTGTTTTTAAATTTACAGGACTTGTTTTTAAAGGATCTATTATAAAGTTTATTTTACTATTGTTACCTGTAGGTCCTGCTATTATTGTATCTGTTGGCAATGTATCAGGATCCCAGTTTACAACCATTGTAAATTCGTCTAACGGATTAATAGTTACTGTACCTGCAATCTCGTTATCTAAATCACTTCTCTTTAATCTTATCTGTGTAATTCCTGCCTGATATGGTTGGTTAAATGCTTGTGTATATTCATCCCAAGTTATTTTACCTGCTATTCCATTTTCAATTAGTTTCAAACTTGTGTTTAGTACTAATAAATCGTAGTTCTTATAGGTAGTTGATACAACAGCCGTAGTATCTTGTTTAATATTGTCCATATAACCATAATCTCTTTGCTCAACTCCATCTGCATCAATATAAACTTTTGGCTTAATATCAGCTTCTGGTCTACTAGTATCCTGAAATGCTTTAATTTCAGGCATTGACATCCTTAAATCTATTGTTCCTTTTGATTCATCAAAAATACTTGTAACAATATTTGTTACAACACCTAACTGTTTTACTTTCGTAGGAGGAGATATGTATATAGGTGTTGTAAATCCTAAAGTTGCAACATCTATCTCAGTCTCTGTGCCCATTGGAATACTTCTACTGCTGAAAGTTGTAGTGGTTAAATTAACTACAGATAAACTAGTCCAGTCAACATAGTTATCTGTTGTTTGTATTTCTAAACTAGGATTAAACAACATTAATATCTGTTCTAAAATTTGTAATTTTTGATCAGTATTTGTAGACCAAATGTCAGCATTAACAGTCAAAGTATATGGTGTAGGCATTAATCTTTCAACAGTATAATTTTTTCCCTGTGTGTTAAGATATTCATTACCAGATTCATCGTAAGCACGTTCTCTTATATTAAGTTTACTAACATAACTACTGTCTGCTAATCTCGCAGTATCCATTTCAAGTCCTGTTACATATACAGCTATACGAGGTGCAGACGGCACTTTGTTTTCCGAATTACCATTAATAATAGAAGCAACCTGTCTAGTCATATCTCCATACATAACTGGTACTTGCACAAGTTTTTCTTCAGAATCCTTATAGCTAAAATTACTTAACATTCTTATTATTTGTGTTAGATATCTTCTAATTTGTCCGTCATAAAAATGTTGCATTTACTTCTTCCACCATTTCTCTATTAATCTAAATATGGGAATAAAAATTAATCCTATCAGACATCCGATTGCAGTACCAAAAGCTAGATCCCAACTTAGCGTTGATGCACCACCTAGCCAGTCACTAACTGCATTTCCTAAACCAGCACCAACAACTGCTCCGAGTCCTTTTTGAAATTGACTCGGTAAGTATTTTTCTATTGTTAGGCCTGTCATAGCCCCTAGTATCACAACAGCATTGTCAACAATACCGAATATTATAAAGTCAATCATTAGTTATCTGCCTTAGGTTTCAATGCTTTACTTAAACTTTGTCTTTCTTGTACAGTTTCCCCTGCAATGCTATTTGTGTTTATGTTATTAACAAAACTTGCTTTTTGTGTAGATTTGGAATCAGTTTGACTCATGGTCATTCTAACATTATCTTCTTGTTTAATCCATCTTCTACCATCGTATCTAAATAATCTATTAGGTAACATATCTGTCCTTAAGAAGAAATCGCCTTCTGATTGTCCTGAAGGAAAAGCAATACCATGCCCAAATGCTTCTCCATTTGGTGCTATTCCGTCACCAATTAAGTAACCATCGTATCCTGTACGTTTTGGTGTTTGCATTACTCTGTCAGCTAGTTCTGTTGCTACACTTGCATCAAGTTCACTAGTATCTGTAGTAACAATATCGATTTTACCATTGTCATCTGTAGCTAGTGTAAACAAATTAGTAGTATCATAGCCCGCAGATTTTGCGTCAGCTTCTGCTTGTTTTACAACAGCATCATTAATTTCTTTTTGTTTATTGTAATTTGACATCAAGTCACGTAGTGTATCTCCACCCGGGACTTCTTCGTCTGCTGGTTGATCAAAGATATCCTTATATTCTTGACTATCCATTACTTGTTTCAATTTAATTCTATATAAATGAGGATACCATGTTGGACTAAATCCTTCAGAAGCTCTACTTACCTCCTCAATAACATAAAATCTTTTCAATGCCAAAGAAAAATCATCTAATGCATATTCATCTTTCAGATGTGGTAATTCTATAACATCGCCAGACATCAACTTTCTACCAATAGTTTTTACACTAGAGCTTATATGCACAGTCATAAACAACGTATCGTTACTTAAAAATAGTCCAAACTGTGATAAATTAAAGTCTATATCTGCAACATTGTATACACCTCTTATAGTGTATACATCTTGATCATATTTTCTATCTCGATTTTCTAAAAACAATAAATCTTGTATATTTGTTTCCGCTACAGCGTTGTATGCAGGCTGATCCGCAGTTGCGTTAGCACTATCTACTTGCTTGGGACCAAGGTATTTGTGTATGTTTACATCAGTTCCACCAACAGTAAACATCTCATAGATTCTGTTATCTATAAATTCGAAATCTTTCCCTTTTTCGGGTTTGTATAAAGACAGTCTCGGCATATACATATTTATCGAACGATAAATACTACGGAGACAGAAGTATATGGCAACATTAGCAACTAAGAAGCAAGAAGTGTTTGATTACGCATATAACATGCTAGGTGGCGGTATGGTTGACGTTGAGTTAGACCCCGACCACTATGAAACTGCACTTACAAAAGCATTAACAAGATTTAGACAACGTTCTGATAATTCTGTAGAAGAATCCTACTTTTTTATGCCAACTGTTATAGATCAAAATGAATATACATTACCAAGTGAGATAATGGAAGTAAGAAGACTGTTTAGAAGAAGCATAGGATCTAGGACAGGTGGAGGCGACGGCGGAACACTATTCGAACCATTTAACTTGGCATATACGAATACCTATCTTTTATCAAGTAGTAATATGGGCGGATTAGCTACATATGACATGTTTAGTCAGTACCAAGAATTAGTAGGCAGAATGTTTGGATCATTTATAGAATTCAAATGGAATAGCACTACGAAAAAACTTACACTTCTCCAACGTCCAAGAGCTGAAGAAGATTTACTTTTATTTTGCTATAATTACAGACCAGATGAGCAGTTATTAGATGATTACCTTGCAAAGCAATGGTTGAAAGACTATACTGTAGCAACATGCAAATACATGTTAGGCGAAGCTAGAAGCAAGTTTGCAACAATAGCTGGACCACAAGGTGGTGGACAACTTAATGGTGACACACTAAAGTCAGAAGCACAACAAGAGATGGAAAAACTAGAGTCTGAAGTATCTACAGCAATACCAGGCGGTATGGGCTACGGATTTAGCATAGGTTAAAAACCACTTGACAAACACCCTATAATATCGTATAATATATACAATTAAAGGACTCACTATGATTATAGGTATTTGTGGACTGATTGGCTCAGGAAAAGGTACAGTCGCTGACATTTTAGTCGAAGAACATAGCTACGAAAAACTTTCATTTGCAGATAAACTAAAAGACGGAGTTAGCTCTGTGTTTGGTTGGGACAGGCAAATGTTAGAAGGAGACACAGATGACTCAAGAAAGTGGCGAGAACAACAAGACGAATTCTGGACAAAAGAAACTAGTGAAGAAATTACACCGCGCCTTATCCTTCAACTATTTGGTACTGATTGTATGCGTAATGGTTTTTATGATGGCATCTGGGTAAGTTTAGTAAAACAACAATTATTAAACAACAAAGATAAAAACTATGTTATTCCAGACGTGCGATTTGAGAATGAAGCTAAAATGATTAGATCGTTAGGTGGAAGAATATGCCAAGTTAGAAGAGGTCCTGATCCACTTTGGTTTAGATTGTACAAAGATCTAGGCCAAGAACCTACTGATGTACATAAGTCTGAATGGGCTTGGGCCAATGTACAAATGGATTACATTTTAGCAAACGACGGAACTACTGAAGATCTTAAAAGTCTGGTAAAAGATCACCTTGTTTCCATCTGACACCGTTTTTTTGTATAAGACGTTGACAGTTAGCACAGATAGTTTTTAAATTACTATAATTACAGTTAGTTAAATTTCCATCTATATGAAATACATTAAACTGTTCTGAATGAGAACTTTTATATCCACATTTTTCGCAACTGTTTTTCTTTTCGTAGCCAACTTGTTTCCATCTAGGAGTTCCATAGTTTGCACCACTATGTTTTAAACATACTTCACATTTTTTTCTATAGTATGTTCTATTATTTTTTTTGTAATTTATAGCGGCGGGTCTAGTAACACATAACGTACATATCGGTCTCATGTTGTATTTAGCTCACCTTTTCCGCCCCTTTTCATGCAGGTTTGTATGGGTGTTTTCAACTTTGTTTGCTAAATACAAGTAGAATGATGACGTCCACGATAGGAGATTAACATGGCAGGATTAGTATCACCAGGAGTATCGGTTAGCGTAGTAGATGAAAGTTTCTATACACCCGCGGAACCAGGTACCCTTCCAATGATATTTGTCGCTAGTGCGGCAAACAAGAAAAACGGTGCAGGTACAGGAACAGCACCAGGTACATTAGCTACAAACGCAGGCAAGGTGTACTTATTAACTTCACAAAGAGATTTAGTAGACAATTTTGGAGATCCGGTCTTCAAAACTGATACAAGCAATAATCCAATACACGGAAGCGAATTAAACGAGTATGGATTACAAGCGGCTTATTCATATTTAGGTATTGCAAACAGAGCTTATGTAGTGAGAGCAGACGTTGACACAAGTCAACTAGATGCTTCGACAACAGCTCCTGCGGCAACACCTGCAGATGGAACTTATTGGCTTGACACAGCAAATACATTATGGGGCGTTCAAGAATGGAACGGTGCTTCTGTATTAAACAAAGGTCAAGTGTTTACAAACAAGGTTCCAATTGTAATTACAGATACAACAAAAGTTGTTAACACAGGTTCATTAGGTACTAACGGATTTTCCGGCGACATCCCTGCCAGCACAGTCGGTAAAGTTGGTGATTATGCTGTTGTTGCAACTTCTACGTTAAATAAAGTATTTTACAGAAATACAAGTGGTACATGGGTACTAGTAGGTAGTGATCCTTGGTGCAAGAGTTGGCCTACAATACAAGGTTCTGTAGCAAATCCAACATTTGCTGGAACTGCTTCAATAAGTATTAATGGTACATCAGTATCAATATCGTCAGCTAATACAGTAGCAAACGTTGCTTCTACAATTAATGGACTTTCTATTACAGGAGTTACAGCAGAAGCAGTTGACGGTAAGTTAGAGATTTACAGTGACGGTACAGGTAGTGCCGCTGAAGATTCAACTACAGCAGGTGATGTGCTAATAGGTGGCGATTCAACTAAACTTACAGAGTTAGGAATAACTGCTGGTACGTTTTATCCGCCAGCATTAACTATTGCAAAACATACAAATATTCCAGAATATAAAACTGCTGATACTTACTCAAGACCAACAGGTTCTGTATGGATCAAAACAACCACAGCCAATCTTGGTGCAAAATATTCAGTTAAAAAATGGAATAACAGTACACAGCTTTGGGAAACAGTAAACCCTGGAATTTATCCTTCACATAGAGAAGCAATTTATGAAATGGATAAAACCGGTGGTGGAACAAATATGCTTACCGGAGACCTTTATGTACAAAGTAATGTTGCAGGCGATACAAAGCCTTTAGGTACTTTTAAAATATTTAGAAGACAAGGTGTTGCTCCTACAGTTATTACAAGTAACAAAATTATTTCAGGAAGCATTTCTTCAGGAACTAAAACATTTACTGTAGCTTCAACAGATAATACACAACTAGCATTTAACGCGGCAATAACAGTTTCTGCAACTTATACAGGTGCAGTTAGTGATGCAGGAGTATTAGCAGGTGCAATTAACACAGCTAATATTGAGAATGTTAGTGCTACAGTTACCGCAACTAATACTGTTGTTATATCACATGCATTAGGTGGTGAAATGAAATTTGTTGATACAAATAGTGTACTAACAAATGCAGGATTTTCACCTTATGTTTCAGCTACAAGCGGAACACCTAATCTGCAATATGCACAGGGAACATCAGGATCAACAAATCCATTACAACTTCAAGCAACTACTTGGAGAGTATTAAGCTACACAGCTAGTGACACACAAGTTACTGCTACAACTACTGAAGGTACACTATGGTACAATTCAACAGTTGACGAAGCAGATATTTTAGTTCACAACGGCAGTGAGTTTGTAGGTTATGTTTATGATGGATCAAGTGGACAGAGTTCAACAGCATCTCCATTTTATAATGCAGATAGCACAAAAACTCCAGATCCAGAAGGTCCTACAGTTTCTGCAACAGCGCCAGTGTTACAAAGTGACGGAACTGCACTAGTAACTGGAGACTTATGGATTGACACTTCAGACTTAGAAAATTATCCAAAAATTTACAAACATAATGCTGATAGAACTGATCTTCCTATTGCAAACAGATGGTTTGCAATGGATACAGGAGACCAAACAACAGACGAAGGTATACTGTTTGCTGATGCTAGATACAATACACAAGGAGCAAACTCTTCCACACCAGGAACTATTGCAGACTTAATGGCAAGTGACTATATGGACCCAGACGCTCCAGATCCAGCATTGTATCCAAAAGGCATGTTGCTTTTCAATACAAGAAGAAGTGGATTTAATGTTAAGAAGTACAAGAGAAACTATATTAACACAGCAACAAACAATACTAGATTTAACGACCAGTCAATGGCTGGCTATCATGCAGATCGTTGGGTAACTGAATCAGCAAATCAACCAGATGGTTCTGGTAGTTTTGGTAGAAAAGCTCAGCGTAAAGTTATTATACAATCATTACAAGCAATGGTTAATAGTAATGATGATATTAGAGATGACGAATCAAGAATCTTTAATATGATGGCATGCCCTGGTTATCCAGAACTAATCGGCGAAATGAAATCACTAAACTACGATAGAGGACTTACAGCATTTGTAGTTGGAGATTCACCGTTTAGATTAAAAGCTAACGCAACAGATATTAATAACTGGGCTACTAATGTTAACAAAGCCGTTGAAGATAATGACAACGGATTGGTAACATCGGATCCATACTTAGCAGTATTTTATCCAGGTGGATTTACTAGCGACAACTTTGGTAAAAATGTTGTAGTACCACCGAGCCACATGATGCTTAGAACTATTGCACTTAGTGATCAAGTTTCGTTTCCATGGTTTGCACCAGCAGGTACAAGAAGAGGCGGAATTACAAACGCAAGTTCAACAGGGTTTATTACAGCAGAAGGCGAATTTAAATCAGTTGCACTTAATGAGGGATTGAGAGACACATTATACGCAAATAATGTTAACCCAATTACATTCATTACAGGTGCAGGTTTAGTGAACTTTGGACAAAAAACTAGACAACTTACAGCAAGTTCATTAGATAGAATTAATGTTGCTAGGCTTGTAATTTATCTACGTAGCCAACTTAATACACTTGCAAAACCTTACTTGTTTGAACCAAACGATAAGATTACTAGAGATGAAATTAAACAAGCGGCTGAAAGTTTGATGCTTGAACTTGTTGGTCAAAGAGCATTATATGACTTCTTAGTAGTGTGTGACGAATCAAACAATACTCCGGCAAGAATTGATAGAAATGAGTTATACTTAGATATTGCTGTAGAACCTGTCAAGGCAGTTGAATTCATATACATTCCACTAAGACTCAAAAATACTGGAGAAATAGCAGGACTGTAATTATGATAAATAATATTAGATTAGGAGCAAAATAATGGCAATATCAACACTATCAAAAATGACTGTGCCTTTGGCAAGCGGCGATTCTGCTAGTAACCAAGGCCTGTTAATGCCTAAAATGCAATATAGATTTAGGCTATCTTTAGAAAACTTTGGTGTTTCAACACCAACAACAGAACTAACAAAACAAGTAGTTGATGTTACTCGACCAAACGTAAGTTTTGATCAAATGACAATTGACATTTACAACTCAAGAGTGTACCTAGCTGGTAAACATACTTGGGAGCCAATCACTATTAATTTACGTGAAGATGTTAATAACAATGTTCAAAAACTTGTTGGCGAGCAACTACAGAAACAATTTGACTTTTACGAGCAATCAAGTGCGGCATCAGGTTTAGATTACAAATTCGCAACAAGAATTGAAATACTAGACGGTGGTAACGGTGCTAATACACCAACTGTACTTGAAACATTTGAACTTTATGGTTGTTACCTTGAAAGTGCAAACTACAATACTTTAGCATATTCAGCAGGTACAGAACCAGTTACAGTAACACTTGCTGTACGTTACGACAACGCTGTTCAAACACCACAAGGTACTGGTATTGGTACAGCAGTTGGTAGAACAGTTAATACGCTAGTTACAGGCGCTGGAGCCTAACAGCAACAAATCCTAATCTATTAGAAGGGGTGTTTAGGCACCCCTTTCTCTTTATATACGCACTTAAATTCAAAAGATAAATATTAGTAACAGGAGATTTATTTAATGGCTAATTTTAACGGATTTTTAGATAACCTAGCATCAGGTGTTTTAAATCCAAAAGGTAACTTAGCAGACTTTCGTCATGCATCTCGCACGTTTGTTGACGACTCGTTTAGGCTTGCTCCTAAAGCTAAATTCCTTTTTCATGTAGCATTCCAATTTGGTAATTTAGCATTAAAAAGTTTTCCAACATTTGAAAATAGACATAAGTTAGAAGCAGGACTTTTAGTAAAGTCAGCAGACTTACCTAAATTTTCTGCGATGGTTGATACTAGAAAAAAATACAATCGTGTAAAAAATGTACAAACAAGTATATCCTATGAACCTGTAAATATTACATTCCATGACGATAATCTTGGAATAACAACTGCTATGCTTGAAGCATACTACAGATACTACTTTGTAGACGGACAATATGGACAATACCCTGTTGCATATAATAGAAGTTTTACAGGAACAGCAGTAGACGGATCATCTTTTGGTTCTGCAAGTCCAGGAGATAATACATATGCTGGACCAGAGCTAAACAAATATCGTTACGGTTTAGATAACGATTCTACAGATCCTTTTTTTACAAACATACAAATTAGTCAACTATCCAGACATACATATACTACCTATACATTAGTCAATCCAATTATAGAAAACTGGGCACACGATTCAGTTGACATGGCTGACGGCAGTGGAACTATGCAAAATCAAATGACAGTTAAATATGAAGCAGTATGGTATGATCGTGGACCTGTAACAGCAGGTGCCAATGGTGATCCTAAAGGCTTTGGAGAATCTTCACATTACGATACTACTCCTAGTCCAATTACACTAGCAGGTGGTGGTAATGTAGGCTTAGGCGGAATACTAGGTGCAGGTATAGATTTATTTGATTATGCAAGAACTGGTAAAGGATTCAGTAGCCCATTATCAGCTATACTAGCAGGTGCAAACTTAATAGGAAATGTACAAAATTTAAATTCAAGCGGTTTACGAGCAGGAGGATTTAGTGTTTTGAAAGACACCATAGGCGGCATCGGTGGATCAGATGTTAGTGGTGTTGCAAATACTATTTTTCCTAAGTAAAGGATATTGATATGGCAGAAGATACAGCGTTACCTCCCAAAGAAAAAAAGTCAGAACAACGGGTAGTAGAATTTTTTAATAATTATTTTAATAAAACATTAGAATTCTCCGCCAATGATTTTGATGCTGTTGTTGGATTTTTTACAAAAAGAGATTTTGATAAAACAGCCGCAATTTCTGTAAGTCAAGCATTACTAACACAAGCTAAACTAGATGAAGTTAATGTATTCCAATTGTTAGATACGTTAAAAGGATTTGACGAAGTACAATTAAGTAAAGTAGTAACACAAGTTTTAAACTTCCAAAGAAACAAATCGTCTACATTAGGTTTTAAAATTACTCCTACATTTGAGTACGGTGAACGTAGAAACGTAGTGGTGTAATATGGCTAGGTTTGCTTCAGGCAAATATACCTTAAAGAATCCCGAAAAATATTCAGGTAGAAAAACGCCAACATATAGAAGCAGTTGGGAATTTGCTTTCATGCGGTTTTGCGACGAGCATCCAAGTGTTAGTCAATGGGCTTCGGAAGCATTTAAGATACCATATAGAAATCCACTGACAGGAAAACATACTGTGTATGTACCAGATTTTTTTATTGCATATACTGATAGAAATGGTAAACCTAAAGCAGAATGTATTGAAGTAAAACCTGCAAACCAAGCATTGAGAGAAAAGGTTGGTAGAAGTAATCACAACAAAGCAAGTTACATATTGAACCAAGCAAAGTGGGAAGCCGCGAGACATTGGTGTAGACAAAATAGGATAACTTTTAGAGTAGTTACTGAAAATGATATATTTCATCAAGGAGGTAATAGATAATGATAATAGACTATAAAGAAGAAATATTACAAAAATTATTAAGAAATCCAAACATAGAAACTACTAATCACGGATATCCTGACAAGTATGGTGTAGGAGCAAAGTTTTTACGTAAATGGGATCATTATTTAAAAGAGAAAGAATTCTTTGTTCAGAGATGTAATTTGGACGGAATAAAAACTGCTATCGATGTCGGTACCGGAATCGGATTACTTCCTTGGTTGTTAATGAAAGAAGGCATTCAAGTAGAGGCTACTGATATAGGTGACGAGTTTGAAGGAGAAATATATCCATTGTGCTGGGAAATTATAAATCTCAAAGTACATCCTATGTACATCTATAATAGAAAGCCTATGAAGTTTCCTGGAAAATACGATTTGTTTACTGCTACTAGAACAACGTTTGACTCACTAGCAACTGCCGGACCAGCAAAGAAATACCTAGAACAAGGAACAAGATTTGACTGGGTGTTTTTCTTTAATGATGTTTTTAAACATGTAAAAAGAGTTTTTATTAAAACAAATAACGCAGGGTCAGGCAAAGGATATGATAAGTGGATGCGTAAATACTTATGGAACCCTAAATTTGAAGGTTACGGAAAGCCTTATAGAGCTTGGTATGTCAAAATTGACAGAGAAGAATGGGCCGAGGATCCGCTATCAACACTAAATAATACTAGTATTTAATGGAAACTATTATGACTAAAAAACTCGAAGACCTTCTCAATCTACCTGATTCAAAAGAAATTATTGATCAGGACAAAGAGGAAAAAAAAGAATCTGCTATTGTAGAACAAGAAGATACTATACGTAGTATACAGGAACTTGATAAGATACAAGCGGCTTTACCACAGGTAAAAGGATTAGGAGATTTAGGCGATGGTGAGCTAGACGAAGTAGCTGTAAAATCCATGGATGCTTACGAAGACCTTATGGACTTGGGTATGAATGTAGAATCTCGATATAGCGGTAGGATATTTGAAGTAGCAGGGCAAATGCTGAAAACAAATTTAGATGCAAAAAATGCTAAGTTAGAAAAAAAACTTAAAATGGTAGAGCTACAGTTGAAAAAAGAAAAGCTGGATAAAGACATAAATCCAAACGGTGAAATAGTTCAAGGCGAAGGTTATATAGTTGCAGATCGTAACAGCATATTAGAAAAACTCAAGAATATGGATAAATAGATAATATAGGATCAGTATCATGAAAAAATTTGCAGAATATCTAACAGAGTCTAAAAAGACTTATAAATTTAAAATACGCATTGCAGGCGAATTGCCCGAAGATTGCGAAAACAAAATGGAAACAGCACTTAACAAATATGAAGTTATAGGGTTTTCAAAAGGGAAAACAACGCCAATTTCAGAAAAGCCGTTGGACTTTCCACAATTACAAAATCAACAAGTGACACACTTTGAAGCAGAAGTAGGTTACCCTGTAACAGCACACCTGTTAGAGAAGTACTTATGTGATTCAATTCCTTGCTCACACGGATATTGTATTGTAAGAGGAGAGTTTGACCCAGTTGAAGAATACCAACCAGATAATCCAGAGAAAAAACCATATGAAGCAAAACTAACCACAGAAGAAATGGAATCAGCTGATCCTGATTGTCAAGACAAGGTAGGTGGTAACAGGATTATGGACCTACTCAAAGAATTAGAAACTGCAAGAAAAGAAAGAGAAATAGACGCTGTTGAAGGTGTAAAGCCAGGAGAATCAAAAGATATTGGCGATACTGAAAACACCAAAAGTCCTATAGGGAGTAAATAATGAGAAATTTTATTACCATTGCTGAAGGGCACAAAATACTTACAGAAGCAACATTTGATAAAGAGATAGATAAAATTGTTGCTACAGTCCTTAGAGGATCTGCAGGACACAGCAAAGGTAAAATGATTAATAGAGATGCTGTGTTAAACAAAGGTTTCGACATGGCACTTGCACTGGATGACGGCAAAGATAATGATAATATATTTACTGGTATAAAAAACTTTGTAGTTACAGATGATTTCTTAGAAAGACAATATTTTGGTAAAATAGCAAAACGCCTAGGATTAAAAGGCATGTTCATGAACAATGGTAGATATATTACTACAGATGTTGATGAATTTGATAGATATGAATTAGGTAGAGGCGACAACGACGATGCTATTGATCAAAACAATAAAGGGTTGCTTCCAGGTAAAGTTGCAAAAAAATACAGGATTGATTTAAAAATGAAAGGCGCGGCAGATGATGCTCAAGCAAAAGATTCTAAGCCAGGCAAAGAATGGAGAATACAATCAAACGGAAAACGTAGTAATTTTAACATAGACAGAACTGCACCCTATGTAGACAAGATTAACAAAGATAATGTAAAAGTTCGTACATATGGTACTGTAGAACAGTTAAAGAAATTCTTTGGTGACGATGCAAAAATTAAAGGTACTACTAAAGTACCTGGTAAAGAAATAAAGACAGATGTAGCTAAAGATGCAGACAAAGCAGGCGGAATTTCTATAACTGATGATAATATCATGAAGTATATAGATAGATACGAAGAACTTCTAAAGAAAGCCCAAAAAGGCGAAGTAATGATGGCTAATGTAGATTTTAGATCTGTATTTGGTGATCTATACAAACAGCTAAATGAAGAAAAGTTATCAGATGCAGAAGAATTAGAACTCCAACAAATTGTTGATGCAATGAACTCTGCTATAAAAAATAAAACAATTAATGATGCAAATATAGGTTTTGCACAGGACCTTGTAGATAAATGGAAGTATGATAAAGAAATAGCAATAGCCGCTGAAAAAGAAAAAGCAAAAGCAAGTTTTGATGCCGCGGCAAACAAAGCAAAAGCGACAAAGTCAGCCGCAGGAAAAGATGCAGACGTGGATCCAGCACAAGCAGACTTAGATGGTGAAAAAACAGCCCAAGACATTAACAAAGATGTTTATGGAGATCCAGCAATAACTGATCCCGACTTTGATAAAGAGAAAGAGAAAAAGAAAAAGGATAGCACACCAAGAGGTGCTCTAGCAAAGTTTGCCAAAAGTGGTAAAGGCGGACTTGCCAATGATACTGACGAAGTAGATGCTATCAAAGAATTACAATCAAGATTAAAAGATATGGGCATTGAAATGTCCATAGATGGAAAGTATGGCAAAGGTACTGTAGATGCTGTGAAGCGTTTACAGGAAATGCTAGGAGCAAAACAAGACGGTGATGCAGGACCAAACACAATAGGTGCAATGGAGAAAATGGGTAACATTCCCGGCGTCATTACTTTTTATGATGATCTAAAGAGAATGGCTGAATTATCCAAACAAGTAAAAGCTGAATCACAAGAGTTTAGATATTTTATGAATATTCTAGAAGGTGGTAATTTGCTTGAAGCATTATCAGCCGCAGAACAGAAAGAATATTCAGACTTGTTAGCAAAGCACAAAGCAAAGTTCGACGATACAGAATATCAAATGACACTACCTAAGTCTGTAAAAGACTTAATGGGTCAGGTTATTAAAAATGATCCTAAGGGGGTAGCATCAGCTACTGGTGCTGGGCAAGATGCAGATGCAGGCAAAGGTAGATTTATTCCGCTCCCACAAGATATATTAGATTACTTAGGATTGCCTCCAGCAACGTTCTACATTGATACACTAATGGATGAAAGCGAAAGTGATTTTTATATTGTAAAAGATCCTGTTGGTAAAAGAGATAGAGTAAGATCAATAAGTGGCGGCAAGCAAGTTTATGTAAGAAATACACAAACAATGGCTAAAGTAACTGAGCCTGAAGGTCAGATGGTTAAGGACTTTTTAGACGGTCAAGGTATACCTTACGGTAAAGACATTAAAGGTTACATAGAAAGTGGTAGTGAGGATCTATCAACTCCTCTCAGTGATGCTAAGCCAGCAAGTGATGCAAAAGATGACGGGTCAACAGATGCAAAAGATGACGGGTCAACAGATGCAAAAGATGACGGGTCAACAGATGCAAAAGATCAAGACGGCCAGCAATCAGATAAAAACACAAGTAAAAAAGTTGACCAAGCAACTGGCGGCGAAGCAGGAATGGCCGCTAAACTTTATCAAGCAATGAAAGGTGGCTTTACTGGAGCAGGCACTGATGAAGTTGCACTTTTTGAGGTGTTTGAACAGATAACAACAAATCAACAATACAAAGCAGTTTCAGCATCATACTTAGCACAGTTCAAGAGCGATCTATATACTGATTTAGAAGATGAAATAGATCCAGGAGAATTTTACAAAAAAGACGGTAAAGTTATAGGTACAGCTAAACAATTAATTTTTGATAAGATTGCTAACTTAGCATCAGCTAAAGCTGACGGAAGTACAGTAGGTAAACCAAAAGCGTCAGACACTACTACATCACAAGCAGTTGATCAAGACGGAGGAGTTAGTCAAGGCCAAGACCAAGTTAATACATCTGATCCAAATGCGGCGGCTTATAAAGATGGACAAGCAATGGGAGCCGCGGCGGCATCAACTACTAACCAAACAGTAGATAAAACAAAACAACCAAAAGCAAGTGTAAAACCTAGACCACTAACCCAAGGCGGAAGAAACAAGATGCAAGATAGATGGGATAGACTATACGGAGCAACTCATAATCCAGATGGGTCTCCAAAAAATGAAAATAAGGAGTACGACATGACTAAAAAAGTAAACGAAGCGGCTTCTATGAACATATCAATGAACGGCGATAACTCTACAGAAGTTGCTGAACTTGTTGCACTTCTTAGAAACGCAGGAATGGAAAAGGCAGAACCAGTAAGTGATATGCCAATGTACAAGGATAAACATGATGACATGGTATCCAAGATACAAATGATGGATCCTGAAGGACCAATGGATTCACCGAGTCCATGCGGAATGGGTGAAGAAGATGTCGGAGAAGAATGGGATAATTCACCAGATGAGGAATATAAAGACGATGATTATATGACTAGAGATATTGCTGGCGGATTAAATAGACCAAAACCACCGGGTGCTTTACGTGCTAAGGATCCTGCAATACATAATGAAGAAGTAGACAAATACAGAGCTCAACTTGCCAAGGGTTTGGAAGAAGCATACGGAAAGTTCACATATAAAAAGACTGCTAATGGATATGAGTTTGGTGGTAAAACATATAAGAGTGAAAAAGAAGCTAGAACAGCCGAGCAACAAGCTAAACTGAAAAAAATGGGGTAATGCTTAATGCGTTTACATGAAATCGAAAAGCTAACTACCTTTACAGGCAAAAGCAGTGATATACAAATGCCTACAGAAATAAATGATGAAGAATTAAAGCGTAGATTCGCAGAGATACTAAATAAAATGGGTGCTAGAGATGCACTTAAAAACTTGGAAAAGAATTTCCAAAGTTTACAAAACAAATTTCAAGGTAACTTAGATAAAATGGATCAATTTCTAAGTAACCAAGAAACAAAGCTAGGAATTTAAACATAAGGGGATAAAAAATGGCAGTAGTAACAAGAAGAGTAGGATCAATGGCAAACACGGTTGGTACAATGTACTCACCTAATGCTAATTGCTACAAAGTAACAGTAGAAAATGCCGCAAACTCAGCAATTGATTTACGTGCAGAAGATGATGCAGTAGATGAAGCGGCAGAAGCAATTATAAAAGAATTAAATCCATTAGCATATTTTATTGTTAATGATAACAGTGGTGTTATCCATTTAGTAATGGATGCAAATATTTCAAGTGCTAGTGAACTACAAGCTAGAATAAGAACTATTGGCAAAGACGCAGGAGCAACAACAACTTCAATTGGACCTAATGACATTGACATTTCAGGTACAGATGTAGTAGCGGCTTCAAGCATAACAGTAGCTTAATAATATCCCCCCAAGTATAATAGGCTCCTAAGGAGCCTATTTTTTTGACAAAATTTCCTAATATTATAAATACCATGTAGACAACTTCAGAAAGTAAAAATGCCTCACAAGCACTGGTACAAATGGGACGAGATGCGTAGAGATGTAAATGCTCTATGTAGACATGTAACTTTAGACAAGTTTGATCCTCAAGTTATTGTAGGGCTGTCTAGGGGAGGACTGACCCCCGGAGTAATGTTGTCTCATTGGTTTAAGAAACCTTTCAAGCCAATTAAAACTTCCCTTAGAGATTTTCCAGAATGGGAAGATTACTTACCTAAAAAAACCGACGAACGTGTATTGATTGTAGATGATATATGCGACTCGGGAGAAACATTTATAAAAATTAAGGAACACATGGAGAGTTCAACTGAACTGAAAGTAGAGGTTAGGTTTGCATCTCTTTGGTGGAATAATGAGTGTGGATTCAAGCCTCATTATTATGTACAGGAATGTGCTAAGGATACGGAAGATATCTGGATACACTTTCCTTGGGAGCATTGGTGGAATGCTCCTGTTTAAAATAAGATAACAACTCGGAAGGAGATAAACATGAAATTATTTTATTCAACTCTATTTGCTATTTTTTTAGCAATTACTGGATCAGCATTTGCTGATGAACCTAAAGACAAAGTCAAAGTAGGCTTTATATATGTAGGACCAACAGGTGATCACGGTTGGACTTATAGACACGACATTGGTAGACAGGATGTCGAAAAACATTTTGGTGATCGAGTAGAAACTACATACGTTGAGAACGTAAAGTATGGTCCAGATGCATCTCGTGTAATGCGTCAAATGGCTATGCAGGGTGTAGATATTATATTTGCAACTTCTTTTGGTTACATGGACAGTATGTTAAAAGTGGCAGAAGAATATCCAAATGTAAAATTTGAACATGCAACTGGTTATAAGACAGCAGATAACATGGCTAATTACGGTTTAAAACTGTACCAGGCTAGACATGTGCAGGGCGTTATTGCAGGTATGATGACCAAGACTAACAAAATTTGTTATGTTGCCGCATATCCAATTCCTGAAGTTATCAGAGAAATTAACACTTATTACTTAGGTGCCAAGAGTGTAAACCCAGATGTTGATATTGATATTGTATGGGTAATGACATGGTATGATCCAGGTAAAGAAGCAGACGCCGCCAAGGCGTTGTTTAGCCAAGGTTGTGATGTAATTGCACAACATACAGATTCGCCTGCTCCAATACAGGTTGCACAACAGCAAGGTATATTTGGTTTTGGTCAAGCAAGTGATCAATACAGATTTGCTCCTAAAGCACAGTTAACCGCAACTATTGATAACTGGTCACCTTATTATATTGCTAAAGTAGGTGCAGTATTAGATGGTACTTGGGAAACAGGTACATACTTTGGTGACATCAGCGA